>Ga0209239_1002382_pt1 | contig 11185 bp, 8 predicted proteins | sample GraSoi013_2_20cm_FD_185824 | JGI IMG/M metagenome (GOLD analysis project Ga0209239, IMG submission 185824) | Grasslands soil microbial communities from the Angelo Coastal Reserve, California, USA - Sample 10_02_2013_2_20cm (SPAdes) (version 2) | ecosystem: Environmental > Terrestrial > Soil >...
TCGCCGCGCCCATCACCGGGATCGCGGGCGACCAGCAAGCTGCGTTGTTCGGCCAGGCATGCACGGCCGACGGGATGGCCAAGAACACGTACGGCACCGGCTCGTTCGTGTTGATGCAGACCGGCAGGCGTCGTGTAGCTTCGAGCTCCGGCATGCTGACCACGGTGGCCTGGAGGCGCGACGGTGCCCTGAGCTACGCGCTGGAAGGCGCCATCTTCGTCACCGGCGCCGCTCTGCAGTGGCTGCGCGACGGTCTCGGCATCATCGGCAGCGCAAGCGAGGCCGGCCCACTCGCCGCGTCCGTACCGGATTCGGCGGGTGTGTTCCTGGTGCCCGCCTTTGTCGGTCTAGGCGCGCCGCACTGGGATCCCTACGCCCGCGGCACGATCGTCGGCCTGACGCGAGGTACCACGCGTGCACACCTGGTCCGAGCCGCGGTCGAGGCCATGGCCTTCCAGACGCGCGACGTGGTGGAGGCGATGCAGAGCGACACCGGTAGGCCGCTCACCGAATTGCGGGTGGACGGCGGCGCGGCGGTGATGGACGTGCTCTGCCAGCTTCAGGCGGACCTGCTCGGCATCCCCGTCCGCCGGCCGCGCCACACCGAGACCACAGGCCTGGGCGCCGCGTTCCTGGCCGGACTCGGCGCGGGCGTCTGGAACGAGGCCGACCTTGCGAACCTCTGGAAGCTCGATCGCGAGTTCGAGCCCATGATGTCCCGCGACCAGGCGGACGGCCTCCAGGCGCGCTGGCGGCAGGCCGTGGAACGAAGCCGAGGTTGGGCCCTCCCCGATAATCAGTAGTCCCCCTTGAGCACCGCAGCACCGTCCCGCCCCTCCCGCCACCAGAACCTCTACGCGCACCACCTGTGGATGCAGCAGCGATTTTTCGCGGGGTTGCTGTTGCTCGCGGGTGTGGTCGCGACCGGCGTCGCGATCTACCAGCGCCAGCTGTTCTCGCCCGCGTTCGCGGTCTGGCTCGTCTACATCCCGACCGGACTCTTGCTGGGCGGAGCCATCCTTCTATACCGCCGGCGGAGCCATCTTCAGGTCCGGGACGAGGGCGTGAAGATCTCCAACATGTTCAACAGCATCGTGATCGACTACGACTCGATCAGGTCGGTGAAGGCGCTCCCGCTCCGGCAGCACTTCCAGGAAAAGCGCAGCCGGATGATCGCGCCGATCATGAAGCAGCACATCGACAAGCCTGCGGTCTTCATCAAAGTCCGCGGTGATGAGACTGAGCTCGCCGCGATCAAAAAGCGCCTCGGGTTGTTCAGGGCGCGGCTGATGAACGAGGACACGATCGCGATTCCTGTCCCGGACGCCGACGCGGTCGTATGGGAGGTCAACTCTCATCTGCCCGAGCGCCTCGGACAGAACCAGGGCGGAGCGAGACGACGCAAGCGTCGCCGTTGAGCGCGCCGCGCTCTTACTGCGACCGAATCGATCTCTTCGCACTCCTCGGCCTCACCGCGGTCGCTTTCGTGCTGCGCTTCTTCAGCCCGATCCTTCCTGATTTCTTCGTGCATCCATTCCATGGGCCCTGGATCACCGATTGCGTGAAGAGCACGCCGGTCAATCCCCAGGGTGATCCAGGCACCCTGTGCGGCCTGGCCTACCCGTTCAACCGCGGCTACGCCGATGCCAACGGCCAGCTTTCGCCGCCCAACGGACAGGTCTTCGACGAGGTCTACTTCCCGGTCGATGCCTACATCGACTTCAAGAACACGCAGTGCCATCCCCACAGCATCTTCTGTCCCTATTTCGACCCCGAGCCCCCGCTGGCGAAAGAGATCATCGGCGCCGGGGAGTGGGGCTACGGCTGGTACCGGGCCACCTTCCAGGGCGCGCACGGCAGCTACATCGACCTTGGCTTCAACACGTTCGGATGGCGCATCGCCGCCTGCCTCTTCGGAACCCTGTGCGTCCCGATGATGTATCTCCTCGGCAGGCGCCTGTTGCCGAGCAGGATCTTCGCGCTCGCCGCCGCGACGCTGGTCTGCTTCGACGGGATGTTCTTCATCCAGTCGCGCATCGGGATGATCGACATCTTCCCGATCTTTTTCATCCTCGCCTCGTACTTCCTGTTTCTGGTCCACATCCAGAGCCGCTCGTTCAACACGTCGATGCTTTCCCTGGTCGCGCTCGGCACCGTCCTGGGCATCGGTATTGCTTCGAAGTGGATAGTCCTCGCCGCGTGGGCCAGCATCGTGTTCCTCCTGGTCATGCGCATCGTGCTGCGAAGCGTCGACATCGAGTTCGGGCCGATGGGCTGGCCGTTCCTCTCGTGGCGCCGCGGCGAAGGACCGGCGATCTCAAACGTTTACTGGCCCGCGTACCTCGCGGTGGCCGTCATCGCGCTCGTGATCATCCCGCTCGGGATCTACGTCGTGTCCTGGTACCCGTTCTTCGCGCGAGGCCAGTTCCAGAGCCTCACCGACATGATCAACTACCAGGTCGAGTCGTTCAACTACCACAGGAACCTTCACGCCACGCACCCGTACGGCTCGCCGGCGTGGTCGTGGCCGCTTCTGGCACGGCCGGTCCTGTACTACGCCGAATACACCAACCTCGGGCTCGACGTCTTCACCGGGCAGCCGCTAATCGCTCGCATGTCGAACCTCGGCAACCCCTGGATCTGGTGGACCAGCCTGCCGTGCGTCGCTGCGCTGCCGTACTTCATCGTCAGGCACCGCAGCTTCGCGGCCACCTTGATCCTGCTGGGTTTCATCACGCAGTACGTGCCGTGGTTTCCGATCACGCGCGTGCTGTTCATGTACCACATGTTCGGCGGGCTGATTTTCATGATCCTCGCGGACGCATTCGTGTTGACGCACCTGGCGGAGAAGCTGAGACCGCCCGGTCGCAGGCTCCTGGTCGGCGGCTACCTCGGGATGGCCGTCCTGTTCTTCGGCTACTTCTATCCGAACTGGACGGCGCTGCCACTCTCCCAGCCGGCCTACTACATCAGCACCGGCACACCGATCTGGGGGCCAAAGCTCTGGCTCACGAACTGCAAGCCGAACCTTCCCGCTTCTGAGCCGCAGCTGTTCTGTTGGAACTAGCCGCCGCGTTTTTTCTCGTCGCGTGCGCCGCCACTGGATTCGGCGTCACGTATCTCTCCGGCGTCGCGCTCAAGCTCGAGGAGCGCCTCGCGTTCGGCGTCGTCCTTGGCCCGATGCTGGTGGCGGCTGCGACTTTCCTGCCGTCACTCGCGGTGCGCGACGTCACGGTCGGGACGGTCCTCGGGGGACTCGCCGTCGCTCTCGCGGCTGGCGCCGTCGGACTGCTGCTGGATCGCGGGCTGATGGTCGCTGACTGGAGAGACGCGCGGCGCCGGTGGCTCCGTCCCTGGCGCGCGCCAGGTCACCCATGGCCGTTGCTGGCGGTGCTGGTCGTGTGCGGTGCGTGGACGATCCACTTCCTGCACCAGGCGTACGTCTACACGCCCGCGGGGTTGTACTCCGGCTACATCAACATCTGGGGCGACTGGGCCGCGCACCTGAGCTTCACCGGGTCATTCGCCTACGGCCACAACTTTCCGCCCGAGTATCCGATCGACACCGGTCACCGGATGGGCTACCCGTTCATGATCGACTTCCTCGCCGCGGACCTCGTTCCGCTGGGCCTGTCGCTCACCCAGTCGATCACAGCGACGAGCGCGATGCTCGGGCTCGCGTTCCCGGTGGTCCTCTACCTGGCCGCGCTCCGGTTCACCGCTGGCCGCGCCGCCTCGACCATGGCGGTGTTCGTTTTCCTGCTCAGCGGCGGTCTCGGTTTTGTGTATCTGATCTCGGACCTGCAGCACGGCGGGCTGGCGGTCCTGGCGCATCTGCCACGCGAGTACACGCTCAATCGCGACGTGAACTTGCAGTGGCTCAACCCGGTGCTCGCGTACCTAGTGCCGCAACGTTCGACGCTCTTCGGGTTCAGCCTGGTGCTGATCCTGCTCGCCGTGATCTGGATCGCGATCCGGCAGGAGTCGGGATGGCGGCCGTTCGTCTTCGCGGGCGTGGTCGCTGGCCTGATGCCCGTGTTTCACGTCCATGCCTACGGCACCGTCGTTGCCCTGCCTGCGTTCTGGGCGGTGTTCAACCTCCGCCGCCAGTGGTTGGGTTTTTTCATCCCGGCGCTCGTGATCGGCGTCCCGGTCGTCCTGTGGATGTTGCCTCCAGACAACACGAGCGTTTGCGGCGACCTGGCGGCGATCCATGGGTTCTGCATCCAACCGGGCTGGCTTTCGTTCACCGACTGGCAGCGCAATGGCGTGTGGTTGTTCGGCTTCGACTTCGGTGGATTCTGGATCTGGAACACGTCGCTGCTGCTTCCACTTCTGATCGTCGGCCAGGCGCTCGGGCGTTGGTTCCCGACCGCTTTTCCAAAGTGGTTTGCCCCGATGTGGCTGTGGTTTGTGGTCCCGAACATCGTGGTCCTCCAGCCCTGGCCCTGGGACAACACCAAGTTCTTCGTCTTCTGGGCGCTGCTGGGCAGCGTCGTGGTCGGCGGCGTCCTGGCCGGGCTGCTGCGCCTCGGGCCGCTCACCGCGGTCGTCGCCGTCGCGATGATGGTCTTGCTCGGGCTGTCGGGAGCCCTCGACCTGGCGCGGGCGTCCGACTTCGACCAGAGCAAGGTTCTGTTCACCGACCCTGGCGGCATCAAGGTCGCGGACTGGGTGCGGCGCAACACGAGCCCGACCGCCGTCTTTGCCGTGGCCCCCGAGCACAACAGTCCCATCCCGACCCTGGCAGGTCGCCGCGAGCTCATCGGCTATCCAGGCTGGCTGTGGACGTATGGGCTCGCCGACTACGTCCAGAAGACAGACGACGACAACAAGATTCTCCAGGGCGACCCTGCCGCCCCGGACCTCGTGCGTAAGTACGGCATCGACTACGTGATGATCGGCCCGCAGGAGATCCCGCGTGGAGCCAATCGCGCCTACTGGGAGCAGCACGGCACAGTCGTCTACGACGACGGTGAGTACGCGGTTTACCGCGTGCGGTAGGCTCGGCGGTTACGGCGCCGGGATACTGATCGGCGGACGCTCCGGGCCGGCGGGCTTGGGCGCCGGCGTCTCGTTGTTCGATGCGAGCACTTCTTCGAGCCGCCTGGCGAGTCGCTTCATCTCCCGGTCGCCGCGGTCGAGCCGGTTGACGATCTGGAGCAGGATCTCGTCCTGGTGCATCAGATGATTCATCAGCGCCTTAAGCTCTTCCTCGGCTTTGACGTTGAGCTCGTAGTCCTGCTGCGCGCGTAGCCGGTCGCGGTCCGCGAGCCGGTTCATGGCCATGAGCACGACTGAGACCCAGACCGCAGCCTCGAGGGTGAGGATGAAGTTGAGGAAGAAGAAGGGATATCGGTCCCATGGCCGGATCAGGTTGAGCGCGTTTAGCCCTATCCAGACGACCATGATCCCGGCCTGCACGAGCACGAAGACCCAGCTGCCGACCAGGCGGGCGAAATCGTCGGCGACACGGTCGGCGAAGGTGAGGCGGCGTTCGACCTCGCGGTTCAGATCGCGCACCGGGGGATGGTCGTGCTGGTGCTTGATCAGGTCGCGGGCGATGTCTTCGATTTCTCGGGCAGTCGACATTTGGGGTGTTTTTTCCTCTGGCTGCTGCGACGAAATTCGGGCTGTAGGCCAATAGCTTGGCGCAAAAGGCCCATTGCTGGCTACAGAAAGTAAGGAATCCCAGAGGGGCTTTTCCCAGATAGTCCGGACTAACAGCGCTTCCGGGGCTGGCTGCAGCCGGATAGTCCGGACTATCTGGTGTGGCTGGGCATTCAGCGGTAGTCGTGCGAGCGCTGGGCCGGTCGCGGGACTCCGTCGAGCGCCTCGATGTGGCTCGCAAGCACCGAATGGACGCCGTCCTGGCGCTGCATCACGCCGTCGATGATCAGGATCGGCTGCCGGTTGGCGACCTGGCGGTAGCGGTCGTAAACGTCCGGTTTGATCGTCACGTTGACCTGCCCGAACTCGTCTTCGAGCGTGAAGAACCGAATCTTTTTCGCGGTCGACGGCGCCTGCCGGGTGATCACAAGGCCGGCGACCCGGACGTGCTTGTTGTTGGCGATCGCGGGCAGCTTGTTGCTCTCGAGCGCGCCCAGGGTGCGCAGGCGGTCTCGACAGAAGTGGATGAGGTGGTGGCCGGTCGACAGGTCGGAGATCCGGTACTCGAGCTGGTTGGCGTCGAAGGCGTCGATCGTCGGCAGCGTCGGCGAGGTTGCGTTGAGGCTCAGCTCGGATTGCCTGTCGATGCCTCGCCTCAGGCCTTTGCCGTGCCACCTTTCCTGCCAGCCCCACAGCAGCTCGCGCCGCGGGTGGCCGAGAGCGTCGAAGGCCCCGACCATGACCAGGTTGCGGACCGCGCGAGGGCCGATCGGTCCGCCGCGAAGGCGGCTCAAGTAATCATCGAACGACATATAGGGCCCGCCACGGTCACGCTCGTCGACGATCGTCTTCCGACCCTCCTCGCCGAGGTCGCGCACGTAATTGAATCCGATGCGCATCGCGAGGCCTGACTCGAGGCGTTCAGGCAGGCAGCGGACATCCGAGAGATTGATGTCGACCGGGAGCGCCCTCATGCCGTGCCGCTTCAGGTCCTCGACCAGCACGCTCGGGTGGTAGAAACCCATCGGCTGGTTGTTGAGCAGCCCGCAGCCGAACTCGACCGGGTGATGCAGCTTCATCCATGCGGTCTCGTAAGCGGTCCGGGCGAAGGCGGCCGCGTGTGAGCGGCAGAAGCCGTAAACGGCGAAGCCCTGCACCGCGGCGAACAGCTGGTCCGCCACCTCGCGCGGCACTTCGTTCGCGAGGCAGCCGCTGATGAACTCGTCCTCGAGGGATGACATCTCGACGCGATTGAGATGGCGGGTCATGGCGCGGCGAAAGCCATCCGCCCGTCCCGGCCTCATGCCTGCGACGTACATCGCGATCTCGATGATCTGTTCCTGATAGAGGATCACACCGAGCGTGTCCTTGAGGATCGGCTCGAGCAGCGGATGCGCGTACGTGACCGGCTCCCGTCCCTGCTTGCGGCGGATGTAGGGATGGACGGCGTTGCCCTGGATCGGCCCAGGCCGGATGATCGCCACCTCGACCACCAGGTCGTTGAAAGTCCGCGGGCGCGTACGAGGCAAGGTCTGCATCTGCGCGCGCGACTCGATCTGGAAGACGCCGATGGTGTCCGCCTGACTGCACATCTCGAACACGGCGGCGTCCTTCAGCGCCAGCTGGTCGAGGTCGGGCCGTGTGCCGGTCGTGTCCTTGATCAGCTCGAGGGCTTCGGCCACCACCGACAGGGTGCGCAGGCCCAGCATGTCCATCTTGATCAGGCCCAGGTCTTCGACGTCGTCTTTGTTGAACTGGACCACGCGCCGGCCCTCCATCGCCGCCGGCTCGACCGGGGCGATGTCGACCAGTGGCTCGCCTGTGACCAGCATGCCGCCGTTGTGGATCGACAGGTGGCGTGGAAACTCGATCACCTCGCGGCACAGCTCGAGGAAGTGCTGCCAGCTCTGCGGCCGCATATCGGGCGGTGGAACCGAGCTCAGCATCGAGTCCTCGACGTCCTCGGTGAACCAGCGGTCGACACCCTTGGCCAGACGGTCGAGCAGCTCGGCCGAGAAACCGAGCGCCTTGCCGACCTGCCGGATCGCCATCCGCGGTTGGAAGGTGACCACGTTGCAGACCATCCCGGTCCGCTCCCAGCCGTACTTCTCGTAGATGTACTGGATGACCTGCTCGCGGTGCGCGGTCGAGAAGTCGATGTCGATGTCAGGGGTGCTGGTCATCTCCTCGTGCAGGAAGCGCTCGAAGAGGAGGTTGTGCTCGATGGGGTCGACTCGCGTGATGCCGAGCACGTAGGCGACGATCGAGTCCGCGGCCGAACCGCGCCCCTGCCCGGGCACGCCGTGCTCGCGGGCGAAACGCATGAGGTCCCAGTTGATGAGGAAGAACTCGGCGAGGCCGGTCTTCTCGATCACCTCGAGCTCGTGCTGCAGGCGGTGGGTGACCGAAGACGTGATCGGCCGGTAGCGCTCGCGGACGCCTTCGAAGCAGAGCTTGTAGAGATATGAGAAGGGCGTCTCGCCGTCGGGCACGGGGTAGCCGGGAAACCTGACCTTGCGGAAGTCGAGGTCGACGTCGCACTCCTGCGCGATCTCCCAGGGCGTGGCCAGCGCTTCGGCGTGGCCATGAAAGAGGGGGCGCATCTCGGCGCCGCCCTTGAGGTGATGCTCGGAGTTGGGGAAGAGGTGAGGCCGGGCCTCGTCCAGCGTGGCCCGGTGGCGGATGGCGACCAGCACGTCGTGCAGCCGGCGTCGCGCCGGGACGTGGTAGTGGACTTCGTTGGTGGCGACCACGCGGGCACCACAGCGCTCCGCCATCGCCACCCGGCCCTCGAGCACCCATTCGTCCTCTGGCCGAAGGTGTTGATGCAGCTCGCTGAAGACGTTCTCCTTGCCCAGCGCGTCCTGGAGCCCACGCAAGCGCGACTCAGCGTCGGTCGCGCTCAGGTAGAACAGGTCGCCGCGATGCTCGGCGACTTTCCCCAGCGTCGTCCGCGCCTCACCTTTCGGCTGGTCGGCATGGGCGTGGCTCATGAGCCTGCAGAGGTTCGAGTAGCCGCGGAGATTGCGGGCGATGAGGATCAGCTCTTCACCATCGACCTCGAGGGCGCTGCCGATGATCGGTTTGACCCCGAGCTTGCGGCACGCCTGGAGGTGGCGCACCGCGCCATAGACGCCGCCCCGGTCGGTGATTGCTAGCGCCGGCATCTCTAGCTCGGCCGCGCGCATGGCCAGCTCGTATGGGTGCGAACCGCCGTCGAGGAACGAGAAGTTGGAGTGGCTGTGGAGCTCGACGTAAGGCGCTGCCATTCAGTCATAAACCCTCTCCACGAACCACTCATTGCGAGAGACGTCGTGGTAGAGCTCGCACAGCATGGTGTTGTTGAGCACGGCCTTCCAGTACTCGCGGACGACCGGCCTGTCCCACCATGACGTCTCGACCTTCCAGCGGGCGATCGGGTCGATCGAACCGGTGAACGCACCGGAGATGGACTCGGGTGCGCCGCCCGGGCCAAGAGTGACGTCGATGGCGGCTGGGGGAGTGATGAGTCGCGTCATGCAGGCCGCGGGTGCCAGACCACGTCGCCGAAGCGTTCCTGGATTCTCTCCAGCGCGGCGAGGACCTCTTCGCTCGATCCGTCGCCGCCCGCCCACAGCCTCAGCTGACGCCTGCCCGCGGCTTCGAGCACCGGCAGCTCGATCCACAGCTCGGCGATCGGCGCCCGAGGCTTCCATTCCTTGATCCATGACCTGACGAGCCCGAACAGCTCGGCGGTGCTGCTGAGCGGATGCCGGACGATGGACTCTCGCTTCTCGGTTTGGGTGGACTCGAATACGAGTCGCACCCTCACGTGCTTGGCACCGGCGCCGCGCAGCCCCAGCTCATCGGCGAGGTCGCCGCACAACGCGCGGGCGACGAAGAGAAGCGCCTCGCGATCCTCGACCGGCTCTCCGAACTGCCGGTGTGCGCTCGTGAAAAGTGGTGGGCGCCAGGGTTCGAGCTGATCTGGTTCGAGGCCTCGCGCGAGCAGCACCGCGTGCCGCCCATCGCGACCCAGCTGGCTTTCGAGCTCGCGCGGACCGATCGCCGCCACGGCGCCGAGCGTGCGCAGGCCGAGCAGGTCGAGGCGCTCTCGCTGCTCCGCGTCGAGGGGCAGCTCGCGAGAGGGAAGAGGGGCCAGGAACTCCCGCGCGTCGGCGATGCGCAGGAGCCTGCCTGGTCTCGCTCGCGCCGCTGCGAGACGGGCCGAGAAAGGACCAGGCGCAAGGCCGAGTCGGGGTTCGCGGCCGATCGCCTTCAACAACCGATGCCGTGCGGCGCGGATCGATTGACCGGGATTCACCACACCTCTCAGGTCGAGCCAGGCGATGCCTTCATCTCGTACCTCGACTATGGGCGCGAGGTCGTAGAGCGCGGACGAGACCAGCTCGCGGATGCGAACCACAGCCTCTTCGTCCGGCAGGACGAAGGTGGCTTGAGGACACAGGTGTTCCGCCTGGCGCAGTGCCATGCCCGCGAGAACCCCAAAGGCTTGCGCCTCATCAGACGCCGCGACGACGTGCTCGTCCCATCGACCGAAGATGACCGGTGTCCCGTAAAGGTCAGGCCTCCGCGCGAGCTCGAGATGGGAGATCAGACCGCAGCAGACACGCATTGCTCGATCTCCGACACCCGTGGTGATGCTTCCGTGACCGATTGAGCTCCGAGCCGGTAGCAGATCTCGAGCTCGGTCTCGCCAAGTGGCGGCGCGACGCGATTCTTCACGCACCTGGCAGACGTTCGAAGTCCGACGAGCTGGCCGCGATCCCAAATCCATTCGCTTCTCGAGAACCCGAGGCTGAAGCTCGACGCATGGGCCAGCGCTCGGCTCGGCGTGTCTACCACGCCCACGATCACCGTCCCCGAGCGATTCGCGTCCGACTCGAGCGGCCCGAGCCAGTGCTCGGGAACCTCCGACATCAATAAGAGAAAGCCGGCGCCTGCTCTCGCGAGCGTGGTCGCCACCTCGCCGGCGATTTCAGGAGCCGGCGCGCGGACGACGGTCAGCGCGCCTGGCTCAGGGGAGAAGGAAGTCAGGGTCCACGGATCGAATCCGCCGCCGTCGATCACCACCGCATGCGCGAACGCGCGCGTCGCGCTTGCCAGCAGCGCCAGTGCGAGAGTGAGCTTGCCGCTCGTCCCGTTGCCGGTGAAAAGCGCAACGCGACCGCGCGGCAAGCCACCGATCCCGGTGAGGTGATCGACAGGCGTTCCGCTCGACCATGGTTGCGTGGGCGGCAGCTCGGCCGCCCTGGTCAGCGCCTGGCTGCCAAAGCGGACCCGAATCGAATCAATCGCCACTTCGAGGTTTTGTGCCTGCATCTTTCATGGGGCCTCGAAGCAAGACGCAGGGGAGAAGTGGAGGCGAATTAGACTCTAACGAACACTTGTTCGCGAGTCAAGAGGGCAGTCCAGCTTCCTTATATGTAACCCCAGCGAAGCCAGGGCTCCTGTTCGGATAGTCCGGACGGACCAGCCATTGGTTGAGCGAACCTCTCGGATAGTCCGGACTATCCGGGGATGGCGGCGGGGGTCATCCCGGCCGCAACTTTGTCTTCTTAACCAGCGTTGCATC
>Ga0209239_1002383_pt1 | contig 11182 bp, 10 predicted proteins | sample GraSoi013_2_20cm_FD_185824 | JGI IMG/M metagenome (GOLD analysis project Ga0209239, IMG submission 185824) | Grasslands soil microbial communities from the Angelo Coastal Reserve, California, USA - Sample 10_02_2013_2_20cm (SPAdes) (version 2) | ecosystem: Environmental > Terrestrial > Soil >...
GCTCGGCGGCAAAGAGCCGCACAAGGGAGTCAACCCGGACGAGGTCGTCGCAGTCGGTGCGGCGATCCAGGCCGGAGTGCTGAAGGGCGAGGTCAAGGACATCCTGCTCCTGGACGTGACGCCGCTTTCGCTGGGCGTCGAAACGCTGGGCGGGGTCATGACCAAGCTCATCGACCGCAACACGACCATCCCAACCTCGCGGTCGCAGGTGTTCTCGACCGCGGCGGACAACCAGACGTCCGTCGAGGTCCACGTCCTGCAGGGCGAGCGGGAGATGGCTCGCGACAACCGCACGCTCGGACGCTTCCACCTGGACGGCATCCCGCCCGCGCCGCGTGGCATGCCTCAGATCGAGGTCACGTTTGACCTCGACGCCAACGGCATCCTGAACGTCAAGGCGCAGGACAAGGGCACCGGCCGCGAGCAGTCGGTCACGATCACCGCTTCCTCGACGCTGAACAAGGACGAGGTCGACCGGATGGTCAAGGAGGCGGAGGCGCACTCCGCCGAGGACCGGGCCAAGCGCGAAGAGGTGGAGCTCCGCAACCAGGCGGACCACATGATCCACCAGGCCGAGAAGGTGATCAAGGACAACGAGGCGCGGATCCCCGAAGACGTCAAGAGCGAGGTCGACACCAAGCTCGAGGCGCTCAAGACCGCGGCCAAGGGCTCGGATACCAAGGACCTGCAGCGCAAGATGGACGAGTTCAACGAGGCCCTGCAGAAGATCGGCCAGCACATCTACCAGGGTGCCGGCGCTTCAACTCCGGGCGGCGCCCCGGAGGATGGCTCGCCTGCGGGTGAGAAGAAGAAGGAAGAGGACGTCGTCGACGCGGACTACCGCGAAGTCAACTAACTAAATAGTCACCAAGAGGGCTCGGGCATGCGCCCGAGCCCTTATTTTTGGCCTGCCTTGGTCCAGTACTTTCGGGAGCGGACCCGCCTGTGGGCGGCGGCCGGCCTATGGGGCGGCAGCCTCCTGCTCGCTTTCAACCTGTACGCGGCGATCGCGACCTACGTCCCCCAGTACGCGGTCCGCAACGATTTCCGACTCATTTACGGCGCCGCGCTCAACGGCTGGCAGAACGGATATGGCCACCTCTACGACCTGGCGGCCCAGAAGGCAGTGGTCGAGAGCCTGGGGTCGGGCACCTACTGGTCGCCCTACCTGAACCCACCAACCCTGGCGTGGATCGCGACACCGTTCCTGGCCATGCCATTTGAGGCCGCGCTGTTCCTCTGGACCCTGCTCATCGCCGGCGCCGCGCTGCTCGCCTGGCGCCTGGTGGCGCCCGGCAGCGGCCTGACGCGGGCTGCGCACCTGGCCCTGTTCCTCGGTTTGTTTCCGACGGCGTTCGGGCTGATGGTCGGCCAGCCGGTCGCGTTGGTGGCGGCTGCCGTGGCGGTGGCGTGGTGGCTCGCGAGCCACCAGCGACCGGTGCTCGCGGGGTTGGCGCTCAGCCTGATCGCGATCAAGCCGCAGCTGGCCCTTCTGGTGCCGCTCTGTCTGCTTGTCGCTGGCCACGGACGCATGTTCGCGGCCTGGCTGTCGGCGACGGCTGTCATGGTGGCGGTCGCCCTCGTGCTGCTCGGACCGGAGGGACTGCAGCGCTATCGCGACGCGCTGGCGCTCGCGGCGCAGTGGGAGCCGACGCGGCGGTACGCCATCGCGGGTCCGCTGGGCCTGGGGCCGCAGCTCTACGCCGTGCAGGCCGTCGTCGTCGCGGTGGCTGTCGTGGCCGCGTGGCGGCAGAGGAACATGGGCCCGGCGCGTCCCATCGCGACCGGCATCCTGGCTTCGCTGCTGTTCACGCCGTACGTCGGTTTCCAGGACTTCGCGATGCTGGTCGTGGCCGGCTGGCTGCTCATCCGTTCCGGCGCGACGTCCGTCCAGGTCGCGCTGATGGTGGTCGGCTACGCCCTGCTCGAGCTTGCCCTGGTCGTGTTGGCTGTACCGATCTTGTTGGCTGAGGCTGGGTTGCTTCTATCGCTGGCCTCATTCCGCTCCATTGGCGCCAACGAGGCCCTTGGGAGTTCAGCGAAACGCCCCGTTGGCGTCAGACGCGCGTGATGTCCTTGGAGCCGACGGTGAGATTTGAACTCACGACCTGCCACTTACGAGGCGGCTGCTCTGCCAGCTGAGCTACGTCGGCGATTCCGATGATTTGGGCGACGATTTTTGGTGATGTCGCGCGGCCCTAGGCTAACATCGACTGGGGATGCGAACTCTCGACGTTGAACGTTTGGCGACCGGCGATTATGTCCTGGTCAAGCCTCTTCTGGTCGAGCTTCACCTCTCCGAGCAGGTCCACTACGCCGACCACCCGCAGCTCCCCCGTGAAGAGATCGAGCGCCACCTCACGCAGATCCCGTCCGCCTTCCGTGGCGAGAACGTCATATACGCCGTCCGCGACGAGGTCGGCCAGATCGTCGGCTTCTGCTGGATCGTCCTTTACGACCCGGGAACGGGCCTCGAGGGCGAGGTGGCCGAGCTCTACGTGGCGGAGGGCCATCGGGGCCAGGGCATCGGCGAGATGCTTGTCCGGCAAGCGACGAGGCTATTTGCGGAGCGCCGCGTCACCCTCGCCTATGTCTGGACGCGACCCGACAACTCAGCCGCGGTCAAGCTCTACAGCGCGGCTGGTTTCGAGCCCAACCGCCAGCTCGTCATGACCTGGTACCCCGTCGACCCGTCGGTCAACAGCTAGGGGCCCAGGCCAACCTACTATCAGCTCATGCGACCCATCCTGGCCGTGACGGCCGGGCTCCTCGTGACCGCCCTGGTCGCCGCCGGCGTCACCCTGGCCATCCTCCGGGTGCAATCACGCACCAACACGCAGCAGGTGAACCTGCGCAACGGCGTGACCATCACCGAGGACTCGGCCATCATCGCCGCGGCGACGAAGGCCCGGCCGGCGGTCGTCAGCATCGTCACCCAGCACCAACCCAGCCTTGTCCGGGGTTCTGGCTACCTGGCGACCAGCGACGGCTACATCGTGACCAACATCAACGTGATCGCCGGCGCTAGCGGCCTGACGGTGCTCATCCCCGGCGACTCCAAGGCGCACGACGCCAGGCTCGTCGACTACGACTGCCAGACAGGCGTGGCCGTGATCAAGATCGACAAGGTCGGCGGTCTGCCGACCCTCGGGTTTGCCGACCCCAACGCGCTGGTCCAAGGCCAGCGGATCGTGGCCGTGGGCGGACCCGTGGAGGGCGGGGCGGTCACGCCCGGCTACGTGAGCGCCATGCACAGGGTCAGCTCGGTCCGGGATCCGGTCAACCTGGGGCGCACGTTGCAGCTCAGCGACACCATCCAGACCAACGCCGTGATCGACGGTGGCACGTCGGGCGGACCCCTGGTGAACGTGGGCAGCCAGGTCGTCGGTGTCTCCATGGAGTCGACGTCCGCGGTTTCCGGGGTGGGCCTCAACGTGGCGGACATCCAGGACGACGTCCAGCAGATCCTCCAGACCGGACAGGTCGTCGTCTCGTCGCTCGGCGCGACCACGGCTGACGTGACGTCGGACAGCGCGGTGCTCAGCGGCGTGCCCGAGGGAAGCCGGCTCGTGGCGCTCGACAAGGGTGGTCCCGCGGCAACCGGCGGACTGAAGGTGGGAGACGTGATCACCCAGCTCGACGACGTGAAGCTCGACGCCGCCCACCCGCTGTCTCTTCTTCTGCGTTCGCGCTTTCACGCCAACCAGCGCGTCACGGTCACCTACTCGCGGGACGGCGTTTCGACCCAGGCCGAGCTGACGCTGACCAGCCAGCACCCAACCTGCGCATGACGTCGGTCCTGTCAGGCGGAGTCCGTGACAGCATCAACGATGCCCTCCTGGAGGCCGTGCGCAAGCTGGGGGTCGACGGCCAGGTGCCAGACCTCGAGCTCGGGCGCGCGAAAGTTGCTGAGCACGGCGATTACGCCACCTCCGCGGGCCTGAAGCTCGCGCGCGTCATGCGCCAGGACCCGAAGGTGATCGCGGCACGGCTGGCCGAGACGATCGAGGTCGCCGAGGGTGCGGCGACGGCCGAGGCTTCGGGGGGCTACGTGAACTTCCGTCTCGCCGACGACTGGCTCCGCCGCCTGGTCGGCCGCGTCCGGCCGGGCTACGGCGCGCGCGACGTCGGGCACGGTGAGCGGCTCCAGGTGGAATTCGGGAGCGTCAACCCGACCGGCCCCCTCCACATCGGCCACGGACGCGGCGTCACGCTGGGCGACTCCATCTGCAGGCTGCTCGAGTTCACCGGCCACGCCGTGCAGCGCGAGTACTACGTGAACTCCGACAACACGCAGACGCGGCGCTTCGGCGCGTCGGTCTTCGCGCGGCTCCATGGTTTCGAGCCGCCTGAGGGCGGCTACACGGGCGACTACGTCGTCGAGCTGGCGGAGATGGCTCGGCACGACCTGCCGGGTATCGCCGACCTTCCGGAGGACGAGGCAGAGCCGAAGCTTCGGATGTACGCCATCAACAAGATGGTCGAGCGGATCAGGGCGACCGTCGCTCGCGTGAACGTCCGCTACGACGAGTGGTACTACGAGAACCGACTGTGGGAGTCAGGCCTCCCGCAAGAAGCGATCAAGAGGTTGCGCGCGTCGGGGCATCTCAAAGAGCGCGACGGCGCGCTGTGGTTTGGCGACGCGAGCGACGAAGAAGAAGACCGCGTCGTGATCCGCGCGAACGGACAGCCGACGTATTTCGCGTCGGACCTGGGATATCTGCTGAGCCGCTTCGAGCAGCGCGACTACAACCGCGTGGTCGAGGTGTGGGCTGCCGACCACCACGGCTACGTGCCGCGTATGAAGTCCGCGGCCGAGGCGCTCGGTTTTGACGCGAGGCTGGTGATCATCCTGCACCAGATGGTCAACCTGAAGGAAGGCAAAATGTCGAAGCGCGCCGGGCGCTTCGTCACGCTCGATGATCTGGTCGACCGGGTCGGTTCGGACGCCGTTCGCTACTTCTATCTCCTTCGGTCACCGGACACGACGATCGAGTTCGACCTCGAGCTCGCGGTCACCCAGGGCAGCGAGAACCCGGTGTATTACGCGCAGTACGCGCACGCGCGGCTGTCGAACGTCGAGGTGGCGGCCGGCGCCCAGCATCCCAAGCTGCCCGAGGCAGCCAACGTTGGGCTGCTCGTCCACCCGTGGGAGCTGGACGTGGCGCGGCAGCTGGCGTTCTGGCCTGACGTGGTCGAGGACGCGACCGCCTTGCTCGAGCCGCATCGCATTCCTTATTACGTGCACGACCTGGCGACCGCGGTCCACCGCTTCTACCACGCGGGCAACGCGCAGAGCGAGCACCGCGTGGTGGTGCAAGATCCGGAGTTAACAAGGGCGCGGCTGGAGCTGTCCCGGGCCGCGCGTCACACTTTGAAGACTGCGCTGGACCTGATGGGGGTCAGCGCGCCGGAAAGGATGTAAAGGAAGAAAGCATTGGATGTGACATGGCTCGGGCACGGCTGCTTCCGGCTGCGCGGGCGTGGCGCGGCAGTGGTCACCGACCCTTACCCGCCGGCGATCGGGCTGAAGCTCTCCCGGATGGACGCGGAGGTCGTCACCGTCAGCCACGAGCACGAGAACCACAACTACACCCAGGTGGTGCGCGACGGCGCTTACGAGATCCGCGGGCCGGGCGAGTATGAGGTCGCCGGCGTGAGCGTGATCGGCGTCCCGACATTTCATGACGCGGACAAAGGCGCCAAGCACGGGCGCAACACCGTCTACCTCATCGAGATCGACGACGTACGCGTTTGCCACCTCGGCGACCTCGGGCACAAGCTCGAAGATGCAGAGGCCGAGGCCATCGCGTCACCGGACGTGCTGCTCGTTCCGGTCGGCGGTCGCACGGCGATCAACGCCGCCCAGGCGGCCGAGGTGGTCCGCCAGCTCGAGCCGCGGTACGTGGTGCCGATGCACTACGCGATCCCGGGTCTCAAGCTGGAGCTCGATCCCATCGACCGGTTCCTCAAGGAGATGGGCGTCACGGCCTCGGAGCCCCAGCCCAAGCTGTCGGTCCAGAAGTCGTCAGTGGCCGAATACGAGACCAAAGTCATCGTCCTGGAACCCAAGGTCGAGCCAAAGGTTTAACTGACGGCCTTCTCCGGTAACATTTGAAAAACCGCCCTGGAGGTCGTCTATGTCGAAGTACGTTTTCGTGACCGGGGGTGTCGTCTCCTCGCTCGGCAAGGGGATCACCGCGGCGTCGATCGGGAACATCCTGAAGGCCCGCCACCTCACCGTCTCCCTCCAGAAGCTCGACCCGTACCTCAACGTCGACCCCGGGACGATGAGCCCCTACCAGCATGGGGAGGTGTTCGTCACCGACGACGGCGCGGAAACCGACCTCGATCTCGGGCACTACGAGCGCTTCGTCGACGAGAACCTGACCGTCGCATCCAACGTGACGACGGGGAAGATCTACCAGGAGGTCATCGCCCGCGAGCGCCGCGGCGACTACCTCGGTGCCACTGTTCAGGTCATCCCGCATGTCACAAACGTGATCAAGGAGAAGATCCTCCGGGCGTCGAAGGACCCCCAGGCGGACGTCGTCGTGGTCGAGGTGGGCGGGACGGTCGGCGACATCGAAAGCCTCCCATTCCTCGAAGCGATCCGCCAGCTCAAGAACGACGTCGGGCGGCAGAACGTCTTCTACGTGCACTGCTCGCTCGTGCCGGTCGTGCGCGGTCAGGAGATGAAGACCAAGCCGACCCAGCACTCGGTCCAGGCCCTGCGCGCGATCGGTATCCAGCCCGACGCGATCATCTGTCGCTCCGAGCTGCCGATCGACAACGACCTGAAGGAGAAGATCGCGCTGTTCACCGACGTACCGCGAGAGGCGGTCGTGTCAGTGCCGGACGTGGAGTCGATCTACGAGGTTCCGCTGATGCTCGAAGCGTCCGGCCTCGGCAAGGTGATGGCCAAGCATTTCGAGCTCGACGAGGCGGCGCACGTCCCGGATCTCGAACCGTGGACCGGGCTGGTCGAGCGCATCAAGCACCCGCGGGCCTCGGTGCCGATCGCGATCGTGGGCAAGTACATCCAGCTGCCCGACGCCTACCTGAGCGTCATCGAGTCGCTGCGACACGCGGGGATCCATCACGGGCTCGACATCGACATTCATTGGGTGTCGTCGGAAAAGCTCGACGCCGGCGACACGTCGCCTCTGATGGGAGTGGCAGGCATCGTCGTGCCTGGCGGGTTTGGCTACCGAGGCATCGAGGGCAAGGTCATCGCGTCGCGCTACGCGCGGCACAACCGCATTCCTTACCTCGGCCTGTGCCTGGGCATGCAGTGCGCGGTGATCGACTTCGCGCGCGAGACGCTCGATGCGCCGGACGCCAACTCCACGGAGTTCGCGGCCTTCACCTCGACGCCCGTCATCGACCTCATGCCCGAGCAGCGAAACGTCGACCAGATGGGCGGTTCGATGCGGCTGGGCCTCTATCCCTGCAAGCTGCTGCCCGGTTCCAGGGCGCACAAGGCGTATGGGGAGGAGGTCGTCTACGAGCGCCATCGCCATCGCTTCGAGTTCAACAACGAATACCGTGAGGTGATGAGCGAGGGGGGCATGGTGTTCAGCGGGCTCTCGCCCAACGGACGCCTGGTCGAGATCATCGAGCTCGCCGACCACCCGTGGTTTGTCGCGAGCCAGTTCCACCCGGAGTTCCGCTCGCGCCCGAACCGGGCGCACCCGCTGTTCCGCGATTTCGTGCGGGCGGCGTTCCTGCAGAGCGGGATCGACCAGATGGAGCTTCGTCCCGCGGAGCTGCTGGAAGAAACCGAGACACCCTAGGACGAAGATGGAGCAGCAGAGAAGCGGTATTCCTTCTTTAGACGCGCAGCGCGAGCTGTCGTTCGAGCTCGTGCATGCGACCGAGGCCGCCGCGCTTGCGTGCGCCGGGTTCCTCGGCAAAGGAAACCCGGACGGCGTGAGCGATGCCGCCGGGCACGCCATGCGCGCCGCGCTCGAGCAGTCGGGGTTGACCGCCACCGTGGTCTTGAGCCCGCGCCACCAGGCGCATCTCCCGCATGGCCTTGTGATCACTGGTGGAGGGCGCAAGGTCGACCTGGGCGTGTACCCGGTCGAGGGCGCGAGCCAGGTCGCGCGCGGGCACATCAACGCGGTCTCGCTGCTGGTGGCGGTCGAGCCTGGCGGATTTGCCCACGTGCCCGCCACCTCTCAGGTCGAGAAGTTCGCCGCCGGTCCCGGGGCTCGGGGCGCGATCGACCTGGACGATCCGATGATCGACAACCTGCGACGAATCGCGTTTGCCCGAGACGTCCGGGTGCAGGACCTGACCGTCGCCATCCTCGAGCGGCCGCGCCACCAGGAGCTCATCGCCGAGGTGGCGGGGACCGGCGCCCGCATCCGGACGCTGGAGGAAGGCGATTTCGCCAGCGCGGTGATGGCCGCCCTGCCGGGAAGCGGGATCGATGCGGCGATCGGGATCGGCGACCTGCACGCGACGCTCATCGCAGCGTGCGCGGTGCAGTGCCTGGGCGGAGAGTTCCTCGCCCGGCTCATGCCTCGCAACGACGAGGAGAGGAAGGCGATCGGAGACAAGGCTTCCCATGTCTACGGCCTCGGCGAGCTGGCCCCTGCCGCCGACATAGCTGTCGCCATCACCGGCGTTACCGGCGGTCCGCTCCTGCCGGGCGTGACCTTTGGGAGCGGGTATGCCGAGACCTCGTCCCTGGTGATCTCCAGCCGGCACGCCACCGTCCGCCGCCTGACAACCCACCATCACCTGGCATCACGGGCGGGCTGAACTCAACTCTTCCCCATTCATGGGGAAGTACCGGCCGCAGGCCGGGGATGGGGCCTGGGTGGGGCCCGGATTAGTGGCGCCGCGGAACGGGTATCTAATGGGAGGAATCCCATGAGCCAGAACGACCCTTACATGCCGCCGCAGGGCGGCCAGTACATCCCCCCGCCGCCTCCCTACCAGGCGACCTCGGACATTCCCCCGCAGTCGCCGTACCACTATTCGCCCGCGCCGCAGGGGTCGAACAGGAGCACGCTGGGTTGGCTGGGCTCCGCTGCCCTGGCTGTATGGGCGGTGGTGAAGTACGGCCTGGTGTTCCTCGTCAAGATTCCCGCCCTCGCCACCCTGTTCTCCGCACTGGTCAGCTTCGGGGCGTACTCGCTCCTATACGGAGGCTGGTTTGCGGTTGCGCTCGTGGTGATGATCTTCGTCCACGAGATGGGCCACGTGCTGGAGATCCGGCGTCAGGGAATGCGGGCGACGGCGCCGATTTTCATCCCATTTCTCGGAGCCGCGATCTTCCAGCGCCAGCACCCGACCGATGCCCTGAAACAGGCTCAGATCGGCATCGCCGGGCCGATCGCCGGCACGATCGGCGCGACGGCGGCGTGGATCCTTTACGGCGCGACGCAGAATCCCGTGTTCTTGCTGGCGGCTTCGATCGGGTTCTTTCTAAACATCTTCAACCTGATCCCCGTCTGGCAGCTCGACGGCGCCTGGATCCTGGCGCCGGTCTCGCCATGGTTTCAGGTCGTGGGCCTGGGCATGATCGCGGTGAGCGTCCTGGTCTTCCACTTCGCGAGCTTCTTCTTGATCATCATCGCCTTGCTCGGGATCCAGACCATGCGGGCAGGGTTCAGGAACGCCAAGAACCCTTACTACGCCTCAGTTCCCACTCAGGCGCGCCTGGCGTTGGGGGCGGCCTGGCTGGGTCTCGTCCTTTACCTGGGCGTGATGACCTTCCAGGCGGAGAGTTTGTTCGTCTCGTTGGCTCGGTAAACTACCCCAGGAGTCATCCCTTGAAAGCACAGATCCATCCCACCTACTACGAAGACGCGGTCGTGACCTGCGCATGCGGGAACACGTTCACGACCGGTTCCACGCGCAAGGAGCTCAAGACCGAGATCTGCTCCGTCTGCCATCCGTTCTTCACGGGCACGCAGCGCATCGTGGACACCGGCGGACAGGTCGAGCGGTTCCGGAAGCGGGCTGCTAAGACCCGGGTGTAGATGCCGCAGCCGGATCCGGCAGCGGCGAATAACCTGAGCGACAGCCCCTATCAGGCCGGGGTCGCTTTGCGACCCGGGCCAGCTTCCCCAGCGAGTGGGGAAGCTAAGGCCGAGCAGCCGTTCTTCTATGGAGGCCAGGCCGTCATCGAAGGCGTGATGATGCGCGGCAAGCGCTACTACGCGGTCGCGGTCAGACTGCCGACGACCAAGGAGATCGTGGTCGACCGCGGCGAGCTCAAGGCGCCCATCTACACGCACCCGCTGTGGAAGATGCCCTTTGTGCGTGGGCTGGCGTTGATCGGCGAGCAGCTCCACCTCGGCATGAAGTCGCTCATCTGGTCGGCCAACGTGAACGCGGGCAGCCAGAACATCGAGATCGGCAAGAAAGAGATCACCGGCTCGGTCGCGATGGCGGGCGTCTTCGCGCTCGTGATCTTCATCGGCCTGCCGCTCCTGCTGGCGAGCTTTGCCGTACACCGCAGCGGAAGCTTTCTGTTCGTTCTCGTCGAGGGTTTGATCCGCGTCGGCCTGGTCCTCGGCTACCTCGCCGCGATCGCGTTGCTGCCTGACGTGCGACGGGTTTTCCAGTACCACGGCGCGGAGCACAAGACGATCAATGCTTTCGAGTCCGGCTGGACGCTAGACGTGCCGTCGGTGCGCCGGGCGAGCACGCTGCATCCGCGCTGCGGGACCGGGTTCCTGCTCGTCGTGCTCGTGGTCAGCGTCATCGTCTTCAGCGTGGTCGCGGTGTTTCACCCCAACCTGTTCTGGCTGGTGGTGAGTCGCCTGCTTGCGATCCCGCTCATCGCGGGCGTCGGCTTCGAGCTGATCCGGTTCATGGCACGCCATCGCTACAACCCGATCGTCCGCGTCGCGCTCCTGCCCGTGCTGGGAACGCAGAAGTTCACCACGCGCGAACCCTCCGACGACATGCTCGAGGTCGCGATCACGGCCTTCAACAGCGCCCGGGAGGGTGAGGAGGAGAGCACGGGAGCCGCGGCATGAAAAGGCACAAGGGGGGCAGGCCGAAGGCACAAGGGGGGCAGGCCCCCCTTGTGGGAAACCCCCCTCGGGATTCGAACCGCATATGCATCATCGGGACCTGGCGGTTGTCCGGCAGAGCCGGACAACGCGTAAAAGCGAGTGATTGATCGACTCGAGTCGATCGCTCGCCGTTATAGGGA
>Ga0209239_1002384_pt1 | contig 11180 bp, 13 predicted proteins | sample GraSoi013_2_20cm_FD_185824 | JGI IMG/M metagenome (GOLD analysis project Ga0209239, IMG submission 185824) | Grasslands soil microbial communities from the Angelo Coastal Reserve, California, USA - Sample 10_02_2013_2_20cm (SPAdes) (version 2) | ecosystem: Environmental > Terrestrial > Soil >...
GCCGTGGCGCTCACCGTATCGATGGCCAAGAAGCGAGCCCGGCGTACAAACCAGCCTCATGCCCCGCAGCCTGACGCTTCTGCTCAATCCCAGAACTAATCTTAGACTCATTACATCCGCCAAGAGTCGAGAACGCAAAGAAGAGACACGGCTGGGTCTCACGCCTCTAGCCCATGCCCAACATAACAGAGAGAATCAAGAACCTAACAGTCGAATGACTGCTTTCCGCAAGGCTCGTCTAAGCCTAGTTCTGAATGAAAATGGTTCCAGATTAGAGGGTCCTACTGTGACATGGCCAACACATAATCGCACAGTTCTCCAACTTGTCAGACCCACCCTCACCCTCCGGAACTATATGATGCGCCTCCCAAGCCCCCTCCCCGTCCCCTCCACGGCTAAGCAGACGAAGCGAGACCCCGCAAGGAACAGCATGCTGATGATCAGCCAATATGCACTCACAAGCCGCCATCGACCTTACCCATGCGTCGCTCAAGACTTTCGGCGGGAAGGCCAATTATCGTCTCGAGCTTCCTCAGCAACACTTTCGCATTTATGATTTCTGAATCAAGGACTTGAAACCATGTCTGCTCTTCGAATGGAAAAACAACTGGCAGACTCTTCGATTTCTCTCACAAAGAACATTCTTGCGTCCCGAGGAGCAACTGCTTTTGACATTCCTAGGATGGTAACGGGTCTGGTAACCGTGAATGGTAACAGAGGATCACCACGGGCGAGCTAGTTAGCGTCATCTGGGCCCATTTTCAATTTGACTACATCGGACGGCAAACGACCTTCGGCCCTTTCTTTAGCAACCCAATTTATCACGAACCAGTCACCCTGAATGGTCCCGCATTTAGTACAATGGTTGCAATAGTAGTCCGCCTCGGCTGATTTCGTATAATCCTTCTTGTATGACGGAAACATTTGCTGCAGCTTCAATCCAACTTGATCATTCTCAGTCCACATCTCTCCTTCTCCGTTCCACCAGCTCCAATCGATCACTCGGGTCTTCTCATGACATTTCCAGCATTCGTAATGGTCCCATACACCTACAATAATTTCGGATCTGTCTGGCCCCTCTCCCAAGATACTCAACGAGTGAATCTTGATCTTGAACCATATCATCCTTCCGGGCTCTTCTGAGAAGTGAACCCTCAATTTCGCTCTCGTGTCTGAGCAATAGGCGAAACGTAGCTCAACCCTACAGATGTCGAGTCAGCGGAGCGACTGGCGCGAACGACTACACGCCAACCCCTCACGAATGGAACAAGAACTAGCAATAAACCTAGAACATGACCGAATACACTATCTAACACAAGTCGAGATCCCCATAACAACAGCCGACTTCTACTTCCCACTGGAACCTCGACCATTGATCGTGTTCGTCGATGGACGGGTCCACCTCAAGACAAGCCAGATGACAAAGGACGAGGAACTAAGAACCCTCTTACGAAAGCGAGGATATAGAATACTAGAACTGTCCTACGACAGCTACTCTGACCAGAAAAGAGACCAGCTATATCAGGAAATCCTAGATGACTTGGGAATCCAATAGGCCAGGGAGACGTTGAAAGAAATTCAACAAGAGACCTAGATCTATCGGGGGATCGTATCAGAGAGAGTCCAGAGACCCACGAAAAGTCAAGAGTAGGTACCCCTCAGCTTATTCCTGCTCTATTGTTTCCTTTCTGGACGGTAGCCTAAGAATTACCTTCATTCGGGAAGCTCGGCGTTTTCCACGACCCAACGGATCATCAAACAGCGGCCTTTCGCGGCGCTTTTCATCGACGGCTACACCTATCCATCCCGCAAGAAATCCCACCCCGACGACAAGGATGTCCAAAATAACTAGATGGGGATAGAACCGCACTATTCCAATTCTGCTCACGATGAGAGTTGAAGAGTATGTCCCAACAGAAATGATTATCGCGTACCTCCATGCAGGACTGAGCTTTCTGGGTTGTTTCTTTGCATATGGTGACTTTCTCACCATTGGGTTCATTCTCTCTCACCTCAAAACGGAAATCTTGGATTGGATGCGAAATACTGCAGAATAGCGAAGACCGTGCCGAACAACGTCAGCAAGAAAAGCACGTAGCCAACGAGCTCTTTGCGTGTCACAAACGATTCTGATGTGAGTGCGAATGCCGTCTTGGTGTTGTAGGAGAGATTTGCCTGTGCTTTCTGAATGTTGTCCTGAGGCATTGAATGAAAGTCACTCTTGAAGTTAGGGGCCATAGAGCCGTCCATCCGTGAAAGGACAAAATAGAGGATCCCTTCGTGGCGATCGAGAATGATTTCCCGATCCGTAGTATTGAGAATCGTAGCGGTCAGGAATCCATGAAATCCGGAGTCCACGTGGCCCAGCGTGAAAAACTGTAATCCAAGGTTCGATATTCTCGGGTTCATGAATAGGCTGCCGTCTATGTCGAAGGGCAAGTCAACGATTTCTTGCGTTATGAAGAATAGAAAACGACCTGGTGGGATTATCAAATTGTCACCACTTACGCGGACCTTGCCGCGGTAATCTCCAACATGCAAGACGACCGCGTTGCCTTCGTATTGTTCATTCCAAGTCCCACGGGAAGATGAGGGGTCGTATATGATGTGATGAAGATAACCGGTATTCACGTGCAGCCGAGATATTGTGCAAAGGTTCGGGAATTGATCACAAGTCCAGCCTGGGTTGTTTAGTTGCCTAATTGCTGCTGGAGTCAGATCAGACAATGTCGTATCGCACTCGGCCTAGCGAGATTTAACAGTTCTTCGTATGGTTGATCTAAGAACTCTTGGCGTGCCGCGTAAGAATTGGAATCAGTTCGGTGAAGTCGTTAATCGCGCACGTGACAATTTTGCGAAGGCTAGGGTGAGGTCGATAACCGATTGAAATTGGCGCAGCCCTGGCAATTTGCCTATCGTTAGGACCATCTCCAACAAAAACCCAATCGGTCGGGCGTAACTTATACTCACGGAGCATCAGTCTTACGAAGACAAGCTTACCCGCAAAGTCACATGGGAGAAGATTGTAGTTTTCAAGTTTTCCGTTTTTCGAGAATGAATATTCGCATGCCGCGAATGCATGTAGGATCTTGAGATCTCGTTGAACTCTCAAAGCAAGCTCGCGAAATCCGCCACTTACTAACACGATTTCGTATTGATCCCGGTCGATTCTGCTGAGTGTCTTCAAGACTCCGCCATTGTATTTCGCTGAAGTGATAATTTTCTCGAATATCGTCTTGGACAAACCGTGTTTGACATGAATCGATATTGTATCTCTCATCCAGTCTACATACCCCTTGTAACCTCCTTCTTCCCATCGTCTGTGCGTTGCGATTTCCTCGCGTACTGCCTCTGGACCCAGCTGCTTTGCTATCGCTTGCCATATGGTGGAATAGAAACCTGCTCCGGGCAAACGGATTTCTGTCTCGAACAAAGTCCCTTCAACGTCCAAAACCAAGAGTTTCATTTGGCCAGCATTCATTCACTCAACGTATCTATTATCACGACTGTTACCGGCTTTTTTTCTTTCGAGCCGCCTAGAAACGCAAGAGATCATGTACAGAGAGCAACTTGAGAGAAGAGATGGCTGAGTCCTCAGTTAGAGCTTTTGACTCGCGAGGCTTTCTCGGTTGCCTAGTTCTTGAACTATCGTTGATACACATCTCATTGGCGAATCCTGAATTTCATGTTCCCAGAATCGAAGAACTTGCCAGCCAATCGCCAGGAGGTCGTTTGTGGAACGGATGTCTCTCGCCACGTTAGAAGCTAGTTTTGCGTCCCAATACTCTCTACGAGAATTCGGCCTGCGGTAACATTTCACGCATCCGTGCCAGAAACACCCGTCGAGGAAAACCGCAAGTCTCTCTTTAGGGAAGACTAGGTCCGGGCTTCCTGGCAGGTCATTCGGCCCAGATTTCCAGTGGCCGATACGTTTCGCAGCTAGGATTGCGCGAAACCTTCGCTCCGTAGATCGCGTATTAGTACTGTGCACCGCCCGCATCACTCGTGATCGGTCAACTTGGCTCACGGTGTCTGTCATCGCACTACACACTCGATAGAATCTTCCCGAAGTGTTCTGCTAAGGCACGTGCCATCAAAGGTGGGACGGCATTGCCTACCAATTTTTGCTGAGTTTGCAAATTGCCGTAGAACACAAAATCGTCGTTGAACGACTGAAATCGAGCTGCTTCCCGAACGGTGATTGATCTAAGATCTCGATAGTGAATGAACCGGCCTGAGCCTGGGTTCAGGAAGTGAGCGGTAATTGTCTGGGCGATACCGTCACGATGCAGCCGCCCATATGCTTGACTGAGATACTTGATTTCGCGTTGCCTATCGAACTTTTTGCGACCGTCAAGTTCAAAATTGCTTCCTCCTTCATCGATTTTAGCAAGTTTGTCGAGAAACCTGGCCTCATGTCGCCGAGCAGCGTGGTTGCGTAAGAGCACACTGTTCTTTCTTCTCGCGGCCTGATAGTCGCTGAATGGTCTCCTATCATAGTAATCAGCCTCTTCACCCGCCCTAATGGAAGGAAGGTCTCCTATTGCGTCCCCTACGGAGACCCAAGGTTTCACTAGGGGCAATAACTTGTCATTGTCCGTATTCGGCATCAATCGCTTCGCGGCGGCTCTCCGAGACTCTCGGACCATCGGAAATTCGAATTCGTTTATTCCCAAGTCCCTTCGTAGTCCCGCAACAAAAGTTCTCTTTCTCCACTGTGGAACTCCGTAATCATACGCATTCAACACTTCAGAACCGACTACGTATTTGTCATGCAATGAAGCGAACACGCTGTCCCAGATTGCTCCCTTTGCCACCGACTGAAAATTGGGGACATTCTCCATCAGTACGAGTTTCGGTTCAAGGTCAAGAACAAATTTCAAGAACACGCTGACTAGTTCATTTCGAGGATCGTCGTGGGCCTTATTTCGCCGCAATACCGAGAATCCTTGACATGGGGGACCACCAATTAGGACATCGAGCACTCCTTCAGGAATATCCGCCTCCCTCAACAGCATTCCTGGAGTGAGATCCGATAGATCTGCTACTAAGTAACGAATGCCTTGACGGTTGTATCTGAAGCTGGCCGCGGCCTTTGGGTCATTATCCACGAGCAGCTTTGGAGAATAGAGCTGCTTCCCGCCTATTCTAGCGGCCGAGAATCCCTCGGTGAAGCCGCCCACGCCGGCAAATAAGTCGACGACGGAAAACAACTAGGGAGATTCCGAGTCAGGGTTTTCTTCTATCACGCTTTCTGGACTCAATTGTTCTCTGAACAAGAAGTTGTCGAGATCCACCGTTGCTGCCGAGTAGACTCGCTTCCCAACATCATCAAGCAATGCATCGACAGTAGAGGCGGTTAGCTCTGGTTCTTTCTTTGCCTTCTCGTAGATGGTTTGTTTCGTGATTATGTCAACATATCTCTGGAAGAGATATTCGCGCCATCTTGGCGAATCGGCCCCGTATTGCTGAACGATCCGTTCCGCGAAAGGTGCGCTAGTATTGATCCAGTAGATCCCTTCGACAACGTCGTCCGGCCGCTGATATACGGGTGGATGTCTTGGGTCGCAGTTGACCTTGTTTCCTGGGTTTAGAGGGTCGTCGTCCTTGTTGGAAAGAAGGACTCTTGGAAACCTCGGGGCGTGAGATTTCCTTTCTCCCTCCGCACCACCACCTCCTTCACCTCCTTCGCCAGCACTTCCTCGTTTGCCACGACCTTCTCCTCCAGCGGAGGCCCCGCCTCCCCCGGTCCCGCCTAGTCCTGGTCCTGAGCCGGGACCCGAAAAGATCTCAGCGAATAGCCTCGACATGAACTTGTTTTTCCAGGCGTTCAAAAGATCGTTGAATACCGACGATTGCTTCAGGTCCTGTTCTCTTTTCTCGTCGGCGCTCCTGACGGCCATCTTCTCGCCCAATTCGTCCACTTTCGTTCGTATCCACTCCATCAGTGCTTTGGTTCGTTCGTTATCTACGAGCCTCTCTCTGTCGTTTGAAATAGAATCTTCCTCCGGGTCCTCAAGGATCGGACATGAACATTCCCCGTAGATGAACTCGGTCTCAGGTTGGTATCGGAAGAAGCCAAGTTCATTGATTTTGTATGACGCGACACATCCGACACCGGCCAGAATATCGATACAATTCAGGGCGGACTTTTCTCCATGTTGTGCAAAGGGTTCTTCAGATGTCTGAAGGATCAGTTTTCCGGGAGGATACTTGTCGTTGGCCATTTCTATTTCAGAGGTGCCTAAAACTAATTTTGCTGGCATAGGGTATTCGTACGGGCCCTCGAATCCAGGCCTCGGGTTGATCCTAGCAGGCTCTAGTTTGATCCCGTCCCTCTGGTCGTCGATTAGCGTGTAGACCTCTTCGTGTTCGATTATCTTCCTGGATTGTGGATGAACTTGAAGCCTCTGGCAAATGTTAGGCACCGTATTCCGTCCTCCCATCTTTCTTGGTCCTTCACCTATGACCACGGTGAAGCGCGTTTCACTAGAATCGAATCTTTTCTTTACGATATCGGGCAAATTGAGCGCGGAGATTCCGGCTAGTTCCAACGCCCTCTTCGGGCTCATTTTCACGTTGTCAAGATCTTCGGCAAACCCGTACCTTTTCTTGTCGTTGAATCCAAAAACGTTGATCCTCCCATTTCGATAAGTTACAAATCTTGCTGTGTTGAACATTTGACGCATGTAAAATTTTCCACCGTTTCCATGACCGCCGTACGTGCGATATTTCCCGCGACGGTTCGCAGCGTCCGGGTCTCCCCACCTCTTGAATGCCTTTTCAACATCATCGTGTGTCATTCCCACGAAATCTATGCATTCGAATCGTACTGGTTTGTCCTTCGTCTTTGAGCTAAATCTCAGAAAGATGAATTGCTCATTATCGGGCATTTTTTCTCGTATGTAAGCGTCAATGGAATTCTTCAGCCATTCCGCCAGTCCTTTTGCGTGATCGAATCGGAAAGTCGTGCCTATGCGATCGAGCCATCTCTCGTCGATAACAGTTTTCTGGGCCTTGATCCGAACGCTGCTCATTTCATTGCGCGCCTCTTATGGATTATTTCGCTGAATCTGTTCACAAGGAATTGATGAAGATCTAAGGCGGACTTTGCTCGAGGGTCATCGCTGATGTCAGCTGCAGACGAGACGGCGTCTTCAACTGTGCTTAGTCTCCCCAGAAATTCGTTTCTCTCGGTTCGGACGGTCACACCAAGGTAGCTGTAGAAATCAGTGTCAAGGATCTTGTCTCCCTGTTTTTCTAGGAAAAGCTGCAAAGCTTCTGTTTGATATATTCTTTGAAGCTCCGCCTCTTTATCGCGGGATAAACGCTGCGGGGTTCCCTTCAACACGTTTTTCCCTTCGTTCGAGAGCATCTTGCCTCGCTCCACTCCTTTGGGAGTTAACCTGAATTGTTTGTTGCCAGCAAGGACATATCCGGCTCTCTTCAGTGGACCGTAAAGCGGCTTATGTATGTCGGAAGAATCAGGGAAATGTGAGTAGCCTCTGAGCCCGAAATCCTGAGGGTAAAGCTGAAACGCCTTGACAACAATGTCTTCGTATTTCAAAGGTTTCGAGGTGCCGCTAGCTAGATCATACATTGCAAGGATTATCTTATCGGGTCGCTGGAGTTGCATGATCCAAGAGGCTACCTCGATTTCGTCTGTATCGTTTTCTTGAAAAAACTTGCCCAGAAGTTCTCGTCAATTTGGGAGTAGTTCCAGACGGAATCAATCTTCCGCATCGTGGCTATTGAGGGGGCCATTTCGATCTTACCAGAACTAGGACGCCAGCTGAGCTGGGACGCTTCCAATAACTTTGGCCCTCTTTTGCGAGAACTGTGCCAACCTCTCTTCGAGGTATGAGTGAAGCTTTTTTGCCATGCGCAAAAGGTCCTCGTACTTGAGAACGTAGATCCGGTCCCCCTTTACACGATTAATCTTGTCCAACGTTTCTCGCTTGTCATCAACGTCCCCGGCCACCAGATAGCCACTTGCTGAATTGTAACTCCTTCCAGGTGACGTACCAAGCTTTCCCCTAATGAAGCTGACATAATGTTCCAATTGGTCCAGATGTTTCCATCCTACTTTGACGCTAGGTCGTTTCAACTCGACTACATGAACTGTGTCGCCTGCTCCTAAGCAAACGAAATCTATTCTCTTGTCCTCGTCTTCAAGTATATCGTTTGGGAATTTCTCTCTTAGAAGATCTGAGTAATGCGCTTCATCGTAGGCGACCGTCCAACTAGGGTCCAGGAGCCATGGATATTCTGCAAAGAATCTGTGTATTTCGGGCACTTCCCTAGCATTTGTTCTTATTAGTTTGTCAAACTTCTCGATCACCTCGATCCTCCCCTTGGCCACCCTCAGGATTTCACGAGCTTCAATGAGACCCCACTCCATGAATAGTTCAATGAGATGTGCGTCCTCTGGATCGTCCCCAATGTTTCCTGCTAGATCCTTGAATACCTGAATATCAAAGGACTCCTTCACAAAAGATGTTAGCTCGCGGCGCCTCTCTGGGCTGAGCTGTTCGTTTGAAGTGACGACGCTGATGATTTTATCCGCGACTTTTTTCTCAGGGCCAGATAGAGAGGACAGCCACGGTTTGAACTCTGAATCTTCTCTAATTACTTTCTCTCTCTTCTCGGCACGCCTTGCAGCCCAATCCTGCGATATGCTCTTGAGCTTTGATTGAGCCCAATTTCTGAAAGCGATTCCGGCTTCTGATTCCCAAATAATCGAGCTTCTGTTTGTACCGACCAAGTCCTCGCCGTCGGTAGCGTCGAAGAACTCAGCATTCAGTTCTCCCACCATGTAAGCCCAAGCGTATTGTTGCCCGCCGCTGACGTCAAAGAAAGATGGTTCTTGAATCAGTTTTCCCCTCGCGAGAATAGCTATTCCTCGTTGCGTTTCCTCCATTGGGGTCTCCGATGTTCCTATCCAACCTTTCAATCGCCACTCTCGGTGTCCCTCGATTAGCTCGTCGATCTCCCAAGAGTGTTCAAGAGATCCCTTCAGTTGTCTTTCTGCAGGAGTTACCTCGTTGCCGTTGACTCTCACAACAAAGGTGCTGCCGATTATTGAGAACCTTCTCGCAAGCTTCAGGATGACATTGTCGATGTCAATTGACCGTGTTCTTTTCAAGTCTCTTAACCGGACTACGGTGCCTTGAGTACGCCCGAGAGCCGATGGTTTGATTATCTCAGGCTCATAGTCACGACCAGCTCGGGTGGACCTTATTTTCTCAATATCCATTCGAAAGGCCGTCGCGACTCCGTTCTTCGTTGTTTCCACCTCTACAACCTTCGCCACTCCAAAAACCGACAATTTTCCAATGCCTTTCCGTCCCATTACTTCCCTGTGAAGAGTCGGCGAGAGGTCCGTTCCATTATCCGTCCTTCTGTTTCTCCCTACAGTCAGAAAGGCTCTGTTCACTTCATCAAACGTCATGCCACACCCGTCGTCCTCGACTGAGATAGTAGAATCGTCCGTGATACCTCCCTCCGGGACCGTGACATTTACGTTCCTGGCATCAGCATCCCAGCAGTTCGCGACGAGCTCAGAAATGACAGGAGGCAAGCTGGTGTACATGCGTAGCCCTAGCTGTTCGATTACGGTCAGCTCTACTTTCATCCGAAGTTTGGGCAAACGTCGATATCGGAACATGCATCGGTCTCTAAACTTTTGGTTTGTCAATCCTCGACTGGACTGAGTTCAGAACACACAGAGATACCGCGGTCCAAACTGTGGGACGTAATGGCTAGGGGCTGGCTTGTAGAGATCACTAGAAGGCTCTAACTGTCTCTGGTCAAGACCCCTGGATTGCTCGGTTAAGGTCTCTGCGTCGGACCCGTTTCCTGGAAGAATGTTCGGATTTCATCCACGTTGATAGAGTGCAGAGATCGACTCGAAGAAGGAGAGTGAGGTTAAACCTCACGATCTTGCAGCGCAGTTGGTCCCGCAAATTTCTACGAGCATTAGGTTCGACGTATTGCTGGTGGCTGGTGCACCAGTAGACATACTTGTATCGGACCATCGCTAGGTGCTTACTCCTTTGTCTGGTCCCGAGTCGTCGAGAGCCCTGGGGACCCTCTCGCCAGCTTAGACTTGGCAGTGCTGGGTTCGGCCCATGTTGTGTCTGGGCTTAGCTGTTGAGGTCGTGTAATGTCTGATGTTGTTGGTTCTGGTTGGACCCAGGTTACGTTCTTGCGAACTGTTGGAGTAGGTAGTCCCGGTCTCGCGTCGTTGACTCCCTTGTCGGGGGGAGGTAGTGGTCCTTCTCGGGTCTTGTTTTTTGTCATTCTCTCACCTCGTTCCGGTTTCTCCGGATGACGATCTTCCGGATAGGGGTCTCTTGCTTGGGTTGGGCGCCTTCTCGCCATTGCTGGAGCCAGTAACGAGCCTCCTCTTGACTAGGCAGCTGGACCCTACCAAAGCGGCCGGTTTTGATTGCGTGGAGGGCTGTCTCGGTGATCTTGATCTTTCGAGTCTCCTTCTGGACCCGAGACTGAGGGAGGGTCTCCTGGGTCCGCTCGTTTGCGAGGATGATCTGTGCTGCGAGGATCTCGTAGGCCTCTCGAGGGTTGTATTTTTCGAGTAGTTTCTTGACCTTCTTTGGGTCTCCAAGCGGTTTCTGGGGGAGGCTGCTCATTGTGCGGCGGGGATCCTCCTCGTTTTGGATGCGTTATCGTATCGTTCCTTCATTGCTTTCACATTCTCTAGGAGTTCAAGCCAGGCTTGGACGGCTATCTCTACCATGGCGGATCTGTTTAGGGGGCCTCTGGCATGGTCCAGCTGGTGAATGGTCATGGGGTCCATCGTAGCGGTGTAGCGGACCCGGATTCGCGTTCTCATTGTAGTTGGACTATCCTTGTGTGTGTGACACCGATTAGTCTGCTCCCGAGAATCAACGGGTTTTCGTGTTCAAGGACACGTGGGTCTGGGGCTTGCGTATGACACTCGGTCTCTGGGAAGATTTCTTCGATGGATCGTTTTTCTTGTCTTTTTGTTGGGTTTCATCTGGAAGTTCGCGCAGATCTAGGAGCCACATTGTTTCGAGGCTCGTCAAGGATATCGGCAGGCTCTGCAATCGAGGGTCTGCATGGGCCAGGTAGGGTATTGCGTTGTAGAAATCCGAGAGAGGGCCGGGAATATTCCAGTGAAACTGTTGCTGAAGATG
>Ga0209239_1002385_pt1 | contig 11178 bp, 10 predicted proteins | sample GraSoi013_2_20cm_FD_185824 | JGI IMG/M metagenome (GOLD analysis project Ga0209239, IMG submission 185824) | Grasslands soil microbial communities from the Angelo Coastal Reserve, California, USA - Sample 10_02_2013_2_20cm (SPAdes) (version 2) | ecosystem: Environmental > Terrestrial > Soil >...
TGGTCGTACCCGCCGTCGGCGACGAAGTCGGCGTATTCGCCGTTGGTCACCGGTGCCGCGTCGATGAAGAAGGACGCGACGTCGATGTCGTGCGCGGGGCGTTCGTTGTCCAGTGCCCACGGCTCGATGGACGTACCCATGCTGAATGTGCCGACGCGGACCAGCACCTCGCCGCGCACCGCGACCCGCGACGGCGGCGGGGGTGGCGCGGAAAGCACCGCCGGGCCGGCGCGCAGTTGGTGGGTGGCCAGCATGGTCTCGTCGTGCTGCTGCTCGTGCTGCACGATCATGCCGAACGCGAAGCCGTCGGTGACCAGTGGCCCGCCGGACAGCGGTGTGCGGTCGAGCACGTCGAGCACCTTGTCGCGCACGGTCCTGTTGTATGTGCGCGCCTCCTCCGGTGGCAGCAACGGCAACGCCGGCCGGTCGCCGCGCGGATGCTTGAAGGCGTCGTACAGGTTGTCGATGTCGCAGCGCACCGGCTCCATCCCGCCCACGTCCCGGACGAGCCACAGCTCCTCCTGGTTGCCGACGTGCGCTAGATCCCACACCAGCGGGGACATCAGCGGTGAGTGTTGCTTTGTCAGGTCGTCGCCGTCGACGGCGTCGGTGAGCAGGGTGGTACGGCCACGGCTGCGTTCGAGCTCGGCGCCGATGTGTGCGCGCAGCTGTTCAACCTCGGTCATCGGGAACTCTCCACTCCTGCCGCCAGCCGGCGGCCGACCAACTCGTTCACCTCGTCGCAGATCCCTTGCGGCAGGCCGGTTCTGGCCAGTTGCCCGGCCGCGAGCGCGGCCACCCCGGCGGCGGTGGCGGCCAGTTGCGGGTGCGAGAGCCCACACCGGGCCGCCTCCTCCCACCGGCCGTCGACCGGCGCGCACAGGTCCCGTACGGTATCGACCGACGTCTCATCGATGAGCAACGCCGTCAGTACGGCCACCGGCGCGAGCCATTCGTCCGGCGCCTGCTGGTCGAGGTAGCGCACCTCGACGTACCCGCGCGGGCGTACCGGCGGGAACAGGGTGCTCAGGTGGTAGTCGAGGTCGGCGCGCGTCGGCGGCTCCCCCATCGCCCCGCCGATCCAGTCGGCGAAGCTCATCCCGGCCGGACATCGCCAGGATCTCCCGTCCCGCAGCACACACAGCACCGGGGCACGTAGCGCGTACCTGGCCCACTGCAGCGCCGGATCGCCGTCGCCGCGCACCGGGGCGGTACGGGCGGGATCCAGGCCCAGCCAGGAACGCATCCGGGTGGAGGCCCACCCGGTGTCCTTCCCGGCATGGCGCCCGGAGTTGGCGAACAGGGCCAGGAGCACCGGCCCGAGGGCGTGCAGCGCGAACCAGCGCGCCGGTACCCGTTCGGGTACCCCGGCGTCGAAGCAGACCTGCAGCGCCGCCGTACTGCACATCATCGTGCGGCCGTGCGGATCGTACGGCGCGAAGGCGCTCGCCATCGCGTCGTAGCGGGGAGTGTGCAGCAGGCGCCGGGGCGGCCGGTACGCGTCGGCCCCGCGGTCACCGAGCCGGAGTCCGGCCCGGGCCAGGAGCGCCCTGAGATGCTCCACGTCGGCGGAGACGGCAGCGTTCAGTGCCGCGAGTGTCGCGTACGGTTGGGTGGAGATTTCGACCTGTCCGCCAGGCTCGACAGTGATGACGTTCCCACTGGGCAGGGGCAGATGGTCGGAGGATTCGTCCAATGTGGACGGTGTATGCGGGTGGAGTGCGCCGGCCAGCACAACGGGATCAAGTGGCCGGCCCGGGTCGTCGAGGTGATGAACGGTCCATTCCAGCTCGATACCGACCAGTCCGGGTGGTCCGGTCTTGAAGCAGATGCCGGCGATGTACTCCTCGGCATCCCCCACCCGGCGCAGGACGGCATCACGGCTGGCGTCCAGCCGGCGCGTGATGTCCACTGCCATGGTGTCTCCCCTCGTCGACTCTTCGTGTTCCCATGCCTGCGAACTGTTACGTGCACGTGCTAGACGACTTGCTCGTGGACGAGATTAGCTCGCCGCGGCGACAGGTTGTGGTCCGCGAGAATCTCGTCGGACGCACCTGCGCCCTCTCCCCTCCCCTCGAGCTATCACTGAGGCTACTTAACTGCAACTCATGTGCAACAGCGCGACAAGTGAACCTTGGCCGGCGACCAAGGGATCCGGACCCCACCTCGGGCCGGTGACATGGCAGCATCAGCGCATGGCAGCGGTCGGGGACGTGCTCAGCCAGCAGGCGCTCAACCGGGCCACGCTGCACCGCCAGCTGCTGCTGGACCGGTCGCCGAGATCCGCCGCCGACACCATCGAGCACCTGGTGGGCATGCAGGCACAGGCGCCCAACGCGCCGTACGTCGGGCTGTGGAGCCGGCTGCGCGACTTCCGCGCCGAGGAGCTGGCCGGGCTCATCACCCGGCGGCAGGCGGTACGGACCTCGCTGATGCGGGCGACCGTACACCTCGTCACCGCACGTGATGCGTTGGCGCTGCGTCCGCTGGTGCAGCCGGTACTGGTACGCGGCTTCTCCGGGCAGGCCTTCAACCGCGACATCGCCGGACTGGACACCGACGCGCTCCTGGCGGCCGGGCGGGAACTGTTGACCGAACGCCCCCGGACCCGCGCGGAGCTGGGTCCGCTGCTGGCCGAGCGCTTTCCGGGGCGCAACGCCACGTCGCTCGCGTACGCGGTGAGCTATCTCGTACCTCTCGTTCAGGTGCCGCCGCGGGGAATCTGGGGAGCCAGCGGCCCGGCCGCCTGGACCCCGACGGAGGCCTGGCTGGGCCGCCCGCTGGCGCCCGACCATTCGGCGGAATCGTTGGTACTGCGTTATCTGCGCGCGTTCGGCCCGGCCAGCGTCAAGGACATCCAGGCCTGGTCCGGCCTGACCCGGCTGCGTGAGGTCACCGGGCGGCTCGGGGCGAAGCTGCGCGCCTTCCGCGACGAGCACGGCCGGGAGTTGCTCGACCTGCCAGACGCGCCCCGCCCCGACCCGGAAACCGTTGCGCCGCCCCGGTTCCTGCCCGAGTACGACAACCTGCTGCTGTCCTACGCCGACCGGACGCGGGTGAACCCGGACGGCCGGCCGGTGCCGCTGTACCCCGGCAACGGCGGCATCTTCGGCACCGTACTGGTCGACGGGCTGTTCCGCGCGACGTGGGCGATCACGCGGGACGGGGACCGCGCGACGCTGACCGTCACGCCGTTCCGTCGACTGTCCACATCGGACAGTACGGCGGTGGCCGAGGAAGGCGCCCGGCTGCTGGACTTCGCTACCGCCGACGCCGACCGGCGGGACGTGACGCTCGCGGCTCCGAACGAGTCCTAAATGGACAGTCGGGCGACGTGGCGCATCTTGTTCATCGCGTCCAGCGCCGCCACCTTGTACGACTCGGCCAGCGTCGGGTAGTTGAACACCGTGTCGACGAGGTAGTCGATGCTGCCGTTGCAGCCCATCACCGTCTGTCCGATGTGGACGATCTCGGTGGCGCCGGTACCGAAGACGTGTACCCCGAGCAGGCTGCGGTCGTCGGGCGAGACGAGCAGCTTGAGCATCCCGTACGAGTCGCCGATGATCTGTCCTCGGGCCAGCTCGCGGTACCGGGCGATGCCCACCTCGAACGGGGTACGGCTCTCGGTCAGCTCGTCCTCGGTACGCCCGACGAAGCTGATCTCCGGGATCGAGTAGATCCCGATCGGCTGCAGCGCGTGCATGTCGCTGGCCGGCTCGTCGCACGCGTGGTGGGCGGCCAGCCGGCCCTGCTCCATCGACGTGGACGCCAGCGCCGGGAACCCGATCACGTCGCCGACGGCGTAGATGTGCGGTACCGAGGTCTGGTAGTGCTCGTTGACGGCGATCCGGCCGCGCGAGTCGGCGGTGAGCCCGGCCTTCTCCAGGTCGAGCTGGTCGGCGGTGCCCTGGCGGCCGGCCGAGTACATGACGGTGTCGGCCGGGATCCGCTTGCCGCTCTCCAGGATCGCGATGGCGCCGCGCGGATGGCGCTGTACGGAGGCCACCGCCTCGCCGAACCGGAAGGTCACCGCGAGGTCGCGCAGGTGGTACTTGAGTGCCTCGATGATCTCCAGGTCGCAGAACTCCAGCATCCGGTCGCGCCGTTCCACGACGGTGACCTTGACGCCCAGCGCCGCGAACATCGACGCGTACTCGATGCCGATCACCCCGGCACCGACCACGACCAGGGAGTGCGGTACCCGTTCCATCAGCAGGATGCCGTCGGAGTCGATGATCGTCTGCTCGTCGAAGTCGACCGTGTCCGGCCGGGCCGGGCGGGTACCGATGGCGATCACGACCTTGTCGGCGCTGGCCCGGGTCTCGTGGCCGGTGCCGTCGTCGATGATCAGCGTGTGCGGATCCTGGAAGCGGGCGGTACCGGTGAGCAGCCGTACCCGGTTGCGGCCGAGCTGGTTGCGGATCACGTCGATCTCCCGACCGACCACGTGCTGGGTACGCGAGGTGAGGTCGGCGATCGTGATGTCGTCCTTGACCCGGTAGCTTTGTCCGTACATCTCGCGCTGGTTGAGGCCGGTCAGGTAAAGCACCGCCTCGCGCAGGGTCTTCGACGGGATCGTGCCGGTGTTGATGCACACGCCGCCGATCATGTGCCGGCGCTCGACCACCGCGACCCGCCGGTCCAGCTTCGCCGCCGCGATGGCCGCCTTCTGACCGCTCGGGCCGGAGCCGAGGACGAGCAGGTCGTAGTCGTACACGGGTTCAGTCTCGCACCGTCCGGCGCAAACGACGGAGATCACCGGAAATTCTCCGTAGCGGCCTCGGTACTTCTCCCGTACCGGGGCCGGTACGGGGAACGCCAGGCTTGTCCTGAGGCTCGACGAACGCGGTCCGCGGAGGGAGGCCATGATGCCGACCACGCTTGACGAGGTACGGGCGGAGGCACTCTTCGCCGGTGACCTGCAGCCCAGCCAGCATCCGGCCCCGGAGCAGGTACGCCGGGCGGTGGCCGGGGTACTGCACCGGCGCGGCTCCCGATGGTGCGCGGCCCGGATGGCCGAGGAGTTCGGCGAGCACCCGGAGGCGGCAGCGCTACGGATGACGTGGGCGCTACGGGTGATCCGGGACTGCTACGCCAAGGCCGCACCGGTACCGCCGACCCGCTGCCGGGCCACCGGTGGACCGGCCGGCTCCCGAAGTACGGCCGGCAACTGGCGCAACGCCGGCCCGTTCAGCGGCCGCCTGGGTACCTCCGAGGCGGCCCTCATGCACGGCGAGGCACCCCGGTGCCCGTACCCCGTCGGCCGTTACCGCCGATCGGTGTCGTGACGAGCGTTCCGGGGAATGCGCGGTGACCGCAGCTGGGTTTGACCGTGTCGACGTCTGGTCGGCCGGATGGTGGGAACGAATCGGGTTGGCGGGTGGGCACGATGTCAGTAGCGACCGACTACCGGATCCGGCCGATGGAGCTGGGCTGGGTCTTCGAGCGGGTGCAGGACACCATGGTGCCCCGGCTACGGTCGGCGGTGGACCAGCTGCCCGCTTCCATCCGCGACGTGGTCGGGTACCACTTCGGGTGGTGTGACGAGCTGGGCCGGCCGGCGCACGGCCGGTCCGGGAAGCTGATCCGTCCCGCGCTGACGCTGCTGTCCGCGCGGGCGGTCGGGGCCAGCGAGGAGCGCGCGGTGGACGCCGCGGTCGCGGTGGAGCTGGTACACAACTTCTCGCTGCTGCACGACGACGTGATGGACGGCGCGCTGACCCGCCGGCACCGGCAGACCGTGTGGTGGCAGTTCGGCATGCCGACCGCGATCCTGGCCGGTGACGCGCTGCTGGCGCTGGCCCTGGAGGTTCTCGCGCCGGTACCCGGCTCGGTGCACACGCTGTGCGAGGCGGTCCGCGAGCTGGTCTACGGGCAGTCGCTGGACATCTCCTTCGAGCAACGCGACGACGTGACCCTGGAGGAGAGCCTGGCGATGTCCGGCGGGAAGACCGCCACGCTGCTGCGGTGCGCGTGCGAGCTGGGCGCGGTGCACGGCGGTGGTGCACCGGCGCAGGTACTCGCGCTCAAGCGCTTCGGCTGGCATCTCGGGGTGGCCTTCCAGCTCGTCGACGACCTGCTGGGGATCTGGGGCGACCCGGAGATGACCGGCAAGCCGACGCTGGCCGACCTGCGGGCCGGTAAGAAGACCGTCCCGGTGGTCGCCGCGCTGGCCGCCGGTGGCGGGCACAGCCGCCGGCTCGCCGCGCTGTACCTGCGCCCCGACCCGCTGGACGAGGACGAGCTGGCGACCGTGGCCGAGCTGGTCGAGCAGGCCGGCGGGCGCGCCTGGGCCCAGCTCGAAGCCGACCGACAGGTACGGGCGGCATTGAGCTGCCTGACCGCCGCCGACCCGATCCCCGCCGTGTACCAGGCGCTGGTCGACCTCGCCGCGCTGGTCACCCGCAGAGACGGCTGACATGATCGGCGGATGGACCTGACCCCGACCGCGCGTGGCGTACGGGACCGGCTCGTCCGGGTCTACGGCGCCGCCGCCGATCCGGCGAGGGCCGCACCGATGCGGGCGTACATGCGCGACCAGTTCCCGTTCCTGGGCATCCCGACGCCGGCCCGGCGGGCGCTGTCCCGCGAGGTGCGCAGCGGCGAGCCGAAGCCGACCGGGGACGACCTGCGTACCGGCGCCCTGGCCTGCTGGGCGCTGCCGGAACGGGAGTACCAGTACTTCGCGTGCGACTGGCTGCGCCGTTACGCCGCCGTGTGCACACCGGGGTTCCTGGACACCGCGCGGACATTGATCACCACGAAGTCGTGGTGGGACACCGTCGACGTGCTCGCCGACCATGTCGTGGGTGACATCGTCGCCGCGTACCCCGCTGCGGTGTCCACAATGGACAGTTGGCTGCACGAGGACGACCTGTGGCTCGTGCGTACCGCGATCCTGCACCAGCTGTCCTACAAGGAGCGCACCGACACCGACCGGCTCTTCCGGTACTGCCTGGCCCGCGCCGGCCACAAGGACTTCTTCATCCGCAAGGCGATCGGCTGGGCGCTGCGGCAGTACGCGTGGACCGAGCCGGACGCGGTACGCCGGTTCGTGGCCGCGCACGAGCGCGAGCTGTCCCCGCTGTCCGTCCGCGAAGCGCGCAAGAACCTCAGCTCGCCCGCGGTACCACGATGACCGGGCTGCGCGCCCGCCGGACCAGTCGCGAGGACACCCCGCCGAGCAGTACCCGCCGGGCCGGCCCGTACCCGCGGGAGCCGCAGAACAGCACGTCCACCTCGTCCGGCCCGAGCCCGGCGAGCGTGTCCACGACGTCGCCGGTACGCACCTCGCCGGTCGCGTCCAGCTCCGGCGGGAAGCCGGCGAGCGCCGCCTCCAGCGCCCGCTGATACGCCTCGCGCGCCGCCGCCGAGAACGCCCGTTCCGCGTCGGCACCGATGAGCAACGGCATCACCTCGGCCTCGCCGGGTACCACGGTGTACAGCCGCAGCGCCGCCCCGGTACGCCAGGCGAACCGGCCCGCGACGTCCAGCGCCCGTTCCGCCTCGGGGGTGTCGATGAACGCGACCCCGACCCGGGCCAGCTCCCCCAGCTTCCGGTTGCGTACCCCGGACGGCGCCACCGCGACCGGGCACACGCTGCCGGACAGCAGCCGGTCGGCGGTACTCCCGGCGAACAGCTGCTCCTCCGGGCCGGTGCCCCGGGAGCCGACCACGACGACCGAGGCGTCCTCGTCCTCGACCAGGTCGTGCAGCCCGTGCGCGGCCGAGGACGAGGCGACGATCCGGAACTCGACCGGCTCGCCGGTACCGGCCAGCACCTGCCGGGCCCCGTCGAGGATCTGCTCGGCCAGCCGGTGCCGGTCGGCCACCCACTCGGCGTCGACCCGCGCGGTACCGATCGCGGCCGGCGACGGGTGCACCACCGCGACGATGGCCGGTACGCCGCTGACCCGGGCCAGCCACCGGCCCAGCGCCAGCGCGTCCTCGCCGGAGGCCGTGCCGTCGAACCCGATGACGACCGGCCCGAACTCGCCAGCCGCCGGACCCTGCTCAGCCGGCGTCCGCTCCGCCGGAGTCCGCTCAGCCATGGCGGTCCCCCGGTTCGTCGGAGGCCGCGTCGGCGGGTGGCCGGGCCGGCAGCGGGGTACCTAGGTCCGGCCGGCGCAGCCGCGAGTTGCGGTAGCCGTAGAGCGCGTAGATGACCATGCCGATGGCGAGCCAGACCACGAACCGGATCCAGGTAGCCAGCGGCAGGTCCTTCATCAGGTAGATCGCGAACGCCACGCCGAGCAGCGGGAAGACCGGCGAGAACGGCACCCGGTACGGGCGGGGCATGTCCGGCCGGGTCCGGCGCAGGATGATCACGCCGATGTTGACCAGGATGAACGCGAACAGCGTGCCGATGTTGACCAGCTCGACGATCTGGCCCAGCGGCACCAGCGCGGCCAGTACCGCGATCAGCAGCCCCAGTCCGATGGTCAGCCTGGCCGGCGTGCCGTACCGCGGGTGTACGGTCGCCAACCGTTGCGGCAGCAGCCCGTCGCGGCACATGGCGAAGAAGATGCGGGACTGGCCGTACAGGATGACGAGGATGACGCTGGTGATCGCGACGACCGCGCCGAGCGCCAGGATCCACGCCGCCCAGGAGACGCCCGCGCCGTCCTTGAGCGCCGCGGCGAGCGGTGCGTCGCTCTTCGACATCTGGTCAGGGCTGGCGATGCCCATCGCGCCGGCCGCGGTGAGGATGTAGAACAGCGTGCAGATCAACAGCGAGCCGATGATGGCCAGCGGCAGGTCCCGCTCCGGCTTCTTGGCCTCCTCGCTACCGGTCGACACCGCGTCGAAGCCGATGTACGCGAAGAAGATGATCGCCGCGGCGGTGGTCACACTGCCCGCGCCGTGCGGCAGGAACGGGTGGAAGTTCTTCATGCTGAAGTTGAAGCCCGCGACGACGATGAAAAACGTCAGCACCACCAGCTTGACGGCGACCATCGCGAGGTTGGTCCGGGCGCTCTCCCGTACCCCGCGGACCAGCAGGAACGTGATCACCAGCACGATCACCACGGCGGGCAGGTTGAACACCCCGCCGGTCTCCGGGGACGTGGCGATCGCGGCGGGCAGCTTGACGCCGAAGGCCGCGTCGAGGAAGGCGTTGAAGTTCCCGCCCCAGCCGACGGCGACCGCGGCCACCGATACGCCGTACTCCAGGATCAGATCCCAGCCGATGATCCAGGCCACGATCTCGCCGAGCGTCGCGTACGTGTAGGTGTACGCGCTGCCCGACACCGGGATCGACGAGGCCAGCTCCGCATAGGACAGCGCGGAGAACGTACACGCGACGGCGGCGAGGACGAAGGACAGGATCACCCCAGGGCCGGCGATCCCCGCGCCCTTGCCGATGACGACGAAGATTCCGGTGCCGATGATCGCACCGACCCCCATGGCGGTCAGCTGGGTAGCGCCGACCGAGCGTTTGAGCTCCGCTCCGGCCTCGTGCGTCTCGGTCACCAGCGACCCGACGTCACGTACCGCGAAGATGCCTGGTTTCCCCCTGTCCCGCACCGCCATTTCCACCACCTCCGGGTAAATCATTACCCTTCCGGGTGGCTCCTCAAGCCGTGGCGACCACGATCGCCGTCAATAGGAAACCGTCACGTACCAGCCATCGGCCGTCGAACCCGGTCAACGGCTGGCCGTCGCGCTCCGGGCCGGGAACGAGCAGCCGGGCATGGAACGTACCGCCGTCGGGATCGATGCCCACCTCCGCCTCGGCGAAGTCCAGCCAGCGCTGCGCCAGCGGGTACCACGCCTTGTAGACCGACTCCTTGGCGCTGAACAGCAGCCGGCCCCAGGACACGTCCGGCCGTACCAGGGAAAGGGCCGCAAGCTCGGGGCGCTCGGCGGCGACCGTGATGACCTCCAGTACCCCCTCGGGCAGGGGCTCGTTCGGCTCGGCGTCGATGCCCATGGCCGCGGCCTGCGCCGCGTGGGCGACCGCCGCGGCCCGGTAGCCGGCGCAGTGGGTGATGCTGCCGACCACGCCGGCCGGCCACTGCGGCTCGCCGCGCGGTCCGCGCTCCAGCGGCGCCGGCGGCAGGCCCAGTTGGGCCAGGGCCTGGCGCGCGCACGCCCGGCCGGTCGCGAACTCCCGCTGTCTCTTGGGTACGGCGGTGCCGACCGCCGCCCGCTCCGGCCCGAGCAGCTCGATGTCGGGCGGGTCCGCGAAGGCCTCCCCGACCGCCACGAAGGACGGCAGGATCTCCTCGATCACGCCGGCTCCCCGATCATGCCGGCAGCACCTGGCGCGGTCCCTGCGGCTCGGCGCCGCGCATCCGCCACTCGCGCGGGTAGCCGACCGACACCTCGCGGAACGGCACCCCGTCGTAGACCGTGCTGCGCGGGATGTGCAGGTGGCCGTAGATCGCCGCGCGGGCGCGGAAGCGCAGGTGCCAGTCGGCGGTGAGCCGGGTACCGCACCACTGCGCGAAGACCGGGTACCGCAGCACGTGCGTCGGCGCCTCGACCAGCGGCCAGTGGCTGACCAGTACGGTCGGCAGCGCGGGATCGATGGCGGCGAGCCGCTGTTCGGTGTCTTCCACCCGCGCCCGGCACCACGCCTCCCGGGTCGGGTACGGGTCGGGGTAGAGCAGCATCTCGTCCCGGCAGACGACCCCGGCCTCGTATGCGTCGGCGAGCGCGGTCGCCTGGTCCACGCCGTCGGGCCGGAACGAGTAGTCGTAGAGCAGGAACAGCGGTACGACGGCGACCGGCCCGCCCGCCCCGGTCCAGACCGGGTACGGGTCCTCGGGCGTGACGACGCCCAGGCCGCGACACAGTTCCACGAGGTGCCGGTAGCGCTCCTCCCCGCGCAGGGTCACCGGGTCGTCCTTCGGCGTCCACAGCTCGTGGTTGCCCGGCGCCCACACCACGGTCGCGTACCGGTCGCGCAACTGGCGCAGCGCCCATTCCACGTCGGCCACCTTCTCGCCGACGTCGCCCGCGACGAGCAGCCAGTCCCCGTCCGACCCGGGCCGCAGCCGCGCCACGAACTCCCGGTTCTCCTGGTACGCCACGTGCAGGTCGCTGATCGCGAGCAGGGTCCCGGCCGAGTCGTTCACCCGGGTGATGCTACCGACCCGGCCGGGATCCTCCGGTGAGTCAGCTCACCGGCGCCTTGGCCAGCAGTACCTTCATGAACTCGCGCATCCACGCGGG
>Ga0209239_1002387_pt1 | contig 11175 bp, 10 predicted proteins | sample GraSoi013_2_20cm_FD_185824 | JGI IMG/M metagenome (GOLD analysis project Ga0209239, IMG submission 185824) | Grasslands soil microbial communities from the Angelo Coastal Reserve, California, USA - Sample 10_02_2013_2_20cm (SPAdes) (version 2) | ecosystem: Environmental > Terrestrial > Soil >...
GACCGGGAGCACCAGGACACGCCGTTCCGCGCCGTGGCGTTCGGACCCGAACTGCCACGCATTCTCGCGGGCACGGCGCCGAGCCTCGCGATCGGCGATCTCCAGGCGTTCGGCCTGCGCGGGCCCCAGCCCGCCGCGCGCGACCGGCTCACCCGCGCCTTCGAGGAGCTGTACGCGGGGTCGGCGACGGGTTTGCTGTCGGCGTCATCCCAGGAAGCGTTCGAGGCCGTGCAGACGCTGAACCGAGTCGACCCCACACGGTACCAGCCGGCGAACGGCGCCGACTATCCCCGGGGCAAACTCGGTAAGGCGATGCTCGAGATCGCCCAGCTGATCAAGGCCGACGTCGGGCTGCAGGTGGCGTTCGCCGACGTCACGGGGTGGGACACCCATGTGAACCAGGGGGCGAGCGAGGGGCAGCTCGCCGCACGGCTCGCCGAGCTGGCACAGACGCTGACGGCGTTCGCGCGGGACCTGGGAGACAGACTCGAGGACGTGGTCGTGCTGACGATGTCGGAGTTCGGCCGTACGGTGCGCGAGAACGGCAACTCGGGCACCGATCACGGTCACGCGACGGCGATGCTGGTGCTGGGCGGGCCGGTGAACGGCGGCCGCGTGCTCGGCGCGTGGCCGGGGCTCGATCCCGCCAACCGGTTCGAGGGCCGCGACGTCGCGGTGACCACCGACTTCCGCGATCTCTTCGCGGAAGTCCTGGCGCGCCACCTCGGCGCGCGCGACCTGTCGGCCATCTTTCCGGGGTTCATCCCCGACCCGGCGCGCTTCCCGGGCGCGCTCAGCGCTTAGCCGGGGCCTGCTCCAGCGCCGCGACGAGCGGCTCCAGCTCCCACGCACCGTCGTGGCGCACGCCGTTGATGAAGAACGTCGGCGTGCCGTTCACCCCGCTCGTGACCCCGCTGCGGAAATCCTCCCGCACGCGCGGCGCGTGGGTCCCGGTGGCGAGCTCTCTTCGCAGGCGCGCCGCGTCCAGGTCCAGGTCACCCGCGTATTCGACCAGGTAGTCGTCGTCCAGCGCGAACTGGCGCTCGAACAAGCGGTCGTGCATCTCCCAGAACTTTCCCTGCGCGCCCGCGGCTTCGGCCGCCTCCGCCGCGTGCTGGGCGTGCGGGTGGCTCTCCCGCAGGGGGAAGTTGCGGAACACGAAGCGCAATCGCCGCCCCAGGCGCCGCTGGATCTGCTTGACGATCGGGTAGGCGCGGCCGCAGTGGGGACACTCGTAGTCGCCGTACTCGACCAGCGTGAGGGGCGCGTCCGCCGGCCCCTGCGTGTGGTCGCGCTCGCCCACGGGAAGCGTGAGCGCCGCCGCCGTGTCGTGCCGGCTCATGCGCGGGCGCTGGCGCCGGCCAGCGCCTCGAGCGCTCGCAGGATGCCGTCCGCGCCGGGGTTCACATCCACGGGCGACACGTAGCTCCACCGGATGATCCCGTCCCCGTCGATCACGAACAACGCCCGCTCGCTGAAGCCGTCGCCCTGGCGGTACGCGCCGTAGCGTCGGGCCACCGCCCCCTTGGGCTCGAAGTCCGCGAGCAGCGGAAAGTGCAGCTTCCGGTCGCCGGCGAACGCGGCGTGGCACCACGCCCCGTCCACCGAGATCCCCAGGAGCTGGGCGTTGTAGCGCTCGAACTCCGCCAGCACCTCGTTGTAGAGCGCCATCTGGTCGCCGCACACCGGGCTCCAGTCCGCGGGATAGAACGCCAGGATCACGGGGCGGCCGCGGAAATCCCGCAACGACACCGTCTGATCGGGGGCGCTCGAGAGCGTGAAGGCGGGTGCCGGAGTCCCGGCGGGGAGCGGCGCTCCCGGACCTGCGGGCTGCGTTGCCATGTCGGTTTCCTTTCAGGAAAGGCGCGTGAGGTAGCGCGCGGCGGAGCGGGCGACCGCCTCGGGCGCGTCGGCCAGGATGTTGCGGCCCCACCAGGCGCCGAAGATCTGGTCGTAGCGGTACGGCTCGAGCGCGGTCACGATGCGGCGCACCGCCTGCGCCCCGAGCGGAATGAAGTTGGGGTAGCTGTACATGAAGCTGACGTGGCGCCGGTCCTGCGCCACTTGGACCACGTCGCCCACGAGCAGCGACCCGCGTCCCTCCGATCCATCGGCCCAGTGCAGCACCGCCGCGCCGTCGAAGTGCCCACCGCACCGGATCAGGGTGAGGCCCGGGGCCAGCTCCAGCGTGTCCCCGTGCCACAAACGGATCGCGGGATCGGGACGCATGATCCAGCGCTGATCGGCTGCGTGCAGGTACACCGGCACGCCGCCCAGGGCCCGGCTCCACTCGATCATGCCGCTGTAATAGTGAGGGTGCGAGATCGCGATCGCCCGGGCGCCGCCGAGGGCGCGTACCGCCTCCACCACGGCGTCGTCGATCAGCGGGATGCAGTCCCACACGACGTTCCCGCCCGCGGCGCGCACCAGCAGCGCCCGCTGGCCGATCGCGAACGCCGGCTCGATCCCGATCCCTTCGAGACCCGGCGCCTCCCGCCTCCAGGCGACCCGGTGCGTGGCGCGCAGCGCGTCGAGCGTCGTCCACGCCTGCCCTTCCCAGCCGACGAACTGACGTTCATCCTCACACACGGGACAGCCGGCGGGCGGAGCGACCGATTCCGTGAACTCCGTCCCGCAGGTACAGCAGACGTGGCACGGCATCAGGACGGCGCCGACTCGACGCTGGCGATCGGCAGCTCCAGGCGCTCCGCGCCGCGCAGTACGACCACGCTCGTCACGACGCCGATGCCGTCGGCCGTGAGCAGCCGGTGCAGGTCGTCGATCCCGGTCACTGCGCTTCCGTTGAACTCGACGATGATGTCCCCTGACGTGAGCCGGGCTCGCGCCGCCGGGCTGTCCGGCTCGACGCCGGTCACCAGCACGCCGCTCTTGGCATCGATCCCGAGCGCCCGCTGTGCAAGCCGCAGCAGCGGGACGTTCTGGCCCGCGACGCCGATCCGGCCGCGCCGGATCTTGCCGTGCCGGATGAGCTGGCCCGTCACGAACTTCGCGGTATTGATGCCCACCGCGAAGCAGATCCCCTGCGCGGGCAGGATCACGGCGGTGTTGACCCCGACCACGCGGCCCCGCGAGTCCACCAGCGGGCCGCCCGAGTTGCCGGGATTGAGCGCGGCATCGGTCTGAACCACGTCGTCAATCAGTCGCCCGCTTACCGAGCGGAACGAGCGGCCCAGCGCGCTCACGACCCCGGCGGTGACCGTGCTCTGGAAGCCCAGCGGGTTGCCGATCGCGACGACGAGCTGGCCGACCCGCAGCGTCCGCGAGTCACCCAGCTCGGCGACGGTCAGCGAGACGGGGACGACGCGGAGCACGGCCAGGTCGGTGTCGGGGTCGTCTCCCACGAGCTCCGCCCGCACCCGGCGGCCGTCGGCGAAAGCGGCCTCGAGCCGCGTCGCCCCGTGGACCACATGGCTGTTGGTCAGCACGAACCCGTCGGGCGTGAACACGAACCCCGAGCCGTTCCCAGGCACCTCGCGCGCCGGCCGGCCCCGTCGCTCGACCTTGCGGCGCACCTCCACGCTCACCACGGCCGGACCGACCCGGTCGGCCGCTCCCGTCACCGCCCGCGAGTACGCGTCGAGCAGCTCGCCGTCGGGCGACGGGGCCACGCCCCTCGTCGCGTGCGGGGAGAGGGTATCGTCGGAAATCGGATACAGTGTTGCGGTCATCACTCAGCCTCCTTCATATCATTGGAAAACGTCGCCCGGTTCCCGCGCCGGGCCGCTCCGGGCCCCGTATATTTGCTCGGTATATGGACCTTACGGGCTCGCTCGCCGTCGTCACCGGCGCAACCGAAGGGATCGGTCGCGCGACGGCGCTCGCCCTGGGCCGCGCGGGGGCCCGCGTGGCGATCTGCGCCCGGACGGAAGCAAACGTGCGCGCCACGGTGCACGATCTCAAGACGGCCGGGATCGATGCCCTCGGCATGCCATGCGACGTCTCCGACCCGGCCTGCGTGGACGCGTTCGCGGCCTTCGTGCACCGCGAGCGAGGCGCTCCCCTCGTGCTCGTGAACAATGCCGGAATCGGGCGGTTCAAGCCGCTCGCCGAGCTGTCGCTCGCGGATTGGGACGAGACCATGGGTGTGAACGTGCGGTCCCTGTATCTCGTCACCCGACCGTTCTTGAAAGGAATGGTGGACGCCGGCGGTGGCACCATCGTCAACGTCGCGTCGCTCGCGGGAAAGAACGGGGTCGAGGGGGGCACCGCCTACTGCGCGTCGAAGCACGCCGTGCTGGGGTTCTCGAAGGCACTCATGCTGGAGGTGCGGCGGCACAACGTGCGGGTCGTGACGGTCTGCCCCGGCTCGGTCGACACCGGTTTCCGAGAAAGCCGTGCCAACCGGACGCGGGTCCTCACCGCCGACGACGTGGCGCATGCCATCGTTTCCACCGTGACGATTCCGGATCGGGCGATGATAAGCGAGGTGGACATCCGCCCCACGAATCCCTAGGCCAGACCACGGCCTTGCTCGATGCCTCTGCGCGACGCCTTCGCGTGACGTCTTTTCTCGACGTAGTTTGAAGCAATGCTAGACCCCATCCGGAAATTGTTGACGGAAGCCGGCAAAGCCAAGCAGACCCGAGGCTTCTGGGAAGCGGCCGCCGCTATTCTCAGCGAGTGGACCGGCGGGGCGCGGGTCGAGCTCAGCTACAAGGGCCTGCGCGAGACGGGCAGCGCCCAGGCGGGGACCGCGGGGAAGGCGGGCGACGCCTTCATCGCCGACTATCACGACGCCGAGGGACGGCATGTCAGCGCACGGTTCGAGGGGCTACCCGCAGGATTCCCGGCGGATGCGCTCCGTTCCGGGATCGAGATCGCGACGCACCTCGCCGTAATGGTGGCGCGTCGCGCCAGCCTCGAGCGCGAGCGCCGGCTGGGAACGTTTCTCGTCGAGCTGTCGCGCTGGCTCCTGGCGGCGCCGGAGCGCGAGCTGCTGTTGCGCTACACGCTCCAGAGCGTGACCAGTCTGGTCGAGGCCCAGGGAGCGTACGTCGCGCTCCGCAACGCCGGCGCGGACGCGCTGCGCGTGGCCGCGACGGTGGGGCAGTGCGCCGAGCTCGACGGGCTCGAGATCGCGATCGGCGCGAGCGTCACGGGTCGGGTCGTCCGGACCGGGGAAGCGCTGCTCACCGACAACATCCTCGAGGAGGCCGAGGCGCAGCGGGAGCTGTCGCCCTCCGAGACGGCGCGCGCGGCGATGATCGCTCCGCTGCGCACGTCGAGCGGCGTCGCGGGCGCGGTAGGCGTGGTCCGCTACCTGCGACCCGGAGGGGAGCAGCCGCCGCCGTTCCAACTCGTGGAGCTGCAATACCTCACGGCCGTGGCCGCCTACATCGCCGGTGGATTGGAGCTCTCCGAGGCGGTGAGTGGCGCGCGCGCCGCGGCCGAGCGCGCCCACGCGATGGTGGACGGCAGCCCGCTCCCGATGGGCCTGGTGAGCCGCGGCGGTCGCGTCCTGCAGCTCAACCAGGCGGGGTGCCGCCTGTTCGGTATCGCCTCGGAAGCCCAGGCGCTCGACGCACACCTCGAAGCGCTCGGCCTTTCCCCCAGTGAGATTCCGCTCCACCTCGTGCTGGCGCGCGCGCGCGACGGCGCGCCCTGGCACGGCCGGGTCCTCGTCACTCGCCCGTCCGGCGACCGCCGCTTGTGCGATTGCACGGTCACGGGCCTGTCCGGCGCCGGCGCCGACAGCCTGCTGGTGGCGCTGTACGATCGCACCGACGAGCTGCGCGCCCAGCGCGAGCTGATCGCGCGCGAAAAGCTCGCCACCGTGGGCGAGATCGCCAGCGGCGTCGCCCACGAGGTGAACAACCCGCTCGCCGCCATCCGAATGGAGGCGGAGCTGCTCGGTCGCGCCAGCAAGGACCCCGAGACGAGCACCACCGCGGCCACGATTACCCGCGAGGTGGACCGCGCCGCCCGCATCGTGCGCAGCCTGCTGCGCCTCGCCCGCCGGGCCGACACCACCCCCACCCGGGTACAGATCAACGACCTGGTGCACGACGTCGCGGAGATCCGCAAGCGCGTGATGCGCACCGAGAGCGTGGAATTCCGGACCGGACTCGATAACTCCGCCCCGCCGGTGCTCGGGTTGGGTCAAGAGCTGCAACAGGTAGTGATCAACCTGGTGACCAACGCCGAGCACGTGGTGCGAGGCCGCAGCCCGGCGATCATCCAGCTCACGACGCAGTCGCGCGAGGGCTGGGTCCGCCTGACGGTGGAAGACTCGGGGCCGGGCGTCCCGCGGGAGATCCGCGCACGCATCTTCGACCCGTTCTTCACCACCAAAGGCCCCGACGAGGGCACAGGCCTCGGTCTCGCCATCTGCCAGCGGGTCGTCACGGAGGTGGGAGGGAAGATCTGGCTGGAAGACTCCGAGCTGGGCGGCGCGAAGTTCGTGGTCGAGGTGCCGGCCGCCCCCGAGCACGTGGAGGCGAGCACGATCGGCTGAGCCGGCGCGTTCGGCCGGTCAGTGCTCCAGAATGCGGGTGCGGTACAGCGCGAGGGTGATCAGACCGTAGGCGCCGAGCGCGACGAGCAGCACGGTGAGCCGCCAGTCGAAGCCGAAGCGGGTCGCGCCCACCGCCGCCGCGACGAGCCAGGCGGCGCTGGCGCCGAAGCCGAGCACGACGACTTCCTTGCGCGCCATCAGGATCCCGAACACGTAGCCCCAGCTGAACCCGCAGATCGCCAGGAACATCACCCCCTGCGGGATCTTCACGGGATCGATCAGGTTCAGCGCTCCGGCGAAGAAGCAGAAGAGGCCCAGCACGGTGTAGGCAGCCAGGTGCAACGCGAGTGGCAGCGGGACGGTGCCCATCTTGTTGAAGGTCATTGGGAAAAGATAGACGCCACGACGGCACGACGCCAAGTTGCAAGAGGGTGATGTGCAAGCCACGCGGACTTACCTCGAGCTCCGACAGCCAGGCCAGTTCCGACCGGCGTTCGGCGACTTCCCGGACATCGTGCTCGAGCGCGTCGAGCACCCCACGCCCGAGCTGTATCGTCACTGCTATCGCACGGTCGGTGAGGCCTACCATTGGCGTGACCGCTGGGACTGGACCGACGCCGAGATCCGCGCCCACCTGGCGCAGCCCGTGATCACGCTGCACGTCGCCCGCCGGGAGGGCACGCTCGCCGGGTGGTACGAGCTGCGGCGCGTGCCGGAAGACCGCTCCGTCGAGATCGCGTATTTCGGGCTCGCCCCAACGGCGATCGGCCGGGGGCTCGGCAAGCACCTGCTCTCGTGGGCGGTACGCGATGCCTGGGCGCTCGAGCCGTCGCGCGTATGGCTCCACACCTGCACGCTCGACCATCCCGCGGCGCTGCCGAATTACGAGAAGCGCGGGTTCGTGCGGTACAAGACCGAGACGTACGAGGTTAACTTCCCTCCGTGAACTTCACGCTCTCGCGGGCGCAGAAGCTGATCATCGCCGCCGTGCTGATCGTGCCGGTTCTGCTGTTCGCTCTCTACACCTGGACGGCCCTGACCTGGACCTACTCGAGCGGCGAGCGCCCCGGCTACGTGCAGAAGTTCTCGAACAAGGGGTGGATCTGTAAGACCTGGGAAGGCGAGCTGGCCCTGGTGTCAATCCCCGGAACCATGACGGAAAAGTTCTACTTCACCGTGCGGAACGATTCGATCGCTGAGCTCATCAACCGCACGATCGGCAAGCGCGTGGCGCTCACCTACCTCCAGCACAAGGGCATCCCGACGACGTGTTTCGGTGAGACGGAGTACTTCGTCGTGGGCGTGAGGGCCGTGGAATGACGACGTCGAACAGCTTCGGGGCCCAGGCGCGGCTCAAGGCCGCCGCGGGCACGTTCCAGATCTTCCGGCTGGACGCGCTCGAGCGGCGCGGGCTTACGATCTCCCGGCTCCCCTACTCGCTGCGTATCCTGCTCGAGAACCTGCTGCGGCGCGAGGACGCCCGGGCGGTGCGCGCCGAAGAGATCGAGAAGCTGGCGCGCTGGGATCCCAAGAAGACCCCCGACGACGAGATCGCGTTCATGCCGGCGCGCGTGCTGATGCAGGACTTCACCGGCGTGCCAGCCGTGGTCGACCTCGCGGCCATGCGCCACGCGATGCAGGCGATGGGCGGCGACCCCAAGCGGGTCAACCCCCTGCTCCCCGCCGAGCTCGTGATCGACCATTCCGTGATCGTGGACGAGTTCGGCACGCCCACCGCGTTCCAGGCGAACGCCGACCTCGAGTTTCAGCGCAACCGCGAGCGGTACGCCCTGCTGCGCTGGGCGCAACGGACGTTCCAGGGATTCCGTGTGGTCCCACCAGACACCGGGATCGTCCACCAGGTGAATCTCGAGTATCTGGCGCGAGTGGTGTTCACCACCGAAGGCCGCGAGCCGCAGGCCTATCCCGACACGCTCGTGGGCACCGACTCTCACACCACGATGATCAACGGGCTGGGCGTGCTGGGGTGGGGCGTCGGCGGCATCGAGGCGGAGGCCGCGATGCTGGGCCAGCCCGTGTCGATGCTGATTCCACAGGTCGTCGGGTTCCGCTTGACGGGCCGGCTCGCGGAAGGCGCGACCGCGACCGACTTGGTGCTCACCGTGACGGAGCTGCTCCGCAAGAAGGGCGTGGTCGGCAAGTTCGTGGAGTTCTACGGTCCGGGGATCGCCACGCTGCCCGTGGCCGACCGGGCCACCATCGGCAACATGGCCCCGGAGTACGGCGCGACCGTTGGCATCTTCCCCGTCGACCAGGAAACGCTGCGCTACCTCGAGTTCACCGGTCGCCCCAAGGAGCAGGTCCAGCTCGTCGAGGCCTACATGAAGGAGCAGGGCCTGTTCCATTCGACCACGAGCCCCGAGCCGGTGTATTCCGATACACTCTCGCTCGACCTCACGAGCGTCGAACCCAGTCTCGCCGGGCCCCGGCGCCCGCAGGATCGCGTCGCGCTGCGCGACGTACCGCGCACCTTCCGGCTCGTGCTGCCGTCACTGGTGAAACCCACCTCGCCGATCGCCCCGCCCACGGACGTACGCAACCACTGGGAGGCCGAGGGCGGCCACACCTTCGGCGGGGGCACCGCGGTGGCCGCGCCGCCGCGCCCCACACACGTCGACCTGACCGTGGACGGAGTGGCCTGCCAGCTGCGCCACGGCGCCGTCGTGATCGCCGCGATCACGAGCTGCACCAACACGTCGAATCCGTCGGTGATGATTGCCGCCGGTCTGGTCGCGAAGAAAGCGGTCGAGAAGGGCCTGGCATCGCAGCCCTGGGTCAAGACGAGCCTCGCGCCCGGCTCCAAAGTCGTGACCGACTACCTGCAGCAAGCCGGCCTCATGCCGTATCTGGAGCGGCTGCGCTTCCACCTCGTGGGGTACGGCTGCACCACCTGCATCGGCAATTCCGGCCCGCTGCCCGAGGCCGTCTCGGCGGCGGTCGCCGAGGGGGAGCTGGTGGTGTGCGCCGTGCTGTCGGGCAACCGCAACTTCGAGGGCCGGATCCAGCAGGAGGTGCGGGCGAACTACCTGGCGTCACCGCCGCTCGTGGTCGCCTACGCGCTCGCGGGGCGGATCGACCTCGACCTCCAGTCGGAGCCCGTGGGGACGGGTACGGACGGACAACCCGTCTACCTGCGCGACATCTGGCCGTCCGCCAAGGAAGTGGACGACGTGGTCCGCTCGTCCATCAAGTCGGCGATGTTCCACAAGGAATACGGAGAGGTGTTCGCGGGAGACGAGCGCTGGCGCGGGTTGCCCGTCCCGGCGGGCGATCGCTTCGCGTGGGAGCCCGACTCGACCTACATCCGCCGGGCGCCGTACTTCGACGGCATGCCCAAGACGCCCGGGCCGATCACGGACATCCGTGGCGCGCGGGTCCTCTGCCTGCTGGGCGACAGCATCACCACGGACCACATCTCCCCCGCCGGCTCGATCCGCAAGACCAGCCCGGCCGGGAAGTATCTCGTCGAGCGCGGCGTGGAGCCGAAGGACTTCAACTCCTACGGCTCGCGCCGCGGCAATCACGAGGTGATGGTGCGCGGCACGTTCGCCAACGTGCGCTTGAAGAATCTGCTCGCGCCGGGGACCGAGGGGCCGGTCACGCTCCATCTCCCCGACGGGGAGCAGATGACGATCTACGACGCCTCGGTCAAGTATCAGGCCGCGGGCGTGCCGCTGCTCGTGATCGCCGGCAAGGAGTACGGCGCGGGGTCGTCACGCGACTGGGCGGCCAAGGGCCCCAGGCTACTCGGCGTGCGCGCCGTGATCGCGCAGAGCTACGAGCGCATCCATCGCTCGAACCTGGTGGGCATGGGAATCCTGCCGCTGCAGTTCTTGCCCGGCGAGACGCCCGAGACGCTCGGCCTCACGGGACAGGAAGTGTTCGACCTGGCCGGCCTGGCCGCGGTCCTGACCGACGGGTTCCCGCGGGGCAAGGAGTTGACAGTCACGGCGCGGCGCCCCGACGGCGCGAGCAGCCAATTCCGCGCGCTCGTACGGATCGATACACCGCAGGAGCTGCACTACTACCGGCACGGCGGCATTCTCGAGTACGTGCTGCGGCAGCTGCAACAGGGCAAGACGTAGGCCCGACTCCTACAGTCTGAGCTGCACCCGCGCGTAGTAGAATCCACCGTTCATCCCGAACTGCGTCACCCGCCGGCTGTAGATGAAGCGGCCGAGGCTGATGTTGTCCGAGTGCACTTGCTGATCGGGGTAGGTGTTCAAGATGTTCTCCGCGCCGAGCGCAAGCCGGACGCCACGCCGCAATTCGTACGACAGGTCGAGGTCGAACAGCGTCTTGGCACCGAACCGCTCGTCGTCGACCGGCTTCGTCTGATGGCGGTAGACGATCGAGCCGTAGTACGTGGCCCGCGCCAGTCCGTTGAAACGCCCCCGGGTGTAGCGCGCCGTCAGACCACCCTTCTCGCGCGGCAGCGCGTCTTCGAGCCGGTTCTGGTCCTCGCGATTCAGGAGGATGTTGCGGACGGCGGGCAGGTTCCCCGTGGTGAACGTGTCGGCCATCGCTTGGGGGACGTTCACGCGCTGGACCTCGGTCTTCGTGAAGTTCGCCGCTCCGGTCAGTGAGAGGGTCCCTCCCGCGACCGGGCGACTGTGCGTGACGACGACGTCGAGCCCGACCGTGCGCGTGTCCACGGCGTTGGTGAAGAACTGCGCGGT
>Ga0209239_1002390_pt1 | contig 11172 bp, 10 predicted proteins | sample GraSoi013_2_20cm_FD_185824 | JGI IMG/M metagenome (GOLD analysis project Ga0209239, IMG submission 185824) | Grasslands soil microbial communities from the Angelo Coastal Reserve, California, USA - Sample 10_02_2013_2_20cm (SPAdes) (version 2) | ecosystem: Environmental > Terrestrial > Soil >...
CGCGCGGGCGTCGCCTTCGGTCGGCTTGACGCTCTCCCCGACCGGCAGGAGCGTCCGCGCACACTTCACCAGCCGTGGGAAGGGCTCCAACGCTGTCTGGCTCCGGCCAAGGTCGGTCAGCCGTGGCCTCAGCCACTTTCCCGGCAGGGTCGGGTACCTCGCGGTGGGATGCCTCGCGTGCAAACCTGCGGTCACCTCGCTGACGTGCCTCTATCGGCCGGCCGGGGCACCGCCCTGCTCGCGCAGCCGGCGGATCCAGCCGTGTGCGGTGTGCCGGGGTACCTCGTAGTGATCAGCGACAGCCGCCGCGGTGCCCGCCTGCCGGTACACGGCGGCGAAGTCGGCAGGCATGCGCCGGTAGGCCCGTTCACCACCGCCAGCGCCGGCGCGGGGCGCGTTCTTCACCGGCGTGGCTCTGGCCGCCTTCTTCGCCGGACGGGCGGTCTTGTTGGGTGCCGCCGCCGACTTGTTCGCCGCGGTCGCGGCGCGGCGCGTGCGGGTGCTCGTCGCCGGCTCGGCCGGTGCCGGCGTGGTCGCGCTCGCCGGCCGCCGTCCGGTTCGGGTTGGCCGGGGTGCGCGCTTCGCTGCGCCGCGCGGCCCGGATGCGGGCTGCGGCGTAGCGGCGACGTGGACCGTGCCCGCCGGCGCGGCCGGCGCCGCGGTGACCGGTGTGGGTGTCGCCGGTGCGATGGCCTGAAGGAGCAGTCCGTAGTCGATGGCGGGAAGCTGTCCGGTGGACAGGCCGTTTCCGGCGTGCAGGTGCACGTCGGTCAGCCGGACGTCGCCGCCGGAAGTGTCCAGGCGCAGGGTGGTGCTGGTGGTCGCGTCGTCGTCCGCGGTGATGACAACCAGACTTGTCGCGGGTTCTCGCCGGGCTTCCTGATCGTGGTTGAGCTGCGGCGCTGCTCGGGCGACCTGCCGCGCATCGCGGCGAGGGGTTGACGTCTCCTCGGGATTCCTGAAGGATCTTTGGGAATCATCGGAAGATCACTCGTGGGCTGAACGTGAGGTGCGGGCGTGGCGTTGGCCGTGGTGCGTTCGATCCGTTCGCCGCGAACGCTGGTGACGGTTCAGGACGCGGAGGATTTCGAGCAGGAGTTGGTGGACCAGTACGCGCTGGCTATGTCGGCCAGTGGTGTGGGTGACGAGCACGTGTCGAGTCACCGAGCCACGCTGTTCGAGTTCATCCGGTTCTTAGGGCGTCCTTTGTGGACAGCGGAGGCGTCGGACGCGGACCAGTACCTGGCGTGGCTTCGGTCTTCGCAAGGGCAGGCGACGAGTACCCGGTACGCCAAGTGCCTTGTGCTGCGGCAGTTCTACGAGTTCCTCATGGTTCGGTACCAGGGCGACATCCACGAGTTGACCGGGCACCTGGTAGGCCAGCCGATCGACGAGTTCAACCAGCCGACGAAGCCGTACCACGACGTGCCCCGGGTACCTCCGGCACAGGCGGAGGTTGACGAGCTGTTCGGCGAGTGGCGGCAGTGGCTGCCGTATGCGCGTAAGTTCCTGCCCGCGGCGCGGGACTATCTGGCCGCGTCGCTGTGGCGGCGGGCCGGGCTGCGGATCAACGAGTCGGTGATGCTGGACATCCGGGACTGGCGACCGGATCTGGGTCCGCTGGGCAAGCTGCACGTCCGCTACGGCAAGGGCAGCCGCGGACGTGGGCCGAAGACCCGTCTGGCGCCGGGGATCAACGCGGTGGACGACCTGTTGACGTGGTGGCTGCGCGACGTGCGTCACCAGTTCGGCGACGACTGGGACGACCCGGACGCGCCGATGCTGCCCAGCGAGCGTCGGGACCGGCTCACCGGCCGGTGTCTGCGGGTGGGGGCGAACGCGCTACGGACCGGGCTGGCCGACGCGGTAGGGCGGTGGCTGCCGGCGTGGGACGGTCAGCTGACCCCGCATGGCCTTCGGCACTTCTGCGCGTCGTCGCTGTATGCCAGCGGCGTCGACCTCAAAGCGATCCAGGAGCTGTTGGGCCACTCGTGGCTGTCGACCACGACCCGGTACATCAACTCTCAGGAATTGCATCAGACGGGCGAGTTTCTGCAGGTCGCCTGCTGACTGACCCTCGGCAGTGGCCGGGCGAGGCCCTCGTTTGATGCGGTCTGACCTGCATAGCTTGCGGGACGATCCCGTTAAGTGCAAGATACGGCCGTCAAACGGTTGCGCTTGCGTGGGTGTGGAGGCTGGATGCGGCGGGTTGATCTGGCGGGTGCGGCGCACATGGAGTTGGTCTGCGGGGTGGTGCAACTGCGGCCGGAGGACGCGACCTACGAGGCGATGCTGCGGGGGTGGCGTGCGCAACAGGCCGCCCGTGGGCTGCGGGAGGACACGATCGGGGCGCGGGAGCGGCTGATGCGCCGGTTCAGCGATTTCACCAACGAGTACCCGTGGGCCTGGCAACCGTCGCATGTGGACGAATGGTCGCTGTCGCTGACTACGGAGGGCCATCTGGCGCCATCGACGGTTCGTGCCTACCAGTGCAGCCTGCGCTCGTTCAACGAGTACCTCTGCGACAACCGGTACGGCTGGGTGTCAACCTGCCAGGAGCAGTTCGGCGCTGGTGTGTATCCGGTGGCGGTGGTGCATGAATGGAATACGATCCCTCACCTCAATGACTATGAAGGCAATCCCGAAGCGCGGCCGTTCAGCCGGGAGGAGCTGCAGCGATTCCTGGACTACGCCGATGAGCAGGTCGAGCGGGCGGTGCGGGCCAAACGCAAGGGGGTGTTGGCGGCCTATCGTGACGCCACTCTATTCAAGGTTCTGTATGGGTGGGGGCTGCGCCGTACCGAGGCGTCGAAGTTGGACCTCGTGGACTTCGGCCGCAACCCGGCGGCGCCGGAGTTCGGCCGGTACGGCACGCTCAACGTTCGCTACGGCAAGGCCAAGCGTGGCCAGCCGCCGCGCCGGCGCAACGTCGCCTCGGTGATGGGGTGGGCGGTGGAGGCGGTGGTCGACTACGTGGACAACGTCCGGCCACGGTTCGGGTGCGCGGAGCATCCGGCGTTGTGGGTGACGGAGCGGGGTGGGCGGATCAAACCGGCCGAGATCAACGCCCGGTTCGTCGCCTATCGTGATGCCCTCGGGCTGCCCAAGGCCCTGGTGCCGCATTCGATGCGGCATTCGTATGTGTCGCACCTGACCGAGGATGGTGTGGACCGCCGGTTTATCCAGTGCCAGGTGGGCCATGAGGTGGACAGTTCCACGGCCGTGTATACGCATGTCAGTAGCGACTTCATGAACACCGCTCTGCGCAGGGCGCTCGCCGGCGCGTTGGGCAACGACCCTGCGGGGAGGGAACACTGATGACGGCGAGGCTGGACTACCGGTGGCACCTGCGGCAGGTCATGGCCACGCGGGGCATGTTCGCGACCACCGACCTGATCGAACCGTTGGCGCAGCGCGGGATCCGACTGTCGTCCAGCCAAGTCTACCGGCTAGTCGTCGAGCGGCCCGAGCGGTTGAGCCTGAAGATTCTCATGGCGTTGCTGGACATCCTGGACTGCGCGATGGCCGATCTAGTCGAGCCCGTGGCGGCGGCGAAGGCGGCCCGCAAGGCGCGCACTGCCACCGGTGAGGAGGCCGGTATCGTTGATCTGCGGCCAAAGCGGGCCCGGATCTCCCGAGTCGATGGGTGAGCGATGGCCGCGATGAGCCCCGACATGCTCGCTGACCCGATCGGCGTGGTCGTGGATCTCGTGGCCGGCTACGAATCCACGCTGGACCGCGAGGCCATCGGCGCCGTGGTGAGTGGTATGGCGGGCGGCCGCACCAAACAGCGACGCCTGGCGCAGGCCCTGACAGACCGCCCGACGCTGCTGATCGAGGGTCGGTCGCCGGCCCCGCGCGTGGTCGGGGATCTGTTGCTGGCACTACGCATCGCGGGTGCCGACGGCATCTCGCCGCCATGGTGCGCTGGTTGCGGACGCGAGATCACCTCGATGCAGCGCCGCAGCGAGGATTGGTACTGCTCACCGTGTTTCGCGCGTCCTGAGACGTGCGCCTCGTGTGGGCAGCAACGGCACGTCACCTTCCGCGACCGACACGGCAGACCACGGTGCTCTCAATGCCCTGATCACGACGAGGGTGACCCGCGCCGGGTCCTGGTCGAGGTCATCACCCGTCTGGATTCGGGGTTGAGTACCGACACGATCGCGTCGGCGATCGCGGCCACCATCGTCAAACCGGCCCACGAACACAAGCTGGCGTGGGCCATCGACCAGGCCCCAGGACTGCTGACCGGAGACGGCGCGCAGGCGCCGTTCCCTATGGTGCTGCGGCTGATCGACGCGCTGTGCGCGGCCGGCGCCACCGGCATCAAGCGCCCGGCCTGTCCACGCTGCGCCCGCGTCGTGGTGTTGAGCAAGCTGCGCGACGGGCTGCGGATCTGTCGCAACTGCGCCGCGAAGGCCAACGCCGTGCCCTGCAGCCGCTGCGCAGCGGTCCGGGAACCCGCCACCCGCGACGAGCAAGGCAAACCGTTGTGTCCCAACTGTTTGGTCAGCGACCCGAGCAACCGTGAGGAATGCGTCGGTTGCCGACGCTGGCAACGGGTCAACACCCGCACCCCGCACGGGCCGCTGTGCGCCAGCTGCGTGCCCCGCACCACCGCGATCTGCGCGGTGTGCGGGCGAACCACACCCTGCACCGTGTCCAAGATCACCGGGCAGCCCTGGTGCGGCGCGTGTGCGAACACCCGGGCGCAGTGCTCCCGCTGCGGGCAACGCGCCGCTATCCGCGCCGGCACCCGCCAGGCGCCGTTGTGCGCCGGCTGCGCGGTTCCGGACCAGGGCTACTGGAAGACTTGCCCGTCCTGCGGCACCAGCGGACGCCTGATCGCCGGAGACTGCGCCCGCTGCCACCTTCACCAGCGACTGGGCCAACTGCTCACCGACGCCAACGGGCACACGCGTCCCGAACTGGCCGTCCTACACCACACATTGGCCACCGCCGAACGGCCAGCCACCGTGTTGAACTGGCTCAAGCACCCCACCGTCTGCTCAGCCCTGGCCGAACTGTCCACCGGGCAGCGTGCCCTCAGCCACGCCGCGCTGGACGACCTGGCACCGGGCAAGCCCGTCGAGCACTTGCGCAGCGTGCTGGTGGCCACCGAGGTGCTGCCCGCCCGTGACGAGCAACTGGCCCGCATCCAACGGTGGGTCGCCCACACCGTCAACGAGCGCAGCGACCCGAAGGACAAAGAACTGCTGCACCGCTACGCGATCTGGCACCTGCTGCGCCGGCTGCGACGACGCAACCGCGACACCCCGACCACCTACGGCCAGCTCGACACCGTCCGGCAACGCCTACGCGCCGCCATCGGCCTGCTCGACTGGCTACGCACACGCGAACTGACCCTGGCCACCTGCCGCCAGGCCGACCTGGACACCTGGATAACCAGCAACGACGCCAGCCCCAGATTCGGGGTGGGGCCTTTCGTCCGCTGGGCGATCTCCCAGAACATCAACCGCAACCTGCGCTTCGCCGCCACCCGATGGACCGGCCCAGCACAACCACTCGACCACGAGCAGCGCTGGCAACAAGCCAAACGGCTGCTCCACGACAACACCATCGACGCCGACGACCGGGTCGCCGGGTTGCTGCTCCTGCTCTACGCCCAACGACCCGCGGCCATCAGCCGACTCACCCTCGACGACATCACCGCTACCGACACCACCACGGCAATCCGCTTCGGAACCGTCCCCATCACGCTGCCCGAACCGCTTGCCGGCCTCACCCGCTCACTCGCGGCCACCCGGCAAGGCCACGCCGTCCTCGGCGACCGAGGAACCTCACCCTGGCTGTTCCCCGGCGGCCAACCCGGCCGGCCCATCAGCGCTGACCGACTCGGCCAACGCCTGCGTCAACTCGGCCTACGCCCAGCCCAAACCCGATCCACCGCGCTGTTCCAACTCGCCACCGAACTACCCGCCGCCGTTCTGGCCCGCATGCTCGGCATCCACATCAAAGTAGCCGTCGCCTGGCAGCACGTCTCCGCAGGTGACTGGACCAGCTACGCCGCCAACGTCAGCCGCCGCACGCCATGAACCACCGATCGGAGAATTCCCATGGCCAACAGCCAACGGGTGAAATCACGGCTCTGGTCAGCCGGAGTTGTTGTCGGACGCGTAAGTCGGGCAGCTGCAGTGCGGATTCGCACCCACCCACCGCTGCTGGCCCTCCTCGCTGCCGTTGCCGCAATCGGGCTTCTCATCCTGCTGCTAGGTCCTGCAGCGTGGTGGGCCACGCCATCTAAACACCTGCAGGGCAAGGAGAAGGCCGACGCTCGTAATGCCAGCCGGCAGACACTTCTGGCCGCCGTTGGCGGGCTCGCCCTACTCACTGGTGCAGGCTTCACGGCTCGCACCTACTACCTGACGCGCCGCGGACAGCTCACCGAACGCTACACCAAGGCCATCACACAACTGGCTTCGGACAAGATCGCCGAGCGGTTGGGGGGAATCTACGCCCTCGAACATCTGATGGCCGAATCCGAACGCGACCACGGTACGGTGGTCGAGGTCCTCGCCGCCTTCATTCGCGAGCGAACTAGCGCTGGTCAGGGCATGTTCCCGCAGAAGCCAGAACACGTTCACCAGGGCCCACGGCCGGCATATCGAACCCTCGCAACCGACGTGCAAGCGGCGCTGACGGTTCTGGGCCGCCGCCCGCAGCGCCACGAACCTCACTCGCTCAATCTACGAATCGCCGACCTATGCGGCGCAGACCTCGCCGGCCTTCGGCTTGACCAGGCCGATCTGTGGGGCGCCAAGTTGCGCGACGTGATCATGCACGGTGTCCGACTCAAAGGCGCCAATCTTTGCTGGGCACAGATACAAGACTCACGACTGGGCCACGCACGGCTCCAAGGCGCTCATCTGATCGGAGCACGACTGCAGAAGGTCACCTTCAGCGACGCGGACTTGAGCGACGCTGACCTGTGTAAGGCGCAGTTGCAGGGCAGCAACTTCAGGCGTGCGGATCTGCGGAGGGCGAAGCTAGGCGGAGCGAGCCTTCACGGCGCAGTACTTGACGGAGCAAACCTGGGCGGAGCCGACTTCACCTTGGGCAGCAATGGCAAGCCACTATCCGCGCGGGGCCTCACCGCAGGTCAACTAGCAAACGCAACGTTCGACGAGGCCACGCGGCTACCGACCGAGGTGTCAGAGAACCTCGTCCGCTATCACCGGCAACAGCTCTACTATGCCCTGGTCCATCGTCAGAACCGACTGTCCAGTGGATCCTGAACCACAGCAGCGGCGCCCCGACGGCCCAGCCTTCCGGGGAGTCTCCGGCGCTGGACTCGATCGGGCTGCGAGGCTCAGCGAGAGTGCATTGGGACAGTTCCAATATCCGACTGTGCCGTTATGCGTGTCCTCAGACTTCCGTACCCGCACGTTGCGCCGCGCGTTGGACGCAACCATGCAGGCTGCGGTGCGGCCGGGCAGGAGCGTGTGATGGTCGTCAAGCGCACGGTGTCTTACCAGTGGCGGCTGCGTGAGGTGATGGCCGCGCACGGGCTGTTCAACGCATCGGATCTGGTGCCGCTACTGGCCGAGCGTGGGATCACGCTGTCGGCGGTGCAGGTCTGGCGGCTGGTCACACAGACCCCGGAGCGGCTGTCGCTACCGGTCCTCGCTGCGCTGTGCGACATCTTCGAGGTCACCCCAGCCCAGTTGATCGCCACCCGGGCCGAGAACGCAGCCCCGGCGAAGAAGGCCGCAAGCGGTGAAGCGAGCGGCAACGCGAACGTTGCTGATCTGGCAGCGTTTCGACCGAAGCGGGCGCGGCTGCGCCCCGAACCATGACATCGACCCTAACGGCGGCGCCGCGCGCCGCGGAGCCGGTGGTCTGTCACCGGTGCGGCGTTGCCCCCTGCACAGCTGGGCCGCCCGGCCACCGATCTGCAAACGGTGCTGGCTCGCGCAACGGCTGGAACAGGTACTCGACGACGGCACCGGCCAGATCAACCAGGCGTTGCAACCGTTGGCGGCGGCGTTGCTGGAAACGCCCCGCCAGGACAGCGTGCGGATGTGGCTCTACCGGCCCTACGTGGTCGAGCTTCTGGCCGCCCTCGCGACCGGGCGGGCGCCACTGACCCACGACACGCTCACCGGCTGGCCGCGGCAAATCGCGGCGCGACATCTGCGGCACCGGCTGACCGCCTGCGGGGTGCTGCCACCGGTCGACCGGCACCTGATCGACACCGAGGTGTGGCTGCATCACCGGCTCGGTCAGCTCGGCGAGCATCCCCACGAGCGGCTGCTGCGTCAGTTCGCGCTGTGGCACCAGCTGCCGCGGCTGCGGGCGACAGCGGCCACCCGGCCGCTGCGGCCGACCGCGAAGTTCTACACCACCCAGCAGTTCACCCAAGCGCGGAAATTCCTCACCTGGCTGCACGACAACAACATCGACCCCGCGGCGGTTACCCAGGCCGACATCGACAACTGGTACACCAGCCACCGCGTCCATCAACGCCAAGGCGTGCGCGGCTTCCAGACCTGGGCAATCGCGCAAGGGCATCTGCCCCGCCACCTGGTAGTGCGCCAGGTGGTGTTCAAGCCCGGCAAGACCATCACCCAGCAACGCCGGCTGGCTCTGCTACGCCGCTACGTCACCGACCCGACCACACCGAACGGAACCGGCGACAACCCGACCGACACCGTGCCGCTGCCGATCCGGGTGGCGGTATGCCTCCTGCTGCTCTACGCCCAACCGCTGAGTCGGATCCACTGCCTCACCACCGCGGACATCACCGAATCTGACACCGGATCCGGTCGAGAGTTGTTCATCCGCCTCGGTGACCCGCCCACGCCTGTGCCCGAGCCGTTCGCAGATCTACTGCGCCGCCTCGCCGCACAGGCACACGACAACGAACACGGATGGCTGTTCCCTGGCCGGTTCGCCGGCCAGCCGATCACCTACCGCACCCTGTCCGACCGGCTGCGGCAACTTGGATTCCCGCTCATCGACGCCCGCGTCTCCGCGCTGCGGCAACTGGTTCTACAAGTCCCGGCCCCGGTCGTCGCCGACGCACTCGGTTTTCACCAGAAGAGCACCGCTCGCCAGGTTGCCCACGCTGGCGCCACCTGGAGCCGCTACGCCGCCGGCAGCCGCAACACCTGATCCAGAAAAGAGGCCTCGCCACCGCCGCACGACACACCACGACCCGCAACGCCCAGTAACCGGCCGGGCCGTCCAGCCCAAGCACTCGCACCAGATGAATACGCGCTCCTACCGGTCGCGCCTCAGCCTACGTGGCAACGGGTCAGCCCGCCGCGCACATGTTCTGTATCGCCAAAGGTTGCGAGTGTCAGACCCAGGTTGCGAGTGATGTTGCGGGGGTTCAGAAATACCCTGCGAGTCGCTGCCGGGAGTCGCCGTGTCGATCGGGTGATCGACGACAATGGGGGGCGCAGAGCCGCACTTCGTGCCGGGACGGCTCGGGGCGTCGGATCCGTGGTCGGTGCGGTTCGAGGATGATCTGTATCATGCTGGCATGAGTAGCAGCGCGGGCGGGGCGGACTGACAGTCCAGCCCTTCGAGTTCAGACTCCCTCTGGCTCGCGCACCACCAGCGGTCTCCTCCGAGGCGTTTCGCTGCGCTTCCAGTCACCTGCACGGCACGTCATCGTCGCGTGCCGATCCCTTGTTGCCGAACCGCCTACAGGTGAGAGGCCAAATGGCTGAGAATCCCTTACTCGACGAACTGAACCGCGACATCTGGCGCCCGTTCCGGGATACCTACCGCGCTGCCGATCTGGAGGGGTTTCTTGCCCTCTACGACCCGGATGTCATTCGGGCTGGCGGCCCGACCAAGGAGGTGTATGGCTTCGACCGCTTCGCCGCCGACATGAGCGACTGGTTCACCGATGTTTCACAACGCGGGGACAGCCTCGATATCGAGTTCCGGTTCACTGAGCGGATCGCCGCCGGTGAGCTGGCCAGCGAGCGGGGCTGCTACCGGATTACCGCGACGCTGGCCGATGGCGGCGTTCGTGTCCTGCACGGCCGGTTCCATGTCTTCGCCCGCAAGATCGACGGTCGTTGGCGAGTCGTGGCCGACCACGACACGGACGACGACGGCGCGATCACGCCCGAGATCTTCGCCGCGGGTGCCATCGTCGAGGACACCGCCCGGTTCTGACCATGCCGGGTGGCAACGCCAACCCGCCATGATCCACGGAATTCGCAGGGTATGTCTGACCGAATCTCAGTCCGAGCGGTCAGACCGGCGGCTGGTTCAGCGCCTTCAGAAGGTTGAGGGCATATTTGCCGGACCGACCGGTGCCCGGCGGGAGCGACGGTCGTGCCCACGACGGTCCGGGACCCAGATCAAGACTTGAGCTTGCGCCAGCCGCCGGCCCGGTTGTTCGCGATGATCTGCTTGAACATCGCGGCCAGGGCCGGTGCGTTGAGCTGCTCCCCTTCGTACATCGCGACGCAGCGGGCCGTCTTGTTGGTGTGGCCGCCGGTGATGATGCCCTCGGGGTCGGGGACGATCGCGCCGTCGTAGAGGAACACGTTGACGTGGGTCTTCGCCGCGAGCAGGGCGCAGATGTTGCCCTGCAGGACGAAGTAGGGCTGGACGGTGCGCTTGATGGTCTCGACGACCTCGGCGTCGCAGCCGTGGACGAGGTCGCGCACCTCGTGGCAGACCGCCTGCTGCCAGGCTGGCAGCGCGTCGATGTAGATGTCGACGCGCGGGTCCTTCTCGTACGTCATCGGGACACCCCCGGCACGTCGACCTCGACCGCGAGCACCTGGCCGGTGCCGGGCGGGACCATCTCGGGAAAGCCTCGCCACTCGCCAGCGACGATGAAGAGCATGTGGTCGCCGAGCGCGCAGGCGAAGCCACCCCGGTCGAGCTCGATCTCCTGCAGGACCTTCCCGCCCTCGGCGACGCGGGCACAGCGGCGGTTGGGGACGTCGGCGTACCAGACCGCGCCGTCGGAGTCCAGGCAGATGCCGTCGGGGGTGCCGTCGTCGAGGTCGGCCCAGACGCGCCGGTTGGACAGCCCGCCGTCGGGGCCGATGTCGAACGCGACCAGGCAGTGCCGGTAGGAGTCGGCGACGATGAGCGTGGTGTCGTCGGGGGTCACCGCCATCCCGTTGGGGAAAGCAATGTCGTCGGCCACCTCGCGCACCTCGCCGGCGGCGG
>Ga0209239_1002393_pt1 | contig 11168 bp, 9 predicted proteins | sample GraSoi013_2_20cm_FD_185824 | JGI IMG/M metagenome (GOLD analysis project Ga0209239, IMG submission 185824) | Grasslands soil microbial communities from the Angelo Coastal Reserve, California, USA - Sample 10_02_2013_2_20cm (SPAdes) (version 2) | ecosystem: Environmental > Terrestrial > Soil >...
CGAGGAAGCCGATGCGGCCGGGAAGGTTGCGGGAACGCTCTCCCTGCGGGATGCGCTCACCGCGCCGGGCCGGCCGGTGATGATTGAAGCCAGGTTGGTTCGGGCGGGCGTCCTGGGGCAGACTGGATTGGGCGGTGAGCAGCTCGAGTTTACCGTGGAGGGGAAGAAGGCGGGGACGGCGATGACCGGCGGAGACGGCCGGGCCTTATTCGAATATACCCCCCGGAGGCGCGGCCACTATGCGGTGAAGGTCAGACTGCCACAAAGCCAACGGGTCGAAAGCCCCGAAGCCTCCGCGACGGTGGCCTGCTGGGAACGCCGTCGTCCCATTCTGCTCGTCGAGTTCGCGGCGCTGACTGCAGACAGGAAGGCGCCGCTGGTTCCGCTGCCGCCCTTGCCTTTGGAACTCGGTCGCCAGGACCGTCCAAGCCCGGTCGCTGATGCGGCTGATGAACTGAACCGCCTGACGCGGTTCTATTATAACGTGATCTATCTGGTCGGGGGGGATGACGGTGAGCTCGGAGAAGTTCGAGCCTGGCTTCAGGACCACAGGTTTCCGGTCGGTTTTTCGCTGACGTTGCCACCCGGGCGCACGCAACTTGCTCCCACCATTGAAGACTTACGGGCGGAGGGCTGGGATAACCTGAAAGCCGGTGTCGGCCGGACTCGTGAGTTTGCCGAGGTGCTTGTCGCCCAGCGGATGGAGGTGGTGATCGTTCCGGAACCGGATCGAGGCGAGTTGCCGAGCAAAGCGCGGGTCGCCAAAAGCTGGAAGGAAGTCCGAACGAAACTTCACAGGTAGGGGCGGACCCTTTGAATTTTCAGTCCGGTTCCTTTAAGATGCGAACCGGGGACCCATCCTGACGCGATGTGACCAAGAGGCTCCGGCCGATGCGGGCCAAAACCAGTTTCCTCTGCCAGGCATGCGGGCATGAGTCCGCTCGATGGCTGGGGCGCTGCCCGGATTGCGGACGCTGGAACAGCATGAAGGAAGAGCGTCTTGCGGTGGCCGGGAAGGGCCGTCCGTCCGCTCTCCCGGGAGTGAGTGCCAAGGCCACCTCGATCGACGCCATCGAGATGGTGGGGGAGAACCGGCTTCAGACCGGGTGCGGCGAGTTCGATCGGGTTCTGGGCGGGGGGGTGGTCCCTGGTTCGGTGGTGCTGATCGGCGGCGATCCCGGCATCGGGAAGACCACCCTCCTGCTCCAGGCGCTGCCCCGGCTGGCCTCGAACGGTCAGAGAGTCCTCTATGTGTCGGGGGAGGAGTCTCCCGGGCAGATCAAGATGCGAGGGGAACGGCTGGGGGTCCACAGCCCGCTCCTCTATATCCTGGCCGAAACCTCCCTGGAAGAGATCCTCAAAGCTGTCCAAGCGTTGCAACCAGCCGCGGTCGCGGTCGACTCGATCCAAACCGTCTACACGGACCAGCTCACGTCGGCGCCCGGAAGCATCAGCCAGGTGCAGGAAGTGGCCGGTCAACTGATGTGGTTCGCGAAGCGGAGCGGAATTCCCGTATTTATCATCGGCCATGTGACGAAGGAAGGTGCGATTGCCGGACCCCGGCTCCTCGAGCATATCGTGGATACCGTACTGTATTTTGAGGGCGAGAAGGGGCATACCTATCGCATTCTGCGTGCGGTGAAGAACCGTTTCGGCTCGACGAACGAGATCGGCGTCTTCGAGATGAAGGACACGGGACTGGAAGAGGTGGGGAATCCGTCGGAGCTGTTTCTGGCTGAGCGTCCCGAGAAGAGCACCGGCTCAGTGATCGTGTCCAGTCTGGAAGGGTCCAGGCCCATTCTGATCGAACTGCAGGCGCTGGTGTCGCCGACCGGATATGCCATGCCGAAACGCATGGCCACCGGTGTCGAGATCAACCGGGTGTCCGTCCTGCTGGCGGTGATGGAAAAACGACTGGGGCTTCACCTCTCGGGGCAGGATGTGTATGTCAATGTCGTAGGCGGGATGCGGATCGACGAACCGGCCATTGATCTGGGCATCGCGACGGCGATTACCTCGAGCCTTCGAGAGCGTCCGGTTGATTGGAACACCGTCGTTCTGGGGGAGCTGGGACTGGGCGGCGAGGTGCGGGCGATCAGCCAGGCGGAGCTGCGGATCCGCGAGGCGGCGAAGATGGGCTTCCGGCGCTGCCTTCTCCCGTCGCGCAATCTCACCAAGCTGGATCCGGTGACGGACATGGAACTGGTTGGAATTCGTGACGTCGGGGAGGCGCTGGACTTCGCCCTGGCCTGAGCATGCAGTGATAAATTCAAAATGCAAAATGAAAACTTTAGGTAAAAGCCCGAGCATTTCTAGGTATTTTGCATTTTTCATTTTGAATTTTGCATTGGCTGCGGCCATCGCCGGCTGTGCGACCTGGCGCGCACAACCCCCCTTAAGGGCGGCGACGGCCGAGCAGTTGATCGAATTGCTGCGAGAACGGGAGGCTGCCATCCGGACCTTGAAAGGCTTGTTCAGGGCTCAAATCAAGGCGCCCGGGATTCCGATCGCCCAGCTCGTGGAAGGCGCGGTGTTCTATCGCCGTCCTGATGCACTTCGGCTCCAGGGGTTCAATCGGCTGGGCGGCGAGCTGTTCGAGATTGTTCTGGGGGAGGATCTCTACCGGGTGCGCCTGCCCACGACGGGGCAGGTCTTGACGGGACGCGTGACTGAGCTGGACCGGATCGGGCAGTTGGGCCGGCCGTTCCAACTGAGCGTGTGGGCGGTGAGCGGGGCCGTCGGCATCGCCCCGGTGTCGGATCGGGAAAAGGTCCTGCTCTCGGAAGATGGCGATCGGTACCGCATGGATGTGCTCATGCCTGGTGAGCCGGACGTGGTGGAAGCCAGACGGCCCGTCCGCCGGATTTGGTTCGAGCGTCGATCGTTTCAAGTCGTCCAGGAAGACCGATTGACGCCGGCGGGAGAGGTGGAGGCGACGATGCAGCTTGAGGATTTCCGCCCGGTTGACGTCTCTCCGACGGGTCAGCCTCCATCGTCTCTGAAGAGCGTGATGGCGGATCCCATGGTGAAGCCCTTTAAGATTTCGATGCGCGATGGGCAAGGGCAGGGAGCTCTGTGGCTGACCTTCCACGAGATCGTGCCGAACCCCTCCCTGAAGCCCGAGGAACTGGAGCCCATTCGATCCTAAGAGGTGATGTCAATTACTTCTCTCATGAAGATTCTCGCGGTTGAAACGGCAACATCCCGTCAAAGCGTCGCGGTGCTGGACGGCCCGAGGGTGCTGGCGCGCTCGGATGAAGAGGCTGCGGGCTCGCAGGCCAGGCTGCTGATCCCGACGATTGATCGGCTGTTGAAGGCGAGCGGGCTGACGCTGTCGAGTCTGGAGGGACTGGCGGTGTCGATCGGCCCCGGCTCCTTTACGGGACTGCGGGTCGGACTCGCGACGATGCTGGGCCTCCGAGCCACGACGGGGCTGCCGTTGGCAGCGGTGCCGACATTGGAGGCGATGGTCCGGAACGTGCCGCGGGATGACGTGCCCCTGTGCCCCATCCTGAAGGCCAGGACTGGCGAAGTGTATTGGGGACTGTACCGGTGGACCGGCGCCGGAACCCTGCAAGTACTCGAGGCCGAACGAGTCGGTCCTCTGGAGTTAGTGGTCCGGTCGTTCGTGGGGCCCACGGTCGTGCTCGGGGAAGGATGGGCAACCAATCGCAACGAGTTGTATCGGCTGCTCGGGCCCAGAGCGGGCCAGGTGCGTGAGGCTCCAGGGGAGGCCATGGCGGCCTCGGCGGTCAGCATCGGCCTGGCCGGGCTGGAACGGCTGGCGCGCGGAGACATCGCGGGCCAGGGGCTCTCTCCGCGGTATGTCCAGCGGGCGGAGGCGGAAGTGAAGGCTGTGGGACATCGATTAGAATCTGCCAGCACACGCGAGTCCTCGAATTGATGCCACACGTGATCAAGAATCAGCAGTCCAGCCGTATACACATCGAGCCGGCGACCCACCAGGACCGTGAACAGATCCTGCGTATCGAGCAGGAATCCTTCTCAACTCCATGGACTCCCAAAATGTTCGACGCTGAGCTGGACGGCAATCCCTTCAGTCATCTGTATGTCGCCCGTTCCCTCCATGATGGTTGTGCGGGGCTGGAGCGGGGGGAGGTCGTCGGCTATGTCTGTTTCTGGGTCGTGTTCGAAGAACTAAGGTTTATGAATCTCGCGGTTGAGCGGTCGGTCCGCCGCCAGGGGGTTGCCCGCGAGTTGGTGAGGTACGCCTCGGCTCTCGGACGGGAACGAGGGGCTGCACGGGCGGTCCTTGAAGTCCGTGCCTCGAACGAGGCGGCCCGCTGCCTGTACGAGCAGGCGGGGTTCCACCATCTCGCGGCGCGGGCGGCGTACTACACGAATCCGATTGAAGATGCCATCCTGATGGGGATGGACCTCTTAGAGGCAGCGAGCAGCGAATAGCGAGTAGCTCTGGCTGCTAGCTACTTGCTGTTTGCTAAGAAAACTGAGGAGGAGGTGGAGCATGCTGACGGAAAATGTGATTGCGGATCTGTTGCGTCAGTCCAGCCTTGAATTCCGGCAACTCGAGGAATCCCATCATCGGCTCGACGCCGAGTTGGCAGAGCTACAGAAGCGGCACGTCCTGACACCTGAAGAAGAGTTTCAGAAGAAGCGGATCCAGAAGGAGAAGCTGGCCAAGAAGGACAAGATGGCGGAGTTAGTGAGGCTGTATCGCGAACACGAGGCGCGGGCCGGGGCTCACTGACCACCCGACTTCGGGGATCACATCCATGGCTGTCGTTCTCCCCCCTCTTGTCGACCATATCGCCGCGATCAAGCGACGCCTGCTGCTGATCGCCGCCACCGTGTCGGCGTGGTTCGTGCTGACGTTCGCCTACGCCACGGAACTCATCGACTGGTTCCGGCGTCCGTTGACGGACGACCTGATGTTTTATGGACCGACCGAGGCGCTCTTCGCGTCAATCAAGGTCTCACTCCTGGCCGGGGTCGTGTTGAGTCTCCCGGTCATCCTGTATCAGTTCTGGAAGTTCATTGAACCGGCGCTGCTGCCTCGTGAACAGCGCTGGGCAATTCCGCTGTTCTGTCTGGCCGCCGGATTGTTTGCGTTGGGTCTCGTGTTCTGCAATCTGGTGATCCTGCCGTTGGTCATCCAGTTTTTCGTCGGCTTTGGGATGGACAGGGAATTGATGCCGCAACTGGCGGTCGGCACGTACGTCGATTTCAACGTGAAGTTCCTCCTCATCTTCGGGTTTGCGTTCGAACTGCCGATGGTCCTCACGCTCTTGTCCAGGGTCGGGGTCGTCTCCCCGGAACTCCTGAGTCGCTATCGTAAGCATGCCATCCTGGCGGCCCTGATCGTCTCTGCGATCGTCACCCCCGACGCGACGCTGTTTACGATGCTGCTGATGGCGATCCCGCTCGTCATCCTCTATGAGGTCGGGATCCTGGGCGCCCGGCTGTTCGGCCGGCGGAACCCCTCCGGCGGCCAGGGCTTGAAGCTCGATCGAACTGCGCCGGCCGGCACGGCCGGCCACCGGGTGCGTTGATGCGGGCATCCGCAACACCTTGTCCGGTCGCGGCCGTCGTCGCGGCAAGTCTCCTGGGAGGCGTCGGCGCATGCCTCGCCGATGCGTGGGCTGAGACACCTGAGCGAACGATTGGTGCGGTGCAGTCGTCCGCGGCGGAGCGGGCTCCGGCCCCCAGCATCCAAGCCCTCGTCGTATCCAGGGACCAGTCCATCTATGCCGGGTCTTTTGGCATGGGCGTGTTTCGGAGCCATGACCGCGGCGCGTCATGGACCGCCGCCAATACCGACTTGTCCGATCCGTTCATTCTCTGCCTGGCGGCGGCCCGGGATGGGACGGTCTATGCCGGGACATTCAGGGCCGGCGTGTTCCGGAGCCGGGATGGCGGCAAGAGATGGGAGCCCATGAACGCCGGTCTCAAACGTCTCGAGATCAAAGCCTTGCTGATCGAGGACGGGGTCATCTATGCGGGGACCGGTGACGGCGTCTATCGCGTGGCAGAGGGAGATAACCGCTGGCGGGTCGTCACCAAAGGTCTGGATGAGACCCTCGTCCACAGTCTCGTGATGGCGCCGGAGCGCACCCTGTTCGCGGGGACCTCCGGTCGAGGAGTGTTTCGCTACAAGGCGACGGCATCGGAATGGACGCGATTGACTCATGGACTGGTGGACCACGAAGGGTTGGTCGAGAATTTTATCCGCGTCCTGGCGGTGGATAAGGATCAGGCTCTCTATGCCGGGACGTTCGACGGAGGAGTCTTTCGCAGTGGTGACGGGGGACAGACCTGGCGGCCAATCAGCCGAGCTCTGCCGAATGATTCGATTCGTGGGATCGTGACGAATGAGAGGGGGCTCTTTGTGGCCACCGGCCGGGGCATCTTTAAGAGCCTGAACCAGGGGCGGCAATGGACTCCTCTCAACCATGGCTTGACGGAGCTCTCGGTCCAAGTGCTGATCGTCTCGGATGACGGATCCCTCTATGCGGGCACCAGTTCGGGGGTATTCAGAAGCGATGATGATGGCGAACACTGGGTTGGAATCAGTACCGGACTTGCCGAGGCCGGGGTGTCAGGAACACCGTAGCCCCCCGGCCAGAAGGAGCTCCCATGTCAGAACCATCCGACAAGACCCGTGCGACGATCGGCGTGACCTCGAAAGGCAAGTCGTGGGGAGAGATCGTGCTCAGATTTTACCCGGATGTGGCGCCGAATCACGTCAGAAACTTCATCAAGTTGGCGCAAACGAAGTTCTACGACGGGACGACTTTTCACCGAGTGATTCCGGGATTTATGATTCAGGGAGGCGACCCGAACAGCAAGGGCCAGGACCGCTCCTCCCACGGGACGGGCGGGCCGGGCCACCGGGTCAAGGCGGAGTTCAACAGCAAGCCGCACAAACGAGGCGTCTTGTCCATGGCCCGGTCCAACGATCCGGACAGCGCAGGCTCACAGTTTTTCATCTGTGTCGCCGATTCGAATTTCCTGGATTGGCAGTATACCGCGTTCGGCGAGATCGTGAGCGGGATAGACGTGGCGGACACCATCGTGAACGCCAAGCGTGACGGGCGAGATAATCCGCTTGAACGGGTGGAGATGACCATCACCGTCACGGAGTGACGGTCATTTAAAATGAAAAATGTAAAATGCAGAATGGTAAAAGAAGGAGTGTATGCATTTTTAATTTGTAATTTTGCATTGGCGGTTACCGGCTGCGCATTGCCCCACGTTCCCTCACGCGTGGTCTATGAAGACCCGATTAACTTCGTGCGGCTGGAGTCAGATGCGAATGTGCTGCCTGAATGGCCGCCGAGCGCCCACAGCCATCCCCTGATCATCAGCGCCGACGAGATCGCCGGCATTCTGCAGGGTCTCCAGGTCCGTGAACATCGCATCGGAGTTCAGGTCATGCTTGCGGGTGAGGCTGCGTGGGAGCCGGCCTTCCGTCAAGACGAGATCGCCCTCCTGGCGCCTCGCCTGTCCGATGCACTCGCGCAAGCGAGGCCGGATGAGCGGGTCGCCTACTATCTGAGCCGGCCGCAGACCTCGCTTAAACGGGAGATTACCTCCGGCGGCTTGTATATCCAAGGACACTATGTGCATTTCATATTAGGCAATCGTCGGATTATCTACGGCATCCCGGCCTATGGGATGGTGTACGATCGCCGCTATCCGATGATGCCGACGGCGGCGAAGGGGTTTGATTTATTGTTTGAACCGGCTGAGGCGGTCGTCAAGCGGGAGAGCGGGGTCCTGGATCACATGCTGGGCCGGGCAAAAGATGAACTGGTGATCGACCTCCGGCAACTTCATCCGGGCAGCCCCGCTACTCAAGCCATTCCGGGAATCTCGGCTTCTTGAGGTCTTCCCCACCACTCAAAACGTAACATCTGACCCAGTTGATGTTACGATTCGGTAATGGGTCGTATTTTCTATCTAAGCTTTTGAGTTCGTTGCGAGTTTTATTTTTCGCTTGTCTCCTCCATTAGGTTTGCCTCTCCGGTCTCTACACAGCGCAGCAACCTGCCGGTAGTTTGGGGTGCGTCGTAGACTCAAACTGACCTACAAGTTATTGAAATATAAAACACTATTAAAGTGTCTTGCATAGATGTCAATTACCTGTGATGGCATAGGGCTTGTAGGACTTCTTACCGTTCATCTAGGCCTATGCTGGCCTAGGACCGACGGAGGGTGTGGATGATGGTCAGGATTCCGATGAGTCAGAAGAGAGGAGGTGATGGGCAGACACGTGGCACGTTGCCTTTCGGTAGGCAGTTTGCGTTTTCAACTAGGAGGTGTTGACGATGTTTCTGTCACGGAGACAATTTCTGAAAGTCTCGGCCGGGACGGTGGCGGCAGTGGCGGTGGCCGACAAGGCCCTGGCGCTGACGGCGCTGCAACCGGTGATCGAGGTGGGCAACCCCCTCGGCGAGTATCCGGACCGGTCCTGGGAGCGCGTCTATCATGACCAGTACCGGTACGATTCCTCCTTTACTTGGTGCTGCTCCCCGAACGACACGCACGCCTGCCGCATACGGGCCTTTGTCCGTAACGGCGTGGTGATGCGGGTGGAGCAGAACTACGATCACCAGACCTACGAAGACCTCTACGGCAACCGCGGGACGTTCGCGCACAACCCGCGCATGTGCCTGAAGGGGTATACCTTCCACCGGCGGGTGTACGGGCCGTATCGGCTGAAGGGCCCGTTAATGCGCCGGGGCTGGAAGGAGTGGATGGACGCGGGCTCCCCGGAGCTGACACCGGAGGTCAAGCGCAAGTACAAGTTTGACAGCCGGTTCCTGGACGACATGGTCCGGGTCTCCTGGGACACGGCGTATACCTACCTGGCGAAGGCCGTGATCGTCGTTGCGACGCGGTACAGCGGGGAGGCGGGGGCGCGGCGGCTGCGGGAGCAGGGCTATCCCCCGGAGATGATCGAGATGATGAAGGGCGCGGGCGTGCGCTGCTTCAAGCATCGGGCGGGCATGCCGGTGCTGGGCATCATCGGCAAGATGATGAACACCCGGTTCAACGGCGGGGTGCTGCCGTTGGTCGATAGCTGGATCCGGAAAGTGACCCCGGATCAGGCGCAGGGCGGCCGGTACTATTCCAACTACACCTGGCACGGCGACCAGGACCCGTCGCAGCCGTGGTGGAACGGCACGCAGAACTGCGATATCGATCTCAGCGATATGCGGTTTGCCAAGCTGAACACGAGCTGGGGCAAGAACTTCGTCGAGAACAAGATGCCGGAGGCCCACTGGAAACTGGAGAGTATCGAGCGGGGCTGCCGGGTGGTGGTGATCACGCCGGAGTACAACCCGACGGCGACCCGGGCGGACTACTGGATTCCGGTGCGGCCGGAGACGGATGCGGCCCTATTCCTGGGCGCCACCAAGATCATCATCGACGAGAACATGCACGACGTCGACTACGTCAAGGGGTATACGGACATGCCGCTGTTGGTCCGGACGGATACGCTGCAGTATCTGGACCCCCGCGATGTGATCAAGGATTTCCAGTTCCCCGACTACTCGCAGCGGTATTCCGGCCGCGTGCAGTCGTTGAAACCGGACCAGGTCGAGCGGTTGGGCGGGTTCATGGTCTGGGACCTGGCGAAGAAGCAGGCAATAAACCTGGACCGTGAAACGGTCGGATGGCATTACCAGCAGAGCGGCATTGATGCAGCCCTGACCGGAACTTACCGGGTCAAGCTGCTGAATGGCCGGGAAGTGGACGTGATGCCGATCTTCCAGTTGTATCAGGTGCACCTGCAGGACTATGACCTGGACACGGTACATCAGATCAACCGGGCGCCCAAGGACCTGATCGTCCGCTGGGCGCGGGATAACGGGACGGTGAAGCCGGCCCAGATCCATAACGGCGAAGGCGTGTGCCACTACTTCCACTGCACCATCATGGGGCGTGGCGCGGCCTTGGTGCTGACTATGACCGGCAACATCGGGAAGTTCGGGACCGGGTGCCATACCTGGTCCGGGAACTACAAGGCTGGGATCTGGAACTCGACGCCCTGGTCCGGCGGCGGGCTGGGCGTGCATACGGGTGAAGATCCGTTCAACCAGACGCTGGATCCCAACGCGCATGGCAAGGAGATCAAGGTCAAGTCGTACTACTATGGTGAGGAGGTCGGCTACTGGAACCACGGGGACACGGCGCTGATCGTGAACACACCGAAGTACGGGCGCAAGGTGTTCACCGGGAAGACCCACATGCCGACCGCAAGTAAACTCCGCTGGGTGGCCAACGTCAACATACTGAATAACTCCAAGCACCACTACGATATGGTGAAGAACGTCGATCCCAATATCGAGTGCATCGTGGTGCAGGACATTGAGATGACCTCGGACGTGAACCATGCGGACATCGCGTTTGCCGTGAACACCTGGATGGAGTTCACCTATCCGGAAATGACCGCCACGGTGTCGAACCCCTGGCTGCAGATCTGGAAGGGCGGCATCCGGCCGCTGTACGACACCCGCAACGACGCGGATACCTTCGCGGGCGTGGCGGCGAAGCTGACCGAGATGACCGGGGATGCCCGGATGAAGAATCACTTCAAATTCGTGTATGAGAACCGCGTGGACGTCTACGTGCAGCGGGTGCTGGACGCCAGCGCGACATGCTATGGCTACAGCGCGGACACGATGCTGAAGTCGGAGAAGGGCTGGATGGTGATGACGCGGACCTATCCGCGGCAGCCCCTCTGGGAAGAGACGAATGAGAGCAAGCCGCAGTGGACCCGGTCGGGCCGCATCGAGACCTACCGGGTGGAGCCGGAGGCGATCGAGTACGGCGAGAACTTCATCAGCCACCGCGAGGGGCCGGAGTGCACGCCGTATCTGCCGAACGCCATCATGTCGTCGAATCCGTACGTACGGCCGGACGACTACGGCATTCCGATCACGGCGCAGCACCATGATGACAAGCACGTGCGGAACCTGAGGCTGCCGTGGCAAGAGATCCGGCGGCACGCGAACCCGCTGTGGGAGAAGGGGTACCAGTTCTACTGCGTGACCCCGAAGACCCGGCACCGCGTGCACAGCCAGTGGTCGGTGAACGACTGGGTGCAGATCTACGAGTCCAACTTCGGCGATCCGTATCGGATGGACAAGCGGACGCCGGGCGTGGGCGAGCACCAGTTG
>Ga0209239_1002395_pt1 | contig 11166 bp, 14 predicted proteins | sample GraSoi013_2_20cm_FD_185824 | JGI IMG/M metagenome (GOLD analysis project Ga0209239, IMG submission 185824) | Grasslands soil microbial communities from the Angelo Coastal Reserve, California, USA - Sample 10_02_2013_2_20cm (SPAdes) (version 2) | ecosystem: Environmental > Terrestrial > Soil >...
GCGATTTTTTTCTGTGGCGGCCAGATCGTGATGATGCTGAAAGTGAGGAGAAGCAGCATCAGCGTGGCTGCGAGCAGGCGTTTCCGGAGGCCTTGATCGGTCGCAAAGTACCACCCGAAGAGAATGAGCATGACGAGCCCGATAAAAAATGTCAGCGCAGGGGTCATTTCTTTGTCATTCCGGACGGAGTCAAGGAATCTCTCACTGTTTAAGATTCAACCGATTTCAGCACCGTTGCGATAGCCGATTTTTCCATCTCGACCTTTACGTTGTCAGCTACCTTTACGATTACTGTGGTCTCCTTCACGTTGGAGATAAGGCCGTGAATGCCACCGTTCGTTACTACGCGGTCGCCCGTCTTTATACTCGCAATCAATTTCTGTTGCTGCACCTGCCGTTTTTTCTGCGGCCGGATCATCACGAAATACATGATGATAAAAATGAAAATGAACGGCACGAAGAAGCCGATTCCGCTCGCCGGACTGCTTGTCGGAGCGGCGCCTTGTGCCTGAGCTAGAAACATCCAGAGCATATCAAGAATTGGAGAGCGCACGTTAAGCGCGAATGCGTCCGCTGCAATCGCTGTTTGTCATTCCGCCGTGGTAGGGACGGTACGCTGCGCCGTCTCGACATCGCGGCGCGATGTCCCTACCCGGGATCGAAATCGCGCGTTCTGTATCCTGATACGAATGTTTTTCGAAATTCGTGGAAGTCTCCATTCCCAATTGCAGTCTGTGATCGCCTCATTAGATCAAGATAAAAATGTAGATTGTGCATAGTGATCAAGCGTAGTCCGAGAATCTCCTCGGCTTTGATGAGATGCCGGATGTAGCCACGCGTGAATTCCAGGCAGGCGGGACAAGTGCAATTTCCTTCGATCGGACTCTTGTCCAGCGCGAACTCCGCATTTTTTAAATTGAGCGTGCCCGTGGATGTAAAGGCCGTACCATTGCGCGCAAGCCGGGTAGGTAGCACGCAATCGAACATGTCCATTCCGCGTGCGATCATTTCGAGCAACTGCGGTGGCGTCCCGAGTCCCATCGCATAACGTGGTTTCGATTCAGGCAAAAACGGCTCGCTCGATTCCACGGCTCGCATCATTTCATCCTCCGGCTCGCCCACGCTCACGCCACCAATGGCGTACCCATCGAAATCAAGACCGACAATCGCCTGCGCGTTTTGCTGGCGAAGATCATCAAACGTCGCGCCCTGGACAATGCCGAAAACAAGATGGCGGGATGTAGCGGCGGCCGTGTCGGCCGCATCTCTTGAATTTGCAGGCGACACGCCTGCTTCTACAGCGCGCTTACAGCGCGCCGCCCAGCGCGCCGTCATCTCCGCGCTGCGTGCCGCGTAATCGTATTCACAGGGATACGGCGCGCATTCATCCAGCACCATGACGATGTTGCTGCCAAGCGCCGCCTGAATTTCCATCGCGATTTCCGGCGAAATAAACGCCGGCGTCCCATCGACATGATTCTGAAAATGGACGCCCTCTTCCGTGATCTTCCGCAGCTTCGCCAGCGAAAAAATCTGATAACCGCCGCTATCGGTCAGAATTGGTCCATCCCAATTCATGAACTTGTGCAGTCCGCCGAAATGCTGAATAACATCGATGCCCGGCCTAACGAATAAGTGATAGGTGTTCCCGAGAATGATCTGTGCCTTGAGCTCGCGTAGTTCCCGCGGAGTGACCGCCTTCACGGTGCCTTGCGTTCCCACCGGGATAAACGCCGGCGTCTCGATCACGCCGTGCGCGGTCGCCAGTCGGCCGCGCCGTGCTTTGGATCGAGTGTCTTGGGCGAGAAGCTCAAACACGCGCTCATCCTGAGCGAGGTCGACGTGTGGCGCAATCCTACTGCTTTCGGGAAATGTCTGCTTCGATTCCCGTGCTTCGGCTCGCGATGTCGACCTTTTGTCCAAACTCTCGAAGCTGTGCGATCAATTCTCCGACTTCTCGCCCAAGCTCCTCCAAATAGGACAGCTTTATTTCGCGTGTGGCCATGACAGTTCGGGCGCGGATTTTATCGCATAAACCTTCCCATCAGCTTCCTTAAAAACTGTACAAATATCGTCGTGACCGCTGCTCAAGAGCCGCACTTGTTGGAATCCTAATCTTTCCCACTGTCTGAGATTTACCCTGGTGATCGCGCGGATAACATCATATGCGCCTCGCGTGCAAATTCTTGCTCGGCCGCTGTAAGCCACTTCAACGGATTGTTTTCGCCCACAGATTCATCATTCCCGCACTGATGCGTAAACTAGTGAGTGCGCTTTCGGAAATGCTGCTATGTCGTCTTGGTGAATAAGCGGCGATTTCCTTCAGTATTTCGATGTCGCGGGCCGCATCGTACCTGCCCCAATCGATGCCTAGGCCGCGTGGAAAAACCCGTAATGCCTCGAAATCGGCAACAATAGTGCAGGCATCTTCGTAGCGACCCTGTCTCAATGCCGATTCGGTTGCAGTTTTGGCGGTCAGCGTAAGCTCGTTATCGTACTCTACGAATTTCTCGATAATAAGTCGGCCCTTGGGTGTGCAGACGAAGTAAGTCTTTCCGCGAAACAACTCGCTCATCCCGTTGGGATCCGCTTTGAACAACCTTTGTGCCAAGACGTCTTTGGTGCCCGAATGGCTTATCCCACGAGCCTTCGCCAATGACTTTAGCTCGTCTTTTGATTTCGACTCCAACAATGTCGGCACCTCGCGTTACCTTTTTGCAACGTGCCGGATGCAACAAGACGTGAAACAATCGACTGGAACGTGCCTCCTAAGACTTGTTGCCAGAATTCAGGTTGGCGAATCGCATCGATCTCTGTGGGGAATCTAAACGTCTTGAGAAAGAGCAGTTCGGTCCTCGTCTTTGGGAATGATGAAATTTGAAGATAGGCATCAATTTGCTCTGTCGGACCGCGGCGCTCGACGCTCTAACGGTCAATGATTTCCCGCAATCGCAATTTGTGGTGAATTCATGGCCAAAATAGTCTTTGCAGCGGCGGATTTTCACTCTATATTCGGCCCTTACCGCACAGGCACGTGAGAGGACGTTACGCGGCCTGAGCGGGTTTTTTGTCGCCTGGAGTACGACTTTTGGCGGCGCTTTATTTTTAGGAAAATGCCCACAATTAATCAGTTGATTCGAAAAGGACGGCGGAAGGTGTCGGTGAAATCGAAATCACCGGCGCTGACTGATTGTCCACAGCGGCGCGGTGTATGCGTGCAGGTGATGACGCGCACGCCGAAAAAGCCCAATTCCGCCTTGCGCAAAGTGGCGAAGGTCCGCTTGACGAATGGCCAGGAAGTGATCGCCTACATTCCAGGCGAGGGACACAATTTGCAGGAGCACTCCATCGTGCTCGTGCGCGGCGGACGCGTGAAGGATTTACCAGGCGTACGTTATCACATTGTGCGCGGAACGCTCGACAGCCTTGGCGTCGATGGACGTCGCCGTAGCCGCTCCAAATATGGGGCGAAGCGCCCGAAAGGTGGCGGGGGCGGTGCGGGTGCATCTAAAGCGGCCGCAAAGGAAACGCCCGCAGCGAGAGAAGGCGCTGCGGAAAAGAAATAATTTTGGATAGAAAGGTCGACAATGTCGCGACGGAGGAAGGTTTACAAAAAGGAGGAGCGAGTCGATTCCCGCTACGGGAGTCCGGCGGTCGCACGCCTCATTACCACGGTCATGAAGCGTGGCAAGAAATCTCTCGCGGAGCGAATCGTTTACACGGCGATCGAGAAATCGCGCGAAGGATCTGATTCAGTCGATCCGCTGGAAGTTGTAAACAAGGCGATCGAGAATGTTCGCCCGCGGCTGGAAGTAAAATCGCGCCGCGTCGGTGGCGCGACTTATCAAGTGCCCATGGAAGTGGCTCCCGCGCGCCAAATTTCACTCGCTACCCGTTGGATCGTCCAATACGCGGACAATCGCAAAGGAATGCGAATGGCAGACGCTCTCGCGCGGGAAATCAAAGACGCCGCCACCGGCCAGGGCAACGCGATCAAGAAACGCGAAGACACACACAAGATGGCGCAAGCGAATCGCGCGTTTGCGCATTTCCGTTGGTGACGATTATGCCCGCGACGCTCGAACAAAAACCTGCCGCGAAGAATCCGAATTCGCCTAATCGCAAGTTCCCGCTCGAGCGGACGCGGAACATTGGAATCGCCGCGCACATTGATGCCGGCAAAACGACACTGACGGAGCGCGTTCTGTTTTACACCGGTATGATCCACAAGATCGGCGAGGTGCACGAAGGCACCACCGTGACCGATTGGATGGAACAGGAGCGCGAGCGTGGGATTACGATTACTTCGGCGGCGACGACCTGTGCGTGGACGCAGCGTCAAGAGCCAGGCGTTTACAAGATTTTCGAGGGTATCAAGCAGCGCATTAATATCATTGACACGCCCGGCCACGTCGATTTCACCGCGGAAGTTGAGCGTTCGCTTCGAGTGCTCGATGGAGCGATTGCGGTGTTCGATGCCGTTGCCGGCGTGCAGCCACAATCTGAGACCGTTTGGAGGCAGGCGACTAAATACAATGTCCCGTGCATCGCGTTCATCAACAAAATGGACCGTGTCGGTGCTGACTTTAAGATGTCGATCGACAGCATGCGCCAAAAACTCGGCGCAAACGCCTGGCCGGTTTTGCTTCCACTCGGCAAAGAGGATCAGTTCAAAGGCCAGATCGACATCATTAATAAGAAGGCGGTCATTTATTCGGACAGCGATCAGCTAGGGTCGACGTATGAACTTGCAGATGTTCCAAAAGAGTATGTCGATCTTGTCGATAAAGCTTATGCTGACCTCGTCGAACAAATTTCAAATCTCGACGACGAAGTCGCGGAGGCTGTTCTGGGAGAAAAGCCGGTCCCACCCGAGTTGCTGAAAGCGGGTATTCGCCGCCAAACCATCGCGAATAAGTTTGTGCCGGTCGTTGCCGGTTCTGCACTCAAGAATAAAGGCGTGCAGTACCTGGTCGATGCGGTAGTCGATTATCTGCCGAGCCCGCTCGATATTCCGCCAGCGAAAGGTCAGGACCCGGACACGGGCGAAAAGATCGAAGCGCCGACCGATGACAACGGCAATTTTTGTTCGCTCGCCTTCAAGCTTTGGAGCGATCCGTTTGTCGGCAAGCTTGTCTTCTTTCGTGTTTATTCCGGCACACTTTCGAAAGGCGACACGGTTTACAATCCGCGCACGAACAAGCGCGAACGCATTTCGCGTTTGATCCAAATCCAGGCCGACAAACGCGAGGATATCGAAACCTGTTACTCAGGCGATATCGCGGCCATCGTCGGCATTAAGAATATCACCACGGGCGACACTCTGTGCGACGAAGACTATCCGATCCTGCTCGAGCCGCCGACGTTTCCTGATCCCGTCATATCAATGGCCATCGAGCCAAAGACAAAATTGGATCAGGAAAAAATGGGTGTCGCGCTGCAACGTCTTGCCGAAGAAGATCCGACGTTCCGCGTTTACACGCACGAAGACACCGGCCAAACGATCATCGCCGGCATGGGCGAATTGCATCTGGAGATCATTCGCGATCGTATGTTCCGCGAGTTCAAAGTCGACGCGAACGCGGGCAAACCGCAGATCGCGTATCGCGAAACGATTACCAGCAACGCGCACGGCGTCGGTAAGTTGATCAAACAATCCGGTGGTCGCGGTCAATACGGCCACGTCGAAGTAGATGTGCGTCCCGGCTCTCGAAGCAGCGGCTTGGTCGTCGAAAATAAAATCGTCGGCGGCATTATTCCGCGGGAGTACATTCCCGCAGTCAAGAAAGGCATCGAAGAAGCGGTGCTCAACGGCGTGCTGGGCGGTTACCCCGTTGTCGATGTTGAGGTCGACATTGTTTATGGAAGTTTTCACGAAGTCGATTCCAGCGAGTTGGCGTTTAAGCTGGCAGCGATTTTCGCGATGAAAGACGGCTTCAAACAGGGCAAGCCGATCCTGCTCGAGCCGATCATGAAGGTGGAAAACATCACACCAGAGGAATTTCAAGGCGACATTTGCGGAGATCTGAGCCGACGGCGCGGCAGCATCAATAGCATAGAAACCAGAGGCCATCTGGCGATTATTCACGCCGAAGTTCCGCTTGCTGAACTCTTCGGCTACGCAACCGCGATTCGTTCGCTCTCCAAAGGCCGCTCGAGTTATTCGATGGAACCGTCGCATTTTCAGCAAGTGCCGCAGAATCTGGTGGCGGCGATTCTTGATCAAAGGGAGACGAAATGAGCAACGGCCAGCGCATTCGTATTCGCTTGAAGGCATTCGATCATCGAATGCTCGATCAATCTGCAGTCGAGATCGTCGAAACCGCCAAGCGCACTGGCGCACGAGTGGCCGGACCGATTCCGCTGCCGACATTGATCGAGAAATTCACGGTGAATCGCTCGCCGCATGTCGATAAAAAGTCGATGGAGCAATTTGAAATTCGCACTCACAAGCGGTTGCTCGACATCATTGAACCGACGGCGAAAACGGTGGATGAACTAAAGAAATTAAATTTGCCTGCGGGCGTTGATATTACGATTAAGATTTAAGCGGAGGGGCGTCTGAAAGATTTGCAAACCCACGATCATGAGCATCGGGCTTCTCGGACAAAAAATCGGCATGACCAGCGTTTACGACGCCAGAGGTCGATTGTGTCCCGTGACCGTGATCGCGGCGGGCGATAATGTTTTACTGCGTCGCTTGACCGAGAAAAACGAGGGCTATTCGGCCGTGCAGGTTGGGTTCTACTCGCAAAAGGAATCGCGTGTCACCAAACCATTGCTTGGCGAATTCAAGAAGACCGGCGTCGGGCCGCAAAGATTTGTGCGGGAGTTTCGCCTGACAAACGATCTTCCCGAAGGCGAGATCAATTTAAGCGTCACGCAATTTCAGGCAGGCGACTATGTCGATGTGATTGGCCGCTCGAAAGGCAAAGGGTTTCAAGGCGTGATGAAGAGACACAACTTTCACGGACAAGGCGCGGCGCACGGGTCGAAGACACACCGGCGCATCGGCGCTGTGGGCAATCGATCTACGCCGGGACGCATTTGGAAAAATATGGGGATGCCGGGGCATCTGGGGGACGAGCGTGTGACCGTGCAGAATCTTCAGGTCATGCAAGTGCGTGAGACTGAAAAAGTGATTTTGATTAGCGGTGCGGTGCCCGGAGCAAACGGTAGTTTTGTTGTCATCCGTCCGGCCATCAAGAAACCGACAGCAGCAAAGCCAGAAGCGGCTAAGAAACCAGAAGCCGTAAAGACACCAGAGGCAACGAAGGAGATGGAGGCAGCCAGGAAATGAGCGCGAACGTTTTGACCAAAGCTGCTGCGCAAGAGGCAAAGATCGAGATCATCGAAGACGGACGCGGCACGCAAGTCGTCCATGACACGGTCGTCGCCATGCGCGCGGCACGCCGTTCCGGTTCGGCCAATACGAAAACAAAAGCCGAAGTGAATCTGTCCGGTGCAAAACCCTGGCGACAAAAAGGAACCGGCCGCGCCCGGGCCGGTTACAAATCGTCGCCGATTTGGCGGGGTGGTGGCGTCGTTTTCGGGCCAAAGCCGCGTGATTATTCCAAAAAGATCTCAAAATCCGTGCGACGTCTCGCTTTTCGAAAGGCACTGAGCGAGCGGATCAACGCCGGGGATGTCTTGACAATCGACAAATTCGTCGTGCCAGAACTGAAGACGAAGTCGTTTCTGGCGTTGCTGAAAAAACAAACGGACGCACGGAAGGTCTTGTTGATCTCAGATGCATTTGATGAAACGACCTTCAAGTCAGCGCGCAACGTTAAACCGGTGACGCTCGCGGCCGCTTCTGATGTAAACGTAGAGCAATTGCTCGCCTTCGAGAAAATTCTCGTCACCCAGAAGGCGCTGGAAAAATTAGCGGAGAGAACCCGTCCAGTGGGCAGCCACGGGGCTACGGAATAAAGCAATGAACGAGCCGCACGAGATTATTCAAACTGCTTCGTTGACTGAAAAGTCAACCTTGATGGGCGAAAAGCAGAATAAGTACGTCTTTCGCGTCAGCCCGCGCGCGAACAAAATTCAGATCAAGAACGCAATTGAACGGTTGTTTCAAAAGAAAGTGGTTGATGTGAACACGTGCAATTACACCGGCAAAGAGAAACGCGTGCGCGGGCCGTTGGGACGACGCCCGCACTGGAAGAAGGCCATCGTGACGCTCGCGGAAGGGGAAAAGATCGACCTAGTATGAGCAAGCGCTCCATCACTCCATTCTTATCATGGCACTAAAAAATTATCGCCCGCTTACGCCGACGCTGCGCTTTAAGTCGCTGCCGGGCTTCGATGAAATCACCAAGTGGCGGCCGGCCAAAAGCCTCGTTGAGCCGAAGAAAAAAACCGGCGGCCGTAATAATTACGGACGGCTGACATCGCGGCACATTGGCGGTGGTCACAAACAGAAATATCGCAAGGTCGATTTCAAGCGGCGCAAACGCGGTGTTGCCGCCGAAGTGATCGCGATCGAGTACGATCCGAATCGTTCCGCGCGCATTGCTCTCATTAAATATGCGGATGGCGAGCTGAATTACATTCTTGCGCCGAGTGGACTTCGAGTCGGATCGACGGTCGCCGCCGGGAACGATGTCGCGCCGGATTTGGGAAACGCGCTGCCGCTTCGCGCGATTCCGCTCGGCACCAACATTCACAATATTGAACTGAGTCCGGGCCGCGGCGGTCAGGTTGCGCGGAGTGCCGGGCAGCAGGCAACGTTAAATAACCTCGAAGGCGGTTACGCGCTGGTGAAAATGCCCTCCGGCGAGATCCGACGGATTCACGAAAATTGTTTCGCGACGATCGGCCAGGTGGGAAACGTCGATCACATAAATGTGTCGAGTGGCAAAGCGGGGCGGACGCGCTGGCAGGGACGGCGCCCGCATGTGCGCGGGATGGCGATGAACCCGATCGATCATCCGATGGGCGGCGGTCAGGGGAAATCAAAAGGCGGCGGCGGCCGGCATCATCCAGTCAGCCCATGGGGGCAATTGGCAAAAGGATTTAAAACGCGGAGCAAACACAAACCGAGCGATCGTTTCATTTTAGAAAGGAGAAGGTCGAAGAAGAAAGCGTGATGTTCTGTAGTTGCGGCCCTGTTTGGCACGGGAATCCGTCCTGTAGGGATGCATCGCGCACGCGCTGCACAGAGGCGCGGCTACAAGTTGTCATTTGCAATTTATGGCTAGATCGTTGAAGAAAGGACCGTTCGTCGAATCGCATCTTTTGGAGAAGATCGACAAGATGAACAGTGCGGGCGCAAAGAAACCGATCAAAACCTGGTCGCGACGTTCGATGGTGACACCGGATTTTGTCGGCCACACGTTTTTGGTGCACAACGGAAAGACCTTTAACTCCGTTTTCATCACTGAGAACATGGTCGGTCATAAGCTCGGTGAATTTTCACCGACGCGTGTGTTCAAGAAACATGGTTCGCACACGGCGAAGGTGGCGAAGTAATGTGAATTTTCGATTTTCGACTTTCGATTTTCGATTGCCCAAATGGGCAATGAGTCGGGGATCGATGATCATGTTTGTTGGCCTGTTGCCGGTCGGAAGGCTGGCGGCAGAGGGAAATAGTTCTTTGTCAGAATCCAAAGTTGAAAACGCGGAACACGCAGTGACAGCGGGGGCGTTGCTCGTGCAAAACGAAGAGCTGCTCAGGCAGTTGTCCGTTGAGCAGGAATCGCTCAAGGCGTTGACGAGCAGCTTGGCGGAATCCAACGCGGAAGCGGAATTGTTTCGCCGCAAGTATTCCGATTTGGAATTGCGGATGGAAGCGCTGGGTCTGGCTTCAGCGAGTAAAGATCGCGCGAAGCTGGAGCAACGCTTGCTGGCGGCCGTGAGTGATCTTCAACTCGCACAGAAGGAACGCGATGAGTATCGCGATCAGATGTTGCGGCTGAACGAGGCGATGTTGCGTTATCTGAAAACGTCGCAGGGTGGTGACGCGCAAGCGCGCATGGAGGTAGAAACGCAATTGCGCAGCACGAATAATCTCGTGACAAGATCGGCCAGCGCGCCGGATTCGGCGGAACCGAGTTTGCTGGATGGGAGCGTCATTAGTGTGAAGGACGAGTGGTCGTTCGTGGTCGGCAACCTTGGCGAAAAACAGGGTGTAAAAATCGGCATGCCGATGCGCGTAATGCGCAACGATCGGAAGATCGCGACGCTGCGAGTGGTCGACGTGCGGCAGAAAATTTGCGGCGCCCTGATTCAAGAAATGGATTCGGAGAAGGAAAAGATAAGAATAGGGGATCGCCTCCAGGTGGATGCGCAGTCGAATGTGAGCTTGAAATAATGGGAAGTTAAGGAGGTTAAAAGAGTAATAAGGGTTGCATCGCTAAAACGGGAGGACGTTGCCGTTGTAACGTTGTAACCTTTTGACCCTTTTGACGTCATGACGAAGTCACATGGAAGTGAGATCAATATATAAATATGCGCGGATTTCGCCGTTTAAGGTGCGCGAAGTCACGCGTGAGATCCAGGGTCTGCCGGTTTCGGCCGCACTCGATCTTCTCGCATTCATTCCAAAAAAAGCCGCATTTCTGATCGGCAAAACGCTCAAGAGCGCAATCGCCAATGCGGAGAACAACGCGAACTTGAAACCGGATGGATTGGTCGTGAAGGAGGCGATTGTCGGCGAAGGCCCGACGCTCAAGCGGATCATGGCGCGCGCGCGGGGAAGCACCAGCCAGATTTTGAAGCGCACGAGCCACATCCGCATTGTGCTATCGGACGAAATTCCAATTGAGAAACGAGAACAGGGAAAGAAAGAATTAAAGAAGCAAGCAACAGCCGGTGAGACGGCCGAAGCACCGACAACCTCAGCGGCGGAAAAGAGGCGCAAGGTAAAGAAGGCCGGAAAGAAAGCGAAAGGGTAATTTATGGGACAAAAAGTTAATCCAATTGGGTTTCGCCTCGGCGTCAATCGTGACTGGCGTTCGCGTTGGTACGCCTCGCCGCAGGAACTTCCGGCATTCTTGCACAGCGATCTGGCGATTCGCAAGTATGTGAAGAAAAAACTGCAGTTCGCTGCTGTCTCGAAAATTGTGATTGAGCGGGCGTGGAACAGTATTCGAGTGACAATTTTCACCGCGCGTCCCGGGATTGTGATTGGGCGCAAAGGCGCTGAGATCGAAAAGATGA
>Ga0209239_1002396_pt1 | contig 11165 bp, 10 predicted proteins | sample GraSoi013_2_20cm_FD_185824 | JGI IMG/M metagenome (GOLD analysis project Ga0209239, IMG submission 185824) | Grasslands soil microbial communities from the Angelo Coastal Reserve, California, USA - Sample 10_02_2013_2_20cm (SPAdes) (version 2) | ecosystem: Environmental > Terrestrial > Soil >...
GTCGGTCGTGATGCGGATCGTCGATGTCTTTTTATCGTTCCCCGCCATTCTGCTGGCGCTGGCCCTGGTGGCGGTGTTGGGCGCGGGGGTGACCAGCGTGATTACCGCGCTGACGCTGGTGTTCTGGACGCAGTATGCACGCGTGATCCGGGCCAGCGCGCTCGCGGAGAAGCAGAAGGTCTATGTCGAAGCCGCCACGGCCGTCGGGGCGAACAGCGGCCGCATCGTGATCCGGCACATCTTGCCCAACATCCTGTCGCCGGTCATCATCCTGGCCACCCTGGGCATGGGGACCGCCGTCGTGGCAGAGTCCACCCTGTCCTTTCTGGGCATGGGGGTGCAGCCGCCGGCGCCGTCGTGGGGGTGGACCCTGGCGTTTGGCACCCGCTACCTGCGCGACGCGCCGCACATCGCGACCTTCTCCGGCCTGGCCATCATGTTGACGGTGCTGGGGTTCAATTTGCTCGGCGATGGCGTGCGTGACATGCTCGATCCAAGATTTCGACCGCAGTAACATCGACAGAGGAGGATCTGATGCCCACCCGGACCTACCGCCCCATTCACGTGGCCACGCTGGCCTCCGGCATGGACCTCGTCCTACCGCTTCACGAAATCGTTGGGGACAAACCCGGCCCCACCCTCGGCATCTCCGCCGGCATCCACGGTGAGGAAGCCGTGGGGGTGGAAGTTGTCTATCGTTTCATGCAATCGCTTGACCCGAGCGCCCTGCGGGGCCGGCTGCTCGTGCTGCCGGTCGCCAATCCATTCTCCTACGCAGCGATCAGCCGGCACACGCCGATCGACGGCGGCAATCTCAACCGCCTGTTTCCGGGAAATCGCGACGGCCAGCTCACCGAGCAACTTGCCTTCGCCATCAGCGAGCAGTTCTTGCGCAGGATCGACTCCTATGTGGACCTGCACGCCGGCGGCGCCTATCCCACCGTGGACTACGTGTACATCCTGAATGCCGAGCCGCTGTCGCGGGCGTTTGGCTCGCCACTGGCCGGCACGTCTGTGACGGTGACCAGGGAACGCAATGTCCCGTCCGTCGTGGTGGAGTTGGGCGGGGGCGATGTCGAACAAACCACTTACGTGGCGCGGGGCCTGCAGGGACTAGTCAACATCCTGACGACGCTGCGGATGCTGCCGGGTGATCCCGCCCCGCCGCCGCACCAGACGGTGCTGGCTGAGATCGTCACCCTGCGGCCGCACCAGGGCGGCCTGCTGATCCCGGAGGTGACTGAGCTCGGCATCGAGGTGAAGGGTGGTCAGGCGCTGGGCCGGATCATCAGCCCGTATTCGTTTGCGGAGTTGGAAATATTACGGTGCCCGTTCGACCGTGGGATCATGGTGCTGACCCACCGCACCGCCGACGCCGTGGAACCGGGCATCTACGCCTACATGGTCGGGAACCTGGCCACCGCGGAGCGATGATGACGCTGACCAGAAAGATGACGGTCGTGATGGTGAGCGCGGCGCTGGCGTGGCAGGCTGTCTCGCCGCGGGCGTTGGGGGCGTCGGTGCGTCGCACCATCCACACCGGGGCGCTGCGCAGGACGTTCGTGCTCCACGCCCCGCCGTCGGTCGGCGCGATGTCGTCCGTGCCGCTCATCTTTGCCCTCCACGGGGGCGGCGGGACCGGAACGGGTATGGAGCGGTCGACGGGCTTCAGCCCTCTCGCCGACCGCGATGGCGTCATCGTCGTCTACCCCGACGCATTCGATGGCAACTGGAACGACGGGCGGGGAGACCCGCACATCCGGTCTCAGGCTGAGGGGGTTGACGACGTCGGCTTCATCTCCGGGCTGATCACGCTCCTCTCGCAGGAGTATCCCATCGACCCCAAACGGGTCTTCGCCACCGGGATTTCCAACGGAGGATTCATGTCCCAGTTGCTGGCCGCGCGGCTGTCGGACCGCATCGCCGCGATCGCCGCGGTCTCGTCGGGCATGGCGCCGGCGGTGGCCGCGTCGATGCAGCCGGTAGTGCCGGTCTCGATCCTCGTGATCAACGGCACCGACGATCCCCTGGTGCCGTACCGGGGCGGTCCGGTCGTACGCGACCGGGGGGAGACGATCAGCACCAACGCCATCATTCGCAAGTGGGTGACGGCCAATCACTGCAAGGAAAATCCGGTCGTCATGCAGCTCCCCGATACCGACCCCTCGGACGGGACCCGGGTACAGAAGACCGCCTACCTAGAATGCGCGCAGCATTCGGTGGTTGCGCTGTACAGGATTGACGGCGGCGGCCACACCTGGCCGGGAGGCTCGCAGTATCTCCCCCGGGCCATCATCGGGCGGGTCAGCCGGGACCTCGACGCCACCCAGGTCATCTGGAAGTTCTTCGCCGACCACCCGCGGCTCTAACTCGTCTGCTCCCCGTCCTGGCAGGACCCTTTTCCCCCGCCACCGAACGGCGAGTCATGGAAACCCAGGAACTGCTGTACGTCACCTGCCGGTCATGCGGATCACAGGTTCCTACGGGCCTACCCCTCACAGGCGCGGTCTACGAAATCCCCCTGGAGCAACCGCATCAGTTGACCTGTCGCAGCTGCGGGACAACCGCAAGCTACACGAAGGCACAGTTCCACATCCTCGCCCAAACGCAGCGATAGTCGCCGCGAGACCGGAGGGCCCTCGGACCGGGACCCGGCAGTGCGGCTATGGAGTGATTCAGCTACGGGTCCCTTGTCCGAGGGCCCTCTGGTCTCGCCCCAATCTCAGCCTGCGGTAGAACGACTTCATCCGTTTGTACGGACCAGTGGCGTTTGGTACAGTCACGCAGGGAGGCTAAGCGCGTGGTGGTGTGTGGACCACCCGAGGCCCAGCCAAAGCCCAACCTGCAACCATAGCGGGCGTGGCACGACGGTAGGGCGGGGCAGCGAGTTGATCCAGCGAACCGCGCAGCGGAATCGGGCAAGGCCTAGGGTTTATGCTTCGCGCTTACTTTGACCGCAGCGAACTTCCCAAATACGGCATTGTCGTTGTCGCCGGTTATTTGTCGCATGTCGATCTTTGGGATCGCTTTGAGCCGGACTGGTGTAAGATTCTGCGTCTGGAAGGGCTTGAATTCTTCCATATGGCCGATTATGTCGCACGCCAGGGACCGTATAAGGGGTGGTCGGACCGCAGACGTCTAAAAGTGATCAAACAGTTAATCAGCGTGATTGACCACGTTAGTCTGTACCACTTCGCAACCGGCCTTCGCACCACGGATCTTGACGCGCTCATCCCCAAAGAGCAGCAGCACCGCGAGTTATCGCCATATGGGTTATGTGCCATATGCGCAGCGGCAGGAATAATGGCCTGGGTCAGAGATAGGCGGAGTCCGTCCCCGATTGCCTGTGTCTTCGAGTCCGGCGATGAGCACGGGGGGCAGATTGTGGATGCTTTCAGTAGTGCCAAACGGAAAAGCGATGAACTCGATAGGCGCTTGCTCTCATGGAGTTTCGAAGACAAGCGGAAGATATGGGGATTGCAGGCTGCCGATTTGTTAGCATATGAAGCTGCACGGCAAGCCGTGCTGAATCTCGGGTTACGAGACCATCCGGTACGCCAGTCTCTTCTCCGCTTGCTGCGACGTACCCGGTACGACAGCAATTTCCTGAGTATCGATGCTCTTAGGAAAATCCTCTTCGAAAACGGTCCCTCCGGCGATGCTATCTGAATTTGAATCCGGTACAGTGCTGTCTCTATCCGGTACAGTGCTGTCTCTATTCGGAGGAACACGTGGCAGGGGCTGGTGGAGGAGCCGCGGAGCGACTGGAGGCGAGCCGTTGCCGCCGTTAGCGAGCGCCGCGTCGCGTAGGGTCGGGCCCTGTACACGGAGCGTAGTCCAGCGGAGTTGTACAGGGGGGCCCGGAGCAGCGAGCGCGAGCGTTACGCCCGGCAGGCGAGCCGACTCGGAGCGCAGCGGCCCTCCACCAACCCCAGCCACGCCGTCCCCGAGAGTACGTATTTGCTAAGGACACGATGCGGCGCGAGAGCGGGATTGAGCCGGCCCTCGCGCCACATGGACTACTGGATCTTCACCTTCACCAGATCGGGGTCGACCTCTCCCAGCAGCGAGAAGTCGGTGTAATCCCGGAGCTTGGGCGATTTGTCGAGCTTCTTCAGTTCCAGGAGAAACGAGGTGATGGTCTCGCTCCCTTGCACGAATGAGTTATCCACCACCATGGAATAGGTGTTGCGGTTCATCATTTCCCGCAGTTCCGGTTTGGGAATGGTCAACGCCGTGGAGAGAATGTTGATCGTCTCGTCCCGATTCGCGTTCACGAAGCCGGTCGCGGTCCGTAAAGCCCGCAGCATACGCCTGATCGTCTCCGGGTTCTTCTTCAGGAAGTCCCGCGTCACCTGAAGCGTGGTGTGGAAGTCCATCCAGTTCACGGGCCCCTTCTTGCCGGGAAGGGCGGAAAGTTTCCCGCTGAACAAGAAAGTCCCGCCGGCCCCGATGCCCTTGGTGACCCAGGGTTCCCAGGCCGCCATGGCGTCGATCTCGCCGTGGGAGATCGCGGCCACCTGGTCCACGGGCGCCATGTTGATGAACTTGATCTTGGTGATATCGACGCCAAGTTCTTTGGCCATGTTGCGGATGGCGATCAGCACACCGGCCCCGTTGACCATCCCGATACGCATGCCCTCCAGATCCTTGGCGCTCTGCAGGGTCAGCCCTTTGCGCCCGACCACGGCCTGCGTCCCGGCGATGTTGGCCAGGGGCGTCACGATGATGGCCGGCACTCCGCTGGCCTGCACGATGATCACCGTGATATTGGTCTCAAAACTCACCGGCGCGCTGCCGCCGGCGATCAGTGGACCGATATCTGGGCCCGACTGCACGAGGCGGTTGCGGACCCCCATACCCTGCGCCGCGAAGAATCCTTTCTTGTCGGCGATGACCTGCTGGGAGGAGATCTGCGCATCGATCACGCCCCAGGCTGTCAACTCTTTGAGTTCCGGCGCTGCCGCCAGGGCCGAATCCAGCTGAGGCCACAGCCCTCCCCGAAGATGCGGAAGTCCCAGAACGGTCGTGGCCCCGACCGCCGAAACGTACGCCAGAAATTCTCGCCGTGTCAACTCGCCCACCGTGCCACCTCCTCGTCTCGTCTGTGTTTAGCGCTCTAACGCGTGCGCGTATCCCCCCTTTCGCCAGCGGAACAGGCGCGCCTCGATCCGCCCCAGCAACAGGCTGAACAGCGTGTACTCCACACCGATCAGCGAGGCGGCCAGGAACATGTTCGCCATGCGGAAGAAATTGCGCGAGTCGATGATCAGGTACCCCAGCCCCGCGTCGGCGCCGATCATCTCCGCCACCACCAGGGCCGAGAATGACAGCGCCAGGCTGACCCGCATCCCCACAAAGATGTTCGGCAGCGCCGACTTCAACACCACCCGCCGGAAGATCTGCATCTCCGAGGCGCCCAGGCTGTAGGCGGACCGGATCAGCAGCGGGTTCACACTCTTCACCCCGTCGACAGTGTAGGCCAGGACGGGCAGGAAGGTGGCGTAGGCGATGAAGACCAGTTTCGGCAGCTCGCCCACCCCGAACCAGATGATGAAGACCGGCAGCAGCGCAAACGGCGGGATGGGCCCCACCAGATCCAAGAGCGGCGCGGCAATACTCTCCAGCCGCCGGGAGCGGCCGACCAGGATCCCCACCAGCACGGCAGCGACGGTTCCCAGGCTGAACCCGATCAGCAGCCGCCAGGCGCTCTGCAGGATATGCAGGTACAGGACGCCTGCGCGCAGGAGATCACGACCGGCTCCGAGCACCATCGCCGGAGAGGGCAGGAAGACGGGGTTGAACACCTGATGCGCCGCGTTGTACACGGCGAGGGCCTGCCAGCCCAGGAAGAATGTGGCGATCGTCACCCAGCGGGTCGTATCAACCGCCAGGGGCTGTCCCCGCCGCAACCGCCAGACCTGCGCGACATCCTGCATCGGCATCTCCCTCTACTCTCCCCGGTAGGCAACCGGGTCACGCGCATGGGATGATGTTCCATTCAGCGTCAGCATCTGCTCGAGCGTTTTGACATGCCCGAGAAACTGCGGCGTGTGCGGGTCGCGAGGTCGCGGCAGCTCTACCGGCATGATCCCTTCCAGCGTACCGCGTAAGCTCATCACCGCGATGCGGTCCGACAGCGCCACCGCTTCAGCGATGCTGTGCGTGACAAACACCACCGTCGGCCGCACCTGCAGCCAGATGCGCAGGAGCTCCTGGCGCATGGCCTCGCGCGTCAACGCGTCGAGGGCGCCGAACGGCTCATCCATCAGCAGCACGATAGGCTCGTTGGCGAGCGCCCGGGCGATGCCCACGCGTTGCTTCATGCCGCCCGAGAGCGCATCAGGGTAGACGTGCTCGAATCCGGTCAGGCCGACCAGGGCGATGTACCGTTGCGTCATCTCTCGCGCCGCGCCGGCGGGAACACCTCGGACCCGCGGTCCGAACGCGATATTCTCGTGCACCGTGTACCAGGGGAACAGCGCGTACTCCTGGAAGACGACGCCCCGGTCGGCACCGGGCCCATCAACACGCATCCCGTCAATGAGGATCTGTCCGCGATCGGGCCTGATGTATCCGGCGATGAGGTTCAGCAGCGTCGACTTCCCACATCCAGAATGGCCGAGGAGGGAGATGAATTCGCCCTGCGCGGCCTGGAGCGTCACCCCGCGGAGCACGAACCTGCGGTGCGACGCGGTGGGGGGATCGAAACTCTTGTAGACGTCTTCGATGGCGAGCTTCACGCCGGCTCCGCGATGTCGGTGGGTGTTTGAACTCATTGAGTACGGCGCGATCGGTGGGCTTCCTGCAGGAGGCGGGTGGCACAAAAACAGGGACGTAGGGAGTCGATCCCTACGCCCCTGTCGCGAGACGGAGTTGTCTGAGGTTAGCCGACAGGCCGGACTCCGGACGCCTGCGGGCCCTTCTGGCCCTGCGTCACGGTGTATTCCACTTTCTGCCCCTCGGTGAGGGACTTGTACCCGTCACCCTCGATGCCGCTGTAGTGCACGAAGACGTCCTTCGTGCCGTCCTCCGGGGTGATGAACCCGTACCCCTTCTCGCTGTTGAACCACTTCACCGTACCTGTTGCCATGCTCTTGCTCCTTTACCTGAGAGCTATCACAGACCCGACCCGATTCTGTAACGCCCGTATATTATTACACGAATTCGACTCACAGACAATCCCTATCTACCATCCGATGAAGCGGTCCAGCCCGACGCGGCCGGCACCGGTGAAGAGCAACGCCAGCGCCGCCGCCATCAACGCGAACTCGAACTCCCAGCCGCCCTTCTGATCCATGAAGCCGGCTTTCTGCATCTTGCGCTTGACCAGCTGGATGGCGACCAGCATGTCGATGGCGAATCCGAGCGCGAGGATCCGGGTGCCCAGGCCAAGGATCAACAGCGCCGCGCCAACCGTCTCCAACAGCGCCACCACCCAGGCGAAGAACACCGGCAGCGGGACGCCCAGCTGCTTTAAGAAGCCCGCGAAACCGGCTGGACCTTTCATCGGTCCCTTGGGGTTGAGTTTCATCCAGCCGTGGAACGGGAAGAGAATACCCAGTGCCAACCGCAGAATCAACGGGCCCCAATCGCTCAGCGGTGAGAAGAAATGCTCCAGCATGTTCGCTCTCCTGTGGATGACATTGATCTCTACTCAGCGCGGTCCGGTTCCGTCCGGGCGGTGAGCAGCACCCCATTGTGGGACGGGTCGCGAATCAGCATCCCCTCGGCATGCTCCTCGCCTCCGATCCCGGCGGCTCGCACCCGGGCCGTCACGCGATCCAGCTCGGTCCGACTTGGCAGCACGATGGTGAAGTACCGCAGGCCGACCGCATCACCCGGGGGCGGCGGTGCCCCCACGCCCCTCCAGATGTTCAGCCCGATGTGGTGATGGTATCCGCCCGCGGAGACAAACAGTGCGCCGAAGTCCCTGGCCGCGGAGTATGAGAAGGTGGCCTGAAATCCGAGCACGCCTTGGTAGAATCGCCCGGCCGCACTGAGATCGGCGACGTGCAGATGCACGTGCCCGATCCTCGTGTCGGAGTGCGCCCCCGGCCAGGGGGACGGGTCGCGCTCGAGTTCGCCGAGGAGATCCTCCGGATCGAGCGGTCCGTTGCCGAGCCGCATCAGATCCTCCGGCGCAGGCCACTGTTCCCGCGGAAAGTCCCAGGCCAGTTCGATCCCATTGCCCTCCGCGTCGGCGATGTAGATCGCCAGGTGCGTATGGTGATTCACCATCCCCTGGATGGGTGTGCGCGTCTCCACGAGGCGCCGGAGCAGGTGCGCCAGCTCCCAGCGGGACGGCACCAGCACCGCGAAGTGGTACAGTCCGGTCGTCCCGCGTGCCAGCCGCGCGCCGCGCAACTCGGTCAGGCGCAGCAGGTCGTCGCGGCCGGCGCCAAGCGACGCTGTCCCATCCTTGCGCCCGTGGACCTTAAACCCAAGGACAGATTGATAGAAGGCGATCTGGGGCTCGAGGTCCGCCGTAGTGAGGTGCACGTATCCCAACGTGGTGGCCGGATGAATGACAAATTGCTGTTCTGTCTGCGCCTGAGCCGTCATGGTTATTCCACTATTATACGCGGAGCCGGGTAAACTCATCCCGGCTCCGCGGCACATGCACCCTCACCGGGGGAGGGTCGTAAAATCCCCCGAGTAGACCCCGCTCGTCGGGACTTCGCCGGCGTGCGGCCCCGTGTACCGGACTACAAACAGGCCATTGCGCGTGTCGTTGAAATAGATGAGCCCGTCCTTCACCACCGGGAAGCTCCAGGCCCACACATCCGGGCTGTCCCGGAATCCAAACTGCACCGCCGCCGGCGGCCGGGGCACATAGACGCCCGCCTCGCGCGGCGCGGCCGGCGTCGAGAGATCCCACGCCCGCAACCCACCCGCATACCAGGTGAAGAACCCGATATTCGCAAACACCGTCGCCTGGTGCGAGGAGAATTCCCGGAGATACTTGGGATCGCCCGGCCCGCCGAGCAGGCAACTCTCCGGTCTGTCCTCCGGCAGCATGAAGCCGCCGACGATCTTCGGATTCACCTCAGAGGAGATATCGATGACGCGGTACCACGACCATGGGCACGTCGTGGTGCCGTTGCGTTCATCGCCAACCAGCACGTAGGGTTTCCCAGGGATCGCCACGGCGGTGTGGGTCACGCTGTTGAACGGCGGGTGCCAGTCGATCCGCGCCGCGGGATCTGGATTCAGCTTCCGCAGGCACAGCGCCGGGTCGCGGTTGGACGTGGCATCCTTGGTGACGGTATTGGGCACGCACGTCTTCGCCTTCGCCTCGTCGGCCAGATTGGAACTATCCAGGATGAAGAATCCCGCATTGAGGTTGGCCATGTACACGCGCGTGCCGTCAGGGCTGACCGTCATCGAGTGCAGCAGGTTGCTGACCGACGTCGGTTGCTGCGGCCCGAACTTACCGGCAAGAAGGAACCGTGAATCCACCCGCCCGGCCAGGTCGATCGTCTTGAACGGAAACTGATCCTCCCCGAACCGCTGCCGCGGATCGTTGAGGTCCACCTGCTCCGTGGCCGGGACCGCGGGATCGAGCGTGAACGACGCGATCTGCTTGACGGCGGCGCCCCGCGCCGAATCGGTGAGATCGAAGATCCGGAGGTCAGGGAGCGCATCGCCGCCGGTGATGGAGACGTAGGCCAAGATGCGCTTCGTGTTTCTCGGATCGCGCCAGAGGAAGAACTCGTGCCAGATGCTGCTGCCCAGGTCAAACTCGGTCCGCAGCACCGGCCTCGTGCAGTCGGCGATATTATAGACCCGGAACCGGTTCACCGCTCCGGGAGTGTTCGTCGGATTCTCCATCGTCGAACCCGGATCGACCTGGAAGTGACCGATCACCAGGAGGTCCAGGTCCTCGATCGCCTTCAACTCCCGCGAGGAACTCAACCCAATCCCTGGAATGAACCCGGTCACCGCCGGATGGGCCGGGTCGCCGATGTCCACGATCAGCACGTCCTGCAGACCGTTGCGGCTTCCCGCGTAGGCGCAGTGCTTCGCGATGCCCAATGCGGAATTCATCCCGCGTGGGATCCCGCTGCTGGACATCCGGCTGCCGACCGGGTTGACCAGCGGATTTGCGCCGACGAGGGTGAAGTTGACGGCCTGCGGTAGTTGCGCCCGATCCAATCGGGCCGCTCCCAGCCCGACCGGCATCTCCTGAGATAATGTGGGCAGTGGTTGTCCTACGATCGCGAGTGCGATCAATAGGAGGAGCAATACGGACACACGGGCAGCCTTCTGTGTTGCAGGGGTGTTCATTTCGCCTCCTCCGTCCCTTGAAATACCCTCCCAGCGGCGCATATTGTACGGCGCCGCAAAGGACTCCTGTCGTGGGCACGTGAAGACGCACGTAACCCAATGCCGGCTATCAAAGTCGTCAATCTCTCGAAAACCTACCGCGTCGGGCGGCAGGCCGTCCCGGCGGTGCATGGCGTCACCCTGGACGTACCCGACGGCAAGATCGTCACGCTGCTCGGACCGAGCGGCTGCGGCAAATCCACCACGCTGCGCTGCATCGCGGGACTGGAACGCCCCGACGAGGGCGAGATCTTCTTCGACCAGCGGCCGTTGTTCAGCCGCGCGCGGGGCGTAGCCGTCCCTCCCGAGCAGCGGAACGTGGGGATGGTCTTTCAGTCCTACGCCATCTGGCCGCACCTGACGGTCTTCCAGAATGTGGCGTATCCGCTGCAGGTCCGCCGTCTGCCGGCCAAACAAATTGCCGAGCGGGTCCGGGAGGCGCTGGCCCTGGTAGGGCTCTCAGGGCTGGAAGACCGGCCGGGACCGTACCTCAGCGGTGGACAGCAGCAGCGGGTGGTCCTGGCCCGCGCCCTGGTGTACCGGCCCGAGGTGTTGCTGCTGGATGAACCCCTGTCCAACCTCGACGCGAAAGTCCGCGAGCAGGTGCGCGAGGAGTTGCACGCCCTCCAACGCCGGCTGCACATCACGACGCTCTACGTGACACACGACCAACTGGAGGCGCTCGGCCTCTCCGATGTGGTCGCCGTGATGCACGCCGGCCGGATCGTGGAGATGGGCAGCCCTCCGGACCTCTATGCCCGGCCCGCGCACCCGTTCACCGCCTCCTTCCTCGGGGAGATCAGTTTCATCCGCGGGACCGCGGCATCGGCAGACGG
>Ga0209239_1002398_pt1 | contig 11164 bp, 13 predicted proteins | sample GraSoi013_2_20cm_FD_185824 | JGI IMG/M metagenome (GOLD analysis project Ga0209239, IMG submission 185824) | Grasslands soil microbial communities from the Angelo Coastal Reserve, California, USA - Sample 10_02_2013_2_20cm (SPAdes) (version 2) | ecosystem: Environmental > Terrestrial > Soil >...
CGAGGGAGTCGGTCATCGCCTTCCGACGTCAGCTCGTGGCAAGTGGTCCCTGGGAGTGCGACATCCCGAGCAGGTAGCCGCCGAAACCGATGCCCCATGTGAGGACGGGATAGACGATCATCCGCTCCATCCCGCCGTTCCCGAGACCGAGGAAGTTATTCGAAATGAACAGGCCGAGGGCAGCGAGCGAACCGACCCCGAGCAGGACCGACACATAGGAGAGCGGAGGGCGAAGGATCCGGAACGCGAGGATGGCGGACAGCCCGGCGAAGAGGAACGTGATGAACGAGACGATGGCGTGGAGGACGCCGAAGGCCTCCGTGAAGACGCCAACCCCGACGGCTCCGACTCCCGCGAGGAGGACCAGGATCATGAGGATTCGGTCCTTGAATGCCCGGAGGAGGAACCAAGACGTCGCGAGGATCGTGATGCCGAGCAGAATGATCGACGTGTTAAAGACCGCGGCGCCCGCCCGGACCCCGAGGTCGCTGATATAGTTCGTCGAGACGCTGTAACTCGGATCCACCGCTTCGGCGATGATTATGCCGATCGCGAACTGCGTGGTCCCGGCGAGGAGGAACAGGCCCGCCCACTGTCGGTCCTCGAGGTGCATGTGCCGGAGAGGCGGTCACCAAACCTTAATCATTTCGAGGTTCCCGCAACGTCCCGCCGGATCTGCCCCTCGTCGACGTCCTCGATCGCCTTGTCAAACCACGCGCGGGCTTGGCGATACTTGGTCGCAAGGTCCTCAGGGTCTGTGACGAAGGCCAGGCCTTCGAGTCGACGGACGACATCGGGAGGCAACTCCCGGTACACGTAGCGCATGCGGAAGTCGTAGTGCCGAGGGCCGTACCGCATTCGGAGGGCTCCGACGAGGGATGGGACGACAAGGGCTCGATAGAACTCGAGAGCCTCGAGCCTGTGGCCTCGCAGGAGCTCCTTCTCGACGAAGGGACCGAACAGCTCCATCCGTTCGCGGAGACGCCGGCGGTGGTCGAGGAGGCCGCGAACGAACGTCTCCCGATCGAGTGGGGGGATCTTGATCGAGTCGCCCTTGTTGAACAGGAAGACGACCTCGCCGTGGATCTCTCGCACGAGGAACTTGTCCGGCGCGGAGACGGTCAGCACCACGAGGTCGACGAGGAGGAACTCGCCGGCCTTCTCGAGGCGGTAAAACTTCTGAGAGATTCCTGAGGCGGGAGGCCAAGTCACCTCGTGGGTCAACTGGATCGGAGACAAACGAGACAGGGCTTGCTCGACGACTTGGAAGGTCGTGGGCACCGTGTCATCGTCGACGACGATGTACAGGTCGATGTCGGACCATTCGTCGATTCGATTGAAAGCGGCGGCTCCGGCTTCCCAGAACGCGTGGACGTACGAGAGGGGTTCGAGGACCTCGGTCATGACCTGAACGATCAGATCCCTGGATACGTTCCTCTCGCGAACCATCCGACTCCGACCGGATGGCTCCGTCGGAGATAAATTCCCCTTGGATCGTAGCTCGTGGAGGGGCGGCTTGGATAGACTCGGGCGCTTCGAGACAATTACCTCGCTGAGGCCGGCGCCGCTCGCACGGCGAGGTCCTCCAGGTCTTCCGTCTTAAGCGCGGACAATTCGTTGTCCGGTATCCCCAGCCCAATCCGTTTTCCGACGTTCCCCATCCCTCTGGGTGACCCGAATCGGTACCAAGTCGGTTGTCCCGAGGCCGTCTTTCTGGCCACTTCCGCGACTCCGTTATCGATCAGGTAGTGGATCATCAGACGCCGGCCCTCGTTCGACAAGTCCGGAAACCGGCCATGGGCAAGCTTCGACACCTCGAGACTCGAGACCTCTTGTCCCGTGAGGTCCCAGGCGAACTCGAAGGCATCATATGCATCATATGGGTCGAAGGGGGCCGATCGGTTCGCCGAGGGCTTCGCGTTCGCCTCGATGATGAACGCATCCGCCTCATCGATTTTCTCCTGGAGTTCCGTGAACTTCTGTACCCGCGGATCCCGGAGAAGAATCTCCAGTTCTGCCGTCCACGCCTTACGTTGAGACCGGACGACCAATGCCTGGTCCTCCGGAGAATTAGGGGTCAATTCCCATCCTCGCGTCCGGCGACAGTACATAGTGGCTATATAATAGTGTCTGACCAATGTCCAATCGGCACTATTGCCTAGCGGTCCATATTGCCGACAAAGATTGTGCCAGGTAAATTCATGTACCCCGAATTTATCCGGGGCCTTCGCGGTGTTTCTTTGTATCGGGTCGTCACCGTGTTTGGCAAGAAGGAATTCGCGACGATACGGCTCTACTGCAAGCGCAACCGAATCAGCCTCTATGCCCTGGCGAAGGCCGCAATCCGGGAATATGTTCAGCGCCATCCTTGACTCCGGGGCATGGCCAGGCGATGTAGGCGATCCGACCCCGCACGCGGAAGTCGGAGTGCGGCGGGGCCGTGTCGCAGTCGGATGGCTAGTCGGATCGCTTCGAGCCGGGGTTGAACCAACTATATAATAGTGCGTGACTAATAGGCAATATCCACTAGTGTGCGTCGCGTGCGTCGATCGACATATGTTAATCTACTCTGAACGTATTTTGGAGGAAGGAGGACAATCGCTTTGAATCGGATCGTCACCGTGTTTGGCCAGAAAGAGTTCGCATCGCTGCAGCTCTTTTGTAAACGCAACCGGCTCAGCCTCTACTCCCTCGCGAAGGCATCGATCCGAGAGTACGTCCTGCGCCACGCGTGATCCGGGTCGCTTCCACGCGACCTTCGTTTCGACTCGTGAGTGTGTCAGACACTAGGTCCGAAAGCTCGTCCTCGCTGTGCGGATCTTTGCAATCACCGCTTCAATTTCTGATTGAGCTATCGGGGATGGACCGGTCCATCGGATTCGCTGAGTGAGATCGCCGATGTGGGAGGACTACCGTCTGAAAGCACGACGGGCAAGCCGCGATCAGCGACCGTGGAAGAGAGGCGCGTGACGCGAACCGCGACACCCACAGCACCAAGCATGAGGACCGCTGCCACGAGGAAAGGCAGACCGAGCAAGTCGAACTGGGCGCGATAGCCGATCGCCAGCGAATATACGATCCCGAAGAAAATGGGGCCGATGGCTCCTGTGAGACCCGCAATGCTCGCGTTTGCACCCTGGAGCTGCCCCTGTTCCGAAGGACCGACCCGCCGAGTCATCAGGCTCTGTAAGGCGGGCGCCACAAATCCGATCGGGGCGAAGACGAAGGCGGCGAGCAGTAGGACGATGTCGTTCGGGGCGAGGCCCCAGACGACGAGCGCGGCGGACCCGAAGAGCAGGCCCGTGAGCAACGCTTTGCGTTCGCCGAATCGCGCGATGAATCGTCGCACGAGTCCTCCTTGGACCGTGATGTTCAGAGCGCCCACGAGCGCGAGGGACAGCCCGACCTGAAACTCCCGCCACCCGAAGCGATCGAACGCATACAGCACGAAAACAGTCGGCAGGACCTGGAACGCCATGAACTGGACGAACGTCACGGCCGCCAGGCCGAGCAGGGCCGGGTGGGAGCGGAGCAGGGTGAGCGACCCGATCGGGTTTGCCCGCCGCCACGCGAGGCGCTGTCGGTGCTCCTTGGCAAGCGACTCCGGGAGGACGAACAGTCCGTAGCTCGCGCTGGCGAGGGAGAACGCCGCGGCGCCCCAGAACGGAATGCGGATGCCGAACGTCCCCAGGACGCCTCCGATGGCGGGGCCCGCGATGAAGCCGATGCCCCACGCGGCTCCGACCATCCCGAAGGCCCCGGCGCGCCGCTCGACCGGCGTCACGTCGGCCACGTAGGCCGCGGCGGTCGCGAAGCTGGAGGACATGATCCCGGACAGGATGCGCCCGACGAAGAACCACGGCAGGCTCTGCGCGAGCGCCATGATGATGTAGTCGAGTCCGAGTCCGAACCCGGACAGGATCAGGACGGGGCGGCGGCCGAAGCGATCCGAGAGCACGCCGATGAGCGGCGAGAAGAGGAACTGCATGAGGCCCCAGATCGTCACGAGGAGCCCGTAGATCGCGGCGGTCTCGGCCTTATCTCCGACGAAGTTCGTGATCAGATGCGGAAGGACGGGGATCGTGATCCCGAGGGCGAGGGTGTCCAGGATGATCGTCACGTAGATGAAGGCCATCGCGGCCTTGCGGTCCGCCCGCCCCTGGATCCGGCCCCAGACTTTCAAGGCCCGGCCGATAAAGAGCGCGGTTTATGAAGGTTGAGGGGAGACGTAGCCGAAAGTTCGGGTTTCGGCGGTCCCATATTCTCCGTGGGGTCACGGAAGCGCGAATACTTTCCCTAGACTCCCAAGCTCATCGCTAAGTACGCCGCGGCTAGTCGTCCCGACGCGAGGGACAACATGGCCGAGGAACCAGACAATGGAGCGCTCGTTCGCGTCGAGTTCACCGCGAAGGATCCGAGCAAGGAGAAAGCGGGCCATAGCGACGTGTTCGGATGGTCGCTCCAGAATCTTATCGCGAGGAACACATCGATCTTTCGAGCGGCGAGTGGCCCCTGTGGATGCGCCCAATCGCTGCAACGAGGCAAGTCGCACGGCACAACAAACTCCATCCTGGTCCGATCGGTCCCCTTTGGCCCACCCGTCGCAACCGTCTAGCGAGAGGCACTCCAGAGCATCGCCGCCAGGCCGAGGGCCTCGAAGGCCCCGATGGCAAGCAGGTACGGGTCGAGGGCGCCCGGGACGATGGACATCATTGTGACGAACGAATAGACGACGATAGCATTCTGGACCAGGAACGCGGTCGCGAAGAGGAGGAGGGCGAGGGTGAAGGGGGCCTTCGTCCGCACGTATACACCGCGGTACACGAAGAGGAGGACCGACGCGAGGACCACATTCAGCCCGCCGACAACGATGCTCGCTATCATCATGTCGCTCATAGGCCTGCACGCTCCGGTACCGCGACCGGCGAGATGGAGATATCCGTTGTCATTCGGTTCCACCCCTGGACGGCGGCAGCTTGCGACGGACCTCCTCGAAGATCTGGTAATTCGCTTCGAGGTAATCGGAGAGGAAGTACGGGGCGGCATAGGCCGGCCCGGCGGGTCGCTTTAAGAGGCCGTTGCGCTCGAGGAGGTGCAAATGATGCCGGATCGTGCGATAGTCGAGACCCAAGTCGTTTCCAAGCTGGTTCGCGTTCCGCGGCCGCGCACGCAGGGCCTCGATGATTCGTGCGCGATTGAGGCCTCCCCGGGTACCGGCGAGGAGGAACCAAAGGAGCTGACGCAAGGCCGCGCTCACGAGGATCCGCGGGCCGTACGCACGGTCCGGCTAAAGACGGTGTCGTGGCTCAGCTCACCACGGGGCAGTTCACGTAGAGCGTGGTCATCTCGAGGTTGAGCTGTCCGGCCTCGTTCGCCGCGAGGATCGATCGAGCATCTTTCAAGTCGTTCGCCACGTACGACGGGTCAACCACGACCTTCACGACGTTCCAGAGATCGCTGTATTTCGAATTCCCGGGGAGGGCATCGATGACGTTGCGCTGACCTGTAACGGCGGTCCCGTCAGAGTGGAAGAAGGCGTAGATCGGGGCGGCGACCACAACGAGACCCACCGCGGGCGACCGCATGCCTTCATCGAAGTAGAACACGTCACGGTTGCGATACCAGCCTGAAATGAGCGTCTGCGACGAGCCGGCGATCGTCGCGGTTGGATTCACGACGGGGCAGTTGACGACGGTGTTCGTCTCCTGGATTGTGTAGCCGGAGGCGACCGCCTCCCCGAGGGAACGGATCGAGTTCGCCACATATCCGTCCGGCACCAGGACCTTGTAGACCCGCCAGAAGTCGCTGTATCCGGGCTGGCTCGGTATCGTGTCGATAATGTTCCTCTGCCCCGCGACCGGAGTGCTCGGCGAAGTGGCCTGGAAGAATGCGAGGATCGGCACGGCGACGTTCGACTGAGGACCGAAGTCCAGGTAGGACACGGATGCGTTGCGGAACCAGCCGTCGACCCGGGGAATCATGGTCCGGAGCAGGCCGCTCACGGGTCCTGGTATCGCCGCGGGCACAGGGCGTCCCAAAAGGTAGCCAGCTCCCAAGCCGACCAACAAGAGGGCAATCGCGACGATGGCGAAGAGGGCCTTCATCCGGGTCTTCGGAGGCGGACTCGGCGTTTCCATGGAGACCTCGAGCCTGCCTCGGCTTCAAATGCGTATGTCAGAATTCCACCCGAATTGAAGTTCAGCACCCGCCGATCCGCCGAGTTCACAGACCGCTTGCCCGTCCCGCGCTACCGTTTCTCCTTGGACTTCGTTGGTGCTTTCTTCGGCAGCGAGGACGCGTACGCGACCCCACGTTTGACCCACGTGCGTAGGGCCACGTCGGTCTGGTACCCGGATTGCGCAACGAGGAGCCATCCGGCCGGTGGGCCGCGGCTGCCGCTGAGGTCGAACGGCTTCGTACCGGGCTCTCGGAGCAACGTGTCGGTCTGGCCGGGCTCCACGCGGACGATCAGGTCCTCTCCGTGCACACCAACGGCCATGTTGCCACCGAGGACGAAGGCAATGCCGCCGAACATCTGCTTCTCGACGATCCCCGATCGGCCCGCGAGCTCCTTTCGGACGCGTGCGGCCTGCACCTCCGAGTACGTCATCGATCCCGCGAAGCTCTGTCAGCTCATGAAACTTGGCGACGTCCCCAAGTCAATTCGAGATGGCGGGCATCTTCCGGACGAACTCGTCGCTCGTCAGCTGGCGGATCATGAAATCGGCGACATCGGCCCGGGAGACCCGATAGCCGCCTCGAGGGATGCCCTCGGCCACAACGCGATATCGGCCGGTCCAGGGCCCATTCGTGAGGATCACGGGCCTCACCGCGATCCAGTCCAGATTCCGTGTGCGGAGTTCTTCGAGCATGGCTCGGTGCTCCCGATACACGCCGGGCAAGAAGGCGCGGGCCAGGATCAGACCGAGGCTCCCGACGATGGATCCTGCCGGTTCGTGAAGCGCACCCGCGGCCGAGAGGACGACGATGCATCTGACCCCATGCTTCTCCATGGCGTCGAGGATGTGAGGAATTCCTTGCGGGAGGACCTGAGGAGAGCCTCGCCGTGCGGCGGTTCCGAGGGCGACGAGGACGGCCTCCTGATCAGCGACCGCCCGGTCGACTGATCCGGAATCGAGGACGTCTCCTTGAACGACATGCACCGAACCACGGGGGGCGCTCAGGCGGGCGGGGTCGCGCACGAAGGCCGTCACCACATGGCCGCTGGCGACGGCGCGCTCGATCAGCAGACGGCCCGTCTGGCCTGATGCTCCGAAGACGACTACGTTCACGATCCCTCTCGGCCCTCTTCATGGGAGACTTGGCGAAAGAAGCTGCCGCCGGCGGCGGAGTCGCGAGTCTTCATCTCAGACGGGTCCTCGCGTTCCTTGGGCGGAACGATCAACGCGGACGAAGGCGGCTTTCACGCCCGGCCGAGTCAGGTACCAGATCAGGAGAAGGTCGAGGAGCAGAGCCACCGCGTTTGCGTAATTGCCCGTGACGATGGAGACGACGTCCGTGCCCAGGGACACGATCGCGAAGAGGATGGCGGCCTTCCGCGCCCACGGCTGGAGGGTCCAGAGGCCCCAGGCCACGATGAGGCTGAGGACGCCGAGGAGGATGAGAACCGTTCCGAGGGCAAAGGCGCCCGCTTCCCCCTGGACGTCAATGGACGGAGGGAGGCTCGCGGCGACCACCAGGACGAGACCGCCCGCGAGGAGAGCGAGGGACGCGAGGATCTGCAGGACCGCCAGGATGGCGATGCCCCTCGGCCGGCGACCAACGAGCCACCGGAGATCCTCCTGCGTGGCCACCCGGAACGAGCGGAACGAGAGGGCCGCCAGGAGGACCAAGATGATCGAGAGGGCGATGAAGTAGGTCGTCCGGTCGAAGTAGTTCACCTGCCCTCCGAGAAAATATCCCATCTCGTCCACGCAGAGACCGAGTCCTCCGCCGAACAGGACCGCGGCGATGCGGGGCAGGTTGCGGGTGGGGTATTGAATCGCGATCCATGCCGCGGCGCAGATGAGCCCGAACCCGTAGAAGAAGTGGTGGATGTGATAGCCACCGATGATCAGGTTCCGTCCGATGTACGTGGACGTCTCCGTCGTCGTCTCGGCCGCTCCGGTGAGGAGGACGAAGGCCCGGGCCAAGGCGAGCGTGGCGAGCAGCGAGATCAGGACGACGAAGGGCGTGTCCTTCCGCGGATTCGTGACCTCTTTCTTGAGGACGCCCGAAAAGTCTTCGACGTTCCCCTGGGACTCCCCCGTCTCCATGGCGCTACCCTACGCGGTCCAGCGGCTTGAAGGCTACTCCGGGTTCACCAAGGAATCGGCTTCCCGTCTCGGTAGAACCCGCCCGTCGAATCCTTCGGGAGCGTCACGCCGAGGACGATGGATCGTCCGCCGACCGGCACGCTCCGCGTCGCACCGCGGCCTCCCATGTCGGTGCGGACCCACCCGGGGCATACGGCATTGACGCGGATGCCTCGCGGCGAAAGTTCCCGGGCCAGGATTCGAGTGAGGGCGTTGAGGGCGACCTTCGACACGGAATAGGCAGATGGCCACCCCGAGCGCTTGGTCTCTCCCGCTTCTAGGGACGCCAGGTACGAGGACACGAGGGAGTCGAGCGCGGGCCGAGTGAGCGATGGATCCGCGAACTGCGGGCGGAGATCCCGACCGAGGGTGGACAGCTCTCCGAGTCCGCTCGACACCATGACCACGCGGCCGCCGTCTGGGATGAATGGAAGGAGGGCATCGGTCACGTCCCGCGATCCGAAGTAGTTCGTCTCGATCGTGCGGATGGATGCGCGCCGATCCGCTCCCCACGAGCCGATTCCGGCGTTGTTCACGAGGACGTCGAGCTGGGAAACGAGGCGCGGGAGATCTTTCGCGAGCGTAGCGATGCTGTCACCGTCGGTGATGTCGAGCTGGTGGTAGAGCACATCCTTGCCGTCCGGATCCAGCTTCTGTGTCGCCGCGATTCCTTCGCTCTCAGTGCGACTCGTCAGGATGACCCGGAATCCGTCCGCCTTCAGTTGGATAGAGGTCTCAAGACCCAAGCCCCGATTGGCGCCGGTCACGAGCGCCGTCGGATGGGCCGGGGAAGCAGATCGCATCGCCTCGTCAACAAACCGTCGGAGGCACTAGGCGTTTTGCGGTACCCTGCCGTACTTCTGGTCACAGCCGGCCGCGGCTGGGCAACGGTCGCGCGTCCACTCAGGTCGGAGGTTTCGCGTCGGAGACGTCTTCGGGGGACTTCGGGCCGCCCCGATCTCCCTTCATCGTCTCGGTCAGCTGCCGAAGGCGACGCGAGATCAGCACCGCCATCGCAACGACGCCCGCGGCGAGGGCCACGAGCGCCCCCAAGAAGACATAGGCGAAGATGAACAACATGGGCAGGACCGTGTCGAGGCCGGCGAGCGGATTCGTTCCCGAGCCGTTCCCGTTTCCATTGCCGCTATTGCCGCCGCTTTGGACCGTGAGAGTCGCTGTTGCCTGTTGCTTCGTTCCCGTGTTGTCGTACGCTTCCAGCTGGACATTGTAGGTGCCCGCGGTGGTCGGTGTACAATTCCAGGAGTTGGAGTAGGTGCTCGCCACGAAGGGTTGCGTCCCCGGGTCGCATCCAGGCGGTGTTTGGTTGAGCCAAACCCTGAAGGGCAAGGACCCGCCAGAGAATGTGACCATGCCTTGCGTCTGGCTGTTCGCTGCCGTGGTGCTTGGAGAATACGAGAAGGACACGGTAAACGCGGCGGCTGTGAGTCGACCGGCCGACTGGGTCGAGGGCGGAGTCCCGACTCCCGCACCGAGGACGAGGACGACCAAGAGCCCGACCGTCAAAAGGGCGAGGCGCCGCATGATTCGGCCGGGCTGCTTTCCCAGTATTTGAATTGTACGCGGAAGTTCGCAGGGCCGATAACGACATCGGCCTGTCTTCGAGGATTTTCAACCCAACCGTACCCGACGAACGATTCACGTAGGCCGAATGTTCTGGGTGGAGTGGAACAGATTGCCGGGATCGTACTTTCCCTTCAGCGCCGCGAGCCGTTCGTACTTGGCGCCGTACGCCGCCCGCACACGGCCCTCGCCTTCGTCCGCTTCCTCCTGCATGTAGTTCACATAGACGCCTTGCGGGGCGAATGGGCGCAACGCCTCCCAGACCCCACGGACCCAGGCCCGGCTCGTCGCGTCCCCCGACGGGTCCTTCCACGCCGTGGTGATGACCACGCTGTACGCCGCACCGCGATGGGCGAACGCCGTGTCGTCCGGTCCCACGCGCGCGACCGCGCCTCCCAGCGCCTCGAGGGCGATCCCTGTGCCGGCCGCCCTCGATGGGGCCTTCGCGAATTCGCCCGCGAGGGCCTCGATGGCCCCGTCGGTCAAGGAGTCCAGCATGTTCGATTTCCAGTAGTTCCGGAAGCCTCGCTGATACGCGGCGTCGAAGATCGCCCGGTGGTCCGCATAGGCGATCTCCTGGACCAGGTCCGCGATCGGCGGCCCGAACTCGCGGAGGGGCCTCAGCACCCGTAGACCTTCTTCGACGGGCCCGATCCACGCGGGCGCGATGACGACGACGGGCGAGCCGTCCGGTCCGAACAGGAACGCACCGTAGGCTTGGAGTTCGTCCGGTGCTCCTTCCATGAATTTCTGGTAATGACGAAGCACGTCGCCCGCCCGGTCGACCGGGTGGATGATCGGTCCCCAGAGGATCCTCCCGACGGGATGCACTCGATACGTGAACGACGTGACGACTCCGAAGTTCCCTCCGCCGCCACGGATCGCCCAGAACAGGTCCGGCTCCTCCGTGGCGCTCGCTTTCCGGATCCGGCCGTCCGCGGTGACGATCTCGGCCTCGAGCAGGTTGTCGCACGCGAGCCCGTGCTTTCGCATCAGGATCCCGAAACCACCCCCGAGGGTCAGCCCCGCGATCCCCGTGTCCGAGACGATCCCGCCGGTCGTCGCGAGGCCGTGCGCCTGGGTCGCCCGGTCCAGATCCCTCCAGGTCGCGCCTCCTTCCGCCGTGGCGAGCTGCCGGCCGGGATCGACCTGCACCGCGTTCATCGAGGACAGGTCCACGACCAAGCCTCCTTCGCAGATCGCGGTCCCGGAGACGCCGTGCCCGCCGCCTCGCACGGACAGCGGGACCCCATGGTCCCGCGCGAAGG
>Ga0209239_1002400_pt1 | contig 11159 bp, 8 predicted proteins | sample GraSoi013_2_20cm_FD_185824 | JGI IMG/M metagenome (GOLD analysis project Ga0209239, IMG submission 185824) | Grasslands soil microbial communities from the Angelo Coastal Reserve, California, USA - Sample 10_02_2013_2_20cm (SPAdes) (version 2) | ecosystem: Environmental > Terrestrial > Soil >...
GCCACATCGTCGACAGGCTGGTTCGAGGAATCGAGCGGTTCTCGCGCCTGTCCCTGGCCGCCCTCGTTGCCGAGCACCGAGCCGAACATCAGCTGCGTGCCGCGGGAGTCGTCGTGTCGTCGTTGATCGATCCCGCGACGATCGCCAGTCCGCACATGCGCGCGCATGCGTCTGAGGGCCGGTTGTTCCGAGCCGTCACCGCCAGCGGGCTGGAGCGCTGCGGATTGGCAGCCGCGGTCGTGCTCGAGCGCGATGTTTACGACCGGCTCGCCAGGAAACTCCGTCGGGCGCCTGCGACCGTGAAGGCTCAAGTCGCGGCGCTCGGCGACGGCGTTGGACGCTGGCGCGCCGAGCAAAAGGTCGCGGCGGCCGCCGCCTGGTTGGTCCTGAGCGGGGGTTGACGCGGTCACGGCACCGGGCGAGATATTTTGTCGTGGGCCGCCGCACCCATCTGCTGGTTTTTGCTCTCGTCCTTTTCGTCGTCCCCGGCGCAGCCGGGCAAGGTCGCAGTGCGGAGTCCGTACGCGCCGCTCGCGCGCTGATCGGCAGCGGTCAGTTCGCCAAGGCCGATACGGCGCTGCACGAAGCGCTCGAGTCCGCGCTGTACCTCATGGACAGCGTCAATGTTTTCGTCTGGCGCGGCATTCTCGAGTACGTGCGCGGCTCGGACAGTCTCGCGCGGACGAATTTTCGCAGCGCGCTGCAGTTGCGTCAGATCGTCGCCGTTCGTGGCCTCGACGAGATTTCCCCCGGCCTGCAAGACGTTTTCGACGCAGAGGCGCGGCCGTTCCGCATTTTCGTCGCGAGCGACCTCGATGAGCCCGCGGCTTGGCGTGCCGGGCCGAAGCTCGTCTATCCGGCAGAACTGCGGCGGCGGCGCGTGGGCGGTCACGCTCTCGTAACCGCGGTCATCGATACCCTCGGCCGAGTCGAGGAGCGCGGTTTCGAGATCCTCGAATCGCCGGACTCCGCATTCAACGCCCCGTTGCGGCAGATGATGTTCGCCGCGCAGTTCACGCCGGGTCGCGTCAAGGGTCATCTCGTGAGGAGCGCCGTCAGCCTCGGATTCACGCTCAACCCGCCGGCTCCCGCGAATCCCACGACGCTCATCGGCGCGGCACGCGAGCAATTGCGCGCGCATCGCGCCGACAGCGCGCTGGCGCTCACCGCAGACGCGTTGGACAGTGCCAACAACGCGACCCCCGGCGAACGCGTGTACGCGGTGCTCGTTCAAGGGATTGCATGGCACGCGAAGGGCCGGGACAGTCTGGCGGCGCGGTCGTTCGAGGAAGGTCTCGCGGGCTATCACGATCTCACGGCGCGCGGCGTCGACCTCGCGCCGTTCCTCAAACGGCTGGCGGATTCCATCCGCATCAGCCGCCACCGCGGCAGGACCACCGCTGGTGTGGCCTCACCGTTCGGCGCACCCAGCGTTGTGGGAGCTGCCGATGAGCCGCCGGCGCTCATTTCGTATCCGCCGATTCGCTACGCCGCTGAGATGCAGGCCCTGCGGATCGGCGGCACCGTGATTGTGGAAGCGACACTCGACACCACCGGGCGCGTCCTGCCACCCACTGTGAAGGTGGTCCAGAGTCCCAATCCAGTATTCGATGCGGAGACGAAGCGGGTCGTCCTTGCCGCGGTATATCGACCGGCCCGGATTGGGGGCCGGCCCACGCGTGTGACGATTCGTCAGCCGGTCACATTTGCAGCCTATTGACGCCCGAGCGAGAATCAAGGCATGACAACTGAAGTCGCTACACTCGCTGGCGGTTGCTTTTGGTGTCTTGAAGCGGTTTTCGAGCAGCTTCGCGGCGTCAGCAAGGTGACCTCCGGCTACACGGGCGGTCACGTCGCCAATCCCACTTATGAGGCCGTCTGTACCGGCACGACCGGACATGCGGAGGTCACGCAGGTCACCTTCGATCCCGACGTGGTCTCCTACCGCGATCTCCTCGGCGTCTTCTTCTCGCTGCACGATCCCACCACCGTCAATCGCCAGGGCGGCGACGTGGGCACGCAGTACCGCTCAGCGATCTTCTATCATGACGACGAGCAGCGCCGGACGGCGGAGGAAGTCATCAGGGAGCTGGAGGCCGAGCATATCTTCGACGACCCGATCGTGACGACGATCGAGCCACTGAAGGCTTTCTATCCCGCCGAGGAATACCACCGGGAGTATTACCGCCGCAATCCCAACCAGCCGTATTGCCGCGCGGTCATCGCCCCCAAGGTCGCCAAACTCCGGACCAAGTACCTGCAGAAGCTCAAAATCTAGCCGGCTCGACTCTTTCCCAAGTAGGTGCGCACAAGAGGAACTGGGCGGCGGCGCATCAACGCGGCCCGCAGCACGTCGCGCTCCTCAGTTGGCGCCTCGACGAGGAAGCGCTCCTTGCCTTCGCTTTCCTTCACAACGATCGGTACGCCGTCACGATAGAGCACACGGTTGCTGGTAATCGCCGGCACCGCTTCGCCGGGCGTCAGGATCCCAACGAGGTTCAGAGGATCCGCGCCACTGATCGCGACCAGCTCCCCGTCCCCACCTTCGCGGCGCGTCGTGCGGAGCAGCCCGATCGCTTCGGGCAGCGCATACTGCTCGCCCGAGAACCCGCCGACGAATCTCCCGCCCCTGATCTCGCCGCGCGCTTCGAGCCGGCGGTACACGCGCAGGATGTCGCGCCAGGGTGCCAGCAGCGTCTCACGCTGCACCAGGCGGCGGAAGACCACGCCGTAACGCCGCAGCAGCTGCCAGGCGATGGCTTCAGCAATGTCCTCTTCGGGAATCGGTGGCCGCGCGTGCGTGCGCGACCAACGTCCCGCCGTTTCGACGCCGAACGGCGCGATTCTGCCGCGCCGCCGGTAGCCTCCACCCAGTGGTCGGCGCCGATCGGACGGCACCAGCAACGCGCGCAGGCCCGCGAAGCTGTCGGATGAAACCAGTCCCCACGCGACCAGCTCGCCGAGTCCCTTCTCGACTTCGGTTCGCAATAGCCCGGTCGCGTTGACGAGATCCCCGAAAAAGAGCGCGCCCCGTTGCTCGAATGCAGAGAGCATCGCCTTCGCGGTTGAAGAAAGCGGCAGTGCGCTTGGATCCGGCTCCGGAAGTCCGGCCCGCCAAACCTCCCCGCGGTCGCGCCGGAACAGCGCGATCGGAGTGCTGCGCACGGGACCAGCCTTTCGATTCCGCATTGCGACTTCCGCATTCCGCGTTGCTGTGAGTCTGCCCCACGCGATCTCGCCCGACAGGCACAGTCCATCGAGCCAGAGCGGATCGTAATCCATGAGCCGCCCCGGCAGCACTTCCGATTCCCAGGCGCCCGCGGCGAGCTCGTAGCCGTCGAGGACGTCGAGAACCGCCGCCAAACCTTCGGGCCCCTCGGCTCGCGATCCCGGCGCGAGGCGCTGCCACCGGAACAGGAAGCGCAGGAAGTCCGCCGCGGCGACCGGCTCGATCTCTCTGCGTAGCCGGTCGAGCGTGTAGCGATGAATCCGCGCCAGCAGCCGGCGCTCGCACCACTCGGTTCCCTGCACTCCGGCGGAGAAGCGGCCGCGAAGCGCGAAGCCTTCGTGCTCGAGCGCCGCGAGCGCGAAGTCGACGTCAATGGTAGGAAGCCCGGTAGCGTCGGCGATGTCGGCGGCGGTGGTCGGGCCGACCACCTCGAGCCGCCCACGCACCAGCTCGCGAATCGCGTCTTCCCTGTTCCAGGTTCTTGCTCGCTCGCGCTCCGGCGGTGTCACGACCGGCTCGTGCAGAGCGCCGGGGAACGCGGTTTGTACCATGGGCAACCGCTCAGTCGCCACCCACAACCGTCCATCCACAGTGGTCACCCGGCCGGCGCTGATCAGGCTGTCGTACGTGTCCTTCCAGGACGCGTGCGTTCCGGCCTCGACGCTTGGGACGGCGCCCATGATGAGCAGCGCGTCGTGGAGCTCGTCCGCGGTTTCGGGATCGGGCCATGCTTGCTCGCGCACGAGGTCGATGGCGGACTGATCAAGCTTCCCGAACTCGTCCGCGGTCTTCACGTCGAGCCCGCGACGGGTTAGCACCGCCTGCGTGCGGCGCTCCTCGAGCGGTGCGTCATCGAGGAACGCGTAGGGCCGGGCGTTCAGGACCTCATGCGACAGCGGCGACGGCTCTGAGGTGTCGCGGGCGATCATCGTGAGCTGTCCCGCTTCCATTCCCTCGAGAATCCGCTTGAGACCGGGGAAATCCATCGCCTCGAGCAGGCAGTCGGCGATCGTCTGATTCACGAGGGGGTGATCGGGGATCTCGCGGTCGCCGACGAGATTCTCGGGACAGGCGAGCTGATCGGGGAACACCGCCGCCACGAGATCCTCGGATTCCATCCGTTGCAGCGGCGTCGGGACTTTGCGCCCGCCTCTGAACCGCAACACGGCGAGCGCGCGTGTCGCGTTCCAGCGCCACCGCGTCCCGAAGACCGGCGCGTCGAGCATGGCCTGCACAAGCAGGTGTTCGGCCGTCGCCGGCTTCAAGTACTGGAAGACATCCTCGAGCGGGAAGCTGTGCTGCGGACCGAGCGACAAGACGATGGCGTCCTCGGTCGCCGCCGCCTGGAGCTCGAAGTTGAAGCTGCGGCAGAAGCGCTTGCGGAGCGCGAGTCCCCACGCGCGATTGATGCGGCTGCCGAACGGCGCGTGCAGCACGAGCTGCATGCCGCCCGCTTCGTCGAAGAACCGCTCCAGCACGAGACATTGCTGCGTCGGGATCGTGCCGAGGATCTGCCGGGTCGCGCCGAGGTACTCGACGATCTGCCGGGCGCCCGGCTCGTTGAGTCCGAGACTCTCAACCAGCCACTGAGTCGCGGCCGGCGGATCATCCAGCCGGTCGGCGATATCCTGCCGCAGCCGCGACACTTCCTCCGACAACTCGTTTGTGCGCCCCGGCGCTTCGCCGAGCCAGAAGGGCAGCGTCGGTGGCTGTCCCTTGGCATCGGCCACGCGAACCTGCCCCGACTCGACTTTGACGATCTGGTACGACGTGTTGCCGAGCTGGAAGATGTCACCCGGCGTGCTCTCGATCGCGAAGTCCTCGTTCAACGTGCCGACGAATGTCTCGGTCGGCTCGAGAATGACGCGGTAATCCCCCAGATCGGGGATCGCGCCGCCCGAGGTGATGGCGGCGATGCGCGCCCCGCGCCGCCCCTTGAGCTTGCGGTTGATCCCGTCGTAGTGGATGTGCGCGCTGCGCCGGCCGCGCCGGGTCGTAAACCCTTCCGCCAGCATCTGCACCACGGCGTCGAACTCCGCCCGGGTGAGCTCACGGTACGGATACGCGGAACGCACCCGCTCGTAGAGCTCGTTCTCATCCCACTCTTCGCCGGCGGTCGCCGCGACGATCTGCTGGGCGAGAATGTCGAGCGGCTTGTTGGGGATGATCAGGCGATCGAGCCGGCCCTCGCGGGTGGCGCGGAGCATCGCCGCGCACTCGATCAGCTCATCGCGCGAAAGGGGGAAAAGCCGCCCTTTCGGAATTGCGCCGAGGCGATGCCCGGCCCGGCCAACGCGCTGCAGCAGCGTGGCAATCGAGCGCGTCGAGCCAACCTGGATGACGAGATCGACGCTGCCGATGTCGATGCCCAGCTCGAGCGACGCGGTGGCGACGAGCGCTTTGAGCTCGCCCCGCTTGAGTCGCTCTTCGGCTTCGAGCCGCTTCTCGCGCGACAGGCTGCCGTGATGGCTCGTGACGTGATCGGCACCGATCCGTTCCGAGAGGTGCATCGTGAGACGCTCGGCGAGGCGCCGAGTGTTCACGAACACCAGCGTCGTGCGATGCTGCGTGATCAGCTCAGCGATCCGGGTGTTGATCTCTTCCCAGACCTCCGCCGACATCACCGCCTCGAGCGGCGACGATGGGATCTCCAGCTCCAGATCGAGCCTGCGGATGTGGCCGGCGTCGACAATCGTGGGCAACGGCTGACCGGTGCCCACGAGGAACTGGGCGATCTCTTCGATCGGTTTCTGCGTGGCCGAGAGCCCGATTCGCTGAGGCCGCTTCCCAATCAGGGCATCCAGTCGAGCGAGCGACAGGGATAGATGACTGCCGCGTTTGTCGCGCGCTACCGCATGGATCTCATCGACGATCACAGTGCGCACCGAGCGCAACATCTCGCGCGCGCGCTCGGACGTGAGGATGAGGTAGAGCGATTCCGGCGTGGTCACCAGGATGTGCGGCGGCTGCTTGAGCATCGCCTGCCGCTCGGACTGCGGCGTGTCGCCGGTGCGGACCAGCGTCCGCACCTCCACGTCCGGCAGCCCCTGCTCCGCCAGCGTCGCGCGGATTTCGGCCAACGGTTCAGACAGGTTTTTCTGTACGTCGTTCGACAGCGCTTTCAGAGGCGAGACGTAGACCACCTGCATCTCGTCTGTCAGCTCACCATTCAATCCCTGCCGTACCAGACCGTCGATGGCAGACAGGAAAGCGGCGAACGTCTTACCTGAGCCGGTGGGCGCGGCGATCAAGACATCGCCGCCCTGTTGAATTACCGGCCAGGCGCGACGCTGTGGCTCGGTCGGCTCGGCGAAGCGGTTGGCAAACCAGCGCTCGATGACAGGATGAAAGCGGGACAGCGGCATAGGACCCGAAATATACCCGAAACTGAGTTAGCGGAGAACCTCGTGCAAGGTGACCCCACGCAGCGCCGCGATGCGCTCGATGGTCTCACCGATCTTGTTGTTCGGCGTCGAGGCACCTGCGGTCACGCCGATCGTGAGCGGACCCCCTCCCCCAGGAAGCCAATGCTCACGGCGTTCTTCATTGGTGTGGGTACCCACCGGACGGTGGCGAATGCTGCCGTCCTCCATGTCGATGCACGCCGCATCCTCGATGTGATACGTCGGCACTTTTTCCTGGCAGATGGCGGCGAGATGCGTCGTGTTGCTCGAATTGTATCCGCCGATCACCACCATGAGGTCGAGTGGCTCGGCGATCAGCTTGAGCACCGCGTCCTGCCGCTCCTGAGTCGCCGAGCAAATCGTGTCGAATGTCCGGAAATGCTCGCTGACCGCCGCATCGCCCCAGCGGCGAGCCATGCTCTTTCGCACCTCCGCGGCGATCGCGAGCGATTCGCCCGACAACATCGTCGTCTGATTCGCGACGCCCACATGCTCGAGGTCCCGATCAGGATCGAAGCGTGGTGACATTTTCCCCTTGAACTGCTTCAGGAACTGCTCCTTGCTCCCTGCTCCCTCGATGTAGTCGCAAGCGATCCGCGCTTCCTTCATGTCGCGCACGACTAGATATTTGCCGCCCGGATATTTCGTGACCTGACTGGATGTCGCCTTCGTCTCTTCGTGATAATTCTTGCCGTGGACGAGCGCGGTGAAGCCGTCGCGCGCGTACGATTCGACACGCTTCCAGACGTTGAGCACCGAGCCGCACGTCGTGTCCACGAGAACGCAACCGATCGTGCGCAGCCGCTCGAAGTCGTGGACCGTCACGCCGAATGCGGGAAGAATCACGACATCGTGGGCGGTGACGGCGCCGAAGTCGAACTCCCCGTCGCGCTCTTCGGGCCGGTGTAGGAATTGAACACCCATCGCGGCGAGCTTCTGATTGACGTGCGGGTTGTGAATGATCTCGCCGACGAGGAACGTGCGCTTGGCAGGGAACTTCGTGCGCGTTTCGTACGCGTACTCCACCGCGCGGTCTACGCCATAACAGAACCCGAATTCGCCGGCGAGCCGGAAGGTGACGTCCCCTACTGTAAGCCTGTAGCCCCCCGTGCGAATCGCATCCACCACACGGCTGTGGTAGTCCGCGGCGAGTGCGCCTTCGATGGCGCCCTTGAGGCCGAATCCTTTCCGGTAATACGTCTGTTCCACGGGGCTCAATCTAACTGGACGCCGCGGCCACCGCGGATCGCGTCGAGCACGCGCTGAATTTGCCAGCCATCGCGGAACGTCGCCGGCTCGCCGTCGGGCGTGCCACCGCGGATCACATGGACCATGTCTCGCAGCAGCCGCACGAACGATCGCGCCCACATGTTGTTGGGCTTTGTTTTCTCCCAAAGATCGTCGGCGGCCGAGATGTCTTCGAGTGGACCGCCGGAGTTGCCCAGCTCGAGCTTCGTTTCGCCGCTGAGCAGCAGCGTTCCGTCGCTGCCCGTGACCTGGCCGAGATGGCCCGGGCCGTGATGTGCGACAGCGCTGAGCGTGATCGTGGCGAGGGCACCTCGCGCTGTCTCGAGCACACAACTGGCGAAGTCGTCGGCGGTCACCGGCCGCACGACCTCACTCTCGTCCTTCCTCTCCTTCACGAACGTCTCGACCAGGCCCGCGACGTATGTGATCTCGGTCCCGCTCCAGAATCGGCATAGATCGACGAGGTGTGATCCCACGGCGCCGAGGATGCCGCCTCCGCGCGCGGCGTCGAACCACCAATTCCACGGAGCATCTGAGGTCTGCGGCCGGCCGTCCCCGCGCAGGTATGGCTTTAACGACAGCTCGATGTGACGCAGCTCGCCGATGGCGTTAGACCGAATCAGTTCTTTCGCCCGGCGTCGGTTGCGTTCGTAGCGAAGTTCGTGGTCGACCCACGCCACGCTGTCGGGATGCTGTTCGGATGCTGCCACCATCTGCGCCGCTTCGAACGCATCGATCGCCATCGGTTTTTCGCACAGCACGTGCTTCCCTGCTTCCAGCGCAGCAATCGCGTATCGCGCGTGCGAATCAGGCGTCGTCGACACGACTACCAGGTCGACATCCGACGCCCGCGCTAGTGTTTCACCGTCGTCGTACGCGCGCAGCCCGAACTCGCGCGCCGCAGCTTCCGCGTTGGAGCGATGGCTGCTCGCGACGGCCGTTGCGCGCGCGCCCGGAACGAACCGAAGTCCAGGCAGCTGCACGCGACGGGCGAACCCCGATCCAATGAACCCGACGCGCACTTCTCCCGATGCGGTCATGGTTGGTAGTTGCAGGACACGGTGTGGTTCGACATGGGCACGTCATGGAACTCGATGCGTGCGGGAGTGCGAATGGCGTTCTCGATCCCCGAGCCGGTGACCCGAACGCCGATGCTGTTGCCGTCGCGACGAACCTGTGCACTGCCGGTATCGAAAGCGAATTCATGTGGCACGTCGCGCAGCAGATACCGAAGCGCCGCATTCGCGCTGGGAGTGGTGATCGTGTCCCCCAGCGACGTAATCGGATAAGCGCCCGACGTGAGCGAATCGCGAAACCGCAGGCGCGCGAGCACGCCGCTGCCTTGCGGATCAAATCCCTGGAGGAGAATCGACCGGCGATCGGTGCAACGGCGCAGCGTCGCCGGCAACGCAAAGCGCACGGTGTCCTTCGGCGGAAAAGCCACCATGCCCTGTACCCGAATCGGGTCCTCGGCGCCTCCCGAGCAGGAAGCCGCGAGCACCAGCAGAGCGAAGATCCGTGTCAGCGCGCCGATGTCTGAACTCCAAGTGCAGAGCGCGCCGCTTCAGGGGTCAACGTATGCGGGGCGAGCGCGCGGATCAGTCCGGCGGGCAGCGGGCGCGGCTTCAGCTGCTTGCGATCGACGCAGACGAGCACCATCCAGCCGGCCGCGCCAAGCGACACGGGGAGGGCGGGGGGGGCGTTCGTCCGCAGCACGTCGAAATGCAGTGTGAGCGACTTGGTGCCGACCTTGCCGACGTACGCGGCGATGCGCAGACGATCATCGAGTCGCGCCGGCCAGTAGAACTCGCTGTGAACCGCTTTGCGCGGAAGGAAGATGTCGTACTCGTCGAACATGCGGGCGTACGCGAGACCGCAATGCCGAAACATTTCCGTCTCGGCGATCTCAAACAGCCGCACGTACGAGCCGTAGAAGATGATTCCCGCGAAGTCCACGTCGGACCAACGGACGTATTCTTCGATGACGAACGGTTGCGGGGCCGGGGATCCCATCCCCCGGGGAAGCTAGGACCCTAGGCTGTGGGGCGAAAGCCGTCCATGTCGTAGGCCTTCAGGCGTCTCCACAATGTCGTGCGACTGATCCCAAGCCGGCGCGCAGTCTCCGCGAGCTTCCCGCTCGTGCCCTGCAACGTGTCGGTGATGGCCTGGCGTTCGCGCTCGGCGAGGGTGAGGGGGCCGGCTGAGGGAAGAATGGCTGCTTCACCAAGATTCTGCGTGCCGTTCTTGAGTGAAGAGAATCTGGCGCCGAGACTCTGCAGTCGATTGCGGATGTCGCCATTTCCGTCGATCGCCCGGCGTGCTGACGCGTTGGCATAGAGCACTCGCCCCTGCGGATCGAAGATAACGATGCCCTCGCTCACGGAATCGATGACCGCGCGAACGAGGGGCGAAAATGTGGCGGGGGAATTCCCCGCAGGACTGACGGGTTTGTCGATCATGGGTTGGCATCCCTCATACAGGATTGCGTCGTGGTTCAGGCTGCGCCGGGCGATCGCATAGGATCGTGTCAAGATGAGACCTGCTCATAGGGCAAAAGGTTGCTGACTTGTTTCGGGTTGCGCCATCGCGTTCTCTATGAGTACGTACTATGAGGGGCTTTGTTAACGGGGTGGACACTAAGAAATCTTAACGCCTGCGACGCCGCCCTCTTCGACCCGCCCGCATCAGGCGCGCCCGATGTGCGCTCTTGAGCGTGCGCAAGCCCGAACGTAGCTCATCGAGCGAGCTCGCCCGCACGGCTTCGTGCTTTCCGCGCGTCACCGTATAGCGGACGGGTCGGTCAAACGCGGGGAGATCGTTCGGGTGAAGCCGTCGGGCCTGACCTTCCTTTAGCCGCAACCTGACGATGCCGCCGACGCCCTGCTCGACGTCGTAATCCACCGGCACGCGGTCGCCATACAGGAATACAGAAGAGGGCAGGGAATCGAGGCGATGCCGTTCCCGCTCGGGGATCGCTGCGTCGGGATCCAGGACGATCCGCGCGCCGATGAATTCATCCCATGAGCGCACACGCGCGAGCTGAGCCGCGATCTGCTCCGATAACTCCTCGCTCCGCGCCTGGCTGAGCTGTCCCCCCGAGCGCCGCCAATAATGGCCGAACCGTTCGAGCGCGCGGCGGACCTTACCTTGGTCCGGGTGCGGCGTTTCGCCGGCCAGGAGTGCCTGTACCAGCGCCTGGCGCGCCGCGTCCGCAAGCTCCTCTGGGAACGGACTCGGTAGCGGCTCGACATCGCGATCGAGCGTGAACCCGAAGTACT
>Ga0209239_1002403_pt1 | contig 11153 bp, 7 predicted proteins | sample GraSoi013_2_20cm_FD_185824 | JGI IMG/M metagenome (GOLD analysis project Ga0209239, IMG submission 185824) | Grasslands soil microbial communities from the Angelo Coastal Reserve, California, USA - Sample 10_02_2013_2_20cm (SPAdes) (version 2) | ecosystem: Environmental > Terrestrial > Soil >...
TCCCCCGTCAGGAATCGCTTCAGGTTCTCCGAGAGGACGTTGAGCCGACCTACGAGGCCCATCGGCGGCTCGAACTTATCGTCCTCGCTGCCCGTCGTGAGCGGACACTCAAATACCGCCATCTCGGCGAGACGCTGCGCAATCGTCTTGAGGATTTCCCGCACCTTGTCCGAATACTCCTTGTGGCGCATGTGAAACTGGCGACCGCCCGACACGTCAATGGATGCAGCCACGTACGCGGACTTGAAGTCCTCGACCTCCTGGGCGAGGTCGATGCCGCGGCGCTTCTTGATGATCTTGATGCCGGGAATCGCCGGCCAGGCGTTGCGGTTGGACAGGGCGTAAGGGCTCGGTAGCCACACACCGTTGGTCGCGGCGTTCACGTCGTAGCCGATGGACATGCCTTTCTTGATGTGACTCTCCTGGCCGTTCGCATACTCCGCGATCGCATCGGCGTCACCCATGAACGGTACGACCTCGGATCCCTTCAAGGACTCGTTCCCGGGAATCAGGTGATGAGGGGCGTATTGCAGCTCGTACTCCACCTCCACCCCGTCCGTCTCTGCGTATGCCTGAACGACCTTGGACTTCTTCCCCTCCTGGTACCTGAGCTCTTCGAGGGGGGCGTAATTGATGCTTAGGGAATCAGCCAACCGGGGAGCTTGGAGACTCCGACCGAGTTTGCCGCCATCGTTCGGGGGCATCGCGTCGGTGTCCTCATCCGGCTGAGGCAACTCCATTCTCTTGCTCTTCTGGTTGCCCTCGTGGTGCCACGGGCAGGTGCTCTCGGAGTGTGCGTCATTCACGAACTCCGGAGGTTTCACAGCTTCGCCCACTTGCGTCATGGCCTGTCGCCCTCACCCCATCATGTTTTTCTTATTGTGAAACAACGGATCCCCCATCCGACACACGTTGTTCCCCTCGAACTTCACGTCGAACGAGTACATCATGAACTCGCACTCGCCCATATTGCAGCTCGACATCACACCTCCGACGGTGCCCGCCTCGTCTCCAGACGACCTCGAGTACTTGGCACCCTTGACCATGGGCATCTGTCCGTCGGTCGTCACGGCGCTCGGCCCCCCGCTCGTGTCGGAGGCTTGTCCGATGTTGGGGTACGGAATGGGAATCGGCCCGGCGGGCGGTGCGGGTGTCTTGCACACATCCGGAAACACCATGCTCATCCCGCCGCTCCCCTTGTGGGCGATCCCCCGGAAGTTGACGAACGTCGTCTGACCCATGACCGCCTCCTAAGCCGCCTTGACAACCACCGCAGCCCGCTGACCTCGGTCGGACGAGCCGTACACGAGCGCCGGACTGCGTCGATACCCCTGCTTGATGCCCAACGCCGCGACGCCAACCATCAGCACCGCGCACGCCGCCCCCGTGTCGCCGTAGCAATCCGCCGGATGGTGCATGCCGTGGTCCGGCAAGAACGCGCTCGAGTTGCGAATGAATGCCACGCCCCACTCCTTGGCCCAGTGGTTCTCGCCGTTCATGGACGAGTAGACTTCCTGAATCGGGCCTGCCGCGGCGCCCGACTGCACCAGCTGCTGGATCGCCGTCGCAAGTCCCTCGCCGCGATAGGGCTGCTCACTGTAGAGGTGCCCATTTTCCGAGGCCTGGGCCACGGGTGAGACGGCCGCGATCGGGACCGCACCCGCGTCCGCCTGGCCCAGCAACAGAAACGCCGCTCCCTCTCCGGGGATGAACCCGTCCAAATTGGCCGCGGACTTGACCCGCTGCTCCATGTCCAGTGTGCCCAGTAGGTACAGATCGCGATACGTGTCGATCCCACCCGCCAGCATGAACCGGGCTCTGCCCGTGCGGACCATCTCTGCCGCCTGACCGACCGCAGCGAGCCCGCCGGCCCGACCGCGGTGCGCCGCAGCGCTGTGCTTCACCTCGAAGGCCCCCGCCGTTTGCTGGGCGAAGCATTGCAGGAACCGCTGCCCATCCAGTGGACGCGTCGTATCGGTTTCCGGAAGCGAGAGTGCAAGCCCCGGAGCCGCCTCGCCCGGCGGCAGCGATTTGAGGCACTCCCGGAGCGCCACCGTGCCGAGTCGCAGCATGCGTGCCTCGCGGGCCGTGAGTCCCGCAGTCGCGAGGTTCTCCACCACGTCGCACAATCCGTCCTCGGGGACCTCGGCGAGCGTGAAGGGCTCGAACCGCTTGTCCATCAGGCTCGTCTCCACGAACCGCGCCGTGGCCGAGCGGACGGACGCAGCAGTCTCCGTCGCCGTGAGCCCCACGGCGGTGACCATCCCGACACCAATGACGACGACCTCTCCTGGCATTCTGCTTCGCCCTCACGCGGCCTTGAGCACGGCCGGTCGCACCTCGTTCACGCGCAGCGCCTTCTTGTCGCAGCGGAGCGCGGCGCGCCACACCAGCACCAGCCGGTTTTCGTCCGGCTCGATCAAGACCGTGTCGAGGTTCGCCGGGCGGACCTCCGGCGCGCCGTCGAGGACGTACGTCACCTCCACCCGGACCGGGGGCAGCTGGAACCGGAGCAGCCCGCTCGGCGTCGCGCCACGCACCTCCACCACGGTGCCAGCCGCGAGATGACCCGGGGCGACGAGACCCGCAGGCGCGAGCTGGCAGAATCGGGGGTCGAAATCTTGCGGCAGAAACGGCGCCCGCTGCGCTTGCCACGCCGCGTCGTACGTGCCAGCATAGGACTTCCGCGGCTCCCAATGCCCGCAGATCGGCGCGAAGCAGACCGGCGGCGGCGTGTCCTTCCACGACCCGATCGGATGCTCCGAGTCCTCCAGGTTCGGGAGCGGCAGGCCGTCGAGCGGCTTCTCGCCGTCCCGCGCGCGATACCCCAACCCCACCGGATTGCGCGCTTCACCGCGCGGCCCGGCGCCGGGCCGGTCTGTCCCCCCGAAGGCGCGTTCCCACACGAGCGGCATCGTGTCGAACGGCGCCGGCCGCGCGATCGCATGCCCCGGTCCGCTCCGCTCCCACACGCGGTCACCGAAGACGCGGATGGTCTTGCGCACCGGCCCCGCCGCGAGCGACACCTCCATCTGCGTGGTCGCCTGTCCCCCCGGTGCGTGCGCCGACCCGAGCAGCAGCACGTCGGTCCCCGGCTTCATGAGACTGACGTCCGACGGCAGCTTGATGCTGCTCTTGCCAGGCTCTCCGTGATACGCGTCCACCAGCGCAACGGGCACCTGCTGTTCCGCGAGTGACAGCCGCTCGCCGAACGTCAGCGTTCCCTTCACGACCGTGAACAGGGAATCGATCCCCTCGGCATCGGGGATGAGGTATATCGTGCCTGGGAACGGAGTCCCATTCTTGAGCTGTAGCATCGCGCGCGTTAGTTCGCGGTGACCTTGCTGCCCTTGATGTTCACGTCCGACGACGCCTTGATCTGGATCTTGCCGCTCGCTTCGATGCTGATGTTGTTCCCGCTGATCTTGATATCGCCGTTCTTCTTCATCGCGATCGTGGCTTGGCCGGTCTTGATGGTGACGCTGTCCCCCGCATCCAGCGCCAGGTTCTTCCCTACGGTCAGCTTGTCGTCCTTCCCCACGTTGTGGGTCCGGTTGTCAGCGATCGTCACGTCCTCGTTCTTGCCGACCGAGTCGCTGCGCTTCCCGGTCACGTCGATCGTCTCGTCCTTCGAGACAGTGAGCGAGCGGTTGCCGTCGACGCTCACGGCCTCGTCTCCGCCGACGCTCTCCGTCCGATTCTTGTCGATCGTGATCGAATCGTTGTTCCCGATCGACTCCGTGCGATCGTGACCGATCGCGACCTTCTCGTCGTTCTCCACCTCCACCTGCTCATCCTTTTCAGCGTGGATGAACAGCACCTCGCTCCCCTTCTTGTCCTCGAACCGGATCTCGTTGAAGTTGTCCGTCCCGCCGCTCTTGGAGCTCCGCGACTTGATCCCGCTCTGCGTCTGGTCGCCGGGGAGCGCATAGGGCGGCGCCTGGTCTGCGTTGTAGACCCGCCCCGTGATAATCGGTCGGTCGGGATCGCCTTCCAGGAAATCGACGATCACCTCCTGCCCGATGCGCGGAATGTGCACGACGCCCCAGTTCTTTCCCGCCCAGGCACTCGACACCCGCACCCAACACGAGCTGTGCTCGTCCTTCTTCCCGTCCCGGTCCCAGTGAAACTGCACCTTGACCCGCCCGTGCTTGTCGACCCAGATCTCCTCGCCCGACTTTCCTACCACCACGGCGGTCTGTGAGCCCCCGATAAATGGCTTGCGGCTGGTCGGCGCGGCCCGAAACGGCACGCTGTGGGGGATGGCGACGAACGAGTTGTGATACTCCGCGGCGCCCTGCTCCCCGGAGTGATAACCACCTGTGTGTCCAGAGTGCTGAACGCGCAGTAGCATATACGTCTGGTTCGCGTCCGACCGATAGTGTTCCTTCAGGTCGAAGCGAAAACCGCTCTCGAACGTGCGGCAGGTGCTCGTCCCGCGGACGACTTGACGCCACGCTTCGTGTTCCTCTAGCCGCAGCCGGGCGTACCGGTCGCCCTCGTCCGGCTTCACATAGTTTCCCGGGTACTCGTAGGCCTCGGCCTTTCCATCGCCGGATACGGAGCTCTCGAGCTGCAGCGTGGGTTGCAGGTAATCGTGGTCTCGCAGGGTGATCTTGCCGGTTTGCACCGTGTGCTCGCGCTCGAGCGCGGTGACGACGTCCTCGTCCTGCCACGCGCCTGGTTGCGTCGCCATGCGCGCCGCGGCCTGACCCGGGCATGGCTTCACCGCGCTGTTCGCGTCGGCCAGCGTGAGCAGGTGCTTGTCCTTCGTATGGTCGAAGAAGTAGAAAATCCCTTCCTCTTCCATTAGCCGAGAGACGAAGTTGAAATGCGTCTCCCGGTACTGGACGCAGAACTCGCGCTTGGGATAGCTCTTGGTGCACTTGATCTGAAAGTCGTTGAACCCGTGTGCCTTGAAGATCTTCTCCACGATGTCGAGCACGCTCAGATTCTGGAAAATCTTGCACTCACTGGACAGCGACAGGAACCAAAGCCACGGCACGACCTCGGCACGGTACGCGGTGAGCTTGTCTTCGGTACGGCCGAGCTGCACGAAGCGGGTAATCAGGCCGTGGATGTAGCGCGGCGTGGTGCCGGCGAGATGAAGCGTGACGACAGCCGCCGTGCGGAGCAGTTTCTTGGCGTCGATCGACGCGTCTTCCGACAGGAGATCGAGTGTATAGAGGAACGGCGTCGACACACCCTCGTCACCGGCGAACCCGTCGAGCAGCAGGACGTCCGCGCCGAGCACGGTGTCCACCTTCATCGGCCGCTTGTCCTGGGTGTACTTCGCCATGGATCCGTGGCCTCGACGGTTACCGGCTGCCCGCAGCGGCCGGAGCGGTCGCCGCACCGGTTGTGGGTGACCCGGCGCCATACGTGAACGCCCCGCCCTCCCCCACACCGACGCGGAGGACGTCCGTCCGCGCCCCGACGGCAACCGCCTCGAGCAGGAGCCGCGAGATTTCCGGGAGCAGCGTGTTGGTCAGGATGTTGTCCACGTTTCTGGCGCCGCTCTCGACCTCGGTGCAGCGCGCGGCCACCGCGTCGACCAGCGCGTCGTCGCACTGGAGCTCCGCGCCATGGCTCTCCCGCAGGCGCCGCTCGACCTTGCCGAGCTTGAGCCGAATGATCCGTTTCATGGCTTCGTCGCGGATCGGGAAGTAGGGGATGATTACCGTGCGCCCGAGGAACGCCGGCTTGAAGATCTTATTGAGCTCGGGCTTGAGCGCCTTCACGAGGCCCTCGGATTCGGGCATGGTCTCGGGATCGGCGCACAGCTTCATCAAGGTGTCGGTGCCGGCGTTGGTCGTCAGCACCAGGATCGTGTTCTTGAAGTCGATCTGGCGACCCTCGCCGTCCTCCATCACGCCCTTGTCGAAGACCTGATAGAAGAGCTCGAGAACGTCGGGGTGCGCCTTCTCCACCTCGTCCAGGAGGACGACCGAATAGGGACGCCGGCGCACGGCTTCCGTCAGCACGCCACCCTCGCCGTAACCGACGTAGCCCGGCGGTGAGCCCTTGAGGGTGGAAACCGTATGCGGCTCCTGGAACTCCGACATGTTGATCGTGATCAGGTTGCGCTCGCCCCCGTAGAGGAGATCGGACAGCGCGAGCGCCGTCTCCGTCTTCCCCACGCCGCTCGGGCCGACCAGCAGAAACACGCCGACGGGCTTCCCGGGATCTTCGATCCCGGCGCGCGACGTGCGGATGCGGCGGCTGATGGCTTCGAGGGCGTGCGACTGCCCGATGACTCGTGTCTCCAGGTGACGCTCCAGGCTCAACGTCACCTGCACGTCATCGCTCAGCATCTTACCCACAGGGATTCCGGTCCAACCCGAGATGACCTGGCCGATCAGATTCCCGTCGACCACGACTGGGACGAGGGGGCTCTCGCCCTGGAGGCCGGCGAGCTCGCGCGTGAGGCCGGCGAGCTCCGCTCGGAGCGGCTCCGCTGCCCCACCGCCGTTGCCGCTCGGAGGCTCGGCAGCGAGCGCTTCCAGGCGCCCGCGCAGCTCGCGGACTTTGGCGACGAGATCCCGCTCGCGTTCCCAGCGCGCCTGCAACGCTGCCACGCGCCCCTCGGTCTCGGCCGTCTGCTCTGCGAGCCGGCGCAGCCGATCTGCGTGGTCCGCGCCCACGGCCCGCTCACGTTCCAGAACACGGGTCTGCACCGCGAGATCATCGAGCGTCCGCATGGCGTCCTCGAGTGCTGCGGGCGGCGCGTGCTGGCCCAGGGCGAGTCGGGCGCACGCCGTGTCCAGGACGCTCACGGCCTTGTCGGGCAGTTGCCGGTCGGCCAAGTAGCGGTGTGAAAGGCGCACCGCCGCCTCGGCGCCGTCGTCGAGAATCCGTACCCGGTGATGTTTTTCGAGCGACGGCACGACGCCGCGCATCATGACCCGGCAGGCGTCCTCGGACGGCTCCTCGACCTTGACGAGCTGGAAGCGCCGCGCGAGCGCGGGGTCCTTCTCGAAGTACTTCTTGTACTCAGACCACGTGGTCGCGGCGATGGTGCGCAGCTCGCCACGCGCGAGCGCCGGCTTCAACAGATTCGCGGCGTCGCTCTGGCCCGCCGCCCCACCCGCGCCGATCATCGTGTGCGCTTCGTCGATGAACAGGATGATCGGCGTTGGGGACGAACGCACTTCCTCGATCAAGCCCTTGAGGCGGTTTTCGAACTCTCCCTTGATCCCAGCCCCCGCTTGCAGCAGGGCGAGGTCGAGCGTGCGCAGGCTCACGTTCTTGAGCACCGGTGGGACGTCACCCTGCACGATCCGCATGGCGAAGCCCTCGACCACCGCGGTCTTGCCGACCCCCGCCTCGCCCACCAAAATCGGATTGTTTTGGCGCCGTCGGGTCAGGATGTCGACCACTTGACGGACCTCGAAGTCCCGGCCGAGCACGGGGTCGAGGGCGCCCTGGCGCGCCCGCTCGGTCAGGTTGACGGTGTACTGATCGAGATTCGGAGTCTTGCCCCCGACCGCGCGCGGGGCCCCTTCACCCGGCGTCGCGGGACCCGGACCTTGAGCCTCCTCGATCGAGTGCTCGACGATGCTCGAAAAGTCCTTGCTCAAGCTCTCCGCCGAGATCTTTGCGAGCTCCTTGCTCACCTCCTGGATGAGCCGACGGAGCTCGTCGTCGGATACGAGAGCGAGGATCGTGTAGCCCGTACGGATCAGGCTCGCCCCATAGTCCACCGAGCCGATGAGCCAGGCGTCTCCGAGCATCCTGGTGAGAGTCGGGCTGAGCGCCGGCGTTCGCGCGTTGCCGGACTTGAGCTTGTCGAGGCTGCGCGTGAGGTCGTTGGCGAGGCGTGAGCGGTTCACCTCGAAGTGCTTGAGGATGTAGGCGGTGTCGGCGTCGCTGGCGTCGAGCAGCTTCACCAGGAAATGCTCGATCTCGACGTCGTAGTGCGTACGCGCCAGACACAACCCCGCCGCGGCCTCGAGGACGCCGCGGGTCTGGTTGTTCAGCTTCCCGATCAAACTCCTGAGATTCACGTTCATACGTACGCTCGCCTCATAGCGTCAACAGCGTCTCGTCCGCGTCTCGCGCGAACGCCTCCGTACGGAGCCACGTCCCCCAGCCGAGCGACGTCGACTCTTCGCCCCCCGCTCCGACCGTGCAGGGCGGCACCTCGTCTCGGGCCAGGACGAGCTGGAGCTCGAAATCGAACTGATCGTGGCTGAAAAAGCGGGTGAGCGCGCGCAACAGCGGATACGCCGCCCCGGTGGGCAGGAACTGCTCGTATCGCTCTCGCGTCAAAGGGCCGACCCGTAGCCGCACCCGCGCCTGCTCGTCCCAGACCTCGTCGCCGACGACGGCACCCAAGCCAACCTGGTCGGACGCCCCCGCCTCGCTACCCAGGCTGCACTGGGTGCCTGGGGCCAGCGGATACCAGCCCCCGATGAACTGCTCGACCTGGACGGGGACGTCGAAGAAGTCCTGCAGCACCGCTTGCAGGGCCGCGGCGGAGCGCGGCTGCGGCGCCAGGGCGCCGCTATAATAAATGAAGGCCTCGTCCGGTATGGGCATTCGCCCCCGGGCGCCAGCCAACCCGAGCCCGACAAGATCGAGGAAGTGCTCCGTAAGCCGCTCGGCGCGGTCCCGCTCGTAGCCGACCGTGAAGCGTTGTTTCTCCCACGCTCGATAGAACAGCGAGATCATGCGGTGCTCGAAGATGCCGAGGAAACCCTGGAGCGCCCGGTCGCGCGCCCGCAGTCGCTCCGCCACGAGTTGTGTGTAGTGGTAGGGGAGCACCCCCAACGGTCCGATGAGACCCATGATGTTTACCCGCAGGCGGGCGGGTCCCTTACCCGCCAACTCGAGGTCCTGCACTTCGCTCGCCGGGAAGACCTCCTCGGCCGGCGCCCCGAACCCCCCGACCGGTGCGCGCTCGGGATACAGGCGCCCGAGGAGGCGGACCGCCTGGAAGAACTCGAAGGCGGTCGGCTCCGCGGCGAGCCGGGTCGCGACCTCGGGCGAGGCTAGACGAGCGCCTTCCATCCCGCTCGGGCTGGCCACTCGCGCAGCATCTCCTTTCGCTGGCGCGTGCGGACGGCGAGGGTGGAGAAGCTGTTCAGGGCCGTGTAGAGCCCGAGAAACTGCTCCAGGACACTCGCAAATAGGTAGACGCTTCCGCCGGCGAATTGCTCCTCGTCGAATCCGATCTCGACGCGGTGTCCGCGCGCGAAGCTGAGGCCGTGCTCCCCTTCGAGGCGCGCATAGCAGGGCGCCCCCTGAACGTCGAGGATGCCCTGGATTTGCTTTTCGCCCGCGATCGAGTCCCCGAAGTTGTAGAGCCGCAAGAGCTCTTGCAGCGCCCCAGCGCCCCCATCCACGAGCGAGAGATAGTTGAGCGACAGCTGGGAGATCAGCCGCCACAAGAGGGGCTTGCCGAGCGGCGGCAGCACCACCGGCGTGGGCTTCACGAGCGCGACGATCTTCTGAATCGGCCCGCCCCCGGGCAACGTGAAGTCACCCGATTCGTCGCCGAACGGCAAGCGGCTCGGCAAGTCGCCATTGAAACAGGTAAGCCGGGCTGTCACCGCCTCGAACGGCGGTCGGGCTGGGCGGCCGGAGAGATCGACGAAGGACATCAGCATGTCGGGCGCCCCCTCCGAGCCCCAGGCATTCACCGCGGGCTTCGCATACCAGAACGCGCCCGGGCCCGAGCCGTCGCTGCCGTGTCGGAACGAGTAGAGGGGCTCGAAGTGGAGGACCTCGGGCGCCCCCGGCCGCGCCGCTACCACCTCGTCGACGGAGAAGATCCGTGTCGTCTCACGCCGCCGGGCGTCGGCCACCACGGGGTGGTCGTAACGCGTAGGGACCAGATCGACAGGCTCCGAATCTTGCGCGAAAAGGTTGACGATCGGGACGCACCCGAGGAGAATCGTGCGCGCCGCAACGCCGGCCTCGAGCACGGCCCGACGCTCCGGGCGCTCGAAGGGCGCAATGAAGAAAATGACTTCCGCCCGTCGTCCGAACCCTGCCGCCCGCACCTCGGCGAACCCGTCGAGATCCAGGAAGAAGAACTTGTCGGGGAACGTGAAGTACTCCTGGAGCAATCGGTACGCCACCATCGAGCGCCGCGGCAGGGGCAACATCCCGTCGTCCGGACCGAAGCCCACAGGCCGCAGCGCACTTCCGCGCAGCACGACAGGCTTTTTCGGCGGCTTCGCGTCGACGTCGCGAATCTGGATTTCGACGCAGTTGTTGCAGAGCACCTCGTACAGCGTCGAGATGAGCGTGCTCTCCCCGTTCAGATGAAGGCGCAGCTGGTTGAGCGCGAGCTTCGCGAAGCTCACGTCGGGGAGGCACTCGAGCTCGAGGCGCAGCGCCCCCACCGCCGTGGGACCCGTGACCGGGGGCTGCAACTGATCGGGCGCGCGCCACTGTGCCGCCGCTACCGTCACTGGCCACAGGGTCGTGTCGTAGCACGTGCGGAACTTGCACGGCGTGCCGCCCACGGGCTTCGAGTAGAGCGGCGCTCCGCGTGCCACCGGCAGGCCGGTCGTCAACTTGCCCTGTTCGGGATCGAGACGCAGCTCCACGATCGACATCGACGGGATCGGATGCAGGTAATGCGGATATACCACGTTCAGCAGCGCCTCGCTGATCTCGGAGAAATCGTCCTCGAGCTTCAAGTGGACGCGCGCCGCGAGAAAGGCGAACGCCTCGAGCAGGCGCTCCACGTGGGGGTCCGCGCACTTGTTGGGCTCGAGCAGGAGGCGCGAGGCGACCTTCGGGTAACGCTCCGCAAAGGCGGCCCCCGCGCGACGCAGATAGCCGAGCTCCTGCTCGTAGTGGTACAGCAGGTCGTCACGCATCGGCGCCGGCTCCCTTGACTTCGAACGTCGCGCTCGAGATCTCGAGCACCGTGTCGAACACGACCTGCTCCGGGCTCGGCTCCATTTGCAGCAGCGCCTCGACCACGAACCGCACTTCCCGGCGTGCGAGGTCGCCCACGGCTTCCACCGACACGTGCACGTCCGTCAAGCGGGGCTCGAACACCCGGATCGTCTCCTCGACCTGGCGGCGTAACCAGTTGCGCGTGTCGGTCGACTCGGAGCTCGCCGATGTGATGTCGGGCAGCCCGTAGTGGTACAGCGACTGCTCGAGCTCGGTCATCCCCGCCGGCGCGGGCA
>Ga0209239_1002404_pt1 | contig 11151 bp, 8 predicted proteins | sample GraSoi013_2_20cm_FD_185824 | JGI IMG/M metagenome (GOLD analysis project Ga0209239, IMG submission 185824) | Grasslands soil microbial communities from the Angelo Coastal Reserve, California, USA - Sample 10_02_2013_2_20cm (SPAdes) (version 2) | ecosystem: Environmental > Terrestrial > Soil >...
CATCGAGCTGCCCCGAGAGGACCACGTAAATCTTGGTCACGGGCTGGCCGGGCTCGCCGACAACCTCGCCTTGCGCGAGCCGGCGGCGACGCCCGTGAAGCTCGATGCGGGCGAGCTGTTCCGGCGTCAGCTGCGGAAACGCCTCGTTGGTCCGAGCTTCGCTCGGGACCTCGGAAGCGGCGGGAACTGTCGTGGTGGCCATGGGACTCCTTGTCGTTTGAATGTAGCGCCCGTGTGAAGGGCCACCATGGCCGGCGTTATCGAGCCATCAGAGCGGAGAACGACGGAGACGGAGCCTCGCGGCCATTTTCACCAGGTCGGGGAGAGAATCGGCCTTCATCTTTTGCATCACCTTGCCGCGGTGGGCTTTTACCGTGATTTCGCTGATGCCGAGCTCGCCACCCACCTGCTTGTTCAACCGGCCGGAGACCACCAGGTCCATGACCTGGCGTTCGCGACGCGTGAGGGACGAGTAACAGTCTCGTATTGCCCCTATCTCCGCCTCGCGATCCAGTGCAGCGCGACTGCGCTCGATGGCTTGGCGGATGGCGCTCAACAAGACGTCGTCGCCGAATGGCTTCGTCAAGAACTCGACAGCTCCCCCCTTCATCGCCTGGACGGTCATCGGCACGTCTCCGTGGCCTGTGATGAAGATGATGGGCATATCGGGACGCTCCGCAGAGACGCGCCTTTGTACGTCGAGGCCATTGAGGCCTGGAAGGGAAACGTCAAGTACGAGGCAGCTCGGCACCGAGATTCGGGGGCGGGCGAGGAATTTCTGCGAGGACGCGAACGTCTCCGGCTGCCAGCCCGCGCAGCGGATCAGCAATTCCAGCGATTCGCGTACCGAAACGTCGTCGTCGACAACGACCACGACGGGTGTCGCGTCTGGCATGTGTGCTGAGCTCGTTTCACCCTACTCTCAAAGCAGCGTTCAGTGCCCGGAGCAGCGCGGCCTCGCTGAATGGCTTGTGCAGACACTCCACCGCGCCCTCGGCAAGCATGCGTGGGCGGAGGGTCTCATCGCCATTCGCGGTAATGAACACAACGGGGATCTTATGCCCGCGACGGGTCAATTCCTGCTGCAGCTCGGGACCGGACATCCTCGGCATCGCGATGTCGAGGAGCAGCGCCCTGGTCTGCTCGACAGAATCCGATGCGAGAAACTCTTCGGCCGACGTGAACGCCTGGACGTCGAAACCGCACTCCCTCAGCAAGTCGGGGAGCGATTCGCGCACCGACTCGTCGTCGTCGACGATCGCCACGAGCGAAGCCACGGCCATCACACAGTCCTCATGACGTGCTCCGGATCCGGCGCCTCAGGGTTTCGGTATCGATCGAGCTCTCGACGGCGCAGGGAATGGCAAATGCAAACGTGGCGCCCGGACCGTCATTCGGCTCTGCCCAGATACGTCCATGATGAGACTCGATGATGGAGCGACTGACCGACAGGCCAATCCCCATACCGCTGGGCTTGGTCGTGTAGAACGCTTCGAAGAATTTATCCACCGTGTGGGAGTCGAAACCCTCCCCCGCGTCCTTCACGGTGAGGCGCACCCGGTCGCCTGCGTCGCGCGCGGTTCTGACCACTAACTGCCGCGGGCGATCGTCAACTGCGACCATCGCGTCTGAGGCGTTGCGGAGCAGGTTGAGGATGACCTGCTGGAGCTGGACACGATCGCCAATGATCGAGGGGAGGTCGTCGGCGAGCTCCGACTGAAGAACGACCCGGTTTCTTTGAAGTTCACTCGAAGACAGGGCGATGACCTCTCGCGCGGCCTCGTTCAGATCCAGCGACTCGAGCGTGAGTTCCTTCTTGCTGAACAGGGCACGCAGCCGCGTGACGACATCCGAGGCGCGATTGCCATCGCGAATCGTCCGCTTCGCCGTTTCGCGCGCGCCCTCGACGTTCGGAGGATCGGCATTCAACATCCGAAGGCACGTACTGGCGTTGGTGATGATGCCCGAGAGCGGCTGGTTGACCTCATGGGCAATCGACGCGGTCAATGCTCCAAGGCTCATGACCCTGGCGACGTGCGCGAGCTCCGATCGGGCTTTATCGAGTGCCTCTTCTGCGAGTCGACGCTGCGTCACGTCCTGGGTTGCGCCGATGTACTCCACTTCGCCGCTCTCGTTTTTCGTCCCGTGTGCGATCAGATGAAGGTGCTTTACCGATCCATCGGGCATCAGTAAACGATGCTCGTATTCGAAGTCGCTGGCGGCGCTCCTCGCTCGGTCGATCATCTCGTGTAACAACGTGAGGTCTTCCGGATGGACTCGCGTTCTGATCAGGTCGAGCGTAACCGTCACCTGAGGATCGAACTCGAACATGCGATACAGCTGCTCGGACCAGGTGATTTCGTTCGTAGCCACACGCCAGGCAAAGCTGCCGACGCGACTCAGATGTTGGGCTTCCGCAAGGAACGCTTCACTGCGCTTCAGCGCCGCTTCACTCAAGGCCCGCTCGATGGCGATGCTGGCAATGTGTGTGACCTGCGCGATCAGATCTTGCTGAATCTGCGTCGGGCTCGCAGGTTCGCGGTGAAAAATCGCAAAGGTTCCCAACACTCGCCCGTCTCGAGCGTAAATCGGCGTAGACCAATGCGATCGTATTCCGTGTGCGAGTGCGAGTGGTCGAATTGCCGATTCCTGCCAAAGAGGATCTGTCTCGAGGTCTGCCACAATCACCTGCTGTTTCAACAGCGCCGCCTGCCCACATGGACCGATCTCCGGACGGACGGGCAGTCCGTCAGTCGAATCGTTGAAGCTCGCCGGAAGGCTCGGAACAGCCTCATTCCGGAACCTCGGACCACTCCAATCGATCAAGTACACGCCGCAGTGACAATCCGCGGACGTGACTTCTACAAAGTTGCACAACGCAGTGAGCACCTCGCTGAGTGGGCAGCTCGAGGCCACCATCTCCAGCAGTCGCTTCTCGCCGGCGAGCTGAGCCTCGGCCCGCTTCCGGTCGTCGATGTCGGTGAGCAGAACGTACCAGCGGACGATACGGCCGTTCGAATCGCGCAGGGGAAGCCCGCGGACTTGAAACCAGCGATAGACCTCGTCGAAACGGCGAATACGCTCCTCGATCTCGTAGGGATCGCCCGACGCCATGGATTGGGTGATGACCTCCGTGACGCGACGGAGATCCTCTGGATGAACGGTGTCGCTGGTCCCCCACCGTTTCAGCTCCTCCAGCGTCCGGCCGCAGTATTCGATGACTTGGTTATTGACGCCTTCGACCTCACCAGCCGGTGTCAAGGTTGCGACCAAGCCGGGAATACGGTCCACGATCAGGCGCGACTCGCGCTCCCTTTCGAGGACGGCCGCTTCTGCGCGCTTTCGTTTCGCAACCTCCTTCGCCAATTGGTCACGCAGGCGTGAGAGCTCGTCGACAACAGATGCGAGTGATGCCTCCATGTCAGAACCTCCGTCGACCGAGGCGTACGCTGAGTCGCGATTGCGTCTATAGTCTCGTGCGCGGAAGACCGTTGTCAAGGATTTCGAAGCCCTTTCGTGCAGACTCAGCCGTGCAGTGAGGATATGCCGTAGCGGCGCGAACCTCCATGATACTTTGGTCTCGGTTTCTGATCGATATATCGCCCCACCGATGCCATGGTATCGACGATACGATCGTCCAATGGATACACCTCCACGCCGCCGTGACATTGCGGGTGCGTTGCGGAGCGCGTCCGACTGAGTCACGCGCCACCGACAGTCCTCCGAATTCCAGGGAGAACCCCGCATGACCAGGACCCGGGTCGCCCCACTCTGGGCCGTCGGCCTGATGGTGGCTGCGGTCGTCGCCCCTGGTGCTGCGCACGTCAGAAGGAGCGCCACGATGACAAACCTCGACACCACGCCCTCCGTCAACAGCGCCGAGCAGCGGTTGAAAGCGCTTGGTATCGAGCTCCCGATGCCGCCTGAGCCGTTCGGCACCTACGCGGAAGCGGTGCAGACGGGCAATCTGCTTTTTCTGACCGGCATGCTTCCGACGGAAGGTCGCCGCGCGACTTTCACCGGTCGTATCGGCGCGGAAATCGATGTAGAAGGCGGACGCAAAGCGGCCCGCCTAGCGGCGCTCAATGCGCTTGCCGTCGCACGCCAACACTTGGGGTCACTCGACAAAGTGACGCGTATCGTCCGGCTCGGCGTATCGGTGGCCACCACCGGTGACGCTAGAGATCAACCGAAAGTCGCTGATGGCGCCTCGGAACTGCTTCAACAGATCTTCGGAAAAGAGAAAAACCCTTCTCGACTGGTGTATGGCGTTGCCAGCCTCCCGCTCGGTGCTACCGTCGAGCTGGAAATCATTTTCGAGGTGGACGGGGCTCGCGTGAGGAACCTGACGTCGTATCGCACTATTCAGATAGATGGGCTGTCCATCTTTTACAGAGAGGCCGGGCCGAAAAACGCGCCGACGCTGCTGCTCCTTCACGGACTGCCCTCTTCGTCGCGGATGTTCGAGCCCCTCTTCGCCCGGCTTGCCGATCGCTATCACCTGGTCGCGCCCGATTACCCGGGCTTCGGGCACAGCGACTGGCCGGACCCGAAGAAATTTGCCTACACGTTCGACCACTACGCCGAGATCATGAATCACTTCGCCGAAGCGCTCGGGCTTTCGCGCTACACGCTGTACATGCAGGATTACGGCGGCCCCGTGGGGTTTCGCATGGCCCTAGCCCATCCGGAGCGGATCGAGGCGCTCATCGTACAGGACGCAGTGGCGCACAACGAAGGCCTGGGGGCGAACTGGAAGCCGCGGCGTGCCTTTTGGGCCGATCGCGCCGCCAACGAAAACACGCTGCGCACGAATCTCCTGTCGCTGGCGACGACGCGCACGCGCCATGTCGGAAGCGATCCTGACGCAGAACGCTATGACCCGGATCTCTGGACCGATGAGTTTGCCTTTCTCAGCCAGGCCGGCCAGGCCGACATTCAGAGTGACCTCTTCTACGACTACCGCACGAACGTGGACGCCTACCCCAAGTGGCAGGCCTGGATGCGCGAGCAGCAGCCTCGGCTCCTGGTCCTCTGGGGGAAGTACGACCTGTCCTTCGAGCTTTCGGAACCGGAGGCCTATCGCCGCGACGTGCCGAAGGCCGAAGTCCACGTGCTCGAGGCGGGCCATTTCGCGCTCGACACCGCAGCGGATCAGATTGCGCAGCTCGTCCGGGGCTTCATGAAGTAGCGGCGTTCAGATAAGGAGGACCGCAAATGGTTCGAACCCACCAGCCAGGCCAGGCCGTTTTCAGATCGGTCCTGCCTGAAGACATCGATTGGAAGCCATTCCCGGCGTTCCCACCTTCGGTCCGCCTCGCCGTCCTTGTCGGTCAGCCCTCAGAGCCCGGCTCCTACGTGATCAGGGTCCGAGTGCCCTCCGGCGTGAAAATGATGCCACACAGACACCCGGAGGACCGGGTCTACACCGTCATGTCCGGCGTTTTCTACATCGGCCTGGGCGATCAGTTCGACGGCGATAAGGTGGAAGCATATCCGCCCGGTAGCGTCATCGTTCTGCCCGGCAATACATCCCACTTCCACTGGGCAAAATCCGGTGAGTACGTCACCCAGGTAACGGCCATTGGTCCGCTGGGCCTTGAATATCTGGATCCCGCCGACGATCCGCGTGAGCACCAGCAACAGACTTGATACCATCGTGCAATATCGCGCTTGTCGACTGATCCGTACCCTCCGCATTCCGTCGCATGACGGCGCAGATCGTCGCGGGAGCAGTGAACATTCAACCCTGAGGACAAAACCCTAGCATGATCACCCTCAGCATCAACGGTAAGGACCACACCGTGGACGTGCCCCCGGACATGCCGATCCTGTGGGCGCTGCGCGATGTCGTCGGCCTGACCGGGACGAAGTTCGGTTGCGGCATGGCGCTCTGCGGGGCCTGCACGGTGCACCTCGACGGACAACCGATTCGCTCGTGCGTCACGCCGGTGGCCGCGGCCGCCGGGAAGAAGATCACCACCATCGAGGCGATCGGGGAAACGCCGGCCGGCAAGAAGGTACAGCAGGCGTGGTTGGCCCTCGAGGTCGTGCAGTGCGGGTACTGCCAGTCGGGTCAGATCATGTCGGCATCGGCGCTGCTCGCGAAGAACGCCCATCCCAGCGACGCCGACATCGACGGGGCGATGTCGGGCAATATCTGCCGCTGCGGGACCTACCCTCGCATTCGTGCCGCGATCAAGCACGCCGGGAAGGGAGCCTGACCATGGCCTCGCACACCGTATCACGCCGCGACTTCGTGGTGGTGCTCACCGCCACCGGGAGCGGGTTGCTGCTCGGCTGCCGGGTCGGTGATCGGGCCGGCGCGACAACCGCCGCCGCCGCGACGCCGCCTGCCTTCGCGCCGAACGCGTTCATTCGCATCGGCTCGGACGGCCGGGTCACGCTGATCATGAATCAGGTCGAAATGGGCCAGGGCACGTACACCTCGATGCCCATGCTCCTGGCGGAAGAGCTCGAGGTCGGGCTCGATCAGGTCCAGCTCGAGCACGCCCCGCCCAACGACAAGCTCTACGCCAATCCGTTTTTCGGCGACCAGGAAACGGGCGGCTCCTCGTCGGTGCGCGGCTTTTACGAGCCGCTGCGCCGCGCCGGCGCGACCGCGCGCACCATGCTCGTCGCCGCCGCTGCCCAAACGTGGGATGTCGACCCGGCGTCGTGTCGGGCCAAGCGGGGCGTGGTCACCCACACGCCGACCGGCCGGACGCTCCCATACGGCGCCCTGGCGGAAAAGGCCGCCAAACTGCCGGTGCCGGACAAGGTCCCGCTCAAGGATCCGAAGGACTTCACGCTGATCGGCACGGCGGCGAAGCGCCTGGACACCCCGGACAAAGTGAACGGCAAGGCCCAGTACGGCATCGACGTGCGGCTGCCGGGAATGAAGATCGCCACCGTGGCCGCTAGCCCGGTGCTGGGGGGCAAGGTAGCCGGACTGGACGAAGCCAAGGCGATGGCGATCCCGGGCGTGCGGCAGATCGTCAACCTGGGCGATGTGGTCGCCGTGGTGGCCGATCACATGTGGGCGGCGAAGCAGGGGCTCGCGGCCCTCGCCATCCGCTGGGACGACGGGCCCAATGGTAGTGTGAGCACTGCCGACGTCCTGCAGGGGCTCGACGCGGCCTCGCAGCAGCCGGGCGTGGTCGCCCGGACGCAGGGCCAGGTCGCCGACGCCCTCGGGGGCGCGGCGCAGAAAATCGACGCGGTGTACCAGGTCCCCTTCCTGGCCCACGCCACGATGGAGCCGATGAACTGCACCGTCCACGTCCAGAAGGACCGCTGTGAGGTGTGGACCGGTTCGCAGACGCTGACCCGGGCGCAGGGGACCGCCGCCCGGGTGACGGGCCTCCCGCTCGAGCAGGTGGTGGTGCACAACCATCTCTTGGGCGGCGGATTCGGCCGGCGACTGGAATACGACTGGGTGACGCAGGCGGTACGCATCGGACAGCGGGTCGAGGGGCCGGTGAAGGTGGTGTGGACGCGCGAGGAGGATATACAGCACGAGTTTTATCGCCCCTACTATTACGACCGCATGGCCGCCGGGCTGGATGCGCGCGGCACGCCGGTCGCGTGGAGCCACCGGGTCGTCGGCCCGGCCATCCTCGCGCGCTATCTGCCGCCTGCGTTCAAGAACGGGATCGACAGCGACGGGGTTGACGCCGCGGTACAGCTCTTGTACGACATCCCGGCGATCCAGGTTGAGTTCGTGCGGCACGAGGAGCCGGTCTTGAACACCACCTTCTGGCGTGGCGTGGGTCCCACCCACAACGCGTTCGTGATCGAGAGCTTCATGGATGAGCTCGCCGCCGCCGCAAAGGCCGATCCCGTCGAGTATCGGCGGGCGCTCCTGAGCAAGGCGCCGCGCGCCCGCGCGGTGCTCGACCTTGCGGCGAAAGCCGCCGGCTGGGGGCAACCTTTGCCCGCCGGGCGTGGCCGCGGCGTGGCCCTCCTCTATAGCTGGTGGGGCAGCTACCTGGCCGAGGTCGCCGAGGTCGAGGTGTCCAAGGCAGGTGATTTGCGCGTGCACCGGGTCGTCTGCGCCGTCGACTGCGGCACCGTCGTCAACCCCGACACCGTGAAGGCACAGATCGAGGGTGGCGTCAATTTCGGCATCAGCGGCGCGCTGTGGGGCGAGATCACGCTCAAGGACGGGCGGGTCGAGCAGTCCAATTTCCACAACTACCGGGTGTTGCGGATGAACGAGACGCCCACGATTGAGGTGCACCTCGTGCGAAACCTGGAGGCGCCGGGGGGGCTCGGCGAGCCGGGGACGTCGATCACGGGGCCGGCCCTCGCCAACGCGGTTTTCGCCGCGACTGGAAAGCGGATCCGGAAGCTGCCCTTGGTTCCGGCGCTCAAAGCATGATCGGCCCGGCAGGACTCTGCCCAAGCTGTCATCGACGTTGATCACTAGTGACGCCGTCAGGAGGTAACCATGTCGCCAGGACTTTCACAGGGCATCGCTCCGCCCGAGGCTAGCCCCGATTTCCGAAGCATGCCCATGAGCAATAATCGGATCGCCGTGGGTAGGGAGAACTCGACCACCATCGAGCTCTACTACGAGGACCATGGCTCGGGGTCGCCGGTCGTTCTGATTCACGGCTGGCCGCTCAACGGCGCGTCGTGGGAAAAGCAGACCGCGGCACTGCTCGCCGCCGGGCATCGGGTGATCACGTACGATCGCCGCGGTTTCGGACGATCGAGCCAGCCGGCTGTCGGATACAATTACGACACGTTTGCGTCCGACCTGAACACCGTGCTGACGTCGTTGAGCTTGACGGACGTGTGTTTGGCGGGGTTCTCGATGGGGACCGGAGAGGTGACGCGCTACATCGGCAATTACGGCACGAAGCGCGTGCGCAAAGCCGTGCTGATCGGCACGCTCGGCCCCTACCTCGTGAAGGCCTCCGACAATCCCGACGGCGTGGACGCCAGCGTTTTCGACGGCCTCAAGGCGGCGATCAAGGCCGATCGGCCCACGACCCTGCTCGATTTCCTGCACAACTTCTACAACTACGACGTGCTGGGCGGAAAACTCGTGAGCGAACGAGTGGTCGAAGACAACTGGAACGTCGCGGTCGGCGCGTCCGCCACGGGTACACTCGCCTGTGTCGACTCGTGGATCGAGGACTTCCGAAAGGACATCGTGCGCAACGATGTCCCCACGCTGCTTCTGCATGGGGACGCGGACCGCATTCTGCCTCCCGATGCGACGTCCAGACGGCAGGCGACGATGATCAAGAACGTGAAGTTCGTGGAGCTCAAGAATGGCCCTCATGGCGTGCTCTGGACTCACGCCGAGCAAGTCAACCGCGAGTTGGTCGACTTCCTCGCCTAGTGGCCTGTTACGATAGCGTCGACACTCTTCACTATCCTTCTCGGGGGTCTTTCATGTTCACGCGGTGGTCGGTTCGCGTCGGCCTGGCCTGCAGTCTCGCATGCTTTCCGCTCGCTCTGCGGGGGCAGGACAAGAGCCTCCAGCAGCGCATCGCCGATGACTTCATCGCGCTCGCCGGTGGCGTACACCCCGGCTACCGTATCGCGCATGCCAAGGGCATTGTCCTGACGGGCACGTTCGCGCCGTCGCGCGGCGCGACGTCGCTGAGCCGCGCTCCTCACCTGGTGACGGCGTCGACGCCGGTCATCGCCCGCTACTCGAACGGAAGCGGCGTCCCAGACGTTGCCGACAACAGCCCCCACGCGGTGCCACGCGGCCTCGCCCTTCGCTTCCAGCTGCCGAACGGCGCCTACACGGACATCGTGGCGAACTCGCACAACGGGTTCGTCGTCGGCACCGGCGAGGACTTCGCCGCATTCCTCGACGCGGCGCTCGCGACCAAGCCCGACAGTAAGCATCCGTCGCCGATCGAGGCGTTCCTCGGCACGCATCCGGCCGCTATGAAATTCGTGACCGACCCCGCGCGGGTGCCGGTCAGCTTCGCCACCGAGGTGTACTACGGCAACGACGCGTTCATCTTCGTCAACGCGCAAAACGTGAAGCAGCCAGGTCGCTACCGGCTCGTCCCTGTCGGCGGCACGAGGTACCTGGACTCGGCCGCCGCGGCGAAGGTGTCGGCCAACTACCTGTTCGACGAGCTCACGCGTCGGCTGGCGAAACAGCCGGTGAAGGTTCGTGTGCTTGTGCAGCTCGCGAACCCGGGTGATCCGACCTCGGATGCCTCGGTGGTCTGGCCAGAAGACCGCAAGCTCGTCGAGCTCGGCGTCGTCACGCTGACGACCGTCGCGCCGGACAATGCGGAAGTGTCGCGGAAGCTCCAATTCAACCCGATCTTCCTCAGTGATGGGATTCAGCTCTCCGATGATCCCTTACCGCCGCTTCGGTCCGCGGTGTACGCGCTGTCCGTGGCGAATCGACGTTCGCCGTCGCCCGCCGCGCCCGCGACGGCCGAGCAGCAGAACACTGCCCAGCAACAGAACGTAGATCCGACGTGGCTGAGCTTCGATACGGCCGCCAAGACCGTCCGCTTCCAATTGATCGCTGGACTCACCGGGCTTAACGGCGCCCTGAACTTCAACGGGTTCCGCGACGGGCAGCTCACGCTCGTCGTACCCGTCGGTTGGCAGACGGAGATCGACTTCCGTAACCATGACGGGGTGTTGCCGCACAGCGCCGAGGTGATCGCTCCGCAGACGCCGCCGCCGGCTCTGCCCGGCGAACCTGCGATCTCACGTGCTTTCACGCTCAAGCTTGCGCAAGGACTTCCTTCTGAAGCAACAGACGACATGCGCTTCGCGGCGCAGCCAGCGGGGGACTACCTGATCGCCTGCGGCGTGCCCGGGCACGGCGCCGCCGGGATGTGGATCCGGCTCCGAGTCAGTGGGACGGCGAAGACGCCGGAGTTGCTATCCACCCTCGCGGTAGGCTCCCGTTGAGAGCGGCTCAACGGCACGCGAGCGGCTCGATCGCAAGGGAAACTGCGGGAGAAGTGGCAACCGGGATTAGCAAGTGGTTGCCACGACAAGTCGGGGCGAGAGGATTTGAACCTCCGACCTCCTGGTCCCGAACCAGGCGCGCTAACCGGGCTGCGCTACGCCCCGAGGCTCCGTAAGCTAGAAGCCGACGAAACCTAAGGGAAGCCGCGCGCGGGCGAGCGCTGCGGCCACCTAACCTTC
>Ga0209239_1002405_pt1 | contig 11150 bp, 10 predicted proteins | sample GraSoi013_2_20cm_FD_185824 | JGI IMG/M metagenome (GOLD analysis project Ga0209239, IMG submission 185824) | Grasslands soil microbial communities from the Angelo Coastal Reserve, California, USA - Sample 10_02_2013_2_20cm (SPAdes) (version 2) | ecosystem: Environmental > Terrestrial > Soil >...
ACGCGCCTGGCCGACGAGGCGGGTAACGAAGAACGTGCCGCCCGAGTCAGGGACGAGGCCGATGTTCACGAAGGCGGGCACGAAGGTGGCCTGATCGGAGGCGATTCGCAGGTCACATGCGCAGGCAAGCGAGAGGCCCGCCCCGGCCGCGGCGCCGTTGACCGCGGCGATCACCGGCTTCTCGAGCGCCCGGATCGCCTTGATGGTCGGGTGGTAGTTGCCGCGCAGCCGAGAACCGATGTCGCCAGCGTCTTCTCGGAACTCGGTGAGGTCCTGGCCGACGCAGAACCCGCGGCCCGCGCCGGTGATCACGACGGCGCGAACGTCGTCGCCGCGCGCGGCCTTGAGCGCTCCCGCCAGCGCCTTGTGGGTGGCGGCATTGAGAGCATTCAGGACGTCGGGTCGGTTCAACGTGATCGTCAGAACCGCACCCTCGCGTGTTGTTTCCACTTCGGCCACGCGCGCGAGCCTAAATCACGCCGCAGGCCGACACTGCATTGCTAGCTTGGCCGAATGCCGGAGCTGACCTTCATCTCGTCTTCCGATGACGCTCGAGAGGACGAACCGCTCGACGCCTATTCCAAGGCCGTGACAACGGTTGCGGAGCGGCTGACGCCGTCGGTCGCGAACCTCCGGGTCTCGCGGCGCGTGCGGGGCGGCCGTCGCCTGGACGGCGGCGGCAGCGCCGTCGTGATCACGCCCGACGGCTTCACCCTCACCTCGGCGCACGTGATCGAGCGGACCGACAGCGGCCGCGCGTCGTTCGTCGACGGTCGCGAGCTCGAGTTCGAAGTCGTCGGCTCGGATCCGATGTCGGACCTGGCGCTGCTTCGAGTCGACGCCCGCGACCTGAGGCCGGCCGAGCTCGGCGACGCCGAGCGGCTGCGGGTCGGACAGCTCGTCGTCGCGATCGGCAACCCACACGGCTTTGCCGGTTCCGTGACGGCCGGCGTCGTCTCCGCTCTCGGCCGCTCGCTGCCGACCCGCGGTGGGCGCGTCGTGGACAACGTGATCCAGACCGACGCTGCGCTCAACCCGGGCAACTCCGGTGGCGCGCTCGCGGACGGACACGGACGGGTGATCGGCGTCAACACCGCTGTCGCCGGCGTCGGACTCGGGCTCGCGGTGCCGATCAACCAGGCGACGCGGACGATCGTCGGCGCGCTGATGACCGAGGGACGCTTTCGCCGCGCCTACCTCGGCATCGCCGGGGGGACCAGGCCGCTGCCGCCGCGGGTTGCTTCGCGGCTGCGCCGGGCCAGCGGCGTCGAGGTAGTCGAGGTCGTCGACGGCAGCCCCGCTGCTCAGGCAGGTCTCCGGCCCGAGGACTTGATCGTCGAGCTGAACGGGGTTCCCGTCGAGACGGTCGACGACATCCAGCGCCTGATGGTCGGTGAGCTGATCGGCTCCCAGGTTCACGCACGTGTGCTCCGCGAGGGCTCCGAGCGGGAGCTCGATCTCGTGCCGGTCGAGCTCGTCGGCTAGTCCAGTCGGGTCAGCGAACGGCGGACGCAGGCGCTACCTTGCCGCGTAACAGTTTTTGCAAGCGGGAACTGGAACCGGGATCGGATGAAAACGCGCGTGTTGACAATCGGCTCTGCGGCCGTGGTGCTCGTCCTCGCGGCGGGTGCCGGCGGTCTCTACGCCTACGACTCGTCGCGGTCGGACACGATCGCGAAGGGGATCACGGCTGGGGGCGTCGACGTCGGCGGGCTTAGCGCCGCACGCGCACGTGACGTTCTCAAGCGCAGTCTCGGCCCCAAGATCGGCCAGGGCGTCGTCCTGAAGTGGGGCGCGCAGCACTGGACCTTGCCCGCGGCCAGCATCGACGCGAGGCTCGGAGTCGACCGGATGGTTCGCGAGGCTCTGAAGCGCAGCCGCGAGGGGAGCTTCCTCGGCCGGGCGATGCGTGACCTGCGCGGCGAGAAGCTGCAAGCCACCGTCCCGTTGCGGGTCGCGAATTCACGCGAGAAGCTCTACGGCTTCATCGACGTGATCGCCAAGGAGATCGACAGACCTGCGGAAAGCGCGACGATCAGCCCGACCGGTTACTCCCTCAATGTGACGGCGTCGCACGTGGGGGTCGCCGTGCAGAAGCGTTTTCTCGCGGCGCGGATCCTGCGCCAACTGCGAGACCCGACGTCCACGCACGTCGCGTTGATCCCGACACGGACGCTGCGCCCGCACGTCAGCAGCGCACGGCTCGCCTACAAGTACCAGACGTTCATCACGATCGACCGGGCCCATTTCACCCTGCGGCTCTGGAAGAACCTCCGCCTCGCCCACTCGTACAGGATCGCGGTCGGCCGCCAAGGTCTCGAGACTCCGGCCGGCATCTACGAGATCAACGACCGGCAGGTGAACCCATCCTGGCATGTCCCGAACAGCGCCTGGGCCGGCGACTTGGCGGGCCGCGTGATCCCGCCGGGCCCCGACGATCCGATCAAGGCCCGCTGGCTCGGCTTCTACAACGGCGCCGGGATCCACGGCACCGACGAGATCTCGTCACTCGGCACCGCGGCCTCACACGGCTGCATCCGTATGTCGATCCCGGACGTCGAGCAGCTCTACCCGCAGGTGCCCCTGCACGCGCCGATCTACGTCGGTTAGCCAGGGACTGTCCCCGAAGGGGACTGTCCCTACAGCCGCGACGAAGTTCGCAACCGTTGTAGGGACAGACCCCTGCGGGGTCAGTCCCTTCGTTCCTCACCGCCCCTTGAACTCGGGCTCGCGCTTCTCGGTGAAGGCGGTGAGGCCTTCGCTCGCGTCCTCCGACGCGAAGGCGAGGTAGAGCGCTCGGCGCTCGGCTTCCAGGCCCGCCTGCAGCGTCGTCTCGTACGCCCGGTTGACCGACTCCTTTGCCAGCCGGGTCGCGACCGGACCCTTCGCGGCGACCTCGCGCGCCAGGCGCTTCGGCTCCTCGAGCCACGCCTCGCGGGCGACCACGCGTGACACGAGGCCCGCCGCCAGCGCTTCCTGTGCCGTCAGCCGCCGGCCGCTCAGGATCACGTCCATCGCCAGCGCCTTGCCGACTGCACGCGTCAAGCGCTGGGTGCCGCCGGCGCCCGGGATGATCCCGAGCGACGTCTCGGGTTGCCCGAACTGCGCCGTCTCGGAGGCGACGATCAGGTCGCACGACATCGCGAGCTCGCACCCGCCGCCGAGGCAGAAGCCGGAGACGGCCGCGACCAGCGGCGTCCAGAGCGAGCGGATCGCGTCCCAGCGCTCGACGCGGCGCTGGTAGTAGAGGTCAATCGCCGACGAGCGAGCGAGCTCGCCGATGTCGGCGCCGGCCGCGAAGGCGCGCTCGTTGCCGCCGAGGACGATGCAGCGGACCGCCTTGTCGCGGTCGAGCTCCGACAGCGTCGCCACCAGCTCGTCCATCAGCTCGTCCGAGAGCGCGTTCAGCGCCTCCGGCCGGTTGAGCAGGACGACCGCGACCGGACCGGCGCGCTCGAGGAGAACTAGTCCTCGCCCTTCGCCAGGAATCCCCGAATCGCCTCCTTCGCCTCATCGCCGAGCATCGACATCGCCAACCAGTCGCGTGCGTGGCCGACCGTCTCGTGCCAGGAGATGTCGCGCCACCAGTTGAGCTGCTGCTTCGTGTACCGGATCGTCTGCGGCAGCTTGACGGCGAGCCGCTCGACGTAGTAGTCGACCGCTGCGTCCAGCTCGGCCGCCGGCACCGCCCGGTTGACGAGCCCCCACTCCTCGGCTTGCTTCGCAGGGATCTCGTCGCAGAGCAGCAGGATCTCGCGCGCGCGGCGGTCGCCGACGAAGATCGGCAGCCACTGCGTCGCGCCGCCGGCAGGCACCGAGCCGTGTTCGGGGCCGACGTGCCGGATGAACGCGTCGTCCACCATCACCGCCAGGTCGCACGCCATCTGCAGCTCGTTACCGCCGCCGACCGCGATCCCGTTCACCCGCGCGACCGTCGGCTTGCCGATCTCCCGCAGCCGGTCGTGCATGTCCTTGAAAGCGCCGAACCACTTCCAGTACTCGCGCGGATTGTCGAGCAGGTCGGCGCCCCACGCCTTCAGGTCGGCGCCGACGCAGAACGCACGCCCCGTGCCGGTGACGACGACGACCTTGATCTCGTCGTCCCACGAGGCGTCCTCGCAGGCCCGCGCCAACTCGCGCAGCATCCGGAAATCGAAGGCGTTCAGCACCTCGGGCCGGTTGAGCGTGATCGTCGCCCGCGGCGGCGCCTTCTCGTAGACGATCCGCTCGAACCCGAGCTCTTCGGGCGAGACTGGCCGCGGCGCGTCGGGCTCGGTCACGGGCGCGAGCCTAACGGAGGCGCGTCTAGCATCCCGCCGATGTCGGGAGGGAACGCGCTGGCCGTCAGCATGAGTCTCGTCGCCGGCGTCGCGGGCACGGTGCAGATCGCCGTGATGGGACGGCTCGGCGACCGGATCGGCGTCGTGCCGGCCTTCGCCTTCGCAGCGGCCGTCGCGGCCGGCTTCGGTGCCCTGGCGCTGCTTGCCGCGCGCCGCTCCTTCACCGGCTATGCGGACGCGGTCCATCAGCCCTGGTGGCTCTGGCTCGGGGGCCTGATGGGCGCCTTCGTCGTTCTCACGATCACGTATGCCGGGCCGCGGCTTGGCACAACCGCCACCGTTGCGGTCTTTCTCGTCGGCCAGTTCGCAGCCGCGGCAGTCGTCGACCGCTACGGCCTCTTCGGCCTCGACCGCATCCCGGTGGGCTGGCCGCGAGTGCTCGGGCTCACCCTCCTCGCGGTCGGCGCCGCGCTGACGCTGAAGAAGTGAGCTACTCGATTTCCGCGAAGTAGACGCGGAAGGGCACGCCAAGCCCTCGCGCGTCCTCGGCCGCCCTCACGAGCCCGTCCTGCGCGGCCTTCCAGGTCTCGCGATCCGAGAACTCGTACTCGAAGTAGTGGGCGATGTCGGACTCGCCCTGCGGCGTCCCGAGGATGCGGCCGTGGCGGATCGTCGCGGTAGGAACCTCGCGCCGGTTGAGCTCGACATGCTGCTCGTACCGGTCCGGGTCCGGCGCATCGGGGTAGAGGACGAAGACGCGGATCACGGTTGGAGCCTAATGGGACGAATGGCGAAGGCGCGCACGTTGTGACGAGAGTGAGTCGCAAGTCAAGAATCTGGATCGCGCTTTGGGTGGTCTACATCGTCTGGGGCTCGACCTACCTCGGAATCGAGCTGGCCGGCGAGACGATCCCGCCCTTCTACGCCGCGGGCACGAGGTTTCTGATCGCGGGAACGCTGATGCTGGGGATCGTCGCCTGGCGGCGCGGAACCGCGGTGCTCCGTCTGACGAAGGCGGAAGCCGCATCGGCGGCGGTTGTCGGAGTGCTGCTCCCGGGCTCGAACGCGCTGCTCTTCCTCACCGAGCGCCAGGTGCCGATCGGCCTGGCCTCCCTGATCATCGCGGCGATCCCGCTCTGGGTCGTCCTGCTTCGCTTCGCCGCGCGAGAGCGACCGGATCTCGTCTCGGTCACCGGCCTCGTCGTCGGCTTCGCGGGGATCGCTCTGCTCGTCCGTCCCGGCGGCGACTCGGGATCGCTCTTCTACCTGCTGCTGACCGTGCTCGGCTCGTTCACGTGGGCGTTCGGCTCCTTCCTCTCGCCGCGGTTGCCCGTGCCGCGGGACGCGTTCGCGGCGACCGCATACGAGATGCTCGCCGGCGGCGTGGTGCTGATGACCGCGGCGCTGATCGCCTACAGCCCGAACCAGCTCAACCCGGCTCACTACTCGGCGCGCTCGCTCTTCGGGCTCGCGTACCTGATCGTCTTCGGCTCGCTGATCGGCTACAGCGCGTACGCCTGGCTGCTCGCGAACGCGCCGATCGGCCAGGTCTCGACGTACGCCTACGTCAACCCGGTGATCGCGATCGCACTCGGAGCGATCGTGCTCGGCGAGTCGATCACCTGGCGGATCGTCGGCGGCGCGCTGCTCGTCCTCGCTGCGGTCGCGATCGTCGTCCGCAGGGAGTCCAGGCAGGATGTCGCAGCCGAGGGCGCCTCGTTCGGCGGTGCGGCCGGTTCAGAGCCCGACGATCTCGTCAGGACTGACGGGCACACGGGTGAGCTCGCGGCCGGTCGCGTCGCGAAGCGCTGAGACGACGGCCGCGGTCGAGACGACCGTCGGCGGCTCGCCGACGCCCTTGACCCCGTAGGGCGCGTCCGGCTCGGGCTCCTCGACGAGCTCCGCGTCCACCGGCGGCATGTCCAGGGTCGTCGGCACGAGGTAGTCCGTGAAGCTCGCGTTCGTGATCAGGCCGTCCCGGGTCTGGATCTCCTCCATCAGCGCGAGCCCGAGCCCCTGTGCGATTCCGCCCTCGATCTGGCCGTAGACGGCCTGCGGGTTGACTGCCTTGCCGACGTCTTGCGCCGTCCCGATCCAGACGACGCGGGTGAGGCCGAGCTCCACGTCGACCTCGGCGACGACGCGCATCGCGGCGCAGATGTAGGCGACATGAGCGCCGTCGCCGGTGACCTGGCCCGTCTCGGGATCAAGCGGCGTCGTCGGGCGGTGGTGGTAGATACGCTCGACGTCGATCGTCTCCCCCGGCGCGAGATTGCCGCCGCGGCGCGCGAGCTCCTCGTTGGCGGCTCGCGCCGCGAGCTGCACTGCGCCTGCGGCCATCCAGGTCATCCGCGAGGCCGACGCCGAGCCGGCGGAGCCGACCGAGCTGGTCGTCGCCGCGCCGAGCACGACATCGTCGAGGTCGAGCTCGGTACGAGCGGTCTGCAGGATCACGTTGACGACGCCCTGACCGACTTCCGCGGCGGCGCAGTGGACCTCCGCGGCGAGCTCCTCGTCGCTTGCGGTCAGTCGCACGCGGGCCGCGGTCGAGTCATCGAACCCCTCGGAGTAGCAGACGTTCTTGAAACCGACGGCGAAGCCCACCCCGCGCCTGACGCCCTCGCCGCGCGTCGTGTTGCCCGAGCCGCCCGGAAGACGCAGGGCGTCGCGCGGCAGCTCCTCCGGCTCGGGTACTGGCAGGGCAGCGGCGCGGCGGATCACCTCCGCGGCCGGGAACGAGCCGGTGATCCGCTGGCCGGTCGGGAGCGTGTCGCCGGGTGCGAGCGCGTTCCGGAGACGGAGCTCGACGGGGTCGATGCCGAGCTCGGCGGCCAGCTTGTCCATCTGCGCCTCGTGCGCGAAGCAGCTCTGCACGGCGCCGAAACCGCGCATTGCGCCGCAAGGCGGATTGTTCGTGTAGACGCAGGTGCACTCGACGAGCGCGTTCTCGACCGCATACGGGCCGCAGGCAAAGGCCGACGCGTTCGCGGTCACGGCTGCGGAGCTCGAGGCATAGGCGCCGCCGTCGAGCAGGATCCTCGCGCGGACGTTGACGAGCTTGCCGTCGCGGTTCGCCCGGTGCTCCATCCAGATCTTCGCGGGGTGGCGATGGATGTGGCCGACGAACGACTCCTCGCGGTTGTAAACCATCTTCACCGGGCGGTCCGTATGCAGCGCGAGCATCGCGGCATGGATCTGCATCGAGAGGTCTTCGCGGCCGCCGAAGGCGCCTCCCACGCCCGCGAGGTGGATCCGGACCTGCTTGGGCTCGAGGCCGAGGCACGGGGCCACCTGGTCGCGGTCGATATGCAGCCACTGCGTCGCGACGTAGACGTCGACGCCGCCTTCCGCGTCGGGGATCGCGAGGCCCGACTCCGGGCCGAGGAAGGCCTGATCCTGGATGCCGAGCTCGTAGACGTTCGGGCGCTCGTCGTCACGGAAGCCGTGGCCGGCCGTCGGCCGGCCGTCGTGGATCGGCTCGCGCTCGGTCGCCTGTTCGGGATCGACGACCGGCTCGAGCGGCTCATAAGCGACGCGGATCCGCTCTGCGGCGCGCCGCGCCTGCTCCGGGTGCTCGGCCGCAACGATCGCGACCGGCTCGCCGAAGTAGCGGACGCGGTCGATCGCGAGCACCGGCTGGTCGGGGAACTCGAGCCCGTAGGTCTTTGCGCCCGGGACGTCGGAGTGGGTCAGCACCGCATGCACCCCGGGCATGCCGACGGCCTCCGAGATGTCGACCTCGGAGACCAGGGCGTGCGCGTGCGAGCTGCGCAGTGTGTGGCCCCAGAGCATCCCGGCTGCGAAGAGGTCGCTCGAGTAGGCGAACTCGCCGGTCACCTTCGGGATCGCGTCGATGCGTTTGACGCTTTCGCCTACACGGCCGAGCTCGAGCGTGCGGGCGGTCGCGCTCACGAGCCGGCCGCCAGTCTGACCGCGTCGAAGATCTTCGCGTACCCCGTGCAGCGGCAAAGGTTGCCCGACAGGGCCTCGCGGATCTCGTCCTCGCTCGGGTTCGGGCTGCGCGCCAGCAGGTCGGCGGTCGCGACGACGAAGCCGGGCGTGCAGAAGCCGCACTGAACCGCGCCCGTCTCGGCGAAGGCCGCCTGAACCGGATGCAGCTCGCCATCCTCGGCCAGCCCCTCGACCGTCACGAGCTCGTGGCCGTCCGCCTGGGCCGCGAGGACAAGGCAGGCGCAGACAAGCCTGCCGTCGAGGAGCACGGAGCAGGAGCCGCACTCGCCCTGCTCGCACGCGTTCTTCGAGCCGGGGAGGCCGAGCCGTTCGCGGAGGACGTAGAGCAGGCTTTCCCCGGCCCAGACGTCGGCCTCGAGGCGCTCGTCGTTGACCGTCAGCTCGATTCTCATTGCAGGCAACGCTCGACGGCCCGGACCGTGAGGACCCGCAGCGACTTGCGGCGATAGACGGCGCTGCCGCGAACGTCGTCGATCGGGCTCGCCACGGCTGCGACGCGCTCCGGGAAGCCGTTGAGCTCGGCCAGCGGCGCCTGCACGAGGCCGGCCACCGGCCCTGCGGACCCGAACGCGGCGCGAACCTCGTCATGATCGCGATCGACGGTCAGCGCCAGCGAGACGACCGAGATCACCATCGCGTTGCGCGGGCCCACTTTCATGAACGTCTGTGGCCCGGCCGCGGGTCGGACGAGGATGGCGACGATCAGCTCGTCGGCAGCAAGCGCGTTCCGCTTCGGCCCGGTCAGGAACTCCGGCAGCGGGACGCTACGCTCGCCGCGGACGCTCGCGAGCTCGACGACCGCGTCACCGATCAGCAGCGGTGGCAGCGCGTCGCCGGCGGGGGAAGCAGTGCCCAGGTTGCCGCCGACGGTGCCGCGATTGCGAATCTGCGGACCGCCGACAGTGCGCGAGGCCTCGGCCAGCGCCGGCAGGGCCTCCGCGAGCGCCGCCTCCATCCCCTCGGTGTACGTGAGCCCCGCTCCGAGCCGGATCGACCCGTTGTCCCGGGACCAGCCGCATAGCTCCCGGACCTCGTTCAAGTTGAGCAGCGTCTCGGGCCTCGCCCGGTCGAAGTTGAGCTCGACCATCACGTCCGTGCCGCCCTGAATAGGGACCGAGCCGGGGTGCTCGGCCTTGAGCCGCAGCGCCTCGGCGAGCGAGCGAGGGGTCAGCACCTGCACTTCGGCGAAGGGTATTCGCCCCGTAGCCGGGCGGGTATCGTCGCCTTGAATGGCGGACCTGGTGCGACGGCTGGCGGTCGCGCGCGGCGACGAGCCCGCGGACCTCGTCGTCCGTGGCGGCCGCGTGCTCTCGGTCTTCACGCGCGAATGGCTCGAGACCGACATCGCGATCGCCGAGGGGTACGTCGCCGGGCTCGGCGACTACGAGGGAACCGAGGAGGTCGACGCGACCGGCCGCTACGTCGTGCCCGGTTTCGTCGACGCGCACATGCATCTCGAGTCGCCGAAGCTATTGCCGGACGAGTTTGCGCGGCTCGTGCTGCCACTCGGGACGACCGCCGTCGTCGCCGACCCGCACGAGCTCGCGAACGTGCTCGGCACCGACGGCGTCCACTGGCTGCTCGACTTCTGCGCCGAGCTGCCGCTCGACGTCTATTTCATGGCGTCCTCGTCCGTCCCCGCCTCGCGCTTCGAGTCACCCCGGCGTGCGCTGAACGAAGGCGACCTCCAGGGGCTACTCCGGCGCCGCCGCGTCCTCGGGCTGGCCGAGATGATGAATTTCCCAGGCGTGATCGCGGGTGACGAGGACGAGCTGACGAAGCTCGGTCTCACCGGCGCGACCCACGTCGACGGCCACGCACCCGGCGTCGTCGGCAAGCAGCTGAACGCCTACGCCGCCGCCGGGATCCGCTCCGACCACGAGGCGCGGACGGTCGAAGAAGGCCGGGAGCGGCTCCGCGTGGGCATGTGGGTGCTGATCCGCGAGGCCTCGATGGCCCGGAACCTGCAGGCGCTCCTGCCTCTGGTCGAGGAGTACGGAACCTCGCGGATCGCCTTCTGCACGGACGACAAGGACCCCGACGACATCGCCGAGAACGGCCACATCAACGGCATGGTCCGGGACGCCGTCGCTACCGGGATCGCCCCGGAAGACGCACTCGTGCTCGGATCGCTGAACCCCGCGCTCTGGCACGGACTCGATCACCTGGGGGCGCTCGCGCCCGGCTACCAGGCCGACATGCTGCTCCTGCCGGACCTCGAGAGCTTCCGGCCTGAAGTGGTCCTGAAGCGCGGCCGTCCGGTCGAGGAGATCGCGCGCTCCGAGGTACCGGAGTGGGTCAAGCACACGGTCCGGATCGGGCCGGTCGCGGCCGAGCGCTTCCGGATCGTGTGGCCCAATGAGGCGAAGGCGCGCGTGATCGGGCTCGTCCCCGATCAGGTCGTCACCGAGTCGCTCGTCGAGGAGCCGACCGTTCGCGACGGCGAGGCGGTCGCCGACCCCCCTCGCGACCTGGCCAAGATCGCAGTCATCGAGCGTCACCTCGGCACGGGGCGAGTCGGCCTCGGTTTCGTGCGCGGCTTCGGCCTCGAGCGCGGCGCACTGGGCTCAACGGTCGCCCACGACGCCCACAACCTGGTCGTCGTCGGAACGAACGACGCGGACATGGCCCGGGTCGTCGAGCAGCTGGGCGAGCTCGGTGGGGGGATCGTCGCGGTCGACGACGGCGAAGTGCTCGCCGAGCTGCCGCTGCCGGTCGGCGGACTGCTCGCCGACCTTCCGCTGGCCGAGGTCGTCGAGCGCAGCCGCGCCTGCACGGAGGCGGCGAAGCGGCTCGGCTGCCGGGGCGCGACGCCGTTCCTGACGATGTCGTTCCTCGCGCTCTCCGTGATCCCGAGCCTCAAGATCACCGATCAGGGCCTGGTCGACGTCGACCGCT
>Ga0209239_1002408_pt1 | contig 11149 bp, 12 predicted proteins | sample GraSoi013_2_20cm_FD_185824 | JGI IMG/M metagenome (GOLD analysis project Ga0209239, IMG submission 185824) | Grasslands soil microbial communities from the Angelo Coastal Reserve, California, USA - Sample 10_02_2013_2_20cm (SPAdes) (version 2) | ecosystem: Environmental > Terrestrial > Soil >...
TCGCAGCGCTTCTCTCGAAACACGGTTTCAAAAAGCAGGACATCGATGCGTTTGCGGTTGCCTCTGGCCCGGGTTCGTTCACAGGCTTGCGAGTGGGATTGGCTGCAGTTAAGGGCTTGGCAGAAATTCTGGGGAAGCCGATCGCAACCGTGTCAATGCTGGAAGTGGTAGTGATGGCCGGTGCGTCGGAGGGAAGAGTCCTTGCCGTCCTCGATGCGGGTCGAGGTGAAGTTTACGCAGGCCAGTATGAAGTCTCTGCGGAAGCGACGACCATGATCGATGAGAGGCTCGCCAGGCTGGAGGCGTTGGCCACATCAGACAGTAATTTGACGCTAGTCACATCTAACAATGGCATTGCTGAAACTCTTGGCGCAAGAGGACTGCGAGTGCTGGAAGTTGGCATTCAAGGGAGTGACGCCATCGCCCGTCGAGGGTGGAGAAAGATTTTGACAGGCGAAACTGTTTCACCAGAAGCGCTGGAAGCCAACTACATCCGGCGGTCCGATGCAGAGATTTTCTCAAAAAGCAGTTCTTAGCTTTTAATCTCGAAACCAGAAACTCGAAACTCGAAAATCTTTGCTAGTCCGTCCCGCCAGCTCCGCTGACATTGCCGCCATGATGGCTCTGGAGACGCATGCAGTCACGGCAGCGCACTGGTCGCGACAGCAATACGAACAAGTCTTCGCAGCGCCTGAAGCACGCCGCGAAGCGCTGATCATAGAAAGCGAGGGCATCCAGGGTTTCCTGGTGGCGCGGGCTCTGGATAAAGAATGGGAGATCGAAAATATGGCCGTCTCTGGCCCAGCTCGGCGACACGGCCTGGGTACCCGTCTGTTGGGCGAGTTTCTCGATAGGGCACGGCTTGCGGACGCGGAAATGGGGTTTTTAGAGGTGCGGGAGTCCAATCGCGCGGCCCGGGCGCTGTACGAAAAATGGGCTTTCGTTGAATCCGGGCGACGCAAAGGCTACTACCGCGGACCGGAAGAGGACGCCATCACATATTGTCTTTACTTTGCATGATTTGCCTCGTTTATGGTGCATATTTTGTTATTAAAAGTATGGAATTTGGGATTGAACCAGCATAGGTCGTATGTTAGTTTTAGACCTGAAATCAGGGCAGGAGGTCTGCTGGATGCTAACTCCGAGGGACCAGCTCCTGGCCAGCCACGAAGAATTTCAAAAGCTGGCGCAGGAACATACGCAGTACGCACAACGTCTTGATTCACTCACCCAAAAGCGTTATCTCACCGAAGATGAAAAGTTGGAAGAGGTCCGGCTGAAAAAGCTGAAACTGCGCCTGAAAGATCAAATGGAATCAATCGAGCGCCAGTATCGGCAGCATCAGGTCGCTTAATTCCTGTCCAGACCTTGCGCGGCGAAGCCGCCAAAGGGTTCATACGCTTAAATCAACGGCGCTCATAAGCGCCTTTTTTATTGGCATTTAACATGAAAGGCGCATGCGCTCTCTAGCCCTGCACTATAATTCTGTATCTCTCCATGGTTGCTGACGGCTACTATTACGCACTATCCCTTGTGGGTGCAGCTGTGCTCCTGGGTTGGCTTGTGGGCACATTCTGGGCGCTGCCCGCACTGGTTCTGACAGCTTTTTTCCTGTGGTTCTTCCGTGATCCGGAGCGGGAGATTCCTGACACGGCGGGGGCAGTGGTATCGCCTGCCGACGGAAAAGTTACGGGAATCTGGCCGGTGACGGAAAATGGTATCCGCCAAACACGCATCAGTATTTTTCTTAACGTTTTCGATGTTCACGTAAATCGCTCTCCGATCTCGGGAATAATCCGGGAGGTCCGCTATCAGGTGGGGAAGTTCGGGAATGCGATGAATTTAACTTCCGCCGAACAGAATGAGCAGAATGTCGTCACCGTGGAAGGCGACGGACAGCGGATCAAATTCAAGCAAATCGCGGGCCTTCTGGCGCGACGGATTGTGTTCACGAAAAAAGCAGGCGACCGAGTAGAACGGGGAGAACGAGTCGGACTGATCAAGTTTGGCTCGCGAGTGGATGTTTTCCTGGACGCGTCCGCCAGTCTGCAAGTCAAAATGGGAGATCGGGTAAAAGGCGGAAGCAGTGTACTGGCGTTTGTGCCACCTGCGCCCGAACTCGCGGCAGTTGGGGCTGAACAATCCCGGCAAGGAGCGTTCTGATGGATCCGGAATTTCTCGAGACTCCAAAGCGGCGACTGGAAGATCGCCCTCCGAAAAAGCTCCGCAAGGGGATGTTCATTCTCCCATCCTTGTTCACCACCGCAAACATCGCGGCGGGCTATTACGCGATTCTGCAGGTCACGCACGGCAATTTCACCGACTTCTGGCACTTCGACAATGCCGCCAAAGCAATTGGCTTTGCCGTGTTGTTCGATGGTCTCGACGGACGCATTGCCCGGATGACCAGAACCAGCAGCGATTTTGGCAGGGAACTGGATTCACTCGCCGATGTCATCACCTTCGGCGTAGCTCCGGCCATGTTGGCATGGAGTTGGGGTTTCCGCCAGTTGCCCGCCGTATTGGCACCCCAGCTGTTGAGCAAGCTGGGACAATTGGGCGCCATTGCCAGCTTTCTGTTCCTCATGGCCGGTACCAGTCGGCTGGCCCGCTTCAACATCACGGCCAACCCGCAACCGTCAAATCCCGGACGTCCGGGAAAGAAATATTTTGTGGGCATGCCGATTCCCGCCGGTGCCGGAGTGATTGCCGCAGTGGTGCATTTCTCTGGTGGGGACCCAATCGCATCCTGGTGGACTGCCGTTACTTGGATGTTGATGCTAGTTGCGGTTGCATACCTGATGGTAAGCACGTGGCGGTTCTATAGCTTCAAAGACATTGATTTCCGTTCGCGGCAACCATTCCAACTTATTATTCTTTTCGGCCTGTTGTTTGCCGCTATCTGGTATTTCTCGGAGTGGGTTCTGTTCGCGATCGCGCTACTCTACATGTTCTCGGGTGTGGTCTGGCGTTTGCAATGGATTTTCCGGCGTAAGGGCGGCCCGCCATCGCCTCCGGCGTACAAGGAGGCTTCGCAGACTTCATGAGTTCGCACGCAAAATCAACGGCGCTCGCCCATACCGAACCTATGCGTGGCGGCAACTTTTACCGTCTTGCGATTGTCGGCGCGGGCACGCTCAAGGGAAAAGAAGTTGCGGAAGTGCTCAGCGACCGCAATTTTCCATCGCTGGATATCAAACTCTTGGACGACGATGAATCTCTGGGACAACTTGAGACCCTGAAAGATGAGATTACCTTCATCCAGAGCGTCCGGACCGAACAGTTCGACAAGATCGATTTCACTTTTTTCGCGTCGGATCCGGATTGCACACGCAGAAATTGGAAGACAGCCCGCAAGGCAGGCAGCGCGATTGTGGATCTCTCTTATGCGCTGGAAGATGAACCCGACGCAGTCGTACGCTCACCATGGATCGAACGCCAGTTGGGCCAGGCGTTAACCGTCGAATTGCAGCCCGGACCATCGGTGGTAGCGCATCCTGCCGCCGTGGTGCTGGCTCTCATCCTATTGCGAGCGCACCGAGCCGGCAGGGTGAAGCGCGCGGTGGCAACTGTGTACGAGCCTGCATCCGAACATGGACAAAGGGGGATGGATGAACTGCACGAGCAGACCGTGAATCTGCTGTCGTTCCAGCAGCTGCCCAAGAATGTGTTCGACATCCAGGTGGCTTTCAATATGGTAAGCCGCTACGGACAGCAGGCGGCTCCTGCTTTGGCCACCGTGGAGCATCGAGTGCTGAAACACTACCAGCGCATCGCGGGTAAGGATGCGCCGCTCCCGTCGCTGCTCCTGGTGCAGGCCCCGATATTTCATGGGCACGCTTTCGCAGTCCATGTCGAGTTAGAACAAGCCATGGAATTGGCAACATTTTCACAGGCACTGGCCGGTGAACATGTGAACATTACCCTTCTGGCCGAGGAAGCGCCCACCAACGTGAACGCCGCTGGACAGGGTGATGTGTTGTTGTCCATTGTTCCTGACGCAAATAGTGCGAACAGCTTCTGGTTGTGGGCGGCCTCGGACAATCTTCGAATTGCGGCGTCGACCGCGGTCGAGTGCGCGGAGACCATGGCCGCGAGCCGGCCAAAGGGAAAAATCCAGTGAAGCGCTGGCTGACGGGCTGGGCAATGTTGGTTTGCATTTGCTGCACTGCTTGCGGTTATCACACCGCCGGTCACGCCGTTCAGCTTCCCGATAAGGTCAGGACCATTGCCATTCCGGCGTTCGTTAATGACACCCAGACTTACAAAATCGAGCAGATGCTCACTGCTGCCGTGGCACGAGAATTGGTCACACGCACTCACTATCATGTTCTAAACGAGGCTGATCAGGCGGCGGATGCAACACTGCGCGGAACTGTCCTTTCCAGCTATGCCTCTCCTCTTACCTACGATTCGCAGACGGGACGCGCAGCCAGTGTGCTGGTGATCGTCGGCATGAGGGTCTCGTTGACCGACAAGCAGGGCAAGGTTTTGTATCAGAATCCTTCTTACGTGTTCCGTGAGCAGTACCAGGTGTCGCGTGAACTCTCCAGCTTTTTCGAGGAAGATTCCCCAGCCATGCAACGGTTGTCGCGCGAGTTCGCCCGCACCCTGGTGAGCAACATTCTGGAGGGCTTTTAATGCGCGGCTTCGCTCAGGCTGACCGCTTCGTATCGGAAGTGCAGGCACACAAGTTGCGGCCTGCGTACGTATTCGTTGGAGACGAAGTTTTCTTCCGCAAGCGTTGCCGGGAAGCGATTCTTGAACATCTGGTGCCGCCCGATTTACGCGATTTCAGCCTATTCGACTTTGATCTGGCGGAAACCGACCTGACGGAGATACTCGATCGCGCGCGTACTCCATCACTGATGGCACCTTTCCAGGTGTTTTTCATTCGCGGAGTGAAGAACTTATTCGGGCGGGGTTCATATCAGGACAAACTCGATGCCATCGAGTCCTACTGTAAAGATCCGAACCCGGCTGCCGTCCTGATCTTTGTAGCCGACCACATCAGCATCCCCGCCGACGCCCGCCGCATGGACCTGACCGATAAAGAACGTTACGAACGCATTCGCGAATCGATGGGCGAGTATTGTGCCATCGTTGAATTGGCACGGGTGGAAGAAGGCGAAGCGGTGCGCTGGATCGGCGAATACTGCACCCTTCAGTCAGTGAAGATCGATGCTGATGCGGCGCGCGAACTGGTGGACGCCCTGGGTGGCGACATGATGATGATCTCCAACGAACTGGAGAAACTGATTCTCTATGTCGGCGAGAAAAAGCGCATCACCCTGGGCGACGTCGAGACGATGGTGCTGGCCGCAAAACAAAGATCGCTATATGAACTGACCGATGCGATCTCCGCCAAAGATCGCGTTCGTGCGTTGCAGATGCTGGATGCCATCCTATCGACCGGCGATGGCGACGAAGCTGCTATCGGTCACCTTTACATGCTGGCGAAAACGTTTCGCCAGATGCTGGTCATTCTCGAGCGCAACGTCCGCGATCAGCGCATGCTATGGGCCGCGCTCTGGCAGGGCTTCCGCGTGCCTCCCTTTGCCGCCGACGACATCATCCGCCAGGCGCGCCGTTACAACTCCAAACGCGAACTGACGCGGGCTATCCGGCTGATCGCAAAAGCCGACTTGGCATTACGCTCCAATCCCCCGAGTAAACGCATGATGTTGGAGAAATTGGTGCTCGACTTGACTATGGAACCGAAGCCGGAGACGGGCTGGATGCAGGAAGAGCTGCCAGTGTAAGTCTGCGACGATACCTCTTCCTTGAATCATGCTCAACGTAGCTTCCTATCTTGCCCGCATTGGATACACTGGACCCACCGCCCCGACCGCAGTTACTTTACGTGCGATTCACCGCGCCCATTTGCTGACCGTCCCTTTCGAAAATCTGGACATCGCACAGGTAACGAAAATTGTCTGTGAAGAAGACGCATTCCTGCGCAAGATCGTTAACCATCGGCGAGGCGGCTTCTGTTACGAGATAAACGGCGCTTTTGCCGCGTTACTGCGCGGGCTGGGATTTGAAGTCACTTTGCTCTCCGCCCGTGTCCCGCGCGAAGATGGAACGGAAACCCCCGAATTCGATCATATGACGCTACGTGTGGATCTCGATGAACCCTGGCTGGCCGACGTGGGCTTCGGAGATTGCTTTCTGGAACCCTTACGATTGCAGACAGACGAGGAACAAGTACAAGACGGACAGAAATTTCGTGTCAGAGAAGAAAAGGATTCGCTTCACGTAGAGAGATCTGGCCCCAACGGAAGCTGGAAAGGCGAGTACACCTTTTCTCTCGTCCCTCGACGCCTGGACGAGTTCGCACCCATGTGCCATTACCATCAGACCTCGCCGGAGTCACCGTTCACTCGCAAAAGAATCTGCAGCAAAGCCACGCCCGATGGACGCATAACACTCGCAGATCGGAAGTTGATCGTCACACGCCGAGGCAATCGTGAAGAAAAGGTGCTGGAATCAGAAGAAGAGTGGCAAGCAGAGTTACAGAAGTATTTCGGGATTGTTCTCTGACGAAACCGAAAGGACACAAGAGATCGGAGATCAGGACCTGCCACCCACCCACTTCAGCGCATTCACTCGCACCCGCAGCCGGGACTTATATCTCGAAGCAGTATTCTCGTGAATGACGCCTTTCTGAATCGCCTTATCCAGCGCAGAAACAGTCTCGCGAAATACCTGCTCGGCTGACTTTTTATCGCCTTTGGCCAGCGATTCACGTAGTTCTCGCAGAGCGCCGCGCAGGCGCGAGCGGTTGTTGCGGTTGCGGACCGTGCGTTTCTCAGTCTGACGGGCGCGTTTCAGCGCCGAAAAATGGTTTGCCATCTGGCTTCGTTACCTTCGTTTCTGTTGGCTTTCTCTAGAAAGAGAAGTTCGGGTGCAATACCGACTAAACTATTTTACGGTAGTAAGTTGCGACTGGTCAAACCAGTCTGACCAAACCAATCTGATCAAACCCATATGCCGGATGCCCTCGAGCGCCTCAAAATCCTGATCAACTCTTCGACGCCCATCGTCGTGATGGAGACGGTGGAGGAAATGCGCGCCGTGAGCCTGGTGCGCACCGCCTGCGCCGACCTCAATATGGCGGTCTTTGAGTGGAGCATCGCCGACGGGTTGGTCCGCTCCGGCAGCAACGTACCTGCTATTCTAGGAGCCGATCTGCAGATGCGAATCAATGCGGCTCGACATGCGGCGAATCCTAACGCTCCTGAATCCAGCAAAGCGGCGGTCTATGACACGCAAGATCCAGTGCAGGCTTTGGCCAACCTGGAAACCATGACGCTGGAAGCCGTCTTCGTTCTTAAGGATTTTCATCGTCACATGGACAGCCCGGTAATTGTCCGGCGACTTCGTGATGTGGGACAGAAGTTTTCGGCCAACCGGCGGACGTTGATTCTTACAGCGCCTTCGATTGCCATGCCTCCGGAGTTGACCAGCCTGATCGAATACCTCGAGTTACCTTTGCCCAACCAGCAGCGCTTACTGCAGATTATCGACGAAACATTCAATCGGCTGGCAAAGACAAAGACCTACGCGGTGAAACGCACGCTGGATGCCTCCGGAATGGACGCCATAGCCAACAACCTGCGTGGTCTGACTGAGGAAGAAGCTGAGAGAGCGGTTTCTCAAGCGCTGGTTCGTCGTTATGCGCTCTGTGCAGAGACGGTCACGGATGTGCTTGAGGCCAAGAAAGAATTACTGCGTCACTCCGGCGTGCTGGAGTTCATCGATGCTTCCGACAACATGGCCAGTGTGGGCGGGCTAGACAATCTGAAACGCTGGCTGGCGCAACGGCGTGGGGCTTGGGAAGAATCAGCCCGGCAATTTGGCCTGGAGCCGCCGCGTGGAATGATCGTCCTTGGAGTGCAGGGCTGCGGCAAGAGCCTCTGTGCCAGGGCTGTGGCCGGAGAGTGGAAGATTCCCTTGGTGAAATTCGACACCGCTGCCATCTTTGACAAGTACATCGGAGAAACCGAGAAACATATTCAGAAAGTTTTTAAAGTGGCCGAAGGACTGGCGCCATGTGTGTTGTGGATTGATGAGCTGGAAAAGGGTTTTGCTGGAAGCCAACCAGATTCGGCGTCGGTGGATGCCGGCGTGTCCTCGCGCATTCTGGCTGCATTTCTCTCCTGGATGCAGGATCGAAAGGCCCCGGTATTCGTCGCCGCCACCTGTAACAATGTAACTGTGCTGCCACCGGAATTGATCCGCAAAGGACGATTCGACGAATTATTCTTCGTAGATTTGCCAAATCAGACCGAGCGCAAACAGATCTTCGGAATTCAGTTGGCGCGGCGGAAACGAAATCCGGCAGAGTTTGATCTGGAGCGAGTCGCGGCAGCCGCGGAGGGATATTCCGGTGCGGAAATTGATGCGGCAGTACAGACCGCGATGTATGCAGCATTCTCCAGTAAGCAGCAAGTTTCGACGCAAGGACTTCTCGATGCGTTGAAAGCAACCGTGCCACTCTCCACCACCCGGGCGGAAGAAATCCAGGCGTTAAGACAATGGGCACGAACCCGGGCCGTGCCAGCCGCAACTGCAGAGGGCAGAGGACAAGGAGCTTAGTGGTGATCGGATTCACCAGCTTCGGTCCTGCGATTAGTGTTTTCTTGGACTTTCTGAGTCTCACGTTCCGGGCTCTTACTGGACATCGTGCGGCCATTGACTCCCATCTAAGGGCGGGGGTACCCTAAACCCAATGGTAGTTGCTTGCACCTCGGGAGCGAGCACTTCGACTGGTTCTATCTCCAGACAGCAGAATAGTTTGTGCGTAAACGGACTTGACGTCCCCGCAAAGGGCGGGGCTATGTCCGGACATCCAAAAACCTCTGGCACAAAGACATGCAGGCGGGAGGGAAGCGCCCTTTAACTGAATGAAGAAGAAGATCGATATCACCCCTAACATTGAAACGTTATTCGGCACGCGGGACGAGAATTTACACGTGCTGGAAGACGGTCTGAACATCGCCATCGACCTGCGCTCCGATTCCATCGAACTGGAGGGAGCAGCGCGCGATGTGGCTCGGGCCGAACAGGTTTTTGCCGACTACGATCATCTGCAACGTTCCGGTTTCACCTTCAACAACGGCGATTTGAATAGCATGCTTCGCGTCTTGATGGCTGATCCCAAGACCACACTGCGTGGTTTGGCCGAAGCGGGGCGGCAGCGCTCGCTTGGCCGTCGCACGGTGCAGCCCAAGAGCGTCAACCAGCGGCGCTATTTGGAAGCCATCGAGAAGCACGACATGGTGTTCGGCATCGGCCCTGCCGGCACGGGTAAGACCTACCTCGCCGTCGCCATGGCCATTTCCGCCCTGCTGTCGAAACGCGTGAATCGGATTATCCTGGCGCGTCCGGCTGTGGAAGCAGGCGAACGCCTGGGCTTCCTGCCGGGGACCTTGCAGGACAAGATCGATCCCTATCTGCGGCCCTTGTACGACGCACTCTATGACATGCTCGAACCGGAGAAGGTAGATCGGTATCTGGAAAAGAACGTGATCGAGATAGCGCCTATCGCCTTCATGCGGGGACGTACGTTGAATGATTCATTCGTAATTCTGGACGAGGCACAGAACACGACCTCGGAGCAGATGAAGATGTTCGTCACTCGTTTGGGCTTCAATTCCAAAGCCGTCATTACCGGTGACGTGACCCAGATTGATCTGCCAAATGCGCGGCGCAGTGGTCTCCTCGAAGCTGCAGATGTTTTGAAGCACGTAGAAGGTCTGACGTTCGTATACTTCGATGAAGGCGATGTGGTGCGGCATCACCTGGTGCAGCGCATCATTCGCGCGTACGATGAGCACAAAACTCGAGTGGCGGAAGAGGCCGTGCTGCACGAATCCCGCAGCGGCGCTAATGGAAAGCCGGCAGTGAACGATTCGTTGCCCCAGGAAAAGACTGCAACATATCCTGCGCAAGCGGAAAGTAAAGAATAGAATCCTCGAGACCAGGAGGGCCGGATTGGCCCTCTTTTTATTTGGTAGCACGAGGATCGAGACATTTCCCAGGAAAAAACCTTGGTCATTGTTCGAAAAAGGGTCGCGGGGCTAAGCGAGATCGCTCTGGCCCGATTTGTTACCCGCGCCGGCCGCGCAGCCCATTTGCATGGTGCGGTGAACGTGCTGCTTACCAGCAACCGCGAATTGCGCGCATTGAACAGCCGCTTTCGCGGCAAAGACAGGCCGACCGATGTGCTCTCCTTCCCACCCGTTTTCGGTCTAGTGAATGCCTTCGCCGGCGATGTGGCAATTTCAGCCGAGATGGCGGCGCAAAATGCGCGCCTGCTCGGACACTCACCAGCGGAAGAGGTTAAAATTCTGGCGTTGCATGGAATGTTGCATCTCGCCGGTTATGATCACGAACGTGATCATGGCGAGATGGCGCGTACAGAAGAGTGCCTGAGGAAGTCTCTGCGTCTGCCAGCGGGCCTGATTGACCGAAGCCGCGAGGCCAAAGGGAACGGTAGGGAACGCAAGGCGCATTCGGCGGCAACGATGAAGCAAAGAAAGATGGCCGCCGAGCCCCAAGACGATTCTGCAGGGCATAAACTCTCCACAATAAAGCCAAGAGCCTCCGGCAAAGGCCGAATGACCACGCTGCGATGAACTTCGCTATTGCCATCGCGATTGTGCTCCTTCTTGGCGCGCTGACCCTCGTTTCCTACGTCGACCGTCTCTATACCGAGATTGGTAGATTCCTATCCCGTGAGTTTCAGGACAACCTCAATGCTTTTGAACAGAAGGTCGAGCCCAAACTAGGCGTGAGCCGGAACCGCGCCTCGCTTTCGATGGCAATCCTGACGCAATTGATCACGGTTTCCATCGCTCTGCTGTTGGGCTACGCTGTATTCCGCGACCAGGATTGGAGCGGGCACGAGATTCTGGAAATCATCTTGAGCCTCATCCTGATCGTGATCGTGTTCAACCGCTTCCTGCCTTTTGTTTTCTTCTCGCGCACCAAGGGGCAATGGCTATCCCGCTTTGCGCTGTTGCTGCGAATTCTTATTTATGTTGTGTTGCCCGTGACCCTCGTGCTGGGCTTCCTGCAATCCGTGGCGGCTTTGACTCGGGAACATTCAGACGAGCAGCCTGAGACCCACACCGAGGCCGTC
>Ga0209239_1002411_pt1 | contig 11140 bp, 13 predicted proteins | sample GraSoi013_2_20cm_FD_185824 | JGI IMG/M metagenome (GOLD analysis project Ga0209239, IMG submission 185824) | Grasslands soil microbial communities from the Angelo Coastal Reserve, California, USA - Sample 10_02_2013_2_20cm (SPAdes) (version 2) | ecosystem: Environmental > Terrestrial > Soil >...
CTTGATCGGCTTGACCTAGTGCTGCGGGAGGATTTCGAGGTTCAGAAAAAGCTGCTCGAGCGCGCGCAGGCGAAACTCGCTGACCTCGAGCGGCGCATTACCGAGCTCGAATCTCGCGGACTGAGCCAGCGTCCCAGGTAAACCGCGCCCCACCGCACCGCGTTGCTCACGCGGGGAACTCGCATGACCGTCGCCACGGTAGCGAGCCGCGCGCTCGCGGGTATCGACGCGCCCGAGGTGACCGTGGAGGTGCATCTCGGGCCGGGGCTACCTGCGTTTCACATCGTCGGCCTGCCTGACGCCGAGGTTCGCGAGGCCCGCGACCGCGTGCGGGCGGCGCTCAACCATGCGCACTTCGAATTCCCGGCGCGCCGCATCACGGTGAATCTGGCGCCGGCAGAGCTGCCGAAGGATTCGAGCCGGTTTGACCTGCCCATCGCGCTTGGCATCCTCGCGGCCAGCGGACAGCTGGCCGTTGACGCGCTCGCCGGCCACGAATTCGCCGGTGAACTTTCGCTCACCGGGGAGCTGCGCGCCGTGCGCGGCGCTCTCGCGATGGCGCTGTCCGCGCGCGGCGCGGGCCGCGCGTTCGTCCTGCCGGAGGGAAACGCTCCCCAGGCCGCGCTTGCCGACGGCGCCCGCATTCTACCGGCGCGCACACTTCTCGAGGTCGTGGCCCACCTGGCAAGCGAAGCGCCGCTCGCCGTATACGCCGAGGCCGCGCGCCCTATACTGCCCGCCTACGCCGACTTCGCCGACGTCAAGGGCCAGCAGCAGGTCAAGCGCGCGCTGGAGGTTGCGGCCGCCGGCGGGCATAGCGTGCTGATGGTCGGTCCGCCGGGGACCGGCAAGTCGATGCTTGCAGCGCGGTTTCCCGGGATCCTGCCGCCCCTATCGGAGGCCGAGGCGCTCGAAGTCGCCGCAATTCATTCGGTATCGAGCAAGGGCTTCGAGGTAGTAAATTGGGGAGAGCGGCCATTTCGCGCACCGCATCACAGCGCCTCGGCGGCGGCGCTGGTCGGCGGCGGCAATCTGCCGCGCCCCGGCGAGATCTCGCTGGCGCACCACGGCGTCCTGTTCCTCGATGAGTTGCCGGAATTCGACCGCGATGTACTGGAAGCGCTGCGCGAACCGCTCGAATCCGGCCGGGTCTCGATCGCGCGCGCCGCGCGCCAGGCGCAGTTCCCGGCGCGTTTTCAGCTCGTTGCGGCGATGAACCCCTGCCCTTGCGGGCATTGCGGCGACCGCACCAGCCGCTGCCGCTGCACTCCCGAACGCATCGCGCGTTATCGCGGTCGCGTGTCGGGGCCGCTTGCCGATCGCATCGACATCAAGCTGGAAGTGCCGGCGCCGCGAGAAGCAGAGCTGGTGGCGCCAGTGCCCGGCGAAGCATCGAGCACTATTCGCGGCCGGGTGGCGCAGGCGCACGAGACGCAGCTCGCGCGCCAGCACAAGCCCAATGCCCTCCTTGGCACGCGTGAGATAGACCGTCATTGCGCGACCAACCGGGACGGCGATCAGCTCCTGCGCCATGCGCTCGCCCGCCTCCTGCTCTCGGCGCGCGCGTATCACCGCGTGCTGCGTGTCGCTCGCACGATTGCGGATCTTGCAGCCAGCACCGCCATCACCGCCGAGCACATCGCGGAAGCGATACAGTATCGGCGTCTCGACGCGAGCTTCTAGAGCGCTATGGCGACCTATGCGATTGGCGATGTCCAGGGGTGCTATGACGAGTTGCGGGAGCTGCTCGAGCGCATGGGATTCGAGCGTGCCCGCGACCGGCTATGGTTTGTAGGCGACCTGGTCAATCGCGGCCCGAAATCGCTCGACGTGCTGCGCTATGTGCGCCAGCTCGGCGAGCGCGCGCTAACGGTACTCGGCAATCACGACCTGCATCTCATCACGCAGCACGAAGGATTCGAGCGCCGGCGCAAGGACGATACTTTCGATGACGTGCTGAATGCGCGCGATGCGCGCGAGTTGGTCGACTGGCTGCGCACTCGCCGGATCATGCACGCCGAAGGGCGCTATGCGATAGTTCACGCCGGTCTGCTGCCGCAATGGAGCGTTCAACAAGCCTTATCCCTTGGCAAGGAAGTCGAGAGTGCGCTGTCTGCGCCCAATTACCGCGAGTTCGTCGCCAACATGTATGGCAGCACGCCGTCCGCATGGGGCGATGGGCTCAGCGGCTGGGACCGGCTGCGCGTCATTGTCAACGCGATGACGCGCATGCGCTTTTGCACGCGCGATGGGCGCATGGAGTTTCAGGCCAAGGGCGTTGACCCGCCGGCGGGCTATATCCCGTGGTACGCGGCCAGACCAGCCGACGAGGAAACCATCGTCTGCGGCCATTGGTCGGCGCTTGGCCTGAAGCTTACCGACCGGCTTGCGGCCCTCGACACAGGCTGCGTATGGGGCGGCAAGCTGACCGCGCTGCGGCTGGAGGACCGAGCGCTCTATCAGGTACCATGCCCCGGCTATCAGGCCGCGGGAGGAGAAGGATGAGCGATTGCGTTTTTTGCAGGATCGTGGCGAAGCAGATCCCCGCGACCGTGGTCCAGGAAGATGCCGACACGCTGGCTTTCATGGATATCGGGCAGGTGAACCCCGGGCACGTGCTGGTAGCGCTCAAATCCCACGCCGACAACCTGTTTGGCCTGCAGGATGCACAGGCGGCGGCGGTATTTCGAACAGTCGCGCGGGTAGCGCGCGCCATTCGCGACGCCTTTGCGCCGCAAGGGCTGTCGGTTTACCAAGCGAACGGCAAGGCCGCCGGGCAGACCGTGTTTCATTTCCACGTGCACCTGGTTCCGCGGCACGAGAACGACGGCATGAATCTCACCTGGCCGGTGAAGAATCCGGCGCGCGAGAAGCTCGAGGAGTACGCGGCGAAGATTCGCCAGAAGCTGCGCTAGGGTGTGACGCGGGTCACGCCGCCGGAGGTAAGCAGCCGCACGCGCTGACCCGGATGGAAGGCCTCGTCTGCTTCCTGGACGATGGCGCGCAGTTCGCCGCTGTCCAGGCGGACGGTGATTTCGAGGGCATCCTTGCTGGTCACCTTCTCCTCGATCACATTTCCCACCACACCGCCGGCCACTCCGCCCAGGACCGTCGCAACCGCCGATTCCTTGCCGTGTCCGACCCCGCTGCCTGCGACGCCGCCCACGACGCCGCCCGCTGCCCCGCCCAGACCGGATTGGCTACCCTGGATGGTCACCTTGCGCACCGAGTCCACGGTGGCGAAACGCACCACCTGCTCTCGCCCGGCTTCATGCTTGTCGTAAACATTTGCCGATTCGTGGGTGGCGCAACCGGCGAGCGCCGCCGCGAGTGCGGTGAGGAGAACTGTCGTTTTCATGGTTTCATCCCTTCCACGGTGAATAGCCGAAGGCGCGGCGGAACCGGGTCTCGATTTCTTCGCGCGTCGGCGCGTGATTCTGCGCGCCGCGTCGCGCGACCTTGATCGCGCCCATCACAGCGCCTAGTTTACCGGTCGTCGCCCAGTCCCAGCCGTGAGCGATGCCATAGAGCAGACCAGCCCGATAGGCATCGCCGCAGCCTGTGGGGTCCGCAACGCTGTCTGCCTCAACGCACGGGATCTCGTGGCGTTGACCTCCGGCGAGGATCACCGACCCCTTCGCCCCAAGGGTGATAACCAGTGCTTTCACCCCCCGGGCGATGTCCTCAAGGCTGCGGCCGGTCTTCTCCTCGAGCAGCTTTCCCTCGTAGTCGTTGACCGCGACGTAGTGGGCAAGGCGCAGGAATTCTGCCAGCTCCTCGGCCGAGAACATCGGCAGGCCCTGCCCGGGGTCGAACAGGAGCGGAATGCCGAGCTGCCTGCACTCGCGGGCGTGCTGCAGCATGCCCAGCTTGCCGTCCGGAGCGATGATCGCCAGGCCTGCCTGCAGCTCTCGCCCGACGTGGTTTTCGTGCGAATGGTTCATCGCCCCAGGATGGAAGGCGGTGATCTGGTTGTCGTCGAGATCGGTAGTAATGAAAGCTTGCGCGGTGAATTGCCCGGAAACGCGCTTGAGCAGCGAGGTGGCGATGCCTAGTGCATGGAAGCGATCGAGATAAGGCTGGATATCCTCGCCGACCGTGGCCATTATCAGTGGGCTTTCGCCGAGCAGACGCAGGTTGTAGCCTATGTTTCCCGCAGTGCCGCCGTACTCCCGCCGCATCTCCGGCGCGAGGAAGCACACGTTGAGGATGTGAAGCTGGTCCGCCAGCAGGTGATTCCGGAAGCGGTCCGGAAATACCATGATGGTGTCGTAGGCGATCGAGCCCGTGACCAGGATTTTCATGAGGGATAGAACAGATACAGGCGGTATCCGGTGGCGCGTCTGCGGCTGGCATCAAGATAAATGCGCAGCGACACCTCGGCGCCTGCCGGGATGCCTCGTGTCACGTCGGGTTCGCTGCGCGCAGGGTCAAGATATTCGCGCGGCGCAAGAACGCGGCGCAGAACCGGCCGGTCCGCTTCGTCGGTAAGCGTCAACTCGAGCGCGGGGTAGTCTTGCGCGAACGCGGCGCGGTTGCGCAGCACTGCGTTCAGCACGATCACGCCGTCGCGGCGCGGCTCGGCCTGCAAATCCGACGACTCGATGCTCATAAGCTCCGGGCGCCGCGGAAGGGGGACCTCACAGCGCAGGACATGGCACGCAGCATCGAGCGGCGCCCGGGCGCTGGGCATGAACGCGGCGATCTCGGTGCGGTAGCTGTAAGCGGCCTGTCCGGCGAGAGCGACGGCGGCGCTCAGCACGAGCAAGCCCCAGAGCAGCCCGCGGCCGACGGGTTCCTCCTGCGCCATGAAAGCTGGCGGTGCGCCGTTCCCCGTTTCGAGCGGCAGCCCTGGTGGCCGGCGCGAAGGATCAAAGAGTCCCAGTTGCGGCGAGGGCTCGAGAATGAAAGGCTCGGCGCCCTCTTCCACCAAAGCGGCAATGCCGTCAAATACCTCGCCGCACTTCCCGCATCGCACTCTGCCGCCGCGAGCCGCGAGCTGTGCGCGCTGGACGCGAAACGCGGTTCCGCACACCGGGCACCGAGTGGTCAGGCTCATTTGCGAATGCCCTCTATGAGCCCCCAGCCTTCGTCGATCGAAGGCATCCTGACATCGAACCAGGCGGCGTAGTGGGCGGCTACCTCGACCGCCTGCTCCTCGAGCATGCCCGCGAGCGCGATGCGGCCCTCGGGGGCAGTACGCGCAGCGAGCAGTGGCGCCAGCATAATGAGCGGTTGGGCGAGGATGTTGGATACCACTACGTCGTAGAGCCTGGGTGCCAGCGCTTCGGGTCGCGAGGCACCCACCGCTACGCGGTTAGCGCGCGCGTTCGCCGCGGTGGCGTCGAGCGCCTGCGGATCGATATCGACCGCGTCGACCCGCGCGGCGCCGAGCTTTGCTGCGGCGATCGCCAATATACCCGACCCGCAGCCGTAGTCGAGGACAGCCTCGCCGCCGCGCAATTCCCGCTCGAGAAAGCGCAGCACGAGTCGCGTAGTGGGATGGCTGCCTGTGCCGAACGCCAGCCCGGGGTCGAGCCGAACCACGGCGCGGCCATCCGTCGGCGGCGCATGCCAGCTAGGACCGATCCAGAGGCGTGCGCCGATCTCCAACGGCGCAGATTGCGCCTGACTGCGGCGCACCCAGTCCTGATCCTCGAGCTGATCGGTGCGGAAAGCCGGGGCGCTTTCGAGCCCGGCTGCGCTCGCGGCGTCCCGCACCAGCGCGCCGGCGTCGACGTCGATGCCGACCAGCGCACCCACCGCTTGGAGCCTGCCTTGAGGATTTTCGAGCGATACCGACTGCGCTCCGGCGTCGAGCAGTGCCTGCGTGAAGCGCTCTGCCGCGGCCGCGTCGACTTGCAGCGTAAGCGAGAGCCAGGGCATCACTTTTTCTTCTTTTGCTCCAGGGCGAGCTTCTGCTCGAGGTAGTGGATCGACACGCCGCCGCGCAGGAAGCGGATGTCGTTCAGCATTTCGCGGTGCAGCGGAATATTGGTCTGGATGCCTTCCACGACCATTTCGGACAGCGCGACGCGCATGCGGCCGATGGCCTGGTCGCGGTTGGCGCCGTAGGCGATCACCTTGCCGATCATCGAGTCGTAGTTGGGCGGCACACTGTAGCCCTGGTAGACGTGCGAGTCGACGCGGATTCCCGGACCGCCGGGCGGGTGATACGAAGTAATTTTCCCGGGCGAGGGAGTGAAGCGGTACGGATCCTCGGCGTTGATGCGGCACTCGATGGCATGGCCGCGCAGATGTACGTCCTTCTGCCGGAGGCGCAGTTTCTCGCTCGCGGCAATGTGGATCTGCTCCTGCACCAGGTCGACGCCGGTGATCATTTCGGTCACCGGGTGCTCGACCTGGATGCGCGTGTTCATCTCGATGAAATAAAACTCGCCCTCCTCGTACAGGAACTCGAACGTGCCGGCGCCGCGGTAGCCGATCTTGCGGCAGGCCTCGGCGCAGCGCTCGCCCATCTTTTCGCGCAGCTTGGCCGGCAGGTCGGGTGCCGGCGCCTCTTCGATCACCTTCTGGTGCCTGCGCTGCAGCGAGCAATCGCGTTCTCCCAGATACACCACGTTCTTGTGCGCGTCGGCCAGCACTTGGATCTCGACGTGGCGCGGATGCTCGAGGTATTTCTCGAGGTACACCGCGGCGCTGGCGAACGCCGCCTGCGCCTCGGCGCGTGTCATGGTGACCGCGTTGAGCAGCGCCGCCTCGGTATGCACGACGCGCATTCCGCGCCCGCCACCGCCGCCCGCGGCCTTGATGATCACCGGATAGCCTATCTTGCGCGCGACGCGCACGATCTCCTTCGCATCCTCGGGCAGCGCGCCGTCGGACCCCGGCACCGTCGGCACCCCGGCCTTGGTCATGGCCTGCTTGGCACTCACCTTGTCGCCCATCAGCCTGATGTTCTCGGGGCGTGGACCGATGAAAACGAAACCCGAGCGCTCCACCTTCTCCGCGAAGTCGGCGTTCTCGGAGAGAAAGCCGTATCCCGGATGGATCGCCTCGGCATCGGTGACCTCGGCGGCGCTGATGATCGAAGGAATGTTCAAGTAGCTGGCGCTCGCCGGCGGTGGCCCGATGCATACCGACTCGTCGGCTAGCTTCACGTACTTGGCTTCCGTGTCGGCTTCGGAGTACACGACCACGGTGCGGATGCCCATCTCCCGGCAGGCGCGCTGGATGCGCAGCGCGATCTCGCCGCGGTTGGCAATCAGGATCTTCTCGAACATGCTAGGCGAGAATGAACAGCGGCTGTCCGTACTCCACCGGCTGGCCGTTTTCCACGAGCACCGCCTTCACCACGCCGGAGGCGTCGGCCTCGATCTCGTTCATCAGCTTCATCGCCTCGATGATGCAAATCGTCTGGCCTTCCTTGATGGTCTGGCCGACCTCGACAAACGGTTTGGCGTCGGGCGACGCCGAACGATAAAAGGTACCGACCATGGGGGCCTTCACGACATGGCCTTCTTGGCCTGCCTCGGGTTCGGCTGCCGGCGGCGCTGCCGGGGCGGCGGGCGCAGGGCGAGCCTCGGCGGGTGCGGGAGCCGTACCTAGGCCAAGCGTCGCCGCGGACGCCGGAGCGATACTCACCGCGCCGCCCTTGACGATCTTCACCTTCTCCTCGCCCTCGGTGATCTCCAGCTCGGCGATCCCCGACTCCTGGACGAGGTCGATCAGCTTTTTCAGCTTGCGCAGATCCATAGCTTCCTCCCCTCCGGGTGGCGACTCAGCCCTCAGAACTTGCGGCAGCCTTCAAGCCCGTTTCCTAGTATTTGCCAGATTTTATCGATTTTTCGCCGGAGAAGACTGCATTTTAGCGCAACAAGCTTTCGAGAACCCCCTCCACCTCCGCTCGGGTAAGTGCGCCTAGCCGGCGATAAGCGATCGCACCCACCCGGTCAACCACGACAGTATAGGGTAGTCCGCCAAGCGCGTTTCCCAGCCGGCGCATCAGCTCAATCGCGCCCGCTTCAGCTATCAGCACGGGGTAGGTGACGCCGTAGGTCTTGGCAAATTCCTCGATTTTTTCTGCCTGATCGATGCCGATACCTACAATTTCGGCACCTTTCGCGGCAAAAACCTCCCGGACAGCAATCAGCATCGGGATCTCCTCCCGGCACGGAGCGCACCATGTCGCCCAGAAGTTGCATAGCACGACGCGGCCTCGCCACTCCCGCAGCGTGCGCCTGGCGCCGGAAAGGTCTCGAAATGGGGTCGCGAGTAGATCCGCCGCCCCACTTTGCGCTTGCAGCGCGAGCGCGCCGAGCAGCCCCCCTGCGACGGCGGCCCCGGCAGCAATCGCGCCGAGGATCAGGGCTTCACGTCTGGCGAGCGCCATCGCGCAGGAGCGCCCCGACCTCCGCGATTCCGGCGCGGTCCATCACCCGGCCGGCCTGCGAGGTCTTCAGCGCAAGCCGCTCGTCGCGCGGATCGAATACCGACAGCTTGAGCGGCGCGCCGCGCCACGATAGCGACAGCACGCTGACCGCATGCGCCCGGTCCCCCGAGAAGCGCCGGCACTCCTGCGTCGTGTACGCGAGGTTGCGGTCCAGCAAAAACAGCTCCACGTCCTTGGGACTCTCGGGGAACAACTGTAATTCGATCTCGGCGTAGCGTCCTGCAATGCCCTTCAGAACCGGACCGGTCAGGTATGGATTGAAGCGTTGCAGCGCGCGCATCGCGTCGAGCGCCACGCGGCGCAACTCCGCGATGCGAAGCGGGTGCTCCTCGGCCTGGTAGAGAGCGCGGTACGACCGCAACTCCGCTTCGATCTCGTCGTTTGCGGGCAGCGCCTGTGCCTCGGAGGCCCCCAGCCTGCGCGCTGCCTTGCGCTTGGCGAGAGCGAAGTCCTCGATACCGTCCTCGGCCATGATGCGCGCTGCCGTCGCAGCGATGCGCGCGCGCATTCCGGTCTGGCGATTGCCCTTGCGGCTCATGGCTGCGACTTAATCATAGCGTAGGGGTCGCAGTGATCCATCGAATAGAATCTGCGCCCTTATCCATGGCGGCGCATCTTCATATCCTCGGCATTTGCGGCACGTTCATGGGCGGCCTTGCCGCCATCGCCAAGACCGCGGGATACCGTGTTACCGGCTGCGATGCCAACGTCTATCCGCCGATGAGCGAGCAGCTCGCGGCGCTCGGCATCGAGCTTACCGAAGGCTTCGACGAGGGGCAGCTGGCGTTGCGCCCCGATGCTTGGGTCGTCGGCAACGTTGTCACGCGCGGCAACCCCTTGATGGAAGCAATTCTCGATCATGGGGAGCGGTATGTTTCGGGGCCGCAATGGCTGGCCGAGCATGTACTCGGCGGCCGGCATGTACTGGCGGTGGCGGGCACCCATGGAAAGACCACCGTCGCAGCCATGCTGGCGTGGATCCTGGAGCAGGCAGGCCGCTTCCCCGGATTCCTCATCGGCGGGGTGCCACTGGATTTCCCGGTTTCGGCCCGGCTCACCGGCTCGCCGTTCTTCGTAATAGAGGCTGACGAGTACGACACCGCCTTCTTCGACAAGCGCTCGAAGTTCGTTCATTACCGCCCTCGCACTGCAATATTGAACAACCTGGAGTTCGATCATGCCGATATCTTCGCCGATCTTGCAGCGATCGAGCGCCAATTTCATCACTTCGTCAGAATCGTACCGCGTACCGGGTTGATCATTACTAACGGGGGCGACGCGGCACTGCGACGAGTGCTGGCGCAGGGCTGTTGGACCCCGGTGGAGAGTTTCGGCGCGCCGGGCGGCTGGGAAGCCGGCGAACCGGACGCCGAAGGGGGTTTTGAGATCGCATGGCAGGGCAGAGTACTAGGGCGGTTGACGTGGCAGCAGATGGGGGCGCACAACCGCATGAATGCGCTGGCCGCAGTCGCCGCGGCTCGCCATGTCGGCATCGAGCCGGCCCAGGCACTCGAAGCGCTCGGCAGCTTTTCGGGGGTGCGCCGGCGCATGCAGGTGAGGGGGAGCGCCCGCGGAGTGACGATTTACGATGACTTCGCCCACCATCCGACCGCCATCCGCACCACTATCGAGGGGCTGCGGGAGCGCACGAGGCAAGGACGCATCCTGGCAGTCCTCGAGCCGCGCTCGAGCACAATGAAGCGGGGCGTCATGAAGGATGCGCTTGCCTCGAGTGTCGAGCCGGCCGATCGCATTTATGTTTATACGCAGGGGCTGTCCTGGGATGCACCCGCGGTGTTTGCGAGCCTCGGCGCTCGCGCGCGCTGCCTCGGCGATCTCGACGCGCTCGTTGCCGCGCTGGCCGCCGAAGCACGCGCTGGCGACCACGTCCTGGTCATGTCGAACGGTGGCTTTGGTGGCATTCACGAGAAGCTGCTTGCCAAGCTTGGGCAGGGGACCACGGCGTGATCGTCTATCTGCATGGGTTCAATTCCTCCCCGCAGTCGCATAAGGCGCAGTTGCTGGAGCGCTATCTGCAGGAGCTCGGCTTGGGCGCCCACTATCTGTGTCCGGCGCTGCCGCCCCTCGCCAGCGGAGCAATCGCCGAGGCGGAACGGATCATGCAGCCCCATCGCGGCGCATCGATATGCTTCGTGGGGTCTTCGCTGGGTGGCTTCTACGCCACCTACCTCGCAGAGCGCCATGGTGCGAAAGCAGTGCTGCTCAATCCCGCCATCGACCCGCACGTCGGACTTCGCGCCCACCTCGGTCCGCAGAGGAACCCCCACAGCGGGGCATCTTACGAACTGTCGGAAGCTCATCTGCGCGAATGGAGGAACTTCTATACCGAGCGCATCACGCCGCAGCGCTATCTGCTGCTGGTCGAGACCGGCGACGAGGTGCTCGACTATCGCAACGCCGTCGCCCGGTATGCGGGCGCGGAACAAGTCGTGACGCAGGGAGGCGATCACAGCCTGCAGAGCTTTGCGGAGCATTTGCCGCGCATCGTGCGCTTTGCGGGGCTGCTGCGCTGACCATGCAAATCCTTTACGAGGAGGAGGGCGATCTGAAAGTCGGCGCGGTTCTCGCCCGAGCGCCGGCGTCGTTCCAGGTGGAAAGTCCGTATGGCCGGCGCTCCAAGGTCAAGGCAGCCAACGTCCTTCTCGCCTTCGAGCGGCCGCCTGCCGCGGAGCTGCTGATGGAGGCGAAAAAATTCTGCGCCGACCT
>Ga0209239_1002413_pt1 | contig 11137 bp, 14 predicted proteins | sample GraSoi013_2_20cm_FD_185824 | JGI IMG/M metagenome (GOLD analysis project Ga0209239, IMG submission 185824) | Grasslands soil microbial communities from the Angelo Coastal Reserve, California, USA - Sample 10_02_2013_2_20cm (SPAdes) (version 2) | ecosystem: Environmental > Terrestrial > Soil >...
ATGCGTTTCCTCCCTAATCTGTCAACAGCCTGTTCTAGTATCTCAGCGTTATGCGACGGATGGTTCGTCTGTATTCTGTAGATGTGCGACATCTCGTGCACGAGCAGACCTTCGAGCATCTCGGAGCCGACCGCTCCTCCGGAAACAACGATGGTGAAGCTCTTACCTTGGGGCATGGTGTACCCCATGAACGGAAGTTTTGGATCTACTGCAACCTTGACATTGTCTGTAATCTTGAAGCCTGCATTGGTCATCATCTGAATTGCACTGCTTCGGTACTTGTTGACAACTTCCGCAACTTCCTCGCTGGTCTTTCCACTCGTTTGGACGCTGGAAACAATGGCTCTGGGCGGCATTTGCATTATCATAGTCCGATTAGACGGTCGATGCTGAAGGCACCGCCACCGAGGAATGTCAGGGCGAGAGCGGCTAGAAGTAGTGTTATGTCTAGTTCGTAGCCTCCCATGTATTTCTTTTTCAGCTTGGTTATCGCGAACCATGTGGTGGAGAGCATCCAGAGTGCTGACAAGAGCGCGATGATCGGGGTCAGTATTCCGAGGAGCAGTCCTAGGCCGCCAAAGAACTCGACAAACCCTGCAAAAGGAACTATTGCCGTAGGCATTCCCATGTTCTTCATCCAGCTTCCCTGTCTCTGCGAGGTCAGTTTCGGATATCCATGTATCATGAACAGGGTTCCTACTGTAAGTCTCAGAAGTATCGAAGCGATGTCCACGTAAGAGCCGAACAGCACTATCGGGTTTCCTCCTTTCCTGATTCCACATTGTGGTTTGTCATTGCACACGTACGCATCTGGTATCTGATATAAGGTTAGTAGTCAACCGCTACTAAGTAGGTCAGACGGATCGTATCAAGTAAACCCGCGTTAACCTTGCTCAGACCAGCCCAGAACTGGGTCAGAGTTCTACGAAGACTCCCTCGATAGTCGCCTTGACCTTGAAAGTCTTGACCCTCAGAGTAGGAATCATTGAGAAGGAACCATCAAGTAAGTTATACTTCCAGCCATGCCATGGGCACGTTACCTCGTAGTCCCTGACTTCTCCCTCTCCGAGAGGTCCTCCGCGATGGAGGCACGCGTTGGCGATAGCAAAATACTCGTTCTTTATCCTGAAGAGGGCGATAGTCCGGCCTACCATGTTGATGATCTTCGTTCCTCCGTCAGCAATCTCACCGGCTTCCGCGACCTTGAACTCCTGAGGAGAACTGAGGCCCACTGACTCGTTCTCAGTCAAGATATTGTATGCCCTCCTCTCACCTCAATCGGCTGTTCTCTCTTCTGAACCGGTCTACGTTCTTTCGTGTACACCGTAAGCCAGTCCTCTAGAGCCCGAATCTGCTGATTATCCGTGCCGAGCGCAATCAGCTCCTCTTTTGTCAAATGGACTGTTCGGAGCAGTAGCTGTTCGATGTGTGATGCGTGCGATTCGGTAGGCGGCCTCTGCGGGATCTCCGCTAGATATTCGAAGTCTTCTTGGAGGTGTTCTATCTGGAGGATCACGTCGCTGGTGAGAAGTTCGATCTCAATGTCGAGAACGTTGTTGTAGATCCCGAGTAGGACCTCTAGATCCGATTGTGCGGTCTTCAGCTTCTCGATGTGGAGTAGCAAGACTTCTCTCGGGATAGGAACCTGTTCGCGCACTGCGCTTGTAACATCGATAACGAGAGTGATCAGGAAGGTCGTAAGGAATCCGACCCCAAGCTTAGATCTGAGACGTTCCTTTGCAAGCCGTTCCACGGGTCCAAGCCTTTTCTTCTCATTATTGGCCACAACCCGGTCGACAATAAGGTATGTGACTGGAAGAGTTACTGCGAGTCCCATCAAGGCTGCGATGAAACTCAGCGTGATATCGTCCGCAGTGATGGGCAAAGGCTCAGCAAGTCGTCTCAACCATCCGTATTTGTGATTTCGAGAATAGCCATCGGACCCAATGGGTTCGAAGCTTTCGTTGGGGAGTATCCAGTATCCTTAGAAAAATCGTTCTTGACTAGGGTTCTGTGATCTTGATCGCTTGGACCGGGCATTGTATCTCGCATGCTCTGCAGAAGATGCAGTCGTTCTCCCTAGCCGGATCAGCCTTCCAGGTTGCCAAGGGTGCTTTTCCACTGTCATTCGTCACTCCCTTGTCCATCTTCTCCTGCTCGCCCGGCAACTCCATACGGTCGAAGACGTTGACAGGACATACCGTAATGCAGATCCCGTCGGCGATGCAGATGTCAAAATCCACACCAACAGCCGACCCGTGTACACCGTACTCTTTGCTAACTCCACTCTTCCACTTTACCTGGTGGTCGATGTGCTTCTCTTTGTTTGGCCATCCGTTCGGGAAGCTCGGATCCTCGATTAGCTTTCTCACTTCTGTCATGGGCCGCGTCTTCTTCTCCTCAGCGGAGAGGCTTGGCATATAAAATCGTTGAATACCGACTCTACATTAATACGCCACAGGGCTTCTCGGATCCACGATCAATCAGGACTATTGATGCTTCTTCAAGAATTCGGGACCATAGAAGGATGCTGCAGAACCCAGCTCTTCTTCGATCTGGATTAGACGGTTGTACTTACAGGTCCTCTCTCCTCTTGCAGGTGCTCCGGTCTTGATTTGCCCAGTGGCGAGACCGACTGAGATATCCGCGATCGAAGTGTCTTCCGTCTCTCCTGACCTGTGGCTCATGACAAGTCCATAGCCCGCTCGTCGCGCCTTCTCCACTGCTTCGATAGTCTCAGTCAGCGTGCCTATCTGGTTGACCTTGACTAGGAGTGCGTTTGCGGCTCCGAGGCGTATTCCCATCTCTACTCGTTTGATATTTGTGACAAACAGGTCGTCTCCGACGATCTGGAATCTGGAACCGAGCTTCTTCGTAATTCTTGCGAAATTATCAAAATCCTCTTCGTGGAACGGGTCCTCGATCGACTTTAATGGAAAACTTCGTCCGAGCTCATCATAGAGCCCGAACAGGTCTCCGCTGCTGATCTGTTTTCCATCAACCAAGTAAGTCTGTTTATCCTCTTTGTAGAAGCTGTCTGCGGCAGCGTCCACTCCCAACACTACATTCTGGCCTGGCGAATAGCCCGCTTCCTCGACCGCATCGTTGATCTGCCCCAACGCTGCCTCGACGCTGTTGATGTTCGGCGCGAATCCACCCTCATCGCCCACATTGATCGCGCTCTTCCCATACTTTGCCTCAAGTCTCGCTTTCAAGGCGTGGTAGACTTCTGTGCCGCATCGTAGCGCTTCGTGGAACGTTTTGAACCCTGCGGGAATAACCATGAATTCCTGAAATGATAGATCGTTGCCCGCGTGTTTTCCTCCGTTTATGATGTTCATCATAGGTAGAGGCAGTACAAGTTTTCGTCCATCAGCTACCGTCCGATAGAGAGGGGAATTGGCCGTGTCCGCTGAAGCCCTCGCGAGCGCAATCGAGATTCCAAGAATGGCGTTGGCTCCGAGCCTGCTCTTGTTCTCGGTTCCATCCAGCTCGTTGAGCAGTTGGTCGATCTTAGGCTGGTCCCGTGAGTCCAGACCCAGAATCTTTGGCGCGATAACTCTGCTGATGTTCTCTAACGCTTTCTGAACGCCCAGACCATTGTAGCGTTGTCTCTCGCCATCCCGTAGCTCTAGTGCCTCAAGATGGCCTTTCGATGCTCCAGAGGGTACTGAGAATCGACCAAAGCCGCTCTTCGTGTGCAGGTCGACCTGAACGGTAGGGTTCCCGCGAGAATCAAGGATTTCCCTAGATACAATCTTCTCGACTCTGAACGCTGAGGCTTCCAAGATATTCCGACAGTCGGACAGTTGTACTGGCGCTTTTACCAGTTTCTCATCTTTCCTAGATTCGGACTTAGCCGCTGCTTTGCCTGTCCAGTTTCTGTGGGCTAATGTCACTTGTTACAACAAGCGTATTCGCGCGATCGGTGGCCTCTCTATCAGAGAGGGTTATTCCCCGTGAGAGCGGCACTCGTCACCACGTTCCATGACACCGTCAACTACTGCTTCAACTCGGTATTGGAGACTATGGGAACAAGCGTTCGCGACGTCGTCTACGGACGCTTGACCAACAGGGGAATTCCACCATCCGATATCTCGACTCGATTCGACGACATGGTGGAGATCTTGTACGAATCCTTTGGTGGAGCCGCCCGTGTTATAGTCTACAAGACAATGGTTGAGCTCTGCCAGCAGTATTCGATGCGTCTCGACTTCACGTATCAGGATTCTCTGAAGGATCACATGGCTCTCCTTAGGGAAAGAGTTGTGACGGATCACATAGTCCCCAAGAGGGTTCAGCGAGATGATAGTAGCCTTTCCAGTGGATTGCTACTCATACAGTCTTCAAAACCAGGGTACAGATATCACTAATCTAGACGGAACTACCGCGACCTCCAGCCGGAAATGGTTTTAGACCCATTCTGTCATGCTCGCGGTTGCGCCGGGATGGCTGAGTGGTTAAAGCGACGGCCTCGAGATCCCGCAAGGGCATGTTGGCCATTGACATGATAGCCGTTGGGCGTCACGCCCTCGTGGGTTCGAATCCCACTCCCGGCGCCTAGAACGCACTAGATTCTAATCGGAGAATAAGGTCTATACCTCTCGGAATCAGAATGGCTTGGCGAGTGTCAGGAGGCACTCTCTCGTATGTCTAAGGACCCAAACATGGCAAAACTAACCATCGCAGTAGCCACCTCCAACCTAGCGATCGATGGCTAGTGGCGTACTGATTCAAACTCCCCACTTTGTTTTCCAAATAGACGGAAAGTCCTGGTTCTTGACGATTGGAGCTTTCGCCCAGTAAATCGGCTAGATCAAGCCTGGAATGCAAATCTGACCACGCGGTTTACTTTGCAAAGGTCTCACGCTTGGGCTAAGGGCATCGCGCAACTCAGAAAATCTTGGTTGTGCCCATTCTGTGGGGAGACTGTGACAATTCGCCGGAAAGCGGTTCGTCCATCGGGAGCTCAGAAAAATAGGCATGGCATTTAAGATGGGTCCGATGACATGAAAGACCTCTGTGGCACTAGCGGTGCACTAACTCGCCCAGAATAAGCCCGGATTACGAATCTAGATCGGCATGTCAAGAATCGATGGTCTGCCGCGCTTGGACCTGTTAGAATCCTAGGCGAATCTCACGGTTTCTGTGATCCCCTTAGAGCCCGTTCTGCGCCCTGAACCGCGGGACAAGCCCAGAAAACATGTTACGTGGCCACCGAAAAAGGGGGATAGCATTTGAGCCTGGTGCCGTGAGAGTGGGTTTTTCCCGGCCAGACTGTTTCTTCCTCGGGTTCTCTTGAAGCATCCAACTCGCGGTGCCTACAAACATACGCCAGGATTCCTTTTGACGAGCGCATCCTAGGCGAGGTCATGATACGAGTCTACCTCTTGAACAGGTCTGCGAGGCGCTGACGCAAACCCTTCCTCCCCTTCTCCTTTCTCTTCTCAAACAACAGTTTGAGGAAAGAAGTGAACAATGCAGCAAGTCCCAAGTTCACGATACTAGTTGGAAGAGCGGGGAGAGTTCCGCCGGAGAAGAGAAGACCTGCTACGAGCGCAAAACCGAGGAGGATGGTCGCCACGACGTTGAGAGTAACAGATATCCTGCTCTGTAAGTGGCGCTCGTAGATCGACGCGCACGCACCGGCGAGAGTTAGCATGAACGCCCAGCCGAATGTAAACCCCCATCGGGAAAGAAGCACGCTAGTCCCATACGAGGCTCCAAGCCCGACCATCACAGGCCCCAACAACGCTCCAATAAGGAGACCACCGAAGACCAGGGCACCTAGTTCGTAGAAAGCACCGTATCTGTACCCACGGCTGAGATAGCCAACGTAGTTCACCAAGAGCAGGGTAAAGGTGAGAACGGTGATTGTGATGAAGACTAGAAAGTCTAGGGGAAGCGGCGTGCCGACGGTCGAAGCTTGTTCTGAGAGAGTAGGACCCATCGCCTACTATTTCTTCTTGAGGTGTCTCTCCCAGAACCCCTGCTTACGCTTCGCGATTCGGCTGGCTGTTTCAACGCCCACGTCCATGTCCGCCTGACTGGCCCCCGGCTCTTGAACTGGCGTCTTCGGCTCCTCGACGGAGGCCGTGGGTTTCTGGATAGGCTTGTTCTCGCTCGACTTGAGAGGCTTGGCCGGCTTCGTCGATTCAACGCTAGGCTTCGCATTCTCACCCATCGGTTCTACAGCCGCCTCCTTCTCCTCAGCCCCGGCTCCTTCTCCATCTTCCGAGTCCGCCAGTGATATTTCGAACTCGCACTCCGTCTGGCCCTGCGAGATGCACTTGGTCTCTCTCGCCTGAACTGTCTTGTCGAGAACCTCTGCGAAAAGTCCTGCTAGAAACCCGCTCGTGAACATGCAGTTCGGCTCTTCAGACTGACCATTCTCCATCGCCTCGAAACAGTTGCCGATAGCCACACTCGCACTCGCCCTGTCAAAATCTATCGCTCGAATCCTGACCTTGCCCAGTCCCAAGTTCGTGTCCTCGAAGGCTGAGTGGACCAGATTCTCGAGTGCCGCTCTGCTGTCCCGGAAGATACTCCCCTCGTGAATCCCGATCCCGCTGGCCAGGTAGGATAAGAAGGGAGCCGCCTGGTCTGCGACGAGACGTTCTAGAGCGTCTCGCATGACTCTCACCACATCCCGTCGTAGTATGATCATCTTCTGGCCAAAAAACGATATCTCGCCCTTGTTGTCGTTGAATCGTACTTGGTTAACGGACCCGACGAGCCTCCGCAGGTCCCACGCGTTCGGCCGGTTCTTAGGACTAGTTTGCAGTTGCTGGTGCCTCCGCAAGTTCTTTCGTCAAGAGTTCTGCCGCCTCGTTCACTTTGTGAGCGAAGGCTGAATCAGGGTTGTCTATTACGAAGACTGATCTGCTCAGGTTGTTTATGACGTCCATCTGAAAGTCGAAAGCCTGGAGGAATCTGGACCTGAAGAGTACCGCCAGCTCCTTGCCAACCTTGACCGCGTCCTTGATCCTCACCCCTGGGGGTACCATGTTGAGAGTGAGGAATGTCGGCTTCCCAAATGTCTCGGCCAGGAGCACCATAACGGCCGTTCCGAACAGGTCCTGCTGGTCGACCCGCGATACCAGCACCAGTGCGTCGCAGCATCCCATCGCGAGAACCGTATCATTCTCCACTCCAGGGTGCGTGTCGACTATGATGTAGTCGAGGTTGCACTGTTCGCCGACCTTCTGCAGCGTGTCCTGGAACAGGGTCACCTCAAGCCCCGCCTTCAATAAACGTAGCATGTCCTCGACCTTGTTGCTCGCAGGACAGAAGTAGAGGCCGCCCTTCAGCTTAGGGAACCTCGGAGTGAGATCTATAATCACATCAGCAGGATTTGCATCTCCGAGAAATATGTCTGTGAGTGTCGCCTTGACCTCGCCTTTCTTGAGACCAAAAAGAACATGAAGCCCTGGTCCGGAGAGATCCAAGTCCATCACGCCGACCCGATGGTGCATCGCGAGGATAGCAGCCAAATTTGCGGTGAGGGTCGTCTTTCCCGTTCCGCCCTTGAACGAGTGGACGGCGATTACCTTAGTCATCCTTATCCTTCCTAAGCTGATCCTTCACCGACTGGAAGAACTCCTGGTTCTCGATCCTGCCAGCCTCCGACTTGACTGCCTCCAAGTCGATCTTCAACTTCGCGTGTGTCACCCTATGTCTTCTAAATGCGAAGAATCCTCCTGCAAGAAGTGCTGCGATTACAGCCGCTAGAATTCCAAAGTAGTAGAGGGGGAGAGAGAGGGTCCCGCCCGGCGGGGACGGAGGAGCAAGTACTGTAATGTTGGAAGTGCTCCAGGCTGATTGTCCGCCATTGTCTATAGCAGTGGCATTTACTGTGTAGGTCTTTGAGCTAGCGCCTCCCGATGAAGTATAGCTGTGGCTAGCGGTAGTGGCAGTTCCTGACAGGCTGTCGATAGTTCCATCTCCCCAATCAATCTTGATCGTGCTTACTGTCCCGTCTGAGTCGGAAGCAGTAAGGGTGAGAGTGACAGACTCTCCAATATTGGCAGATGTCGTGGAGAGGGAAAGAACCACGGTTGGAGGCTTGTCTTGGAATGTTATCACGCGTGTCGATGATGCGTTGTTGGCAGGGGAGGCATTGTCCGATGCCCTGATGACGAGGGACCAGAGCCCTGCTGGGTCAGTGGTCTGAGGGGTGTAGGATCCAATCCAGATCTGCAAGGTGGTGTCGAAAATCACCGGGACTGTATCGTTCACGACCGGGGTTCCACTGAACAAGAGATAACCTCCAATGGAGCCTGATTGGAGGCCTGTTCCATCCGGATAAGTTATCGTGGCGTTCAGCTTGAATTGTCCGCCTACGGGGACATATGTCGTCACGTTCGCGTCGATTCTCAGTATTGCAGGAACCAGTTGGGGCGTGTTGACGAGCCCGCTCTTTGGACCGGCATTCCCGTAGGCGTCTGCATATGCGTTGGCAGCCAGTGAGCCTGTCCATGTGCCAGTCTGGTTATACATTGAGGTCTTGTAGGTCGCGTTGAAAGTCTGGCTCGCGCTTGAGTATGTTGTGGTCAAGGTCAGGTTCGTACCGCCGGGTCTGGCTAGGTTCAGTAGAGCCACTCCGGTTGAAGCGATGGTTCCGTCTGGATAAACAGGCTGGAACGAGAAGCTCATCGTCTCGGTTCTTTGATAGATGCTCCTCGCAGAGCCAAGCGTGGAGATAGACATCACGGCGGGCCGCACATTGAAGCCCTGGACATCAGCTGGAGTCTTGATTGTGCTAGTACCGTTAATTGTTAGCACGTATCCGTTGTTGTCGATCGTCGCGTTCCTCGGAATCTTCCAGTTGGCAACCACTACTCCTGTTCCCGATGCTGCCAGCGTCTGGGTGAAGACGGTTGTAGATGTCGTATATGTTGCGATCTTCACGTTGACCTGCTCTGATGGACCATAACCGGTCGCATGAATGTTGACGGTTTGTGTTCTCTGATACTCCGTGTTGTCTGTCAGGATGATGAGAAAGTAGGTTGCAGCAACGGGGTTCGAGGCTAGTAGGGGTCTAACTTGGTCGGCCCAGGTGACATATTGGCCCACCAGTGAGTTAGGGCCTGGGAAAGACGAGGTTGGATAGTAGAAGGGAGGTAGGGTGAACTGTGTCTGGCCTGGAAGTGTGGTATAGTTCTGGAGGACAGACTGATGAGTGATCGAGGCCGGATCTCGCACGGAGAATCTGAATTGGTAGAGTGTTTCCTGTCGCCCCTGAAACTGAGAATACAAGGGTGATCGTGGAGCCCTCTTGGGTAAGGAACGGTATGGTCCCCAGGCTGTACGTTACAGCATGTGCTCTCGGAACGAGATTTGTGAATAGTGCCGGGGCTAGAACCGCAAGAGCGATGAGAAGAACATAGCGTGTCGCTCTCTTGTATCGCACGACGTGCCTCCCCGTAGCCAGAACTGTGAACCACGAAACTCTCGCATTGGACTAAAGTGTCGCGTAACTCGAAGTCTAACAGTGAGGTATCCAGTCGCGTCGGTAATTTCAGACTTGGGCATCACACATGTTCATCATGTGGCTCCTGTTCGTTTGCGGGCTTCGACGACAAATTTCCATGGGAGAAACCAATAAGAAGTCGAAGACCCGGTCCAGCGACGATGAACATGTCAAAGTTGACTGAAAGCGCAAGAAAGATGCTCGAAGGCAAGAACTTCGTATACTTAGCCACCGTCAATCCTGACGGAACGCCACAGGTCACTCCTACATGGGTGGACACTGATGGACACTTCGTTCTCATCAACACCGCGGTTGGTCGTGTTAAGCACCGCAATGTGAAGAAGAATCCCCACGTTGCCCTTGCAATAACCGACCAGACGAATCCCTACAACTTGGTTCTGATACGAGGCAAGGTTGTGGAGCATGTGACTGGCCAGGTTGCGGAGGAGCATATTGACAAGATGGCGAAGAAGTACAGGGGCCTTGACAAGTACCCGAACCGGAGCCCAGGCGAGCAGCGGGTCTTGATCAAGATTGAACCTGTAAAGGTTATCGTCCGATAGCGAGCCAGACCCAATTTTTCCCCGATCAATTTGCAATAATCCCAGCGACGAGAATGGGCCGGTTCCGGCTTACTCGTCTTCGTCTAGTTCTTTCTTGGACGATTGCTTGTTTGGAAGAGGAGGGGTTTCTCGGCCTGTCGGTTTGAAGCTTTCAGATATCAGTGTCTGGAATCCTTCCAGCGCACTGTCGATGACTCCCTTTAGTTCTTCTCCTGCTGAAATGTCTCGGCTCACTGCGCCGCGCTGGTTGACGATCCGTGACTTTTTGAGGACCTTTGCCATGTCCGCCTCTGCCAGTCCGCAGAGCTTCATGAGGCTGATGAGGTAGAACGAGGTCTTCCCGTCGAGTGACTCTTTCGATGCGCCTATCATTTTGGCGAGTTCACCTCTGTAGATGCGGCCCTGTTTCAGAATGGCTTTACTGACTAGGTCCTCTAGGACCTGCGGTGGGACTCTGACCAGTATGGCCATTTTCTATCGACGCCTCATGGGTTTGGACAGTGCGACTGGACCTTTTTGGACCGTGAGAGCAGAGTAGAAAAGAGGATTGTATTAGCCTGCTCTTACCCGAATCTTCAGCCCTGAAACATACGCTCTGATTGTTTCGGAGGATGGAGTTATTAGTTTCATTTATCCTCTAGAATCTTGGGACTGGTCCCCGGTAGGCGCATCGATACTGCCAAAGCTTGAAACGGCGTGCTCCTTGGAGTCATTCCGGAGATTCATGATCACGAGCACCTGCCGCTCGTTTATCCCGAGCGACTACCAGTTGGACATGTCAGTTTTTCCGGAGAGGTCGAGGGATCTCGGAACAATGTACGTGGAGGCGGAGGATAAGGAGACGCTGGGCCGGGTCAACGAGATCAGCTTTGTCAGAGTCAACTATGTTCTGGGAATAATCTACAATTCGAAGAGTGGGCATACGCAGCTAAAGTGGCGGCACATCCGGGGTGACCAGGGTCGTCTATCGGGTGAGGCGAGCACGAACACGATGGTGAACCTTTACGAGGCGGGCGCATTGGACAGGTCGTTTATCCGAACAATCGCTCCACGAATCCAGTGAGAACGCTCTAGAAATCCCCAGATCTCCTTACTTGGGTGG
>Ga0209239_1002417_pt1 | contig 11125 bp, 10 predicted proteins | sample GraSoi013_2_20cm_FD_185824 | JGI IMG/M metagenome (GOLD analysis project Ga0209239, IMG submission 185824) | Grasslands soil microbial communities from the Angelo Coastal Reserve, California, USA - Sample 10_02_2013_2_20cm (SPAdes) (version 2) | ecosystem: Environmental > Terrestrial > Soil >...
CCCCCGCCGCGATGACGGCGAGCACAATTAGGCCCACAAGCGCGATCGCAGCTGCGAGAGGCAAGAGATGATCGGTCATCCGGGCCACTCTACATCGATTCGGCGCATAAGAACAAAATATGAACGATAGGGCAATGCCATGGCCGCGGCCGCGGCGGCGAGCCGCGCGGGTCACGCCCGGTCGTGCCGATCTCCGCGGCTGATCCTGCGCATTGACCGAGTTCCGGCGACCGCTTACATCGCGACCATGGCGTTGCGCGACATTCTCATCCTGCCCGACAAACGGCTGCGACAGGTCTCCGATCCGGTGAAGAAAATCGACGCCAGCCTCCGCAAGCTCATCGAGGACATGTTCGAGACCATGTACGACGCGCCCGGCATCGGGCTCGCCGCGATCCAGATCGGCGCGCCCAAGCGTGTGATCACCATGGACCTCGCCAAGAAGGAGGAACCGAGGAATCCGCAGGTTTTCATCAATCCGGAGATCGTTTGGACCTCGCAAGAAAAGGCGACCTATGAGGAGGGCTGTCTGTCGATTCCGGAATATTACGACGATGTCGAGCGTCCGGCGCAGGTGAAGCTGAAATATCTCGATCTCGAGGGAAAGCCGCGGGAGGTCGAGGCCAATGGGCTGTTCGCCACCTGCCTGCAGCACGAGATCGATCACCTGAACGGTGTCTTATTCATCGACCATCTGTCCAAGCTCAAACGCGACCGCGTGCTCAAAAAGTTCACCAAGGCGGCGAAGCGGGCGGCGGTTTAAATCGGGGCGCCGTCCTCCTTCATCATGGCTGTGCCGGGTGGGCGATTCTCGCGTTGCATTGCCGAGGTGCCGTCGTGCAAGCCCTAGCCTCACCACGGCAATACAGAAATCGCCATTGGCAACGGGTGATGTGAACATGCCGCTGCGCATTGTGTTCATGGGTACGCCCGAATTTGCCGTACCGACGCTGGTGGAGATTGTCGGTCGCGGCCACGAAGTGGTGGCGGTCTATACGCGCGCGCCGAAGCCGGGCGGGCGGCGCGGACTCGATCCTGTGCCGAGCCCGGTCGAACGTGAGGCGCGCCGCTTCGGCCTGCCGTTGTTCACGCCGGCGACGTTGCGCACCGCGGAGCCGGTAAGCGCCGCGCGCGCCCACACCGCGGATGCGGCGATCGTCGTGGCCTATGGCCTCATTCTGCCCAAGGCAATCCTCGAAGCCTTTCCGTTGGGCGCCTTCAACCTGCATGCCTCGCTGCTGCCCCGCTGGCGCGGCGCCGCGCCGATCAATCGGGCCATCATGGCGGGAGATTCCGAGACCGGCGTAATGGTGATGAAAATGGAGGAGGGGCTCGACAGCGGCCCGATCGCCATGGCGGAACGCGTGCCGATTCCGTTCGATGCCACTGCGGGAGATTTGCACGATCAACTTGCCCGCCTTGGCGCCGATCTCGTGGTACGCGCGCTTGCCGCGCTCGAACGCGGCTCGCTCACGCTTACGTCGCAGCCCGAGGTCGGCGTCACCTATGCGCACAAAATCGCCAACGACGAGACCCGGATTGCGTGGGAGCGGCCGTGGCAAGAGGTGCACAACCACATCCGCGGCCTCTCTCCGGTTCCAGGGGCTTGGTCCGAGATCGGCAGCGAGCGCGTCAAAGTGCTGCGCACGACCAGGAGTGATCGGAACGGCGTACCCGGCACGGTGCTCGACGACGAGCTCACGGTGGCCTGCGGGGAAGGCGCGGTGCGCATTGTCGAATTGCAGCGCGCCGGACGCCAGCCGATGAAGGCGCACGAGTTCCTGCGGGGTATGCCTGTTGCTGCCGGCACGCGGTTCGGTTAGCTCCCGCCATGCCTCGCTACAAGCTCACTATCGAATATGACGGCAGGCCGTTCGTCGGCTGGCAGATCCAGGATAACGGTCCTTCGGTGCAAGGCGTGCTGGCGCAAGCGCTCGAGGCCTTTTGCGGCGAGAAGGTGAGCGTGCAAGGGGCGGGGCGCACGGATGCCGGCGTGCACGCGCTGGGTCAAGTCGGCCACGTCGATCTCGCCAAGGACTGGGACGAAGACACCGTGCGGGATGCGTTGAACGCGCATTTGCGTCCGCATCCGGTTGCGATCCTCAAGGCGGAGCGGGTCGACGGCTCGTTTGATGCGCGCTTTTCGGCCATTCGCCGCCATTATCTTTATCGCATCGTCAACCGCCGGGCCGATCTTGCGTTGGAACGCGGCCGCGCCTGGCGCATCGCCCAGCCGCTCGATCTTCCGGCAATGCAAGCGGCGGCGCAGCGGCTGGTGGGCCGGCACGATTTCACCACCTTCCGCAATGTCGAATGTCAGGCGAAATCCCCGGTGAAGACGCTCGACCAGCTCGACGTGCGTCGCGCTGCGGACGACATTCAGGTCGTCGCTTCGGCGCGCTCGTTCTTGCACTCGCAAGTGCGCTCGATGGTCGGAGCGCTCGCGCTCGTGGGGGAGGGCAAGTGGACCGCCGACGATGTTTCGGTCGCGCTTGCGAAGCGCGACCGCGCCGCGTGCGCCCCTGTTGCGCCACCCGATGGGCTCTATCTGGCGAGGGTCGACTACCCGTGATGGGCTGCTGCTCCCCGCGGATCAAGCCTCAGCCGAAATACCGGTCGAGGACTTTGCGATAGATCGCGGTCAGCGTCGCGAGATCGGCGATGGTGGTGCGCTCGTCGACCTGGTGCATGGTCTGCCCGATCAGACCGAATTCGAGCACCGGGCAGTAATCCTTGATGAAGCGGGCGTCCGATGTGCCGCCACTGGTCGAAAGCTTCGGCTCCTTCCCGGTCAGATGCTTGATCGCCGCCGACACGAGATCGACGAACGGGCCGGGCTTGGTCACAAAGGAGTCGGCGTTCGACGGCTCCCAGTCGATGCGCCAGCGGATGCGCCCGGCGGCGGCCTCACCGGCGCGCTTCTCGATCAGCATCTTGAGCGAAGTCTGGCTGTGACGATCGTTGAAGCGGATGTTGAAGCGCGCCCGCGCTTCACCGGGGATGAGATTAACGACCGGGTTGCCGATGTCGATCGAGGTGAATTCGAGGTTCGAGGCGTCGAACTGTGCGCTGCCGTGGTCGAGCGGGGCCGCCATCAACGCGCTCATCAGCGCGACCAAACCTCGCACGGGATTTTCGGCCCGCTCGGGATAAGCGACGTGACCCTGCTTGCCCGTCACGACGAGGGTGCCGTTGAGCGAGCCGCGCCGGCCGATCTTGATGGTATCGCCGATCACCGCCGCATTGCTCGGCTCGCCGAGGATGCAATGGTCAAAGGTCTCGCCGCGCTCGGCCGCCCATTTGATGAGCTTCACCGTTCCATTTACCGCGACGCCTTCCTCGTCTCCGGTGATCAGGAACGAGATCGAGCCCTTCGGCCGGCCTCCGCATGCGCCGAGGTGATCGAGGACGGCGGCGAGCGCGCAGGCGATCGCCCCTTTCATGTCGACGGCGCCGCGGCCGTAGAGCGTGCCATCGGCGATTTCGCCGGCAAAGGGTGGATGGGTCCATTTCGCCTGCTCGCCGGGCGGCACCACGTCGACGTGGCCGGCGAAAGCGAAGTGCGGGCTTGCCGTGCCGACCCGGGCATAAAGGTTTTCGACCGGCGCGGTGCCGGGCTCGGCAAAGGTGACGCGATGGACCGTAAAGCCTGCCCCTTTCAGCGCGCCTTCGATGAGGCCGAACGTACCGGCTTCCGCCGGCGTCACCGACGGGCAGCGCAGGAGGTCGCGGGCGAGCGCGGTGGGATCGGCGAGTGCCGGGCTCATCGTGCGGCTTTACCCGGCGACGTGCGATGGCGTCAACGTGACCTCGCCGGCGCCCGGCCTATGCCGGTGTGTCCAACGGATCAGGGCCATATCGGTTGGGTCCTGGCGTCCCGCGCAGCTAGAGGAGTTAGCGGCGCGGGAGGGAATTAAACCCGGCCGCGCCGCTTAGGGTATTGGAGGGCGCGTTAGCTTTAGCCTAATGGAAGATGATGGCTCTCCGTCAGGCGCTAGAGGCGGCGGTTACAGGTCATCAATCGTTGGCGTAATGCTCGTATTGAATTCGGCACCCCACTTCAGGCCGGCGCATGAGCACGCACGCTCAAGCCAAGTATTTGTCTCATTGGCCGAGTTGTTCGTGCCGTAGTACCAGCCATCGCAGAGCTTTGCCGCGTAGTGCTTAGCCAAGTGATCCTTGTCGAAGAGGTCCTTCGCATCTCGCGCAACGATGTGTCGTGAGCGCGGCTTGATGTGCGAGAGCTTTTCTAGCGTGCCAGGACGCGCCTCCTCTAGCGCGCGTAAGCCGCCGGCAAGGAGGTCGCGCAAGGCGTGGAACTCTGAGCGCTTCGCGTTCAGCTCGAACCAGTATTCGCCACCTCGGCGTGAGGGCCGCCACCCCGGTACGCCGTCGGGTTTCAAGCTCGAGCCTCCGTTAGCAGCCACGGCCGGCTCGGGCGGCGTCTTGAACGGCTCCTCCGCGAAGGGGACAACCTTCTCCTTCGCCAAGTCGATGACGACGCTCGGGTTAAGAGGATCGGCGCCCACGGCAAAACGGGTCGAGCTAAGTACTCGCAGATACGAGCTAATCGAAAGGTCTAATGCGTTTCTCGCGACGCTTGGACCAGAGCCAGCGTGTTTGGAGGACGAACTTCGGCGAATAGCGGCTGCATTGGCATCGGGTCGAAATCTTGAACTACTGATAAGACTATGGGGTTGGAACGGCAGCGACCCCCGCACTTTAGAATCTGTTGCGTCTGAATTAACGCCCAAACTGACTCGGGAACGTGTGCGGCAGATCGAAGCTACAGCCCTGCGGCGCCTTCGGCCCTTCAAATTCGACACGCCGCATTTGCGGGCTGCAATTGCCTTCCTCAGAAGGGCCGTCCCCGCCTTTCCGACTGACCTGAGCAACGCCTTGCGGCAAGCTGGCATCTCGCGCGGCGATTTTTCAGCAGAAAGTGTCAAGGTTGCTGCCGACATATTACATGTGAACTGGCCCTTGACTGAAATACCGCTTTCGAACCAGCGCGTTCTTGTCTTAGCTGAAGATGAAGAACGCCTCATCAAGATTTTGCAGATCGTTAGGCGCAGAACCTCCGAACTCGGTTGTCTCAGCATACTGTCGCTGGCATCCGAACTTCAAATCGAGGAGGAAAGATCGGACCTCGTTCGCAAGGTATTGGACCGGCTGCCTCAGATTGAGTGGCTAGACGGTTCCAAGAACTGGCTTTACTTGCGCGACTTCCCCCGAAACCGCCTGTTCAATCTTTGCGCAAAAGTGCTCAGCGTCAGTCCCCGGATCAGGTTATCCGAATTGCGCCGCGCGGTTGCAAAATCGCGAAGGTTGTCGATGGCGCCATCGCAAAAAATATTGGGCGCCTTTGTTGAAAGCTTCGGATTGGGCACCGTCAATGCCGAGATTGTCGAAGCGGCTCCCGCGATGGTCACTACTCCAAACCCCGAGTCAATTGAAGGTAAAATACTGGGCGTGTTTGATGAATACGGATCGGTAATGGACGGCGAAGAACTGGCCGAACGATGTATCAGTGCTGGCGTCAATGCGACTTCTTTCTACATCTATCGTCTCGTGTCGCCCGTCGTCGCTAGTTTGGGAAAGGGAATCTATTGCAAAGTTGGGGCGGAAGTGCCGCCGGGAGTCATCGAGGACATTTTGAGCAGGCGCCGATCCACGCCGCGTTCATCGGATCATGGCTGGATGCCCAATGGAAATCTCTGGTTTGGATTAGAGTTACCCCGCTCAGTCATCACAACCGGAGGTCTGCGGTTGGCGCAATTTGTTGCCGATCTCGTTCAAGGCGAGTGGGACGTTCAGCTTCCCGATGGTACGGTCTATGATCGCGTGACGTGCCGGGACTTGTTCATTTGGTCCTTCCGAAAAGCATTTGCCGTCCTTGGCGCAGAACCTGACGATCTCATGGCGCTTGAATTCGGCAAGAAGACGCGGCGCGTGATGGTGAGAATTGGCGGCCCCGGCCTCTTTGAAGCAATGCAAGACCCCGAAAGCCTGAGTGCCGAGGATGCCGGCGATGATACGTAACCTTGTCTTCATTCCTCCTACAGGCGCGTCCGGCATTGCCGCGGCCTCCGTACGTCGAGGCGCTGGCTGTTCTCGGTTCTGTTTCTTGGTCGCTTCCCGCCAATGAGGCATCTCGCTCCTCCCGGCTCGCAAGCGTCGGGAGCGGCAGTCGCGGTCGTGGAGCCGCTTGGCGCCGATGGCGAGACCGATCCAGATCAGCGGGATGTAGAGAATGACGAGGAGCGTCAGTGTCAATCCAGCGAACTCGAACCTGTGCTCTCGAATCAGGATCAAAGCAAGCAAGAGCAGAACGATAATGATCACCATCGTGGCGATCGCCGTCATCCAATAGGGTTTCCGGTTCAGGCGGCCCTGGAAAGAGAACAACAGTTGCGTCATTGACATGGTTCAAGCCCCTCTTTCACTTCCTAGGGAGATGATTGACCGTGATTCCCTGATCCGACGCCAGCCATTGCAAACACGATTAGATTGGTCGGAGCTGTCCGTGTTGGCGGGCCTGACCACCGAACAGGAACAAGCGCCGGCGAGCGAGGGCAATCGGGTTTGGCTCTGCCGAGTCGGCGCAGGCTTGCTGGCGGCCTACGCCCCGAGCTGTAGAGCCAAGAGATTGTTTTGGTTTCTCACCCAGCCTGGGATCAGGAATGCATCGACGAGGACCCAAACGACTGTGATCAACATCCCCACGATGGTGAGAGTCAGGATGAGTTGCGCGACCGCAACGCCGGTGCGTTTGAGATAAAAATTGTGACCCCCGAATAGCCCCAAGAAAAACCACAGTATGTAGGCGACTAAGGCCGTCTTCTTGTTGGCCTCGAACAGCATCATAGCGCGTGCGTCATTCGACAAGCCGCCCTGTTGTTGAATTGTCTGTCTTGTGCCCGTGGGAAGTTCGGCTGTCATGACCCTCTCCTGGTGCGGAATAGTTGAGATTATGTAATGAGGTGCCGGTCGGCTCAATCCCGCAACAACTCGTTGATCGAAGTCTTTGCGCGGGTCGATTCGTCGACGCGTTTGACGATGACCGCGCAATAGAGGTTCGGGCCCGATTCACCTTTCTTGGTCGGCTTTCCCGGCAGCGAGCCCGGAACGACGACCGAATAGGCTGGGACCTCACCCCGGAACGTCTCGCCGGTCTCGCGATCGACGATCCGCGTCGAGGCGCCGATGAAGACCCCCATGGAAAGAACCGAGCCCTCGCGCACGATCACGCCTTCGGCCACCTCGGAGCGCGCGCCGACGAAGCAGTTGTCCTCCAGGATGACCGGACCCGCCTGCAGCGGCTCGAGCACGCCACCGATGCCGGCGCCGCCGGAGATGTGGCAGTTCTTGCCGATTTGCGCGCAAGAGCCGACCGTGGCCCAGGTATCGACCATGGTGCCGGAATCCACGTAGGCGCCGAGATTGACGAAGCTCGGCATCAGCACCACGCCTGGCGCGATATAGGCCGAACGCCGCACGACGCAGTTCGGCACTGCCCGCAAGCCCGCCTCGCGGAAGCGCGCCTCGTCCCAGCCCTCGAATTTCGACGCGACCTTGTCCCACCACGCCGCTTTGCCGGGCCCGCCGGAGATCACGCTCATGTCGTTGAGGCGGAACGAGAGCAGCACCGCCTTTTTGAGCCATTGGTTGACCCGCCAGTCGCCGTTGTGTCCTCGCTCGGCGACGCGCGCAACGCCGCGGTCGAGCAGATCAAGCGCCGCCTCCACGGCTTCGCGCACCGCGCCCTTGGTCGACGGGTCGATGCGGTCGCGCCGCTCGAAGGCCTCGTCAATGATCTTGGCAAGATCGGCCTGCGACATGTGCCTCCGGCGAAGTCCTAAAGGCTGCTTGGGCGGTTGTCGAGAAAGGGCCGGGAGGAGTCAAGTCGCCGCGCTGTCGTCCACACCGCGAGCACGATCGGCGCTTTCTTGGCTTGCTTCAGCGCCTGCGGGCAAGCCCTTCCAGAAATCCAACGAGATTGTCGGTCACATGATCGACGTGCGGCGCGTCCCGACCTTCGAGCTCCCAGCCCTCGCGAAACACCTCACGGGTGTGTTCGGGAACCACGAGTACCGTGGTCATGCCCAGGGCATGCGGCACCACAAGATTACGCGCCAGGTCTTCGAACATCGCTGCCTTCTGGGCATCGATACCGTGCGCCTTGAGAAACCGGTCATAGGTTTGCGGCGAAGGCTTGGGCTCGAGCTCGGCCGCGACGATGTCGAACACGCCATCGAAGTGACGGTCGAGCTCGAGCCGCGCCAGAACGGCATCGGCGTGTCGCCGCGTGCCGTTGGTCAAGATCAGCTTGCGCCCTGGCAGGTGTTCGATCGCCGTCCCTAGCGCGGCGTTCGGAATGAGCGGCGAGTGATCGATCTGATGGACGAAATCGAGGAAGTCGTCAGGCTCCATCCCATGCTCGGTCATCAGTCCCCGCATCGAGGTGCCGTAACGCTTGTAGTAATCCTTCTGCAAACGGAATGCCTCCTCCTGCGTGACTTTGAGGTAACGCGCGATGTAGTCGCGAATGCGCTCGTCCACCTGTTGCCAGAGGTTGAGGTGATGCGGATAAAGCGTGTTGTCGAGATCGAAAACCCACGTCTCCACATGGCCGAATGCGCGCGGCGCAGAACGAGAATTCATGACGCGGATCCGTGATCCCGGATCACTTTGCTGAGCGGCCGGTCAAACATCAGGATGACGGCGCCGGCAACGAGCGCGATGCCGGCGATCATCAGAAAGAACGTCGTCTTATCCAAGCCGGCCCAAAAACTGCCCAACCAGCCGGCGATCAAGTTGCCGGCGAAGCTTGTCGCCAGCCATAGTCCCATCAGCATCGATACCATACGCGCCGGCGCGACCTTCGATACCAACGATAGCCCGATCGGCGACAGGTAAAGCTCGCCGATCGTGATGACCACGAAATAACCGAGCAGCCAAAGCCAGCTTGCTTCGTCGCCGGCCGCCTGCCAGGCGGCGGCGACCATGATCAAGTTGGCGAGCGTCACGCCGAAACAGCCGATCGCCATCTTGATCACGGTCGACGGCTCGTTGCCGCGCTTAGCCTGCCAAGTCCAGAGCCCCACGACAAAGGGCGTGAATGCGAAGATCAAAAACGGGTTGAACGCCTGGAACCAGGTGATCGGGATTTCGCCCTTCCAGAGCACGAGATTGATTGCGCGGTCGGTATAGTCGTCCGCCCATAACACAATCGTGTTCCCTTGCTGCTCGTAGGTCGCCCAGAACAGTGTCGTCGGCACGAACAGCGCGAGCAGCGCCAGAATGCCCCGCCATTCACCGCGATCGAGCGGCTTATTCTGCATCCCTGCGGCGCTGGCTTTGTGCAGCTCATCCGGCGGCAACTCCGGCATCGCGTAGAGATAGATTGCGAGTGCGATGGTCATGCCGATGCCGGCGGCGGTGAAGCCGTAATGCCAGCCCAGTTCCTCACCCAACGTTCCGCAGACAAGCGGGGCAAGAAACGCGCCCAGATTGATGCCGACGTAGAAAATCGAATACGCTCGATCGCGGCGCTGGTCGCCGGGTGCATAGAGTCCGCCCACTTGCGCCGACATATTGGGCTTGAACGCGCCGTTGCCCAAAATGAGCATGGTCAAGGCGAGCAGGAACAACGGCTCGAACGCCATCATGAAATGGCCGACTGCCATCATCGCCGCGCCGAGGAGAATCGTGCGATGCTGGCCGAGCAGGCGATCGGCGAGCATGCCGCCGAACACGGGTGTGAGATAGACGAGCCCGGTGTAGAGGCCGTAGATGTGCGAGGAGAAGGGCTGCACACCGAGCGGTCCGAACATGGACTCGAAAAGCGACTTGAGCGCCGTGAGCCCGATCACGTTCTCGGCGTGCCCGGGCAGCAGAAGCAGCTTCACCATATAAAGGACGAGCAACGCGCGCATTCCGTAATAGGAGAAGCGCTCCCACATCTCGGTGGCGAATAGAAACGTCAGCCCGCGCGGGTGGCCGAAGAGGTCGCTCGCTCCTTTGCTGCGATGACGTTGCTCAGCCGTCGAGGAGGCCATGATGCAGTTGCGGGTTCGCTGTTGCCACTTGGACGGTTGTTCAATTTGCGCGCCGCGCGGTGTATGCCGGGGCGAGGCGCGCGCGACCCTAGAACGCGTCTCGCGCCGTCGTCAAACTTTGAGATCGGCGGTGAGCCGCATGCATGGTGGCAAAACCAGGGCAGTGTCGGTACACACTTGACGCTGCCCGCGATCTGCGAAAACGCTGTGCAAGAACTAACGGCGGAGGATTGGCTATGACCCTTTTCAAGCGCACCGTTCTGAAGGTCGGATTGGCAGTGCTCGCTGCCATGGGCGTCCAGGCCGCAGGAGCGCAGGGCGACAGCGCGACGAACTTCCCCAATCGGCCGATCCGGATGGTCGTCGGCTTTGCCGCTGGCGGTGGCAACGACCTGTTCGCGCGACTCGTCGGACAGAAGCTGTCGGAGAACATTGGACAGCCGGTGGTCATCGAGAACAAGCCCGGTGCAGGCGGTCGCATTGCGGTCGAGTACGTCAAGAGCCAGCCGGCCGACGGATACACCGTCATGGTGGCCGCGAGCGGCCAGATGGCGATCGCAGCCGCGATCTATCCAAAACTGTCCTACCATCCGACCCGCGACTTTCTGCCGCTGACCATGATCGCGTCGTTTCCGCTGATCCTCGCTGGTCCGGCCAACGACACGATCAAGTCGGTGAAGGATCTGGTCGCCTACGGCAAGGCCAACCCGGACAAGTCCAACTACGCCACCTCCTCGCCCGCCTTCACCATCACCACCGAGCTGTTCAAGCTCAAAACCGGAATGCCAGCGGTGGCGGTACCCTACAAAAGCAGCAACGAGATGATGCTCAGCGTCGCCGGCGGCAACACCTTGTTCGCGATCGCGGACGGTCCGCCGACGATGCCCCTTGTGCAAGGCGGCAAGGTTCGGGCCCTTGCAGTGACGGGATCGGAGCGCTCCTCCGAGCTTCCGGACGTGCCGAGCATGGCGGAAGCCGGCTACCCGGAGGTGAATATCGGCCTTTGGAGCGGGCTATTCGTGCTGACCGGCACGCCGCCCGCCATTGCCAGTAAGCTCGCCACG
>Ga0209239_1002420_pt1 | contig 11112 bp, 4 predicted proteins | sample GraSoi013_2_20cm_FD_185824 | JGI IMG/M metagenome (GOLD analysis project Ga0209239, IMG submission 185824) | Grasslands soil microbial communities from the Angelo Coastal Reserve, California, USA - Sample 10_02_2013_2_20cm (SPAdes) (version 2) | ecosystem: Environmental > Terrestrial > Soil >...
CGCCGTTTTCTGCGCATAGCGCACGACGGCTTGCGCTTCATCGTAGAAGCCGCGCGATGAGAAGCCCTTCCAGGAGACAAAGCGCGGAGCAGTCACCGCGATGAGGATGCCGATGATCACGATCGTCATCACCAGCTCCGGGAGGGTGAATCCACGGCGTCTGGTGGGCCGCTGCAGGCTCATTACTGCGCGCTGGTGGGGGAAAGAGCGATCGGCGTTGCGTAGTCCGTCTGGCAGGCATGGACCTGGCAAGCCCCTGCGGAAAATTCAAGGCGCAACGGGACGGTCACGCCAGTACAGGTCGCGGCGCTGCTCGGTGCAGGACCGCCGAGCAGGCTGCCGACCAGCGTCGCGCAGGTAGCTGCGTCCTTGTACGTCAGGCCGGCCCCGATGTTGGGGTAGCCGGTGGCATTCATCGTGATCGGCGTGCCGCCGTCGGGCGTTACCGTCCCGGTGCCCCCCTGCGCGACCCATCTCGAGTGAACGATCTGGATCGCCGAGTTCAGGCCGCCGGCGACGCCGCTGCGGGCAGCGACCAGCGCGTCAGTGGTCATGTCGAGATATCGCGGCACGGCGATGGACGCCAGGATGCCGAGAATCACGATCACCATGACCAGCTCGATCAGTGTGAAGCCGCGTCGCTCTCGGTGCATACGCCTGGCCCCTTCAAAGTTGTACAAGTCTACTGATTACCGCAAATATATCAAGTGGATGCGAATGCTATTTCGTGAAGAGGTTCACATCGCGGACGATTGGTGACACGGGCAAAAAAAAGGGCGCCCTGGGGACGCCCTCTGCCGGACGATGAAGGGCGGGCTTAGCTGCCTCCCGACGCGGTAGTGGTGGCCTCCGCAGGCGGCGTCTCGGGCGCACTCACCGGTACTTCTGCGAGGACCGGCTCGGCGGCTTGTGCCTTGCGGATGTTGTGGTACGCGAGGCCGGTGCCCGCCGGGATCAGGCGGCCGACGATCACGTTCTCCTTCAGGCCGCGCAGCTCGTCGCGCTTGCCCATGATCGCCGCCTCGGTCAGCACCCGCGTCGTCTCCTGGAAGGAGGCCGCCGAGATGAACGAGTCGGTGGAGAGCGACGCCTTGGTGATGCCAAGGAGCATGTAGCGGAAGGTCGCGGGCTTCTTGCCCTCCTTCTCCGCTTTTTCGTTCTCCTCGAGCAGCTCGGCGCGCTCCACCTGCTCGCCCTGGATGAACGGCGTGTCGCCCGGCTCGTCGACCTCGATCCGCCGCAGCATCTGCCGCACGATCACCTCGATGTGCTTGTCGTTGATCTTCACGCCCTGCAGGCGGTAGACATCCTGCACCTCGTCGATGATGTAGCGGGCGAGCTCCTCCACGCCGAGCAGACGAAGCAGGTCGTGCGGATCCACCGGGCCGTCGACGATCATTTCGCCCTTGTTCACCACCTGGCCGTCGTGCACCAGCAAATGCTTGTCCTTGGCGATCAGGTACTCGTGCTCCTGCTTGTCGAGATCGGTGATCACCAGGCGCTGCTTGCCCTTGGTGTCCTTGCCGAAGCTGACGGTGCCGGTCACCTCGGCGAGGATGCCCGCGTCCTTGGGAGATCGCGCCTCGAACAGCTCCGCCACCCGCGGCAGACCGCCGGTGATGTCGCGCGTCTTCGAGACCTCCTGCGGGATGCGCGCCAGCACTTCGCCGACCTGCACCTGCTGGCCGTCGCGCACGGCGATGACCGCGCCCACCGGGAAGCTGATATTGACGGCGTGGTCAGTACCGGCGATGCGCACTTCTTCCCCGGCCTCGTTGATCAGCTTGACCGAGGGCCGCTGTCCTTTGCTGGCGGCCGTGGTGCGGCGCTTCGCGTCGATGACGACGAGGGTCGAGAGGCCGGTCACGTCGTCGATCTGCTTGGCGACGGTAGAGCCTTCCTCGACGTGCTCGAACTTCACCGTTCCGGCGTACTCGGTAATGATCGGCCGGTGGTGCGGGTCCCAGTTGGCGAGCGTCTTGCCCGCGCGCACGCTGTCGCCGTCGCTGACCTGCAGCGTCGCGCCGTAGGGCACCTTGTGTCGCTCCCGCTCGCGGCCGTTGTCATCCGCAATGATGATTTCGCCCGAGCGCGAGATCACCACCTTGTCGCCCTTGGCATTGCTGACATAGCGCATGGTGGGCGTAAAGCGGACCGTTCCGGACGACTTGGCCTCGACGTGGCTTTGCACCGCGGTGCGCGATGCCGCGCCGCCGATGTGGAAGGTCCGCATCGTCAGCTGCGTGCCCGGCTCGCCGATCGACTGCGCCGCTATGACGCCGATCGCCTCGCCGACGTTGACCAGCGAGCCACGCCCGAGGTCGCGCCCGTAGCACTTGGCGCACACACCCCAGCGGGTGTCGCAGCTCAAGGGAGTGCGAACCTTGACCTCGTCGATGCCGAGATTGTCGATCGCGTCGACCGCGTCCTCGTCGAGCAGCGTCCCGGCGACGAACAGCACGTCCTGGGTCTCGGGATGCGGCAGGTCGGTGGCCAGCACGCGCCCGAGAATGCGCTCCTTCAGCGCCTCGACCACCTCGCCGCCTTCCACCAGCGCCTTCATCGAAACGCCGTTCTGCGTCGCGCAATCGTCCTCGGTCACCACCAGGTCCTGGGTGACGTCGACCAGCCGGCGGGTCAGGTAGCCGGAGTTGGCAGTTTTCAACGCGGTATCGGCGAGGCCCTTGCGCGCGCCGTGCGTCGAGATGAAGTACTGCAGCACGTTCAATCCCTCGCGGAAGTTGGCCGTGATCGGCGTCTCGATGATCGAGCCGTCGGGCTTGGCCATCAGGCCGCGCATGCCGGCGAGCTGCCGGATCTGCGCCGCCGAGCCGCGCGCCCCCGAGTCGGCCATCATGTAGATCGAGTTGAACGCCTCCTGCTTCACCTTCTTGCCGTGGCGGTTCTCGACCTCCTCGGAGCCGAGCTGCTCCATCATCACCTTGCCGACCTGCTCGCCGCAGCGCGACCAGATGTCGACCACCTTGTTGTAGCGCTCGCCAGCGGTCACCAGGCCCGAGGTGTACTGGTTCTCGATCTCCTTGACTTCGGTCTCGGCCGACTTGATCAGCTCCTGCTTCTGCGCCGGGATGGTCATGTCGTGCACGCCGAACGAGATGCCGGCGCGCGTGGCGATGCCGAACCCGGCCTGCATCAGCTTGTCGGCGAAGATCACCGTCTCGCGCAGCCCGCAGCGGCGGAACGCGGCGTTGATCAGGCGGCTGATTTCCTTTTTCTTGAGCGGCTTGTTGAGCAGCTCGAAGGGCAGCCCGGCGGGCAGGATCTCGGAGAGCAGCGCGCGGCCGATGGTCGTCTCGTAGCGCGTCACCCTCTCGCTGATCTCGCCGTCCTCGGCGACATCCCTTTCCTTGATGCGCACCCAGACCTTGGCATGCAGGTCCACCTGGCGCGAATCGTAGGCGCGATGTACTTCGGCAAGGTCGGAGAAGCTCATGCCCTCGCCCGGGGCGTTCACGTGCTCGCGCGTGGCGTAGTACAGCCCCAGCACGATGTCCTGCGAGGGCACGATGATCGGCTCGCCGTTGGCGGGGGACAGCACGTTGTTCGAGGCGAGCATCAGGGTGCGCGCCTCCATCTGCGCCTCGAGCGACAGCGGCACGTGCACCGCCATCTGGTCGCCGTCGAAGTCCGCGTTGAACGCCGCGCACACCAGCGGATGCAGCTGGATCGCCTTGCCCTCGATCAGCACCGGCTCGAAGGCCTGGATGCCGAGACGGTGCAGGGTCGGCGCGCGGTTGAGCAGCACCGGGTGCTCGCGGATCACCTCCTCGAGGATGTCCCAGACCTCTGGTACTTCCTGCTCGACCAGGCGCTTGGCCGCCTTGATGGTCGTGGCCAGTCCCAGCAATTCCAATTTATTGAAAATAAAAGGCTTGAACAGCTCCAGCGCCATCTTCTTCGGCAGCCCGCACTGGTGGAGCTTGAGCTGCGGGCCGACCACGATCACCGAGCGGCCGGAATAGTCGACGCGCTTGCCGAGCAGGTTCTGGCGGAAGCGCCCGCCCTTGCCCTTGATCATGTCGGCGAGCGACTTCAGCGGGCGCTTGTTGGCCCCGGTCATCGCCTTGCCGCGGCGGCCGTTGTCGAGCAGCGAATCGACCGCCTCCTGCAGCATGCGCTTCTCGTTGCGCACGATGATTTCCGGCGCTTTTAATTCGAGCAGTCTTTTTAATCTATTGTTTCTGTTGATGACGCGCCGGTAGAGATCGTTCAGGTCCGAGGTGGCAAAACGACCACCGTCCAGGGGGACCAGAGGGCGCAGCTCGGGCGGCAGCACCGGCAGCACCTCCATGATCATCCAGTCGGGCTTGATGTTCGACTGCTTGAAGCCCTCCAGCACCTTCAGGCGCTTGGCGATCTTCTTGATCTTGGCGTCGGACGAGGTGGCCTCGAGCTCCTTGCGCAGCTCGTCGAGCGACTTGTTGAGATCGAGCGAGCGCAGCAGCGCGCGGATGCCCTCGGCGCCCATCGCCGCGGAGAAGTCGTCGCCGAACTCCTCGACCTTGGCGAGATAGTCGTCCTCGGTGAGGAGCTGGCAGCGCTTGAGCGGCGTCAGGCCCGGATCGGTGACCACGTAAGCCTCGAAGTACAGCACGCGCTCGATATCCCGGAGCGTCATATCCAGGACAAGCCCAAGGCGAGAGGGCAGCGATTTGAGGAACCAGATGTGCGCCACCGGGCTCGCCAGCTCGATATGGCCCATCCTTTCCCTTCTGACTTTCGCCAGGGTGACCTCGACCCCGCACTTTTCGCAGATCACGCCGCGGTGCTTCAGGCGCTTGTACTTGCCGCACAGGCACTCGTAGTCCTTGATCGGCCCGAAGATCTTGGCGCAGAACAGGCCGTCGCGCTCGGGCTTGAAGGTCCGGTAGTTGATGGTCTCCGGCTTCTTGACTTCGCCGTAGGACCACGAGCGGATCTTCTCGGGCGAAGCGAGCCCGATCTTGATCGCGTCGAACTCCTCGTCCTGCTGGACCTGCTTGAAGAGCTCAAGAAGCGCTTTCATCAGTACCTCTCCAGATCGATGTCGATGCCAAGGGAGCGGATTTCCTTGACCAGCACGTTGAACGACTCGGGCATGCCCGCGTCGATCTTGTGGTCGCCCTTGACGATGTTCTCGTACACCTTGGTGCGGCCGGTGATGTCGTCGGACTTGACCGTGAGCATCTCCTGCAGCGTGTAGGCCGCGCCGTAGGCTTCGAGCGCCCACACCTCCATCTCGCCGAAGCGCTGGCCGCCGAACTGCGCCTTGCCGCCGAGCGGCTGCTGCGTCACCAGGCTGTACGGCCCGGTCGAGCGCGCGTGCATCTTGTCGTCGACCAGGTGATGGAGCTTGAGCATGTGCATGTAGCCCACCGTGACCGGGCGGTCGAACTGCTCGCCGGTACGGCCGTCGTAGAGCGTGACCTGCCCGGAAACCGGCAGGCCGGCCATCTCCAGCATGGCGTTGATCTCGCCCTCGGCCGCGCCGTCGAACACCGGCGTCGCGAACGGCACGCCTTCCTTGAGGTTGTGCGCGAGCTGCAGCATTTCCTCGTCGCTCAGCTTCGAGAGTTCCTCTTCCTTGCCGCTCGCGCCGTAGATCCGCTCGATGATTTTCTTGATTTCAACGATTTTTTGCTGCTGCTTGATGAGCTCGCCGATCCTCAGCCCGAGGCCCTTCGCCGCCCAGCCGAGGTGCGTCTCCAGAATCTGGCCGACGTTCATCCGCGAGGGCACGCCGAGCGGGTTGAGCACCAGGTCCACCGGCGTGCCGTCGGCCATGTGCGGCATGTCCTCGACCGGCACGATCTTGGAGATCACGCCCTTGTTGCCGTGACGCCCCGCCATCTTGTCGCCGGGCTGCAGGCGCCGCTTGACCGCCACATACACCTTGACCATCTTCAGCACGCCGGGCGGCAGCTCGTCGCCCTGCGTGAGCTTCTTCCTCTTCGCCTCGAACATGGCGTCGAACTCGCGCCGTTTTTGCGCGAGCGACTCCTTCAGGCCCTCGACCTGCGCCGCCGCTTCCTCGTTGGCGAGCCGGATGTCGAACCAGTCGTACCTTTCGACCGTGCCGAGGTAGTCCTTGGTCACCTTGGTGCCCTTGGCGAGGCGCTTCGGGCCGCCGTTGGCGGTCTTGCCGGTCAGCAGCCGCTCGAGGCGCTCAAAGGTATCGCTTTCCACGATCCTCATCTGGTCGGCGAGGTCGGTCTTGTAGCGCTTGAGCTCGTCCTCGATGATCGACTGGCTGCGCTTGTCGCGCTCGATGCCCTCGCGCGTGAACACCTGCACGTCGATCACGGTGCCCGAGATGCCGGATGGAACGCGCAGCGACGTGTCTTTGACGTCACTCGCCTTTTCTCCAAAAATTGCGCGCAGCAGCTTCTCCTCGGGAGTGAGCTGGGTCTCGCCCTTCGGCGTCACCTTGCCCACCAGCACGTCGCCCGCCTCGACCTCGGCGCCGATGTACACGATGCCCGACTCGTCGAGGCGCGCGAGCTGCGCTTCCGAGAGGTTGGAGATGTCCCGCGTGATCTCCTCGGGTCCGAGCTTGGTGTCGCGCGCGACCACCGTCAGCTCCTCGATATGGATCGAGGTGAAGCGGTCTTCGGCCACCACCCGCTCGCTGATCAGGATCGAGTCCTCGAAGTTGAACCCGTTCCACGGCATGAAGGCGACCAGCATGTTCTGGCCGAGCGCGAGCTCGCCCAGATCGGTCGACGCGCCGTCGGCGACCACGTCCGCTTTCGCGAGGCGCTCGCCCTGCTTGACGATCGGGCGCTGGTTGATGTTGGTGTTCTGGTTCGAGCGCGTGTACTTGGTCAGCTTGTAGATATCGACGCCCACGTCGCCCGCGACGGTCTCGTCGTCGTTGACGCGCACCACGATGCGGTTGGCGTCAACGTAATCGACGACGCCACCGCGAAGCGCGATCACGCACGTGCCGGAGTCGATCGCCGCGGTGCGCTCGACCCCCGTGCCGACCAGGGGCTTCTCCGGACGCAGGCACGGCACCGCCTGGCGCTGCATGTTGGAGCCCATCAGCGCGCGGTTAGCGTCGTCGTGCTCGAGGAACGGAATGAGCGAAGCGGCGACCGAGACAATTTGGGAGGGCGCCACGTCCATGTACTGGACTTCCTCGGGCGACTTCAGCTCGAACTCGTTCTTGAAGCGGCACGACACCAGCGTGTCGACCAGCTTGCCGTTCTTGTCGATCGAGGCGTTCGCCTGCGCGATGACGTAGTTGCCCTCCTCGATGGCCGACAGGTAGGCGATGTCGTTGGTGACCTTGCTGTCCTTCACCTTGCGGTACGGCGTCTCGAGGAAGCCGTACTTGTTCGTGCGCGCATAGAGCGCGAGCGAGTTGATGAGGCCGATGTTCGGGCCTTCCGGCGTCTCGATCGGGCATACCCGCCCGTAGTGCGTCGGGTGCACGTCGCGCACTTCAAATCCGGCTCTTTCCCTGGTGAGGCCCCCCGGCCCAAGCGCGGAGACGCGCCGCTTGTGCGTGATCTCCGACAGCGGATTGGTCTGGTCCATGAACTGCGACAGCTGCGAGGAGCCGAAGAACTCCTTGATCGCCGCCGAGATCGGCTTGGCGTTGATCAGGTCGTGCGGCATCAGGTTCTCGGACTCGGCCTGCGAGAGCCTTTCCTTGACCGCCCTTTCAACTCTCACCAGACCGGCGCGAAATTGATTCTCGGCCAGCTCGCCGACCGAGCGCACGCGGCGGTTGCCGAGATGGTCGATGTCGTCGATCTCGCCGCGGCCGTTGCGCAGCTCGACCAGGAGGCGGATCACCTCGACGATGTCCTTCGGGGAGAGCGTCAGGCGCGGCTCGATCTTGACTTCGAGCTTGCCCTTGTCGATGCCCTTGGATTTCAGGTCGTGGAACATCTTGTCCACCACCGCCTGGGCCTCGGCCTCGGCTCCGATGCCCTCGAGGCTCGCCTTGCCGAGCGACAGCTCGGGAGCGTGCTTGAAGTAGGCGCGCAGCTCCGCCTCAGCTTCCTTCGACAACGCGATGCCCCTGAAGCGCAGCTGCCAGCTACTCTCGCTGGGCGCGCCGATGCGGCGGTTGAACTTCATGCGGCCCACCGCCGAGAGGTCGTAACGCTCCTCCGCGAAGAACAGGCCGTTGAACAGCGCCTCCACGGCGTCCTCCGTCGGCGGCTCGCCGGGCCGCATCATGCGGTAGATCGCGACGCGCGCGGCGTTCAGGTCCGCGGTCTCGTCCGCGCGCAGCGTTTGCGAGACGTAGGGGCCCTGGTCGAGGTCGTTGGTGAACAGCGTCTGGATCTTGCCGACTCTTGCCTCGCGCAGCTTGGCAAGCAGCGCCTCGGTGATCTCCTCGTTGGCGTTGGCGATGATCTCGCCGGTGTCGCTCGCCACGACGTTGTGCGCGAGCGTGCGGCCGAGGATGAAGTCGTCGGGGGCCGTGATTCTCTTGATGCCCGCCGACTCCATGTCGCGGATGTGCTTCACCGTGATGCGCTTGTCCTTGGCGACAACCACCTTGCCGGCCTTGTCGGTGATGTCGAAGCGCGCCACCTCGCCGCGCAGCCGCTCGGGCACGACTTCGAACAGCACGTGATTCGGCTCGACGTGGAAGGCATCGAAGGCGAAGAATTCCTTGAGGATCCTCTCGGGCGTATAGCCGAGGGCCTTCAGCAGGATCGTCACCGGCATCTTGCGGCGCCGGTCGACGCGGAAGAACACGATGTCCTTGGGGTCGAACTCGAAATCGAGCCACGAGCCGCGGTAAGGGATGATGCGCGCGGAGAACAGCAGCTTGCCGCTGGAGTGCGTCTTGCCGCGATCGTGCTCGAAGAACACCCCCGGGGAGCGGTGCAGCTGCGACACGATGACGCGCTCGGTGCCGTTGATGATGAACGAGCCGGTGGTGGTCATGAGCGGGATCTCGCCCATGTAGACCTCCTGCTCCTTCACCTCCTTGGTGGTCGGCTTGGGCGCCTCCTTGTCCATGATGACGAGGCGCACTTTGGCGCGCAGCGGGCTGGCATAGGTCAGGCCGCGCTGCTGGCATTCCTTGACGTCGAACGGCGGCTCGCCGAGCGAGTAGCTCACGAACTCGAGCCGTGCGTTCCCCGAATGGCTGACGATGGGGAAGATCGAGGTGAACGCCGCCTGCAGGCCCTCGTTCCGGCGCGACTCAGGCGCGACGTGCGCCTGCAGGAACCCGGTATAGGACTCGAGCTGGGTCGCGATCAGGAACGGCACCTTCTGCACGATGGCCCGCTTCGCGAAGCTCTTGCGGATGCGTTTACGCTCGGTCAAGGAATAGGTCATGAATACTCCTAAATACTTCAATACAAATGCTTTTACCTTCGCAAGCAAAACCCGGGGAGGGTCTCTGTGACCGTCCCCGGGGGCCTAAGTTCCTTACTTGATTTCGACCTTCGCCCCGGCATCGCCGAGCTTCTTCGCGACGGCCTCGGCCTCGGCCTTCGACACGCCTTCCTTCACCGGCTTGGGCGCACCGTCGACCAGGTCCTTGGCCTCTTTCAGGCCGAGGCTTGTCAGCTCGCGGACCGCCTTGATCACGTTCACCTTGTTGTCGCCGACGGCATTCAGCATTACCGTGAACTCGGTCTTCTCCTCCGCCGGGGCGGCGGCCGCGCCGGCGCCGGCGGCCGGCGCCGCCACCGACACCGCCGCGGCGGCGGATACGCCGAACTTCTGTTCCATGTCCTTGATGAGCTGCGACAGCTCGAGGACGGTCATCTTCGAAATCTCTTCCAGTATTTGCGTGCGTTCCATTGCTTCTCTCCTGAGATTAGGTTCCTGATTTGGCATCGCGCAGGGCGGCGAGGGTGCGGACGAACCTGCCCGGCACCTCGTTCAGCGTGCGCGCCAGCCTGGCCATCGGCGCCTGCAGCGTGCCCATCAGCTTCGCCAGCAGTTCTTCGCGGCTCGGCAGCAGCGCAAGCGCCTTGACGTCCCTGTCGGACATCACGCTGTTGCGCATGGCGCCGCCGCGGATCACGAACTGCTCGTTCTCCCTGGCGAACTCCGACAGCACTTTCGCGCCGGCGACCGGATCCGCGGCGATGCCGTACATCAGCGGGCCGACCATCTTCTCGGTCAGCTTCTCGAACGGCGTGCCCTGGACGGCCCTGCGCGCGAGGGTGTTCTTGAGCACCCGCAGGTACAGCCCCGACTTCCTGGCCTTCGCGCGCAGCTGGGTCACGTGCTCGACGTCCAGGCCGCGGTACTCCGCGACGATGACCGCCTGCGCGTTCGCCAGCCTGGCCGCGACTTCCGAGACCATTGCTTGCTTCTGCTCCAGACTAAGACCCAAGGTCTACCTCCATAACTACGATTTGAACGGCGGTTTCTTCGCCGTCCCTGTTACGGCGGACCTGGAATCAGGAACGCCGTCTGCGTAGGACGCTGCGCGATTAAGCCCGTGGCGTTTTCCACACTTCGGGCTCCTACGGTCTTTGACAGCACTTGCCAAAGTCATTGCTGCGCCGAGAGCGACGCGGGATCGACCTTCACGCCGACCCCCATCGTGCTCGACACTGAGAGCTTCTTCAAAAAGTTGCCCTTCGTTGCGGCCGGCTTGGCGCGGTTCAGCGCCTCCACCAGCGCTGCAAGGTTGTCGCGCAGCTGCTCGGGCGTGAACGAGGCGCGGCCGATCGTGCATTGCACGATGCCCGCCTTGTCGGCGCGGAACTGCACCTGGCCCGCGCGCGCGTTCTTCACTGCCCCCGCGACGTCGGCAGTGACCGTCCCCACCTTCGGGTTCGGCATCAGGCCGCGCGGACCCAGGATCTGGCCGAGCGAGCCGACCACTCGCATCGCCTCCGGCGCCGCGATCACCACGTCGAAATCGATCTTGCCCGCCTTCACCTGCTCGGCGAGATCTTCCATGCCGACCAGATCGGCGCCCGCGGCCTTCGCCGCCTGCGCCTTGTCCCCCGGCGCAAACACCGCGACGCGCACCTTCTTTCCGGTTCCGGCCGGCAGGACCACCGAACCTCGCACCGTCTGATCGCCTTTCTTGGCATCGATGCCGAGGTTGACCGACGCATCGACCGCTTCGTCGAATTTCGCGGTCGCGGTCTCTTTCACCAGCCTGAGGGC
>Ga0209239_1002422_pt1 | contig 11110 bp, 7 predicted proteins | sample GraSoi013_2_20cm_FD_185824 | JGI IMG/M metagenome (GOLD analysis project Ga0209239, IMG submission 185824) | Grasslands soil microbial communities from the Angelo Coastal Reserve, California, USA - Sample 10_02_2013_2_20cm (SPAdes) (version 2) | ecosystem: Environmental > Terrestrial > Soil >...
CCCGGTGCGCGACAGCCAGTCGCGGTCGATCAGGTCGACCTGCCACGGCTCCCCCGGCGGCGTGAAGGCGAGCCCGACCGAGGCTTCTGCAAGGCCGTAGACCGGCGAAATCACGTTTTTTCTGAAGTTCCATCTGGAGAACCTTTCCTCGAACGCGGCGAGCGTATCGGCGCTCACCGGCTCGGCGCCGTTGAACGCGAAGCGCCACGACGCGAGATCGAGCCCCTCCAGCTCCTCATCCGGAATGCGCCGCAGGCACAGCTCGTAGGAGAAGTTGGGGCCGCCCGAAATGGTGCCGCGGTGGCGATGGATGGCGCGCAGCCATTGGCTCGGCCGCGACAGGAAGGCGAGCGGCGACATCAGCACCACCGGGAAGCCCAGATACATCGTCGCGAAGCAGCCGCCGATGAGGCCCATGTCGTGGTAAAGCGGCAGCCAGCTCACGAACACGTCTTCGGTGGTGGCGCGCGCCGCTTTGCCCATGGCCTTCACGTTCGCGAGCAGGTTCGCGTGCGTGAGCACCACGCCTTTCGGGTTGCCGGTGCTGCCCGAGGTGTACTGCAGGAAGCCGATTTGACCGCCCGTGCCGCGCACCGGCGTAAACCCTGTGGCGGGGCTCGCAAAGTCGGCGGGCACCAGGACCGCGCGCAGCGATTCGACCTGCGCGCGCAGCAGCCAGGCAAGCGCCTTCGCTTCGGGAATCGTGACCATGATCGAAGCGCCGGCGCTCTTCAGGATGCCGATGTGGCGCGTCATGTGGTCCTCGATCGTCGCCAGGCGCGCCGGCGGATAGAGCGGCACCGGGATGCCGCCGGCGAGCAGTACGCCGTAAAAGCAGAACAGGTATTCGCGGCAGGTCGGCAGCATGATCGCGACGGTCTGCCCCGGCGTGACGCCGGCCTCGGCCAGGCGCGCGGCATAAAGCAGGGCGCCGTCCCACAGCCCGCGGTAGGTCAGGCTCTTCTCATCGCCTTCCTCATAGAGATGGACCGTCAGCCGCTCGGGCTGGCGCTGGGCGTGATATTCGAGCGCCTCGGTGAGCGTTCGCGCGGCATCGGGGGGGCGCACGCCTTCGGCCTGCACCAAGCTTGCGAGCGTGCGGTCCGCGGCTTTCGGCGCCTGGCCGGCGCTGGCGAGAAGGAAGCGCAGCAGATCGCGCGGCGTCTCGCTCGAGGCGAGCGCCTGCTCCGGCAGGCTCGCGGCAAACTCGCGCTCGAGGCGCAGCACCAGCTCGACGCGCGCCAGGCTGTCGAGCCCCAGCTCGCGCTCGAGCGAGCTGTCGAGCGCGACGTAGGCCTCGAAGTGCGGACGCGCTTCGCGCGCCACTTCGGCGACGACGGCGAGCAGCCGGTTGGCGTCGATGGGCGGGCTCATGGGTTGCGGGCGAGTGTACACTCGCCCGGCGTGGCTCCATTTCAGATCAGGCTTGTTTCGATCGCCCGCGCCGTGTCGTTTCCCGGGGGCGCCAGGCTGGTGCGCCAGGGCGAGACCTCGCGCGGCGCATTCCTGATCCGCACGGGCGAGGTCGAGGCGCAGGTAGCGCTGCCCGGCGGCGGCATGCTGACGGTCGCCGAGCTGGGCGAGGGCGACATGTTCGGCGAGATGGCGCTGATCGAGCGCGGCGTCTGCTCGGCGTCTGTCATCGCGCGCAGCGCGGTCGAAGGCTGGTTCGTCGCGCGGGACGATTTCCGCGCTTTCGTGGCGAGCCGCGACCCGGCAGCGCTGGAAGTCCAGCGCGAAATCACCCGCGTGCTGGCCGAGAAGCTCAGGGTGTTAAACGACAAGGTGCGCGACCACCCCGCCGAGGAGGACCGCCCGGTGAGAGCCGCGCCCCCCGCCGGAGATCCGCTGGCGGGGATGGCGCGCAACGGCAATCCGTCTTTCGACTGGCGCAGGTTCCTGCCCCTGCTGCCCATCTTCGAGCGCTTTGACGCCTACGAAGTGGAACAGCTGCTCTCGATCTCGAGCGTACTTGAGGTGCCGCGTGGCAGTTGGCTCTTCGGCACCGGGTCTGCGGCCAATGCCTGCTTTCTCGTCGTGCGCGGGGCCGTCGAAGTGATTTCGAAATTGCAGGATCTGGAAAGGCGCGTGGCGCTGGCCGGGCCCGGCGAGCTGGTCGGCTACCTCGCGGTGCTGGAGGGCGCGCCGCATGGCGCAGCCGCGAGGGTGCGCGAGAGCACCTGCCTGCTTGAATTCCCGGCGCGGCTGTTTGTTGCGCAGTACGAGCGTAATTCGAACCTGCAGCACGCGATTCACCAGAGCCTGCTGCGCTCGCTCGCGCGCACCAATACGCAGCTTACTCGGCTCATCAGCCATGCGCGCCTCACTTCCTCGACCCGTGCAGCGCTCGAGCTGGAGAAGGCGCTGCACGCGCAGGTCGTAAATGTGAAGAACCAGTGAAGAATGCGCGCCCGCGGGGCGCGCGAGCTTGATCCGCGGCGCCGCCGCAGGCGACCATGGCCGGCATGAGGCCCGGCATCACTCTCAAGCTGTTTCTGGCCATCCTCGCCGCGAGCGCGGCGGCCGCGGCGGCAATGGCGGTCGCGACGCGCCTGAGCTTTCAATCCGGGTTCTTCGGCTACCTCAACCAGGTGGAGGCGCAGCGCCTCGACGCGCTCACGGCGACCCTGGCCGCTGAATACCGCCGCCACGGCGACTGGGGCTTCGTGCGCGACAACTATGCGCGGCTGCGCGAGCTGGCCGCGCCGGCGCAGCCCATCCAGCGCCTCGCTTTGCTCGATGAGGCGCGCCGCAGGGTGGTCGGCAACCCCGAGCTGCCCGAGGACGCCGCGGTGCGCCCGGTGATCGTCGACGACCGCATCGTCGGCTGGATCGGACAGGCACCGTTCCGCAGGCTCAGCAGCGCGGCCGACCTCAGCTTCCAGCAGGAGCAGCTGCGCGCCGCCTGGATCATCGCCGGGCTGGCGCTCGCCCTCGCGGCCTTCGTCGCCATCGCGCTCGCGCGCGCCTTCCTGCTGCCGCTCAAGCGCCTCGCCGAGGCGACGCACCGGCTCTCGGCCGGGGCGTATGACACGCGGGTAGAGGTGCGCTCGGGCGACGAGCTCGGACGGCTCGCCGAGGATTTCAACCGCCTGGCGCAGGCGCTCGAGCGCAACGAGCAATTGCGCAGGCGCTTCATGGCCGATGTCTCGCACGAGCTGCGCACGCCGCTGGCAATAGTGAAAGGCGAGCTCGAGGCGATCGAGGACGGCGTGCGCCCGCTGTCGCGCGAGTCGCTCGCCTCCCTCAACCACGAAGTCGCGGCCCTCGGCAAGCTGGTGGACGATCTCTACCAGCTCGCGCTCGCGGACGTCGGCGCGCTTGCCTACCGCAAGGAGCCCGTCGAGATCGCAGCTCTTGCAGGAGGCGGTGGACTCCCTGGGCGAGCGGTTCAATGAGCGCCGGCTCAGCGTGGAGACGGATCTTGCGCCGGCCAGGGCGTTCGCGGACGGCGACCGGCTGACCCAGGCATTTCGCAACCTGCTGGAGAACTCGCTGCGCTACACCGATGCCGGGGGTCGCGTCCGGATCGTGGCGCGCCGCCACGCCGGGAAGATACGCATCGTGGTCGAGGATTCGGATCCGGGGGTTCCGGCGCAGGCGATGCCGCATCTGTTCGAGAGGTTTTACCGCGTCGACGGATCGCGCAGCCGCGCCAACGGCGGAGCGGGGCTGGGCCTCGCGATCTGTCGCAGCATCGTCGAGGCGCATGATGGAGAGATCAATGCGCGCAGCTCGCCGCTCGGCGGCCTGGCCGTGGAGATCGAGCTCCCGGTGACGCAATGAGCACCATCCTCGTCGTCGAGGACGAGCCCAAGCTGGCGGCGCTGATGGCGGATTACCTGAAGGCGTCGGGTTTCGCCGCGCACTGCATCGCCGACGGCCTCGAGGTGGTGCCGTGGGTGCGCGAGCATTCGCCCGACCTCGTGCTGCTCGACCTGATGCTCCCGGGGCGCGACGGCCTGGAGATCTGCCGCGAGCTGCGCGGCTTCAGCGACGTCCCGGTAGTGATGGTGACGGCAAAAGTCGAGGAAATCGATCGCCTCGTCGGCCTCGAGTCCGGCGCGGACGACTATGTGTGCAAGCCGTTCAGCGTGCGCGAGCTCGTCGCGCGCGTCAAGGCGATCCTGCGGCGCGGGCGCGGCGCCGCGGACGCCGCCGTGCGCGGCCTGGTCATCGACGAGCCGGGCCACCGCGCTGAGCTGGACGGGCGCTTGCTCGATCTGACGCCGGTGGAATTCCGGCTGCTCGGCACGCTCGCCTCCGCGCCGGGACGCGTGTTCTCGCGCGACAAGCTGCTGCAGCGGCTCTACGAAGACCACCGCGTGGTCACCGACCGCACGGTCGACGCGCACGTCAAGAACCTGCGCCGCAAGCTCGAGGAGGTGCGCCCCGGCCACGACCCGGTGCGCTCGATCTACGGCGTCGGCTACAAGCTGGAGCTTTGATGACGAAGAAAATCATTTTTTTGATTTTCGGCCTGCTGCTGGCAGCGGGCGGCTACTACGCGTACCGGGATTTCTGGCAAGCGGACGCGCAGCCGCGCCAGGGCGCGCAGGGGCGGCCCGGCGGACCGGGCGCCGGGCCTATACCGGTCGTCGCCGCCGCCGCGAGCAAGGGAGAAATCGCCGTCATCATGACCGGGCTGGGCACGGCGACGCCGCTGCGCACCGTGACCGTGCGCTCCCGCGTCGATGGCGAGCTCATGCGCGTGCTGTTCGGCGAGGGGCAGATCGTCAAGCAAGGCCAGCTTCTCGCCGAGATCGATCCCCGCCCGTTCCAGGTTCAGCTTGCGCAAGCCGAAGGCCAGCTGGTGCGCGACCGTGCGCTCCTCGAGAACGCGCACCTCGATCTCGAGCGCTACCAGGCGCTTTTCGCGCAGGACTCGATAGCGAAGCAGCAGGTCGACACCCAGGCATCGCTCGTGCGGCAGTACGAGGGCGCGGTGCAGGTCGATGGCAGCCAGATCGACAATGCCAGGCTGCAGCTCGCCTACACGCGCATCACCGCCCCGGTGAGCGGCCGCGTGGGATTGCGGCTCGTCGATCCCGGCAACATCGTGCGTGCGGGCGATGCCAACGGCCTGGTTGTCATCACGCAGCTGCAACCGGTAGCCGTGGTCTTCACCGTGCCGCAGGACAGCGTCCCGGCCGTGCTCAAGCGCATGCAGTCGGGCGAGACGATCCCGGTTGAAGCCTGGGACCGCGAGCAGAAGGCGAAGCTCGCCTCGGGAACGCTCGCGTCGGCCGACAACCAGGTCGATCCCGCCACCGGCACGGTGAAGCTGAAAGCGCAGTACGCGAACGACGACGGCGCCCTGTTCCCCAACCAGTTCGTCAACGTTCGCATGAAGCTCGACACCCTGCGCGGCGTGATCGTGATTCCGTCGGCCGCGGTGCAGCGCGGCGCGCAGGGCCTGTTCGTGTACCTGGTCAAGGCGGACAAGACCGTGGCGCCGCGGCCGGTGAAGCTCGGACCGACGGAGGGGCAAACCGTGGCCGTCACCGAGGGCCTGGCCGCCGGCGACCTGGTCGTCGTCGACGGCATGGACCGGCTGCGTCCCGGCGCAGCCGTCGAGGTCGCTGCGGCGCGGCCCGAGATCAAGCCGCCCGCCGAAGGCAAAGGGTCCAGCAAAGGCGCCGGCAAGGGACAGCGGCGCAGGAGCGAGGGCGGATGAACCCGTCGCGGCTTTTCATCCTGAGGCCGGTCGCGACCACGCTGCTCATGGTCGCCATTCTGCTTGCCGGCGTGTTCGCGTACCGCCTGCTGCCGATCTCGGCGCTGCCGCAGGTCGATTACCCGACCATTCAGACCTTCACCTTCTACCCCGGCGCGAGCCCCGAGGTGATGGCTTCGTCGGTAACCGCGCCCCTAGAGCGGCAATTCGGCCAGATTCCGGGGCTCAAGCAGATGCTGTCCTCGAGCTCCGGCGGCGCCTCGGTGATTACCCTGCAGTTCGACCTGACCATTCCGCTGGACGTGGCCGAGCAGGGCGTGCAGGCGGCCATCAACGCCGGCTCGAACCTGCTGCCGCAGGACCTGCCGGCGCCGCCGGTCTACAGCAAGGTGAATCCGGCGGACGCGCCGATTCTCACGCTGGGGCTTTCTTCGCGCACGCTGACGCTGCCGCAGATCCAGAACCTGGCCGACACGCGGCTTGCGCAGAAGCTCTCGCAGATTGCGGGCGTGGGCCTGGTCACGCTCTCCGGCGGACAGCGCCCCGCGGTGCGGGTGCAGGCCAACCCGAAGGCGCTGGCGGCAAGCGGCCTCGGCCTGGAAGACGTGCGCAGCGCCATCGCCGCCGCCAACGTGAAGAAGGCGAAGGGCAGCCTCGAGGGCCCGAGCCGCGCCTACAACATCGACGCCAACGACCAGCTGCGCTCGGCCGCTGAATACAAGAGCGTGGTGATCGCCTACAGGAACGGCGCCCCGGTGTTTCTGTCCGACGTGGCCGATGTCGTCGACGACGCAGAGAACGCGCGCCTCGCGGCATGGATGAACGAGGTGCCCGCGATCATTCTCAACATCCAGCGCCAGCCAGGCGCCAACGTGATCGAGGTGGTGGACCGCATCAAGCAGCAGCTGCCGCAGCTGCGGGCCGCCCTGCCCGCGGCGGTGGACGTCGCCATGCTCACCGACCGCACCATCACCATCCGGGCCTCGGTGCGCGACGTGCAGATCGAGCTGCTGTTCGCGGTGGCGCTGGTGGTGCTGGTGATCTTCCTGTTCCTGCGCAATCTCCCGGCGACCATCATTCCCAGCGTCGCAGTGCCGGTCTCGCTCGTCGGCACGTTCGGCTTCATGTACCTCGCCGGGTTTTCCATCAACAACCTGACCCTGATGGCCCTGGTGGTGGCCGCCGGCTTCGTGGTCGACGACGCCATCGTCGTCATCGAGAACATCGCGCGCCACATCGAGCAGGGCTCGCCGCCGCTCGAGGCGGCGCTGAACGGCTCGCGCGAGATCGGCTTCACCATCATCTCGCTCACCTTCTCGCTGATCGCGGTGCTGATCCCGCTGCTTTTCATGGGCGACGTCGTCGGCAGGCTGTTCCGCGAGTTCGCGGTGACGCTCGCCGTCGCGATCCTGATCTCCGGCGTGGTCTCGCTTACCCTCACGCCGATGATGTGCGCGCGCTTTCTGCACAAAGAAAATGACTCTCAGGAAAACTCGCTTTATCGCATCACCGGTCGCTGGTTCGACGCGGTCATCGCGCGCTACGGCCGCGCGCTCGAGTGGGTGCTGGACCGCCAGGTCGCGACGCTCCTCGTTGCCGCGGCGGCGCTCGGGCTGACGGTCGTTCTTTACCTCGTAGTGCCCAAGGGGTTCTTCCCGGTGCAGGACACGGGTGTCATCCAGGGCATCTCGGAAGCGCAGCAAAGCGTGTCGTTCGCCGCCATGGCAGAGCGTCAGCAAGCGCTCGCCAAGGTCGTGCTGCGCGACCCCGCCGTCGAGAGCCTGTCGTCGTTCATCGGCGTCGACGGCAGCAACGTCACCCTGAACAGCGGCCGCATGCTGATCAACTTGAAGCCGCTCTCGGTCCGCAAGATCCACGCCTCCGACATCATCCGGCGCCTGCAGCCGGAGCTGGCGAAGGTCCCCGGCATCACCCTGTATATGCAGCCGGTGCAGGACCTTACCATCGAAGACCGGATCAGCCGCACGCAGTACCAGTACACCCTCGAGGCCGCCGACGGCGCATTGCTGGACGAGTGGCTGCCGAAGCTGATCGAGCGCCTGAACGCGCTGCCCGAGCTCACCGATATCGCCTCCGACCTGCAGAACCAGGGGCTGCAGGCCTACGTCGACATCGACCGCGACAGCGCCGGGCGCCTGGGCATCACGCCTGCAGCCATCGATACTGCGCTCTATAACGCTTTCGGGCAGCGCCTCATCTCGACGATCTACACCCAGGCGACGCAGTATCGCGTGGTTCTCGAGGTGAAGCCCGAGTTCCGCGGCGGCCCGGACGCGCTGAAGGACATCTACGTCGCTCCGGCGAGCGGCCCTCAAGTCCCGCTCTCGTCCATCGCCCATTTCAGCACCGGCACCGCTCCTCTCGCGATCAACCATATCGGCCAGTTTCCCGCGGTCGCCATTTCGTTCAATCTCGCGCCCGGCTACTCGCTCGGTCATGCCGTGGACGCGATCCAGGCCGTGGAGCGTGAAATCGGCCTGCCGGCGAGCGTGCAGACCGCCTTCCAGGGCGCCGCGGCGTCGTTCCGCGATTCGCTGAGCAGCACGCTGCTCCTCATCCTTGCCGCGGTGGTGACGATGTACATCGTGCTCGGGGTTCTGTACGAGAGCTACATTCACCCGGTCACGATTCTCTCGACGCTGCCCACCGCGACGGTCGGCGCCCTGGCGGCGTTGCTCCTGGCGGGCAGCCAGCTCGGCGTGGTCGCCATCATCGGCGTCATTCTCCTGATCGGCATCGTGAAGAAAAACGCGATCATGATGATCGACTTCGCGCTAGAGGCGGAGCGCCACGAGGGCAAGAGCCCCCGCGAAGCCATCTTCCAGGCCTGCCTGTTGCGCTTCCGGCCGATCCTGATGACGACCTGCGCGTCGCTGTTCGGCGCGCTGCCGCTCATGCTCGGCACCGGGGTCGGCTCCGAGCTGCGGCACCCGCTCGGCCTGACCATGGTCGGCGGGCTGATCGTGAGCCAGGTGCTGACGCTGTTCACGACGCCCGTGATCTATCTAGCTTTCGACCGCCTCGCGCTGCGCTATCGCCGCGGCAGGCAGGCTGAGGCGGGTGCATGAACCCTTCCGCGGCATTCGTTGCGCGCCCGGTCGCGACGACGCTGCTCGCAGCCGGTCTTACGCTCGCCGGCGCGGTCGCTTTCACGCAGCTTCCCGTGTCGCCGCTGCCGCAGGTGGACTACCCGGTGATCTCGGTGAGCGCAAGCCTGCCCGGGGCCGATCCGGAGACGATGGCGGCGACGGTGGCGACGCCGCTCGAGCGTCAGCTTGGCCGCATCGCCGGCGTCAACGAGATCACCTCGTCTTCGTCTCTCGGCTCGACCCGCGTCACGCTGCAGTTCGACCTCAACCGCAACATCAACGACGCGGCGACTGAAGTCCAGTCCGCGATCAATGCGGCGCGCAGCCAGCTTCCCAGCGGCATGCCGAACAACCCGACCTACCGCAAGGTGAACCCCGCCGATGCGCCGATCATGGTGATGACGCTCACCTCGGACAGCATGAGCCGCGGCCAGATGTACGACGTCGCCTCGACCGTGGTGGCGCAGAAGCTTTCTCAGGTGCGCGGCGTTGGGCAGGTCACGGTCGGCGGCAGCTCGCTGCCCGCGGTGCGCGCCGAGCTCAACCCGGCCACGCTCAATGCCTACGGCATCGGCTTGAGCGATGTGCGAAATGCCCTCGCCGCGGCCAACGCCAACCGCCCGAAGGGGCTGGTCGAGGACGGCGAGCGGGTCTGGTGGCTCTACGCCAACGACCAGGCGCGCAGCGCCGCGGAATACCTGCCGCTGATCGTCGCCTACCGCAACGGCGCCGCGGTGCGCCTGTCCGACGTGGCCGAGGTGAAGGACTCGGTCCAGGACATCCGCAATGCCGGCGAGGCGAACGGCCGGCCGGCGGTGCTGATCATCATCAACCGCGAGCCCAACGCGAACATCCTGCAGACCGTGCAGCGCATCCGCGACCTGATGCCTTTCCTCGTCGCGTCCATTCCCGCCGCCGCCGACCTCGGCGTGGCGATGGAGCGTACCTCGACCATCCGCGCGTCGCTCTACGAGGTGGAGAAGACGCTGCTCATCGCGGTCGCCCTGGTGATCCTCGTCGTGTTCGTCTTCCTGCGCCGAGCACGAGCGACGCTGGTTCCGGCGGCTGCGGTGCCCGTTTCCATCATCGCCACCTTCGGCTTCATGTACCTCGCCGGCTATAGCCTGAACAATCTCTCCCTGATGGCGCTGATCGTGGCGACCGGGTTCGTGGTCGACGACGCGATCGTCGTGCTCGAGAACGCGACGCGCCACATCGAGGCGGGAATGCCCCCCGTGGCCGCGGCGCTTGCGAGCGCCCGGGAGGTCGGTTTTACCGTGGTCTCGATGAGCCTTTCGCTGATCGCGGTTTTCATACCGATCCTGGCCGCCTGTTCCGCGAGTTCGCGCTGACGCTGTCGGCGGCGATCCTGGTGTCGCTGGTCGTGTCGCTGACGCTGACGCCGATGATGTGCGCGCGCCTCCTGACGCAGCAGGAAAAGAGCGTCCTCCACCGCCGCAGCGAGCTGATATTCGAGACAGTACGCGCCGCGTATGGGCGAAGTCTCGGCTGGGCGCTGCGCCATCCGCTGCTCATCGTCGCCCTGCTCGCCGCCGCCATCGGGCTCAACGTCTATCTCTACATCGCCATCCCGAAAGGATTTTTTCCGGAACAGGACACCGGGCGCATGATGGGCTTCATCCGCGCCGACCAGACGACCTCCTTTCAGGCGATGCAGGAGAAAATGTCGCAGATGGTGCAGCTCGTACGCGCTGATGCGGCGGTCGATACGGTGACCGCGGTGACGGGCGGCGGATTCGGGGCGCGCAACTCCGGGTTCATGTTCATCGCGCTGCAGCCGCTTTCCCAGCGTCCCGCGGTGGGCGCCGTGATCGCGCGCCTGCGGCCGCAGCTCGCGCGCGTTCCCGGCGCCAACCTGTTCCTCGTGCCGGTGCAGGACGTCCGTATCGGCGGCAGGCAGGGCACCGGGACGTATCAATACACCCTGCAAAGCGACGATCTCGAGGCGCTGCGGCTGTGGACCTCGCGGCTGCAGACGGCGCTGCAGAGCGTGCCGCAGCTCGCCGACGTGGCGAGCGACCAGGAAACGCGCGGGCTGCAGGCGACGCTGGTCATCGACCGGGTCACCGCGGCGCGCCTCGGCGTCACGCCTGATCTCATCGACACCACGCTCGGCAATGCCTTCGGGCAAGCCATCGTCTCGACGATCTATACCGAGAAAAACCAGTACCGCGTAGTGATGGAAGTGGACCCGCGTTTCGCGCAGGGACCCGAAGCGCTGAAGGACGTGTACGTCATCGCGCCGGGCGGCGCGCAGGTGCCGCTCGCCGCGGTCGCCCACTACGAATACACGAATACGCCG
>Ga0209239_1002426_pt1 | contig 11095 bp, 10 predicted proteins | sample GraSoi013_2_20cm_FD_185824 | JGI IMG/M metagenome (GOLD analysis project Ga0209239, IMG submission 185824) | Grasslands soil microbial communities from the Angelo Coastal Reserve, California, USA - Sample 10_02_2013_2_20cm (SPAdes) (version 2) | ecosystem: Environmental > Terrestrial > Soil >...
GTCGCGCGCGGGCTCAGCCTCGACCTCCGGCTCGATCCGCCCAATGGCCGGGTGGGCGAGCCGATCGCCGTGACGGCCACGCTGTCGGGGGTGGGCAACGTGGCGCTGTGGCCGGAGCCCGTGATCGGCTGGCCGCCGGGGTTTCGCTCCTATCCAGGGGAGACGGCCACGCGCATCGAGGCCCGCGATGGTCGCATCGCGGGGGCGAAGACGTTCCACTACCTCGTGATGCCGGACTCGGTGGGGTCGTTCCGGATGCCCGCCGTGCGGTATCCCTACTACGACCTCGCGGCGGGTGCGGCGGCCGCCGCCACGCTCGCCCCTCGTCCACTGATCGTGGCCGCGGGGCTCGAGCCCCGCGCGGCCCGGGCCCTCCCGCCGCTCGAGCACCGGGGTGGTCCGGTGTGGACGGACGAGCTGGCGCACGACCTCGTCCCGTGGGGCTGGCTCGTGCTGTTCGTCGGCCCGCCGCTCCTCGCCTGGCTGTGGACGCGGCGCCGGCCGGCTGAGCCGATCCGCGTGGCCGCGCCGGCGCCGGCACCGCTCTCCCGGATCGGCCGGGCGGAGCGTCAGTTTCACGCGCTGCTCGCGAGCCACGTCCCGGACTCCGAGGCGCGCGATGGCGACGGGCTCGGCCGCGCGCTGCGCGCCGCGGGCGTCGAGAGCGCGGTCGCCGATCACGTGATGCGGCTGCGGGACCGGCTGCGCGCGACCCGCTACGGTCCGCGCGCGCCGGGCGACGCCGCGCAGCTCGCGTCCGAGCTCGAGCAGGTGCTGCGGGTGCTCGACGGCGATCCGGCCCGGACGAGACGGCGCGGCCACGACGGCCGCGGCGTGGCTGTCGCGCTCCTGGCGGCCGCGCTGGCGCGGCCGGCCGCGGCCCAAGCGGTGAGCGCGGAAGCGTTGTACGAGGCGGGGGCGCTGCGCGCCGCGGCGGATTCCTTCGCCGCGCGCGCCGCCGCCGAGCCGCGAGCGCCGGCGCATTGGTACAACCTGGGCGCCACTCTGTATCGGGCGGGAGCGGACGGGAAGGCGGCCGCCGCATGGGCCATCGCGTCCCGGCTGGCCCCGCGCGACGAGGCGGTGCGACGGGCCCGCGAGCTGCTCCCACCCCCTGACGCGCCCAGCGAGCCGCTGCTCGTCGTGGGGTTCGCCACTCCCGGTGAGTGGGCCCTGGTGGCCGCGGTGCTCTGGGTGATCACCTGGATCGTCGCCGCCGGCGGGCGTCGGCGGGTGGTCCTCGCCAGCGTCGCGCTCCTCACGGCTGCGGCGATGGGACTGGCCGTCCGCGAAGCGCTGCGGCGGGGTCGGCCCGTCGCGATCGTCGTGCATCCGGCGACGTCGGTGCGCGTGGCGCCGTACGGCAGTGCCAGCGCCGCGGCGACGGTCGAAGCCGGCGCCGCCCTGCTGGTCGACAGGGCGTTCGGCGGGTGGCTCGAGGTGCATCGCCAGGACGGCGTCCGCGGCTGGGTGCTGGCGACCGAGGTCACGCGGCTGTGACGGTGGAGAGCGTCACGCGGATCGCCGTCCTCGCTCCCCAGGTGGCGGATCAGATCGCGGCCGGCGAGGTGGTAGAGCGACCTGCCTCGGTCGTGAAGGAGCTGGTCGAGAACGCGCTCGACGCCGGAGCCCGCGCGATCCGCGTGGAGATCGAAGACGGCGGCAAGAGCCTGATCCGGGTGAGCGACGACGGCGAGGGGATGGCCCGTGCCGACGCGGAGCTGGCGCTGTCGCGTCACGCCACCAGCAAGATCCGCGAGGCCGCCGATCTGATCGGGGTCGGCACGTTCGGTTTCCGGGGCGAAGCCCTGCCGGCGATCGCCTCCGTGTCCCGCTTCGAGCTCGAGACCTCCCCCGACGGCGCCACCGGCACGCGGCTGCGCCTGGTCGGCGGGAAGCGCGACGGCGTCGACGACGCCGTGCGCCAGCGGGGGACGACGGTGACCGTGCGGGCGTTGTTCTTCAATACGCCCGCGCGCCGCAAGTTCCTGCGGGCCCAGGCGACGGAAACCCGCGCCGTCGTGGAAGCCGTGACGCTGCTGGCGCTGACCCGCCCCGAAACCGCGTTCACGCTGGCGAGCGACGAGCGTACGCTGATCGACGTGCGCCCCGCCGCCAGCGCCATCGAGCGCGTGGCCGCGCTGTGGGGCGGGGCGCTGGCCGATACGCTGCTCCCGATCGCCCACCGCGAGGGCCCGCTCGAGGTGCGCGGATTCGCGCAGCGTCCGGCGCAGGCGAAGCCGACGGGCCGCAAAGGCTACGTGTTCGTGCGCGGCCGGCCGATCCGCGATCCATTCATCGTACGCGCCGCCGAAGCCGGCTACCGCTCGACGCTCGCGCCCGACGACCGTCCCTCGCTGATCCTGTTCCTCGATCTGCCCGGAGACGCGGTGGACGTGAATGTCCACCCGTCGAAGCTGGAAGTCCGGTTCCGCGACAAGTTCTTCGTCGAGAAGGTGGTCGAGGAGGCGGTGCGGGGGGCGCTGGGCCCCCTCTCCGCCGCCGCCCCCCTCGGGGCTGGGGACTCGGGACTCGGGACTCGGGTAACGTGGAGCGACGGGTCGGTGCCCCAGGACTTGTTCGCGGATCCCCTAGCCCCGAGCCCCGAGCCCCGAACCCCGCCTCTGCTTCAAGTTTTCGACACCTACATCCTGTTCCAGTCCGACTCCGGCGTGGCGATTGTGGACCAGCACTCGGCGCACGAACGCGTACTATACGAGGGCGTGATGCGCCAGCTCACGGGCGACGGCGCCCCAGCGCAGCGGCTGCTGCTGCCGCTCACACTCGATTTCTCGGCTGCCGAGCTCGAGGCCATCGAGGCACACCGCGAGCTGCTGCGCCGGGTGGGGTTCGAGGTGGAGCCGTTCTCGGGGCGGAGCGTGGTGGTGCATACGGCGCCCAACCCCCATCCCCGCTTCGACGCCGCGCGCTGTCTTCAGGAGCTCGTCGCCGATGTCGCGGGCGGACGGTTCGGCGGGCTCGCCAACCGGCTGGAGCGCTTCGCCGCGACGTACGCCTGTCGCGCCGCCATCAAGGCGGGTCAGCAGCTCGGCGCGGAGGAGATGCGGGAGCTCGTGCTCCGGCTGCTCAGCGCGACGCTGCCGGCCCACGACGTGCACGGCCGGCCGACGATCGTACAGCTGCCGAAAGGCGAGCTGGAGCGGAGATTCGGGAGGAGCTGAATGCGGAGTGCGGAGTGCGGAATGCGGAATTTCAGGGAAGGGTCGTTCGCTAGGCGACGCCTCCCGTTACACTCCGCATTCCGCATTCCGCATTCCGCACTCTGAGTGTGGCGCAGCCGCCGCTGGTCCCGGTCATCGTCGGACCCACCGGCGTCGGCAAGACGGCGGTCGCCGCGGCGTGGTCGGGGCTCGAGCCCATCACCGTCGTCTCCGCGGACGCGCGCCAGGCGTACCGCGGCCTGGACATCGGCACCGCCAAGCCGCCCGGCGCGCTGCTCGCCCGCGTGCCGCACGTGGGTCTCGACGTGGTGGAGCCCGGGGAGCGCTACAGCGCGGGGCGATTCGCCCGCGACGCGGCGGCGTGGCTGGCCGAGATCCGTACGGCCGGCCGCCAACCGGTGGTGGTGGGGGGAACGGGATTCTACGTGCGAGCGTTGGCGGAAGGCTTGTTCCACGAGCCCCCGATCGATGCCGGGCGGCGCGAACGGCTGCGCGCCTGGACGGCCTCCCTGCCCGTGACCCGTCTGGCGCATTGGGCGGCCCGCCTGGACCGGCGGTTCGCGGGTGGGGGACGGCAGCGTGCCGCGCGCGCGATCGAGGTGGCGCTCCTCACGGGACGGGGCTTGAGCTGGTGGCAGGAGCACGCGCGCGCGACCGGCTCGATGCGTGCGTGGTACATTCATCTCACGCTGCCGCGCGACGCGCTCGAGCGCCGGATCGCCGACCGGGTGGACGCGATGCTCGGAGCGGGGCTCGTCGACGAGGTCCGCCGCACGCTCGAGCGGCCGGTCGCCTCGGATGCACCGGGGCTCGACGGCGTGGGCTACCACGAAGTGGTGGCCATGCTCGCGGGTCGGCTGCCCGAGCGGGAGCTGCGGGACGCGATCGTGGTGGCGACGCGGCGGTACGCGAAGCGACAAGAGACGTGGTTCCGAAACCAGCTGCGGGACGAGGGACGGGGGACGAGGGAGGGGTCGATTTGGACGCTCGACGCGACGGAGGCGCCCGCAGTGCTCGCTGCACGCATCGTGGATCGCTGGCACGCCGTTACCCGTCCCTCGTCCCCCGTCCCTCGTCCCGTTTGACATGAGAATCGGCATCACCTGTTACCCGACCTACGGCGGCTCGGGGGCCGTGGCGACCGAGCTGGGCCTCGAGCTCGCGCGCCGCGGGCACGAGATCCACTTCGTGTCCTACGCCAGCCCCTTCCGGCTGCGCGGCTACGCCGAGCGGGTGACCTTTCACGAGGTCACGCAGCCCGAGTATCCGTTGTTCGAGCAGTCGTCGCCCTACGCCCTGGCGCTCGCGGTGAAGCAGCACGAGGTGGCGATGCGGGAGCGCCTCGACATCATGCACGTGCATTACGCCATCCCCCACGCGGCCACGGCGTGGCTCGCCAAACAGATGCTGAAGGGGCTGCAGGACCTGAAGATCGTCACGACCCTGCATGGCACCGACATCACACTGGTGGGCCAGGATCCCTCGTACTTTACGCTCACCAAGTTCTCGATCGAGCAGTCGGACCGGGTGACGGCCGTGTCGGCCTTCCTGCGGAACGAGACGTATCGTGCCTTCGGGTGCGCGGGATGTGATGTGGTGGTGATTCCGAATTTCGTGGCGCTGAGCGAGTATCACCCGGCCGTGGACGCGGGCTCTCGTCGCTCGTTCGCTCCGGCCGGCCACAAGGTGCTGGTGCACGTCTCGAACTTCCGGCCGGTCAAGCGCGTGCGCGATGTGGTGCGCGTGTTCGCCGGGATCCGGCGCGAGCTCCCGGCCACGCTCGTGCTGGTGGGCGACGGACCGGACCGGGATGCCGCCGAGCAGGAAGCCGACCGCCTGAAGCTGGGGCGCGACGTCCGGTTTCTCGGCAAGGTGGACAACGTGGCCGACATCCTGCGGGGCAGTGATCTGTTTCTCCTGCCATCGGAGACCGAGTCGTTCGGGCTCGCCGCGCTCGAAGCGATGGCGTGCGCCGTGCCGGTGCTGGCGAGTGCGGTGGGCGGTCTGCCCGAGGTGGTGGTGGACGGGGAAACGGGGTTTCTCACGCCTCCCGGGGACATCGACGCGATGATCGCCCACGGCGTACGCGCGCTGCGGGACGGGGCGCTCCACGCACGGCTGCGCGACGCGGCCGCCCGGCGGGCGCTCGAATTCGCCGCCGACCGCGTCGTGCCGCGCTACGAGCAGCTGTACCAGGACGTGCTCGGTGCTTGACGTGCTGCGGCTCGTCCGCGCACACAATCTGCTGCTCGCCGCGCTCGGCGTCCTCGCCGGCGGCTGGATCGCGTTGGGCACGCTCGCCACGCCGCGCGTCCTCTGGTTCGCGAGCCTCGCGGCCGTCGGCTTCGGAGCGGCCGGCAACGCGCTCAACGACATCTGGGACCGCGCGGGAGACCGGGTGAACCGGCCGCGCGGCGAGCGTCCCCTCGCCGCGGGGCGCCTCACGCGCGGCACCGCCGATCTGTGCGTCGTGGCCGGCGCGCTGGTCGGTCTGGCGGCGGCGGCGCTGGTGAACGGTGGCGCGGTCCTGGTGGGGGCCGCCGCGCTCGCGGTGATGATCGTCTACTCGCCGCTGCTCAAGCGCCGCGGCCTCCCCGGAAATGTGGCGGTGGCGCTGGTCGCGGGGCTGCCGCTCCTGTACGGGGCCATCGCGGTGGGTCGGCCCGCGGCGGGCCTCGTGCCGTGGACGCTGGCCGCGTGGCTGCACCTGGTGCGCGAGATCGTGAAAGACTTGGACGACCAGGCCGGGGATGCCGCACTGGGCCGGCGGACGCTGCCGCTCGTGCTCGGGGCCCGGCGCACGGGGGTGATCGCGGCCGTCCTCGCGGCGGCCTTCGTGCCGCTCTCCCTGGCCCTGCCGGCGCAGGCCCACTATGGCGGCGCATACTTCGTGATCGCGCTGTTCGCCCAGCTCGCAGTGCTCGCGGTCGCGAGCCGCCTGTTCGCCGGACACAGCGCCCGGAACAGTCTGCTGCTCAAAGGAGCGATGCTCGTGGGAATCGTGGCGCTGGTCGCGGGACGGGTCGTATGACGCCGTGGCAAGGGATCGTGCTGGGATTGGTGCAGGGACTCACCGAGTTCTTGCCGGTCTCGAGCTCCGGGCACTTGCGGGTGCTCGAGGTGGCGACCGGCGTGCACACGCCCGGAGTCTTCGTCGAGGTCGCGCTCCATGTCGCGACCCTCGGCTCGGTGCTGGTGGTGTACGGCGCGCGCCTGTGGGCCATCGCGCGCGGTGTGCTGGCCCGGCGGCCGGCCGAGCTGCGCACGGCGGGGCTGCTCGTGCTCGCCACCGTGCCGGCCGGCGTGATCGGGGTCGCGTTCCATCGCCAGGTCGAGGCGGCGGCGTCGCTCTTGCTCGTGGGCGCGGGCTTCCTGGTGACCGGGTTCATGAACTGGTCGACGCGCCGCCTCGCCGGCGCCCGCGCGGAGCCGACGGTCGGCGTGGCGGTGGGGATCGGCTTTGCTCAGGCGCTGGCCGCCGTATTTCGGGGTGTCTCGCGCTCCGGCTCGACGGTGTGCGCGGCGCTGTGGGGCGGTCTCGGCCCCGCCGCGGCCGCGGAATTCAGCTTTCTCCTCGCGGTTCCGGTGATCGCGGGAGCGGCGCTGGTCGAGGGCCGTCACATGGTCGTGAGCGTGGCCGCCGTCGGCGCAGTACCCCTCGCGGTGAGCTTTGCGCTGGCGTTCGCGAGCGGGATCTGGTCCATCCGCTTTCTCGTGGCGCTGCTCGAGCGCGGCCACTTTTACCGCTTCGCGCCCTACAACTGGATCGTCGGCGTGCTGACGATCGTCTACGCCCTGTGGCGCGGGTAGCGCTCGACGGCGTTCCCGCTGTCGATCTCGCCCCGCGCTGGGGCGTCCCCCAGTGCGGCGCGTTCCGCCAGCTCGGCTCGACGCTCGACGCCGTCCACGACCTGGGCGCGCAGGGCGCGGCCGCGGGCACTACCGTGATCGCGGAAGAACAGACCGCGGGCCGGGGCCGCGACGGGCGCACCTGGCACTCACCGGCGGGCGGCGTGTGGCTCGGCATGCTGCTGCGTCCGGCGCGCGTCGAGCTGGGCGTGATGTCGGTGCGCGTCGGGCTCGCGGTGGCGGACGCGGTCGATGCGCTGCTGGGACGTCCCGAGACACGCCTCAAGTGGCCCAACGACGTGCTGCTGGCGGAGCGCAAGCTCGCCGGCATCCTGTGCGAGGGGCGTTGGCAGGGCGAGGCGCTGCAGTGGCTCGCCGTCGGCGTGGGCGCGAACGTGCGCAACCCGATCCCCGGCGCCGTCGCGCGCCGCGCCGTGGCCCTCGCCGAGTGGCTGCCCGCCGTGCGGCGCATCGACCTGCTGGATGGCCTCGTTCCCGCGCTCGCGCAGCTCACGGGCGCGGCCGGGGGGGGGGCCGCGCTCTCCGAGCGCGAGTGTGCCGCGTTCGCGGCGCGCGACTGGCTGCTGGGACGACAGCTGCGCACGCCCGCCGCGGGCCGGGCGCGCGGCCTCCGCCCGGACGGCGCGCTGCTCGTCGATCTCGGAGCGGCGACCATCGCGGTGCGCGAGGGGCATGTGGAGCTGGCATGACACCAAGAGCAAAAACGTCTCGGAGCAACGTCACGAGGGAGCGTCACGGAGGGGACGTCGGTCCGTGACGCCTTTTTGTGACGCCTTTTTGTGTCGCCTTTTCGTGACGCCTTTCCGTGACGTTGTTAAGCGACGTAGTTTAGCTTTATGCTCCTCGCCATCAACATCAACAACACCGAAACGAAAGTCGGCTTGTTCCGGGGTGAGAGCCTCGAGTCCCACTGGCGGCTGACCACCACCCCGCAGCGCACGCCGGACGAGTGGGCGTCGACGCTCACATCGTACCTCGCTCAGGCGGGGCGCTCCACGCAGGAGGTGCGCGCGGCGATCGTCGCATCGGTGGTGCCGCCCGTGACGCAGGGGTTGTGCGAAGCGGTGGAGCGCGCGACCACGGTCGCCCCCGCGGTGGTGGACGGTCGCTCTCACCTGCCGATCACGCTCGACGTGGAGGAGCCGCTCCAGGTCGGCGCGGACCGCATTCTCAACACGCTCGCCGCCGCTGAGCTGTTCCACCGCGACACCATCGTCGTCGACTTCGGCACCGCCACGACGTTCGATTGCATCACGGCGGACGGGCACTTTTTGGGCGGGGTGATCATGCCCGGGATCCGTACGGCATCGGACGCGCTCATCCGGGGCACCGCCAAGCTCCCCGCCACCGACCTCGCCCCCCCGACGCGCACCATCGGACGGCGCACCGACGAGGCGATCCGCGCGGGCGTGCTGCTCGGCACGGCGGACGCGGTGGACGGCCTGGTGCGCCGCATCAAGGCCGAGTGGCCCAACGGCAAGGCTCCCTACGTGATCGCCACCGGCGGTCTCGCGAGCCTGGTCGCCCCGCTGGCGCGTGAGATCGAGGCCGTGCACCCGGACCTGACGCTCACGGGACTGCGGATCGCGGCCGGCGCGCTCGGGCTGAAGTGGTAGCCGACGCCCGGGCGCTCACTTCCTGGCGCCGCTGGGGCTATCGGCTGCTCCCGGGGGACCTGTTTTCCTACGTGCTGCACCTGCGCCCGGCCGAATGGCCCATCATGGCGGCGCATACGCTGCTGGGGTACGTGCTGGCAGTGGGCATCGGCGAGGCGGTGCGCGGTGCGCGGTTGCCCCAGGCGATCGGCGCACTCGTCGTGTGGGTCGTGTTCTTGAACGGCGGCACACTCGCCATCAACTCCGTGTTCGACAAAGACGAAGGGGACATCGGCTACCTGCGGGCTCCGCCGCCGCCGCCCCGCCACCTGCTCGCGTTCAGCGCGGCGCTGCTCGCCGGCGGTCAGCTGCTCAGCGTCGCCCTCCCCCCCGCCTTCCGGATCGATTACGCGATCTGCTTCGTCCTGTCGATTCTCTATTCCGTGCCGCCGTTCCGGTTCAAGGCCGTGGCCGGCGTGGACTGGGTGATCAACATGTGGGGCTTCGGAACGCTCACGCCGTTCGCCGCGTGGGCCGCTACCGGTCGGCCGCTCGACCTCGCACACGCCCTGGTGTTGCTCGGTTTCTGCCCGCTGTTCGCAGGGCTCTATCCGCTCACCCAGCTGTATCAGATGGAGGAAGACCGCCGCCGCGGCGATCGCACCCTCGCGCTCATGCTCGGGATGCGCGCCAGCCTCGCCGTGGCGATCGCGTGCACGGTACTGGCGTTCGCGCTGTTCGCCTGGGCGGCGGCGCTGTTGTGGGTGGGTGCGTGGCTGCTCGTGGTGCCGCTGATCCTGTGGCTCGCCGTGCTCATGCCCTGGTACAGGCGCCGCGACGCGCTGTCTGCGGCGGCGCAGCAACGCGGCATGTACCAGGCGCTCGGCGCGTGGGCCGTCACCGATGTCGCGGTGCTGCTGGTGTTTGCCCGGTGAGACCAGGCGCTTAGATTCCCGCTAGGTCAGCTCCCGGCCCCTTTTCTCGAGGAGACTTGGACGCATGTCGGCCACCGCCACACCCGCTCAGGACCGCTCGGACTTCCGCACCGTGACCCTAGGCGGTGCCTTGGTCGGCCTCGTGACGGGCGTCGCGGTCGTGCTCGTGGTGGCCGCATCCCGCACCCGTGCCGGGGACGCCGTGCGAGGTGGTGTCGAGGCCCTGGTGGTGCTCGCGGCGGCGGTCGTGGCTGCCTTCTTTCCCGCGCAATGGACGGCGGCGCGCGGGACCGAGGGTATCGCTGGCGCGGCCGCGGTGGGCCTGGTGGGTACGGTGGTATTCAGCGCGATCGACATCGTGCTGCTCCGACCCTTCAAGGCCTACCCCTGGACGTGGGACGCGATCGGCGGCGGCAGCACCTGGTGGTACCTCCCCGTGTGGTGGATGCTGGGCACGTTCCTGGCCTGGATGGGGGGAATCCTGACGGCGAGCCAGGCCAGCAGAGGTGGAGGGCAGGCCGCGCTCGGCCGCAGCGCGCTGCCGGCCATCGCCGGCACGGTCATCGTGGCGGCGATCGCCCGGCTGGCTGGCGTCGCCGTCTCGCTCCCCGCCGCCGCCGGCGGGGCGTTCACTATCATCCTCGCGGCGCTCGCCCTCGTCGCCCTCACCCGCAAGGGATAGCGGCTGGGACGGGCGCCGTGCCCCGCTGGCTCGCCCATCTGCTGGTCGCCGTGGGGTGGCTCGTGACGCCGGTCCTGGCCTGGGCCGCGTCCTACGCGGGACTGTGGGCCGGCGCCCTGGTGGCGACGCGCTTCACCAATCCCCTGACCATGCTCGCGGTGGCCGGTGCCGCGGCCGCCGTGTGCGGCTTCACGACCCTCGCCATCTGGGTCCGCTTCATGCGCCGTGTGCCGCACCTCCTCTCGCACCATATGGCTCCGCGTACGTCGGAGGAGCAGCGCGCCGTTGCGGCCGCTGACTGAGCGCTCGTGGCCCTGGCTGCTGCTCCTACCCGCGACGCTCGCGGGGCAGGGGCGCGGCATGGAGCTCCATCTAGGCCGTTGGTACAACGGCAATCGCGCCGACGTGTACGAATTCCGCACCAGCTCCGTCCTCGGGGGACCGTTCACGCACGGGTTTGGCGCGTCGGTGCTGGTGAACGACTCGCTCGGCCGGCGGCGCGCCTTCTACGGGCTCGGGTACGAGCTCCAGGCGTGGCGCGGCCGAGGCACGTTCGGACCCTATGCGCTCGGCGGCCTCGCGCTTGGCCTCTCGACCGACCCGACGACGCAGGAGCTGGCCGCACAATGGAGTTTGGGCGGAGGCGTCGAATGGCGGCCGCTCGGATGGCTGGCGCTCGGGAGCGAGGTGCGGTATCGACTCGAAGATCGCGGGCCCCGCGGATTCTGGAATCCGCGCAGCGACGCGCGCACGGGCGTGAGCCTCGTGTTCGGCGTCTCGATGGGAGGGCGAGGGGGGAGGCGTGAGGGGGGGGGACGGGAGCGAGGCGGG
>Ga0209239_1002427_pt1 | contig 11091 bp, 8 predicted proteins | sample GraSoi013_2_20cm_FD_185824 | JGI IMG/M metagenome (GOLD analysis project Ga0209239, IMG submission 185824) | Grasslands soil microbial communities from the Angelo Coastal Reserve, California, USA - Sample 10_02_2013_2_20cm (SPAdes) (version 2) | ecosystem: Environmental > Terrestrial > Soil >...
CCTCGGAGAGCGCGCGCACCAGTTTCTTCGGCGTGATCGCCGTCTCGCGGGTGAGAAAGCTCAGCCCATAGGTGAGCACCGTCGACCAGAAGACCGCCAGCGCCGGGGAATAGCCCCACAACATGAAGACGACGATCGAAACGAGCGAGATGAAGTGAAAGCCGTAGCGCCGCGTCATCTCCGCGAGCGTCAATTCCTGCCGGAAGTCCACTGTGTGCGCGCTGAACCGCTTGGCGTCGAGCTCCACCATGAACAGAAGCGACAGGTAATAGAGGCAGGTCGGGATCGCCGCCATCCAGATCACGTCGAGGTAGCTGATCTTGAGGAACTCGGCGATGAGAAAGGCGGCGGCGCCCAGAACGGGCGGCGAGATGATGGCGCCGAGGCCGCCCGCTGCGAGCAGACCGCCGGCTGCATTCTTCTCGAATCCCGCCCGCTGCATCAGCGGGTAGGCGACCGCGCCGATGGTCACCGTGGTCGCGACGCCGGAGCCGGACGGGCCTCCCAGCAGAAAGGACGACAGCACCACGGTGCGCCCGGCGCTGTTGGGCTTGTGGCCCATGAGCGCCATGGAAAAATCGATGAAGAACTTGCCCGCGCCCGAGTGCTGCAGGAATGCTCCATAGATGGTGAACAGGATGATCAACGACGAGGACACGTCGACCGGAATGCCGAAAATGCCTTCGAGCGTGATGAACAGGTGACCGACCAGTTGTGAGATGTCGTAGCCGCGGTGCGTCCAGGGCGGCGGCAGATAGGGACCGGCCATGGCATAGGCGATGAACAACAGCGCAACGACGGGGACGATCCAGCCGGTGGTTCGCCGCGTGGCCTCGAGCAACAGCACGATGAAGACGACGCCGAGCACGACGTCGAGCTGCGTCGGCATGGTCGCGCGGTCGGTGAATTCCTCACCGCCTTCGATGGCGTAGACGAGGATCGCCGCGCCCGTGATACCGCCCACAAAATCCCACCAGCGGATCCGATTGCGGAACCGCGCCGAGAGCGGAAACAAGAGGAAGCTCAGCATCAGCACGAAAGCGACGTGCGCATAGCGCAAGGGCTGGGTCGCGATGATGGGAAAGTCGGTGAACGGCCAAGCGCCGGCGATGGCCGCATAGAGGTGAAACAGCGACATCGCCACCGCGATCGAGGTGACCAGCCTGCCGGCCCAGCCGACAAGGCGATTGACCACGCCCTCCTCGGCCTCGATGTAGGCTTCCGCCTTGCGCAACTGGTCTTGCGATACGACCGGCTCGGCCTTGATCGTGTCCTCCGACATACCGCTGCCTTGCTTATGCCCCGGGCGGGTGAAGTGAGCTGCCGTAGGGTGGGCAACGGCGACTTCGCCGTTGCCCACGCGCGGAATGGAGGCCCGCGAGGTCGAAAAATGATACCATCACCTTGCCATGTCGCGATATCGTCGTGCGAAGATCGAGGGCGGTGTCTTTTTCTTCACCGTGACTCTCGCCGACCGCTCAAGTGATCTCTTGATCCGGCACATCGACCGAGTTCGGCAGATCTATATGGCCGTTCAAAACGGTATCCATTCGAGACGATTGCAGTCTGCGTGCTGCCGGATCACTTGCACGCTGTGTGGTCCCTCCCGCAAGGTGACGCGAATTTTCCTCTCCGCTGGAGCCTCATCAAGAGCGGTTTCTCTCGCGGGCTCGCCGGCGATGTCCGGCGAGGCGCCAGCAAAATCGCCAAGCGCGAGAAAGGAATCTGGCAACGTCGCTACTGGGAGCACGCCATCCGTGACGACGCCGATCTCGCGCGCCATGTCGATTATGTTCACTTCAATCCGGTGAAACACGGATATGCACATCGAGTGTGCGATTGGCCGCATAGCAGCTTCCATCGTTATGTCGCGCACGGACTGCTGCCACGAGATTGGGGCGGCGATGTACGCGACATTACAGGCATCTTCGGAGAATGATGCGCACGCCTAGCTTCTTGCGCGTGGGCAAATGCACAGCACACGCCGTGCCTGTACCTAAGCTTCCCGCGCATTTGCCCACCCTACGGCTCGCTTGCGGCTCGCCGTCACGCCTCTCCCGCCGCGCCCTTGCCGAGCGCGGCCTGCGCAGCGGCGAGGCGGGCGATCGGCACGCGGAACGGCGAGCATGACACATAGTCGAGGCCGATGTCGTGGCAGAATGCGACCGAGGCCGGGTCTCCCCCGTGCTCGCCGCAAATCCCGACCTTGAGCTTCGGCCGCCTCTTGCGACCCCGATCCACGCCGATGCGCATGAGTTCGCCCACGCCATCGCGGTCGATGGACACGAAGGGGTCACTGGGGAGAACGCCGCGCGCCACGTAGGTGCCGAGGAAGCTCGCAGCATCGTCCCGGCTGATGCCGTAGGTGGTCTGGGTCAGATCGTTGGTGCCGAAGGAAAAGAACTGCGCGCTTTCGGCGATCTCACCGGCTCGCAGCGAGGCTCGCGGCAACTCGATCATGGTGCCGACCTGATAGTTGACTTTCGTCTTGCGCTCGCGGGCGACCGCTTCCGCCATGGCATCGATGCCCGCCTTGACGAGGTCGAACTCGGCTTTGGTGGCGATGAGCGGGACCATCACCTCCGGCACGACCGGCTTGCCGGTGCGCTCGGCGGCCTCGCTTGCCGCCTCGAAGATGGCGCGCGCCTGCATCTCGGCGATCTCGGGATAGGCGAGCGCCAGCCGGCAGCCGCGAAAGCCGAGCATGGGATTGAACTCGCTGAGCTCGCGGGCGCGCTCGGCGAGCTTCTTGGCGTCAGCTCCCATGGCGGCGGCGACTTCGGCAATTTCTTTGTCGCTGTGGGGTAGAAACTCGTGCAGCGGCGGATCGAGCAGCCTGATCGTTACCGGCAATCCCTGCATGATCTCGAACAGTTCGACGAAATCCGCGCGCTGCATGGGCAAGAGCTTGGCGAGCGCGGCGCGGCGCGATTTCTCGTCATCGGCGAGGATCATCTCGCGCACGGCGCGGATGCGATCCTCGTCGAAGAACATGTGCTCGGTGCGGCACAGCCCGATGCCCTCGGCGCCGAATTTCAAGGCGACGCGAGCGTCGTTCGGCGTATCCGCATTGGCCCGCACGCCGAGTTTGCGCACTGCGTCGGCCCAGCCCATGAGGGTTGCGAACTCGCCGGAGAGTGCCGGCTCGACCATGGGAACGCGGCCGGCGAGTACCTCTCCGCTCGAGCCGTCGATGGTGATGACGTCGCCTGCTTTGAACGTCCGTCCGGCAACGTTCATGGTCCCCGCCGCATAGTCGATGCGCAGCGCGCCGGCGCCGGATACGCAGGGCTTGCCCATCCCGCGCGCCACCACCGCCGCATGCGAGGTCATTCCGCCACGCGTGGTGAGAATGCCCTCCGCCGCATGCATGCCGTGGATGTCTTCGGGCGAGGTCTCGACCCGCACGAGGATGACGCGCTTGTCCTTGCTCTTGAGCGTCTCCGCCTCGTCCGCCGAGAACACGATCTCGCCGGAAGCAGCGCCGGGCGAGGCAGGAAGCCCGGTTGCGATCAATTTGCGCTCGGCCTGGGGATCGATGGTCGGATGCAGCAGCTGGTCGAGCGACGCCGGCTCGATGCGCGCAACCGCCTCCTTGCGTGAAATCAGCCCCTCGTTCGCAAGCTCCACCGCGATCTTCAGCGCCGCCTTGGCCGTGCGCTTGCCCGCGCGCGTCTGCAGCATCCAAAGTTTGCCTTGCTCGACCGTGAATTCGAGATCCTGCATGTCGCGGTAATGCCGCTCGAGCACGCCGTAGATGCGTTTGAGCTCCTTGAACGCCTGCGGCAGCGCCTGCTCCATGGACGGCTTGTCCGAGCCCACCTGCCGGCGCGCCGCTTCCGTGATCTCCTGCGGGGTGCGGATGCCGGCGACCACGTCCTCGCCCTGGGCGTTGATCAAGAACTCGCCGTAGAGCTCTTTCTCGCCGGTCGAGGGATTGCGCGTGAACGCCACCCCGGTGGCCGAGGTCTCGCCCATATTGCCAAAGACCATGGCTTGGACATTGACCGCGGTGCCCCAGCTCTCCGGGATGTGGTGCAGGCGCCGATAGGTGATGGCGCGCTGATTCATCCAGGAGCCGAAGACGGCGCCGATCGCTCCCCACAGCTGCCGGTCCGGGTCCTGCGGGAACGGCTCGCCGTACTCTTCTTCGACGCGCCGTTGAAAGCGGGCGACAAGCTCGACCCAATCGTCGGCCGACAGATCGGTGTCGAGCGTGTAGCCGTGCTTGTCCTTGTGGTCGTCGAGGATTTCTTCGAAATGGTGATGGCCGATGCCGAGCACCACGTCGGAATACATGGTGATAAAGCGGCGATACGAATCATAGGCGAAGCGCCGATCGCCGGATTTCTTCGCCATCGCCTCGGCGGTTGCATCGTTGAGGCCGAGGTTGAGGACGGTATCCATCATCCCCGGCATCGAGGCGCGCGCGCCAGAGCGCACCGAGACCAGCAAAGGATTGTTGCTGTCGCCGAAGGTCTTGCCGGTGATGCGGCCGACCGCGGCGAGGGCCGCGGCCACCTGTTGGCGTAGCCCCTTTGGATAGCTCTTAACGTTCTCGTAATAGTAGGTGCAGACCGCGGTGGTGATGGTGAAGCCCGGCGGCACCGGCAATCCGAGATTGGCCATCTCGGCAAGGCCGGCACCCTTGCCGCCAAGGAGGTTGCGCATATCGGCGCGGCCCTCGGCCTTGCCGTTGCCGAAGCGGTAGACCCATTTGCTTTCGCCGGACGCCGCCTTCGGCGCTGCCGCTCGGCCACGCGCCGCGAGCTTGCGGCCGGACGCGGGACGGGCGGACTTTCTGTTCAGCCGACGACGCGACGCCGATTTCACCATGGAACCACGACTTGGATGCGCCCGCCCTTAATGAGCACCGCCGCACGCGTCGGCGCAAGGGCGCAGATGCGTGTCGGCGGCGGCGACTCTATCAGCGGATGAAATGATAGATGCCGTTGAGCCCCGTGATGCCGACGATGATCAAGTAGATCGCCACCACGTAGTTCAACAGCCGCGGCACGAGGAGGATCAGGATGCCGGCGATAAGGGCGACAAGCGGCGTGATATGCGCAACCGTGATGGTCATAGGGATCTCCTGGGATGGCAGTCGACGATAATGACGGGATGAGGTTACACGACGCTTCCATTTTACTCGGGCTCATCATCCGCGAAAGCGGATGATCCAGTAATCACGCACGGTCGTTTGCTATTCATGTGAACTGTCGCTGAGCCGATGATACGCACGACTTCGCGGGCATGACGGCCCTTCACCCCTCGATGCGCGAGAAATCGGCGACCGTGCGCGTCGCTTCGCGGATTTCATTGAGCAGCTTGAGCCGGTTCTCCCGCAGTTGCTTGTCCTCGACATTGACCGTGACTTTATCGAAGAAAGTATCGACGTGCGGGCGAAGCTTCGCCATCGCAAGCATGGCGGCTTCGAAGTCCTCGCGTGCGACAGCGGCGGAGGCTTCCGCCTTGGCAGTTTCGATCGCGCTCGCCAGGGCACGCTCCTCGCTCTGGCGATAGAGGGAAGGATCCGGCCGACCGACGTACTCGCGTGCGTCGCGCTTCTCCTCGATGCGGATGATATTGGTCGCGCGCTTGTACCCGGCGAGCAGATTCTTGCCGTCTTCGGTATCGAGGAATTTTCCCAGCGCCTCGACGCGGCGGACAATGAGGAGAAGATCATCCTGCCTCTCGAGGGCAAAGACCGCATCAACAAGATCGTGGCGGGCACCCTGCTCACGCAGCTGAATCTTGAGGCGATCGGCGAAAAAAGAGAGGAGTTCAGGAATTAGAACTTCCATTTTGGAAGCCGGCTTGACGCCCGTTGCGCGCTGAGCGTGTTGGCGCCAGCTTGACTTAATCAAGCTCTCAAGACCCAAGCGGAAATCGTTTGGAAGAACGAGCCGTATGACCCCCAATGCAGCTCGACGCAGCGCAAAGGGATCTTTTGAGCCGGTAGGCTTTTCTTCTTCAAACCAGAAACCGACCAAACTGTCGATCTTGTCCGCGAGCGCGACGGCGATGGAAACCGGGTCGGTCGGCACGCGGTCGTTGGGGCCAAGCGGCTTGTGGTGTTCCTCGCATGCCGCTGCGACGCTGGCGTCCTCGCCCTGCGCCAGCGCGTAGTATTTGCCCATCAGCCCCTGCAGCTCCGGAAATTCGCCCACCACCTCGGTGAGCAGATCCGCTTTGGCGAGGTGCGCGGCGCGGCGGACCTTCCTGCGATACGCATCCTGATCGCGCTTGAGATCATCCACCGAAAGCATTTGCCCGGAGAAAAAATCGGGCCGGCTCGACAGCGTGAGCGCGATCTCATCGGCGAGCCGCTCGATGCGTTCGATGCGCTCCCACTGCGTGCCGAGCTTCTCGTGAAAAACGATGTGCTTGAATTTCGGCAGCCGGTCCTCCAGCCGCGTCTTGAGATCGGTCTCGTAGAAGAACTTGGCGTCGGCGAGCCGCGCGCGGATGACCCGCTCGTTGCCGGCGACGATCGCCTTGCCACCGTCCTCCGCCTCGATATTGGCGACGAGAATAAATTTGTTAGCGAGTCCGCCCTCGTCCTTCGAGACGGCGCTTTGCGCCTCCTCAGGATGAGGGCTTCGCTTCGCCTCACCCTGAGGAGCGGCCACCGAACTCGGGTTTACCCGAGTTCGGTCATCAGACGCGCCCAAGTCGGCTAAAGCCGACTTGGGTGGCCGCGTCTCGAAGGGTGCGGCGCCCCGAGCGCGCAGCACGAAGCACTTTTGATTGTTGCGGATGGTGGCGCGGACGATCTCGGGCGGCATGCCGAGGAACGCTTTGTCGAACGACCCCATCAGCACGACCGGCCATTCGACCAGCCCCACCACCTCCGCCAGCAGGCCCGCGTCCTCCACGAGCTCGTAGCCCTGCGCGAAGGCAAGGTTCTTGGCATCGGCGAGGATCATTTCCTTGCGCCGCTCCGGATCGAGCACGACTTTGGCCTTTTCGAGCTTCGCCGCGTAATCCTCGAAGCGGCGCACCTTGAACGGCTGCGGGGCCATGAAGCGGTGGCCGCGCGTCTCGTCGCCGACCTTAATCCCATCGATCACAAACGGCACGATGTCCGGCTCCTCGGTCTCCGGGCCGAAAGTTGCAACAATCGAATGCAATGGGCGCACCCAACCGAGCGAGCCCGGTCGCGCCGACTGCTCGCCCCAGCGCATCGACTTCGGCCACGGGAATGTCTTCACCACGTCCGGTACGATCTCGGCGATCACGTCGATCGCAGGCCGGCCCGGCTTCTCGATCACCGCGACGTAAAAGTCGCCCTTCTTGTCGGGCACAACTCTGGCCTCGTTGATGGATCTGAGCCCGGCGGCGCGCAGGAAGCCTTGTATCGCGCCCTCGGGTGCGCCGACGCGCGGACCTTTTTTCTCCTCCTTCACGTCGGGCTGGCGGACCGGCATGCCCTTGACCGCGAGCGCGAGCCGGCGCGGGGTGACGAAGGCCTTGGCGCCCTCGTAGAGGAGCCCTTGGCCGACGAGCGCTTCGGTGACGAGCTTGCGCAAATCCTCGGCCGCGCGCGCCTGCATGCGCGCCGGTATTTCCTCGGAGAAAAGTTCGAGCAGAAAATCGGGCACCGTGAGCAGGTAGCAGGCGCCGTCGCCATTGTTAAGCCGAAAAGCGGGCGTTGTTCGCGCGAGGCGGCTGTGCTCACCCCATGGGCTCGCCGCCATGCCGCACACTTGCAATGACGTCACTCGCCAGCGATCGGCATGTTTGGATGAAAATTCTCTCCCGCACCTTTTCCATCCTTGCCATCCTCTTGTGCGCAGTCGCGCTCACCGCCGCTACGCCCGTTGCGGCTGGCGCGACCGCCTATCTGATGTACATCAAGGGAAGCGAAGGCCCGCCGTCGGTGCCGATGCGCGTCGTCTGGGAGCCGCGCGACGCCAACGCTCACGTCACGATCGATCTCGGCGCCAACTACGAGCCAGCGCTGACGAAGCTCGGGCTGCCGCGCGTGCTCGAATACGATGCCATCCCTGAGAAATCACAGTTCGTCGTGCGCGATCCCGAATTCGCGCGCTTCGTCAAAGTCGTTGCCACCTCGATTGTGCAGGGATTCCTGACCGCGAGTCCCGTTCCCGGCGCATGGGCGCAACCTGCCGAGGTTAAGATCCACACCGCGGCGCTCCTCATCTCGCCCACGCGTGCCCGACTGGAGGTAATCGCCCGCCTCCATGTCACCTACCTCGACCCGCAAAAGTCAGGACCGCCGAAGGTTCAGGATCTGATCAAGGGCGACATTATTTTCGTCGGCCAGCCGGAACCCGCGCCACCCGCTGACGCAACATCACCGGGCAGACAGTAAATTGCGCTGGGGCCACGCGCTCGGTCACCCTCCCCTGGAGGGGGAGGGTCGACGCGCGAAGCGCGTCGGGGTGGGGTGGCTTAGGGCAATTTCGAGCGTCGTTTGTGTTTCAGCATAATCGCGTCGCGATCGCGCGATCCGTAGAGCGCAGCATGAATGGTTTCCAAAACCCCCCGGATATTCTGGGTCAACTCATTGTTCCAAAAGCGGAGGACGCGATATCCTTCCCGCTCAAGCCATCGCGTACGCGAGTCATCGCGCACTTTGACGGCGGTGTCTCCATGCTGTGAGCCGTCGACTTCAATAATGAGACGCGCGGCCATGCAGGCAAAGTCGGCGACGTAGGGGCCGATGGGGACTTGGCGGCGGAAATGACTGCCAAGCAGCGGTGAGCGACGCAGATGTCGCCATAGCCGCATCTCCGGATCAGTCGCGTTGGCGCGCAATTGTCGCGCCTTTTCACGGCGGAAGCTGCTGATGGTTCGGCGTGGAGTCATCGCTGCGTTTCACCCCACCCCGCCTCGCTGCGCTCGGCGACCCTCCCCCTCCAGGGGAGGGTAACGGTGTCTCTGGCACCGCCGTGATTTAGCTTCACGATTCTTGGCGCTGCAAATTCTTATGGCTGCCGTCGCACATCGGCCGATTGCCGGTGCGCTTGCAGGCGCAGAACCAGGTCCGAGCCGCCTGATCCGCCTTCCATTCGACCGGTGAAAATGGCGTACCTTTGTGCGAGCCATCGCAGAACGGCTGCGTCTTCGAGCGCCCGCAGGCGCACCACCAGTAGCTCTTGCCGGCCTCGACATCGACCGCGAGCGGCGCGCGTCCGCCGATTTCAGGCTGTGCGTTCATGCCGTCGCTCCTCCCGCCTCGGTCGCGAGCCACGCCTCGCCGCAGGCCTTGGCGAGCTCGCGCACGCGCAGAATGTAGCTCTGCCGCTCGGTCACGGAAATTACCCCGCGCGCGTCGAGCAGATTAAACACATGGCTCGCCTTGATGCATTGGTCGTAGGCAGGCAGCGCCATCAAATGGCGCTTCTTGTTGCCGACTGTGGTCCAACCGGCGTCGATGTAGTTGCGGCAGGCGGCCTCCGCCATCTTGAACTGCTCGAACAGCATCTCGGTTTCGGCAAATTCGAAATTATGCCGGGAGTATTCCTGCTCGGCCTGCAGGAAAACGTCGCCATAGGTGACCTTCTTGTCTCCCTCGCGACCATTGAAATTGAGATCGAAGACGCGGTCGACGCCCTGCACATACATCGCAAGTCGCTCCAGCCCATAGGTCAACTCGCCGGAGACCGGCGCGCATTCGAAGCCCGCGACCTGCTGAAAATACGTGAATTGCGACACCTCCATGCCGTCGCACCAGCACTCCCAGCCGAGCCCCCAAGCACCGAGCGTGGGGCTTTCCCAATCGTCCTCCACGAAACGGATATCGTGAAGCTTGGGATCGATGCCGATCGCGACGAGCGATTTGAGATAGAGCTCCTGGATGTCGTCGGGCGACGGCTTCAGGATCACTTGAAATTGGTAATAGTGCTGCAGGCGGTTGGGATTCTCGCCGTAGCGGCCGTCCTTCGGCCGACGTGAAGGTTGCACATAGGCCGCATTCCAGGGCTTGGGCCCGAGCGCGCGCAACGTCGTCGCCGGATGAAACGTGCCGGCGCCGACCTCCATGTCGTAGGGCTGCAGGATCACGCAGCCGTAGTCCGCCCAATAGCGCTGCAAGGCCAGAATCAGTCCCTGGAACGAGTGCGCAGGACGCAGATGGGCAGGAAGGTCTTCGCTCATGTGGCTCGGAAAACTGATGCCGACCTCAAGTCAGCCGCGGCGCGCATTGGCAGCGCCGATATCGGATTGAGCCGACATCGGTGGGCGGGGGGTAGACCTACCGGCCGCCATCCGGAGGGTCAAGAACACGGGACGGCGGACCCGTGCAGACGGGCTGCAATGACGGTCGCACGATCCATCATTATGATCGGAGCCATGATCGTCATCCGCCACTTCCTTGCCACGTTGATCGCCGTTGCCACGCTCGCCTTGCCTGCGTTGTGGGGCGCGCAGGCGCAGGACTATCCCAACCGTCCGGTCCGGCTGGTGGTGGCTTTCACGCCTGGCGGTACCACTGATTTCGTCGCGCGGCTGCTCTGCGAACCTTTGCGGAGCTTGCTCGGACAGAACGTCGTCGTCGACAACAGGCCAGGCGCCAACGGCGCGATCGGGGCCGAATACGTGGCCAAGTCAGACCCGGACGGCTACACGCTGTTCTTCACCACGGTGGGCGCGGTCGCGATCAATCCGGCTTTGCGCAGCAACTTGCCCTACGATCCGGTGAAGGATTTCGCGCCGGTCGGCATGGCGGTGTTCAACTCGACCATGTTGGTGGTCAACGCTTCGATGCCGGTCAATTCGGCGCGCGAACTCGCCGCACTGGCGCGCGAGCGGCCGGGCGCCATCACCATCGGCGTCACCGGGATCGGCGCCGTCTCGCATCTCGGGCTCGAACTTTTCCAGGCCGCCGCCGGCGTGAAATTCCAGGCCGTGCCCTATCGCGGCGCCGCGCAAGCGATGACCGATCTGCTCGGCGGCCAACTCGACGGCCTGTTCGGCGACACGCCGACCGTCATGCAGCAAGTCAAGGCGGGCAAGCTCAGGGCGCTTGCGGCAACCTCGCAGGATCGCTCCGACATTTTCCCGGACGTGCCGACCTTCGCCGAGCAAGGCTTCGCCGATACCGTCGCCAACCAATGGGCCGGC
>Ga0209239_1002431_pt1 | contig 11084 bp, 8 predicted proteins | sample GraSoi013_2_20cm_FD_185824 | JGI IMG/M metagenome (GOLD analysis project Ga0209239, IMG submission 185824) | Grasslands soil microbial communities from the Angelo Coastal Reserve, California, USA - Sample 10_02_2013_2_20cm (SPAdes) (version 2) | ecosystem: Environmental > Terrestrial > Soil >...
TGCCTGGGTTGCGGAAACCCATCCCTGGGATGATCATCTGGCGCCTGACGGGCGGGTAATGGAGATGCTCAGCGAGCACCAATGCCAGGGCTGGCTCGAGGGCTATCTCCTGACCGGCCGGCATGGCTTCTTCTCTTGCTACGAGGCCTTCATCCACATCATCGATTCGATGTTCAATCAGCACGCCAAGTGGCTGAAGGTGTGCAATCACATTCCCTGGCGGCGGCCTATCGGCTCGCTGAACTACCTCTTGTCGAGCCATGTTTGGCGCCAGGACCACAACGGCTTCAGCCATCAAGACCCGGGGTTCATCGACCATGTCGTCAACAAGAAAGCCGAGGTCATCCGCGTCTATCTGCCGCCCGACGCTAACTGCTTGCTCTCGGTCACTGACCATTGCCTGCGAAGCCGGAACTACGTCAACGTCGTTGTCGCGGGCAAGCAGCCTGCTCCTCAGTGGCTGACGATGGAAGAGGCGGTCAAGCACTGCGAGGCCGGGCTCGGGATCTGGGAGTGGGCCAGCAACGACCGGGGCGGCGAGCCCGATGTCGTGATGGCCTGCTGTGGCGACGTGCCGACTTTGGAGACGCTGGCTGCCGTCGACCTCCTGCGCCGTCACGCACCCGAGCTAAAGGTACGCGTCATCAACGTAGTCAATCTCATGACGCTGCAACCCTCGAGCGAGCACCCGCATGGCCTCTCGGATCACGATTTCGACGCGTTGTTCACCGCCGACAAGCCGATCATCTTTGCCTTCCATGGCTACCCGTGGCTGATTCACCGACTGACCTACCGGCGCACCGGTCACGATAACATCCATGTGCGTGGCTACAAGGAAGAGGGCACCACCACGACGCCGTTCGACATGTGCGTGCTCAATGATCTCGATCGCTTCCACTTGGTGAGCGACGTGATCGACCGCGTGCCGGAGCTCGGACCGCGGGCCGCTTACGCCAAGCAGGCGATCCGCGACAAGCTCATCGAGCATAAGGAGTTCATCACCCGATACGGCGACGATATGCCCGAGATCACCGGTTGGAGGTGGGGACAGGAAGCGGCTTTCGCAGGGGCCCGTTCGACAGAGGCCGACAACGTTTGACCTCGGGGCGTACGTGAACGTGTTCGCGATCAGGCACGGGGAAACGGCGTGGAGCCTCAGTGGCCAGCACACGGGGACGACGGACATTCCGTTGACCGATAATGGCCGCCGGCTTGCGGAGCGGATGCAGCCGATACTCGCCGCGAATGCATTTGGGCTCGTTCTCTGCAGCCCGATGCAGCGGGCACGAGAGACCTGCGAGTTGGCGGGCCTCGGCGATAAGGCGGTGATCGACGCCGACCTAGTCGAGTGGAACTACGGCGAGTACGAGGGGTTGACGCCCGAGCAGATCCACGAGGTCGCGCCGGACTGGCTAATCTTCCGGGATGGATGCCCGGGCGGCGAAGCGCCGGAACAAGTGGGCGCGCGCGTGGACCGGGTGATCGCCCGCTCGCGCGCGGTCGACGGCGACATCGCGCTGTTCGCGCACGGACACGTGCTGCGCGTGCTCGCGGCGCGCTGGATCGGGCTCCCCGCGAGCGGCGGTCAACACTTTCTGCTGAATACGGGCACCCTGTGTGTACTCGGCTACTACCACGAGATACCCGCTGTACGAATCTGGAACGGGCCTCTGATCGACTAGAGCCGTGATTGAGCAAATCAGAAGCTGGAGGCGTGCGACGAGCAAATCAAAGGAAGTACCGACTACTGCACGTACCCGGAAGCTCGAACAGTACCGCTGCGGTTCGATCCAGTTCTGTGGCGCCCGGGCCACACGAGCGGTTCAGGCGGTTACCCGGTCAGCAAGGGATATCTTTGGTTAAACAGGAGAGCGATCGATGCGACAGCCCAAGAGCAAGCGCGTAATCAATCGCGACCAGTACGACGCCGTCCTTTTTGACCTCGACGGTGTGATAACGAACACCGCCAACCTGCACGCGGCGTGCTGGAAACAGATGTTCGACGAATACCTTCAGAAGCGTGCCACGCAGAGAGGCGAAGCATTTCGCCCCTTCGATCTCGCCACGGACTATCGGCTCTACGTGGATGGGAAACCCCGCTTCGACGGCGTTCGCGACTTCCTCACATCACGCGGCATCCAACTCCCCGAGGGAAGCCCGGACGACCCCCCGCAGCTCGAAACAGTGGGCGGGCTCGGGAACCGCAAGAACGACTTGGTTAACGGGCTCATTGAAGAAAGAGGGGTGGAGCCTTACGAGGGAAGCGTCCAATTGATCCATCAGCTCCGCCGTAACGGGTTCAAAATCGCCGTCGTCACCTCCAGTCAAAACTGCGATGCCGTCCTGAGGGCCGCCAAGTTAGACACCGTCTTCGAGGTGCGGGTCGATGGCAACACGATCCACGCGCAGAAACTGTCCGGGAAACCCGCCCCGGATACGTTCTTGACAGCGGCAAAGTTACTCGGCGTTGAGCCGAAACGGACGGTGGTCATCGAGGATGCCATCTCCGGAGTCGAGGCCGGCTCTAATGGGAAGTTCGGGCTTGTGATCGGCGTCGCGCGCAAAGGGAATGCCGAGGAGCTTCGGCAACATGGCGCGCATCTGGTGGTGAACGATCTTGGCGAACTGGTTGACTGAGCAATGCCTCGTGCTCTCCTAGCGGCGCTGATGACCGAGACCTGCAGCGCACACATAACCAGCGCGAAGCCCCGATGTCCGCCTCTGCCGCCGGCCTCGTCGTGACAAGTCTGGACCAGCTCGACATCTCCGCCCCGGCCGACGGCGCGTTGCGCGCACCTGACACGGAGACCGACCGCGATGCATGAGGCGCTGGAACCGACGCAAGATCCTGGCTGGATCCTCAGCCACGAAGGCTACAACGTGTTGACGGAGAGCGCCGTCGAATCCCGCCTCGCGTTCGGCAACGGGTTCTTGGGCATGCGCGCCGCTCGCTCGGTCAGTCGAGGCCCGACCTGGGTAGCCTGGCTAGGATATAGCAGGTGGGCATCTTGGCCGCGCTGCTACGTCGCCGGCCTGTTCGATATGCCCAACACCGAGCCGCCAGTGCCCGCACTAGTGCCTGTCGCCGACTGGTCCCGCGTGCGCATCCTGCTGGACGGAGAGCCGCTGCTGGCGCGCGAGGGCGAAGTGATCCTTGGCATCCGCAAACTCGACATGCGCCGCGGACTACTGCTGTCGGCCTGGACGCATCACACCCCCGCAGGCATCACCGCAACAGGGCGCGAACTGCGCCTTCTGTCGCTGGCGGACCGCGCGGCGGGACTGCAACTACTGTGGCTCACGCTGGACCGCGACGGCGTCGACGTGAGGCTGGAGGCCAGTTTCGCGATGGCCGGCCTTGGCATGGAGCCGGTGCGGCTGGAGCAGGACCTCGGCGCCTGGCGCACCGAGGGCACGCGCAAGGGCGTGGCGATGACGGGCGCCGCAACGCTGCGGCTCGCTGGCGATCTGTTGGTCCCCGACCGTCCGTTCTCGCTGCGTTGGGCCTGGCGCTGGCGCTCCGTGGCCGGTGGCACGGGCCAACACGCCGGAGGACGATCCCACTCCGCCTGCCAGCGTCGCACTGGCGCGCAACCGTGCGCTGGGTTGGCGTGCCGTGCTGGCCGCGCACGAGGCCGCCTGGGATGCGCGCTGGGTCGCGAGCGACATACTCATCGAGGGCGACGATGAATCGCAGCAAGCGCTGCGCTTCGCCGTGTACCATCTCACCAGCGCCGCCAACCCCGAGGACGACCGCGTATCCATAGGCGCGCGCGCCCTCACCGGCGACGCCTATCTCGGCCACGTCTTCTGGGATACCGAGATCTACCTGCTGCCCTTCTACACCGCAGTCTGGCCAGAGGCGGCGCGGGCGCTGCTGATGTACCGCTTCCACACACTGCCCGCCGCGCGCGCGAAGGCAGCGCATTTCGGCTTCAACGGTGCGCTTTATGCCTGGGAATCGGCTGACACCGGCATGGAGACTACGCCCGAGCGCGTGGTCGTGCCCGACGGGACGGTAGTGGACATACTGACCGGGAAGATGGAGCACCACATCAGCGCCGACATCGCCTATGCGGTGTGGCAGTACTGGCGCGCCACCGGTGACGATGATTTCTTCCTTTGCGCTGGCGCGGAGATTCTGCTGGATACGGCCCGGTTCTGGGCGTCCCGGGCGCGGGCGGAGGCGGATGGTAGGCGGCACATCCGCCATGTGATCGGACCGGACGAGTACCACGAGGACGTGGACGACAACGCCTTCACCAACGTGATGGCGCGCTGGAACATTGCCCGCGCGCTCGAGGCAATGGATCTGCTGCGCGCCCGCTGGCCCGACCAGGCCGCCGCGCTTCGGAAGAAGCTGGCGCTTGGCGACGACGAACTTGCGGACTGGCGCGACGCGATCCCGCGCATCGTGATCGGCCTCGATCCTGCGACCGGCGTCTATGAGCAGTTCGCCGGCTTCCACGCGCTGGAGCCGCTCGACCTCGCCGCCTACGCCGACCGCACCGTGCCTATCGACGTGGTGATCGGCCGCGAGCAGACCCAGCGCTCATAGGTGGTGAAGCAGGCCGACGTGGTAGCGCTGATGGCGCTGCTGCCCGAGGAATTCCCCGGCGCGACGGCGGAGAGGAATTTCCGCCACTACGAGCCGCGCTGCGCCCACGGCAGTTCGCTCAGCGCGGGGATGCACGCACTGGTCGCGGCGCGTATGGGCGATGCAGAGATGGCACTGCGCTATCTACGCGAGACCGCAGCCACCCACCTCGACCTAGATCCTAACAGCGCCGGTGGCGTGCGCATCGCCGGGCTGGGAGCGCTCTGGCAGGCGGTGATGCTCGGCGTTGCCGGCCTCGACCTGAGAGGCGACATGCTGGGAATCGACCCGAGGCTTCCGCCCCAATGGCGCAGTCTGTCGTTCCGCGTGTGTTGGAGAGGCCGGTCCGTCGCGATCCGCATCGCTGGCAGGACCGTGCAGGCGACGCTGGTGGAGGGCGAGCCGATGGAAATGCGGGTCGCAGTTGCCACGCGAAAACTGACAGCGGGCGTGACGCTGCAGGTGTCGGTGTAGGCTACTACCCCCGCCGTTCCCGCCCGCACACTCCAGGCGGCGTCGCGCGCAAGGGGAATCTTCAGCGCCATGGCGCGCATCTGGTGGTAAGCGATCTGGGCGAACTGATTGACTGACCAACGCCTCGCACTGTCGTGGGAGAAAACAGCCTATGCTGCATCACGAACGCCTCAGACCCCCATCCCATGATTATCCGGCCGACGAGTGGAACGTCATCGAAAAAGCGTTTCACCCCGAATTCCTGGCCCAGCTGGAAACGATGCTCGCGCTCGGCAACGGATACCTCGGCATGCGGGGATGCCCGGAGGATTAATGGGTTCTATGAAACGCGGCCAATCGTCTACGGAGAAGAAGCTTACGGTTTCGCGAAAACTGGCCAGACCATCTGCAACGTGACCGACAGCAAGATCATTAAACTCTTCGTCGATGACGAGCCCTTCTGGTTGCCCGATGCGAACCTCTTAAGGTACGACCGGCGGCTCAACATGAAGTCCGGCACGCTTGACCGCGAGATCCTCTGGGAGACTCCCGCGGGCAAACAGGTGTTGATCACATCACGGCGTTTGGTCTCGTTCGACAATAGGCACGTGGCCGCCATCTCTTATTGTGTGACACTCCTCAATGCGAACGCCTTCATCGTGATCTCTTCGGAGATGGCGACGAATGAACCGAGCGCCCGAATCAACGGTGATGATCCGCGGCAGGCCAAAGCCTTTTCAGGTCGGGTTCTCCATCCGCGGACCAGCTATTCTAAAGGCCGTCGCATCGTGCTGTGCCATGCGACCGAAAAGAGCCGCTTGACAGTGACATGTGCCACTGACCATGCGCTAGAGACCTCTTGCTCGCATACCGAGAAGGCTCTCCACACCGAGGACTTCGGCCAGGTTGCCTTCACAATCGAGGCCCGGCCGGGCTGTCCGATCCAGCTCACCAAATACATGGTCTATCATACCTCCCAGGCGGCTTCGGCTACGGAGCTCTGCGGCCGTGCTGAGTGGACTCTGGATCGCGTAACGGCTCAGGGATTCCAACAGCTGCTGACCGCTCAAGAGCAGTACATGGACGATTTCTGGCGCCGCAGCGATGTACGGATCAGGGATGTCCGGGAAGACCGTACGAACCGCAGTACCGTGGAGATCCAGCAAGCGATCCGCTTCAACCTTTTTCACATGTTGCAGGCCTCAGCGCGTGCGGAAGACGCGGGCGTGCCGGCCAAAGGTCTTACCGGAAAAGCGTATGAGGGACATTACTTTTGGGATACCGAGATCTATGTGCTGCCTTTTCTGACGTATACCTCTCCCCGGATTGCCAGGAATCTGCTGACCTTCCGCTACAAGATGCTGGCGCACGCGCGAGCGCGCGCGAAACAATTGGGCCATCGGGGAGCCATGTTCCCGTGGCGCACCATCAGTGGGGAAGAAGCATCCGCTTACTATGCGGCGGGAACCGCACAGTACCACATCAACGCAGACATCATGTACGCGCTGCGCAAATATGTGCAAGCAACGGGAGACGAACTATTCCTGCGGGACTACGGTGCGGAGATGCTCGTCGAAACGGCGCGCCTGTGGCTGGACCTAGGTTTTTACTCGGAGGCAAAAGGTGGGAAATTCTGCATCAATGGCGTCACCGGGCCCGATGAATACAACGCGGTCGTCAACAACAACGCGTACACCAACTTGATGGCCCGAGAAAATCTGCGCTACGCAATCCAGACGGTCAAATCTCTGCAGACAACGGAACCGGATGCGTATAACTCGCTCGTTCACAAAACGGCGCTCGAGTCCTCTGAGGTGGGGACATGGATCCGCGCAGCGGAGAACATGTACGTGCCGTACGATGAGAACCTGAAAATAATTCCGCAGGATGACAGCTTTCTAGACAAAGAGCCATGGGACTTCCGGAACACACCGCCCGAACACTATCCGCTACTGTTATTTTACCATCCGCTCAACATCTACCGAAAGCAAGTGATCAAACAGGCGGACGTAGTCTTGGCCATGTTCCTGTTGGGCGATGTTTTTTCGCCGGAGGAGAAGAAACGTAATTTTGACTTCTACGACCCCTTGACCACAGGCGACTCCTCGTTGTCCTCGTGCGTCGAGGCGATCATAGCCGCACAAATCGGCGACATTGATAAAGCGATTCGGTACGGGATGGCAGCACTGCTGATGGACCTGGCCGACGTGGGCGGAAACGTCAAGGACGGCTGTCATATCGCCTCGATGGGCGGCACCTGGATGATGCTCGCCTACGGGTTGGGCGGGATGCGGGACAATGATGGCACATTGTCATTCTGGCCACGTCGTGCGCCTGAGGAAAATGCTAAACTTCGGTTTCCTGTGACATACCGCGGCCAGAGGCTGGAAATCGAAATCGGTCTGGACAGGGTGGAATACGCGCTTCGTGAAGGCGAATGCCTTGTGATCCGCCATGAAACAGAAGAACTTCAGCTGACTCAGCAAGATCCGGTGGCAGTCCGGCCGGTCAGCAGGAGGTGAGGATCGCTGTCGGATAGTGATCGAGTCTAGCGCCGTCGCTCCACAGATGAACGTGAACCCGCAGAGGAGGGGCGCTAGGTCGTTTGTCAGGTCGCGGAACCTGATGAACGTAATCAAATCCAAGTCCACCATGCTCTAGCGGATGAGCTAGCGCTTTGAGCGTTAAGTCATCGCCTGCCGCCAAACGCAAGCGCGTAACAATGAAGCAAGCTCAACCGGATGCCGCACTGGGGTCCTTGATCAAGGACGTGGTTGCAAGTCGCCCCTCGGTCAAGAACGTGCTGGTCATCGACGTGGGCGGCACTTCGGTGAAGATCCTTGCCAGCGGGCAAACAGAAGTTCGATCGTTTCGCTCCGGACCGATGCTCACTCCTCGGAGGATGGTCTCGGGGGTGAAAAAGCTTGCTGCCGATTGGACGTATGACGTTGTCTCAATCGGCTACCCCGGCCCGGTCTTGGAAGGCCGGCCGACTGCGGAACCCGCCAACCTAGGACATGGCTGGGTCGGGTTCGATTTCGCCGCAGCCTTCGGTCGTCCCGTAAAGGTCGTCAATGACGCCGCTATGCAGGCTATGGGCAGCTACAAGGGCGGCAAGATGCTGTTTCTCGGCCTGGGAACGGGACTCGGTACCGCCCTGATCGTCAATGGCGAGCTGGAGCCTATGGAGCTCGGTCATCTGCCGTACAAGAAACGCACCTATGAGAGCTACGTCGGACGCGCCGGATTGGAACGTGACGGTAAGAAGAAGTGGCGACGGCGCGTGGTCGATGTCGTCGAGCGTCTCACCGCCGCGCTGCAGCCCGATGAGACGGTGATCGGGGGAGGCAACGTAAATAGGCTCGACGCACTACCTCCACGCTGTCGCGCGGGCCACAATGCCAACGCCTTCCGCGGTGGTTTTCGGCTGTGGACAAAAGACAGTCTTGTCCCGCCGGATCTGCCCCCCGGCCGCGCTCGTGCCGGGCGAAAGACCTGAGGACTGGAACGGACGCGGCAGATTGCTACACGATCGGAGAGCTCGCCGACACATGATCAACGGGCAACTCACGGCACGGCGGGCCCTTCAGAATGACATAGCCGGTGTCTTGGGAATGAGGCCAAGCACTTGAGGAGAACGCATGGGATCTGCAATCACGAGCAATTCCCGAGGCATCGCACGCAGCCCGATTGCTCTCTCGAACGTTCGCGCCGGACTCGGAGCGGATGCGATCGCCACGGCCCTGATCGAGAACCTGCACTGCCTTCAGGGAAAACTGCCACAGCACGCGACGCGCAACGACTGGTACATGGCTCTCGCTTACACCGTTCGCGACCGCATGATGGAGCGCTATGTAGCGACCCTCGCGTCGATTGCCGAAACACACACGGACGCCGAAGTCGTCGCGTATCTTTCAGCGGAGTTCTTGACCGGCCCGCACCTGGGCAACGGCCTGATCAATCTCGGGATCTGGCACGCCGTGGAGGAGGCGCTGTCGCGAGTGGGACAGGAGCTGTCCGATCTCTTGGAGCAGGAGGAGGAGCCGGGGTTGGGCAATGGCGGCCTGGGTCGCTTGGCGGCGTGTTACATGGACTCCCTAGCGACACTCAACGTTCCTGCCATCGGCTACGGCATTCGTTACGAGTTCGGAATCTTCGATCAGACGATTCGTGACGGCTGGCAGGTCGAGCGGACGGACAAGTGGCTGCGCTTTGGTAACCCGTGGGAGATCGTGCGTTCGGAAATCACTTTCGATGTGAAGCTTGGCGGGCATACCGAAACCTACCACGACGAGAAGGGCCGCTATCGCGTGCGCTGGCTTCCCCAGAAGCTGGTGAAGGGCGTCGCCTATGACACTCCTGTTCCAGGTTACCTGACGCCCACCACAAACCTGCTGCGGCTGTGGAAGGCCGAAGCCACGGAATCCTTCGATTTCGCAACGTTCAATGTCGGAGACTATTACGGGGCGGTGGACGAGAAGGTCGCCTCGGAAACCATTTCGAAGGTGCTTTATCCCAACGACGAGCCTGAAGCAGGGAAGGAGCTGCGGCTCGAACAGCAGTACTTTTTCGTGTCCTGTTCGCTCCAGGACATGATCAGATTGCTTCTGATGCGCGGCAAGTCATTGGGCGAACTCCATTCATACTGGGCCGCGCAGTTGAACGACACGCATCCCTCCATCGCCGTCGCCGAATTGATGCGGCTGCTTGTGGATGAGCACGGCATGGAGTGGGATCAGGCCTGGAGTATCACGCAGCAGACCTGCGCTTACACGAACCACACGCTTCTTGCCGAAGCATTGGAGCGCTGGCCGCTGCCGTTGTTTGCCAAGCTGCTGCCGCGCCATCTAGAGATCATTTACGAGATCAATCGCCGCTTCCTCGACGATCTCCGGCTACGTTATCCCAAAGACGATCAGCTCCTTCGGCGGCTTTCGCTCATTGATGAAGCGGACGGCAAATACGTACGCATGGCGCATCTTGCCAGCGTAGGGAGCCACGCGATCAACGGAGTCGCCGCTCTCCATACCGAGCTTCTAAAGCGGACAGTACTCAGCGACTTCCATAGAGTGACGCCCGAGAAATTCCTCAACGTGACGAACGGCGTGACGCCGCGGCGCTGGATCGCCCTGAGCAACCCCAAGTTAAGCGCCCTCATCACCCGACACATCGGCCACAGATGGCTAGCGGATCTGGAACACGAGCTCGAGCACCTGGAGCCGCTGGCCATCGACGCCAAGTTTCAGACGGAGTGGCAAGCCGTAAAGGCCGACAACAAGCGCGCCCTGGCCGGTCTTATCAAGGAGCGAACGGGCATCGTCGTGGATCCGCATTCCCTGTTCGACATCCAGGTGAAGCGGCTGCACGAATACAAGCGTCAGCACCTGAATGTCCTATACTTGGTGACTCTTTATAACAGGCTGAAGCGCGCCTCCGGCATTGCGGGCACACCGCGTACCGTCATCTTCGGGGGCAAGGCCGCTCCCGGATACCGCATGGCCAAGCTGATCATCAAGCTGATCAACTCCGTCGCCGCGGCCATCAATCAAGATCCGGTCATCTCTCAGGCTCTCAAGGTGGTGTTCCTGCCGGACTTCAACGTCAAGAGCAGCCAGCGCGTGTATCCCGCCGCCGATCTGTCGGAACAGATCTCCACGGCAGGCAAGGAGGCGTCGGGGACGGGTAACATGAAATTCGCCATGAATGGGGCGTTGACCATCGGCACGTTGGACGGTGCCAACATCGAGATCCGAGACGCGGTGGGCCACGAGAATTTCTTCTTGTTCGGCCTCACGGCTGAGGAGGTCGAGCGATGGAAGGCTGAGGGCTACACACCGCACAGCATCTACGAATCAAATCCGGAGTTGCGCGAGGCGATCGATCTCATCAATTCCGGGTTCTTCTCGGACGGTGATCGCGGGCTCTTTCACCCGCTCGTCGAATCGCTGCTCACCCGCGACGACTACATGCTCCTGGCAGACTATCAGGCCTATATGGACTGCCAACAGCGCGTGAGCGACGCGTACTCCGATCA
>Ga0209239_1002432_pt1 | contig 11072 bp, 8 predicted proteins | sample GraSoi013_2_20cm_FD_185824 | JGI IMG/M metagenome (GOLD analysis project Ga0209239, IMG submission 185824) | Grasslands soil microbial communities from the Angelo Coastal Reserve, California, USA - Sample 10_02_2013_2_20cm (SPAdes) (version 2) | ecosystem: Environmental > Terrestrial > Soil >...
GCCGTGTTCATGGCGCTGTGGGGGTTCTTCGTCGTGAGCGGCATCGACAATGTCGTGAAGCCCTTGCTGATCAGCCGCGGCTCGAGCCTGCCGTTCGTGCTGGTGCTGCTCGGCGTTCTCGGCGGAGTGCTCGCATTCGGCTTCGTCGGCATCTTCCTGGGGCCCACGCTGCTCGCGGTCGGCTTCAGGTTCGTGCGCCGCTGGGCGGCGCCGCGAGCCGACGAGGCCGCTGCGGAAAGAAAATGACGAAAATGTAATCGAGCGGTCAGTTTCCCGCACGTCGTTGGTCGGTAGAGTGGCCGCCCATCATGACTATCGCATGGACATCCGTAGCCCCTGCCGTTTCAGCAGCGTTCCTGAGCTCGCTCGTGGAAGCCGTGGAGGCGCTGACGATCGTGCTCGCGGTCGCCACCGTCCGCGGCTGGAGGCCGGCTGGGCTCGGTGCGCTCGCCGGCCTCGCTACGCTTGCACTCATCGTCCTCGCGCTCGGACCGCTGCTCGATCGCGTCCCGCTGCATGCGCTCCAACTCGTCATCGGCGTTCTGTTGCTGCTGTTCGGCATGCGCTGGCTGCGAAAGGCGATCCTGCGCGCCGCGGGAGTCATTCCTCTGCACGATGAAGAATTGGTGTTCGCGACCGGAACGGCGGCGCTTCGCGAGCAGGCGCATTACGGCACGCGACTCGATTGGCTTGCGGGCCTTGCCAGTTACAAGGCGATGCTTCTCGAGGGACTCGAGGTCGTGTTCGTGGTCATCGCCGTCGGAGCCGGCCGCGGCCTTCTCGTGCCGGCGAGCGCCGGCGCGCTGGCGGCCTGTGCGCTGGTCGCTGCGGTGGGCCTGGCCTTGCGTCGCCCGCTCGCGCGCGTGCCCGAGAACACGCTCAAGTTCGCCGTCGGCGTCATGCTGTCCTCGTTCGGCGTGTTCTGGACCGGGGAGGGTCTGCGCGTGCCCTGGCCCGGCGAGGACCTTGCCATCCTCGGATTTGCCGCGCTGTTCCTCATCGTCGCGGTCGCCGCCGTCAGGCTGATGCGTTCGCCCCAGGTGCAGGCCATTTCATGAAGACTGTCATCTACATTTTCCGTGAGCTTGCGGGTCTGTTCATTGACGATGGCTTGCTCGCGCTGGCCGTCAGCGTCGTCGTCGTATGCGCGGCGGTCGTTGCCGCGGTCGCGCCCATTGCCGCCGGCATCGTGCTGCTGGTCGGCTGCCCGGGAGTGCTATTCAGGAACGTCATTCGAGCGGGGAAGTGGCGACCGAAGGGGCGACTCGTGATGGACCGCGGACAACTCCACGACGCCGGCGCATTACAGAAATGTAATTCGCCGGTCAGGTTCCTGTCCGGGCCCGGGTCCTAGAGTGAGGGTACATGCAGGGCGCCGACAACCCGGGTGCTCTGGATGCCTCTCAACTTTATGAATTGGAGAATGACATGAAGAAAGTTCTAGCTGTTGCTGCACTCGCACTGTCCGCCACGAGCCTGTCGGCCGCCGCGCTGACTTTCGGCGACCTTTACGGCGAGCCGGCCGAGGCTGCCCTCGCGGACCGCACGATCGTCGTCACTCCCGGCACCAAGTATGTCAACGTCAAGCACGGCGAGGTCGTGAAGATCGTCGCGGGCGGCAAGGAATTCGCCTGGGATTTCGACGGCATCGAGCAGCCGTTCGAGCTGGCCAAGATTGCGCCCCAAGGCGCCATCGACCACAACGTGCGCGTCTACATCGAGCGCTCGGAAATGGATGGCGGCCTGGGCGACTGATCGCTACGGTCCCTGTGGAGTAAAATGAAAAGGCGCCGGAGTCGCGGCGCCTTTTTCTTTCCCCTCTTCTTTCGCTTCCGGCCATGCGCATCCTCATCGTCGAAGACGAGCCCAAGACGGCAGCCTACGCGAAAAAAGGGCTGGCCGAGCACGGCTTCGTCGTCGATATCGCTGCGAACGGGGTCGACGGCCGGCATCTCGCCCTGTCCTCGGACTACGACCTGGTCATTCTCGACGTCATGCTCCCCGGCGCCGACGGCTGGACGGTGCTGCGCGAGATCCGCGGCCAGAAGCAGACTCCTGTCCTGTTTCTGACTGCGCGCGACGACGTCGCCGACAGGGTCAAGGGCCTGGAGCTCGGCGCGGACGACTACCTGGTCAAGCCCTTCGCGTTCTCCGAGCTGCTCGCGCGCGTGCGCTCGGTGCTGCGCCGCGGGCCGAAGCAGGCCGGCGAGACCGTGAAGATCGGCGATCTCGAGATCGAGCCGCGCAGGCGCAGGGTTTCCAGGGGCGACAAGAAGATCGATCTCACCGCGAAGGAATACGCGCTGCTCGACTATCTCGTGCGCAATGCGGGCGAGGTGCTCTCGCGGACGCTCATCGCCGAGCATGTCTGGGACATGAACTTCGACAGCGACACCAACGTCGTCGACGTCGCGATGCGGCGCCTGCGCGCCAAGGTCGACGATCCGTTCGACGTGAAGCTCATCCGCACCATCCGCGGCGTGGGCTACCTGCTCGAGGAGCCCGCGGCATGACGGGCCGCCTCGAGGGGCTGCTTCAGAGACTGAGCGGGAGGCGCAAGTCGCTCACCTGGCAGATCAGCTTCTTGTTCGCGCTCATCTCGTTCCTGGTCATCGGGGCGATGGGATTCAGCATCGACCGCATGCTCGCGAGCGAGCTGCTCGAGGCGAACGACGTGCTCCTCCTCGGCAACATGAGCCTGCTGCGCAACCGGCTGGCGCGTCTCGGGCCTTCGGAGACGGTCCTCACCAGTCCCCAGTTCGTCGAGGAAGCCGGGATGGGATACCGCAAGCTCGCCGTTGCAGTGCTCGACGAGGACCGCCGCATTCTCAAGGCTTCGAGCGAGTTCAATATCCCGGTTCCGGCGCTGCCCGAGAAGGCGATCCCCATCGAAGCGATTCCGGACCGCATGGACACCGCGTCCGAACGCGACCTGCGCGCGCGCTTCGGGGCCTTGAGCCGTCAGTGGACCGCGCCCGACGGGCGCTGGTACCAGGTGCTGCTCGCGCGCCTCCCGCTCGCTTCCGGGGCGAACGATCAGCCGTCCCCCGTGCTGATCGCGCTCTCGTACGACCGCTCGCTGCCGCGGGAATTGCTCGCGCGCTACCGCAAGGGGCTGCTCGAGACCCTGGTCGCGAGCGTGCTGTTTGCGGCCGCGCTCGGGATCTGGGCCGTGCGCGAGGTGCTGAAGCGCGCGCGGCGCATCGCCGCCACAGCCGGCCGCATCAGCGCGCACGCCCTGAACGAGCGCCTCTCGCTCGATGATACGCCGGAGGAGTTCCTCGAATCGACGCTCGCATTCAACAACATGCTCGACCGCCTCCAGGATTCGTTCAAGCGCCTCTCGGAATTCTCCTCCGACCTCGCGCACGACCTGCGCACCCCGATCAACAATCTGCTGGGCGAGGCGCAGGTGGCGCTGTCGCGTCCGCGGGACGCGGCCGAGTACCGCGCGGTGCTGGAATCCGCCGTCGAGGAATACGAGCGGCTCTCGCGGATGATCGAGAACATGCTCTTTCTCGCCCGCGCCGACAACGCGCAGGCGCGGGCCGCACCGCAGTGGATCGATCTGCGCGAGGCGCTGGGAAAGATCCTCTCCTACTACGAGCTGCTCGCGGAGGAGCGCAATATCCGCCTCGCGCTCGAAGTGCGCGCCCTGAAAGGCGGGGAGGCGCGCGCCTGGGCGGACGAGCTGATGCTCAACCGCGCGGTGGGAAATCTCCTGTCCAACGCGCTGCGCCACGGCCGCCCGGACTGCACGGTCACCGTGAAGGCGGTGGCGCGCGGCGACGGCTCGGCCGAGATCGAGGTGGTCAATCCCGGATCGGGGATCGCGGCGGAACACCTGCCGCGCATCTTCGACCGCTTCTATCGGCCTTGCAGCTCGCGCGAGGAATCGTCGGCGGGCTCGGGCCTCGGCCTCGCCATCGTGAAGTCGATCGCCGAGCTGCACGGCGGCAGGGTCGGCGTAAGCAGCGAGCCGGGGCTGCTCACGACTTTCACTCTCAGCTTTCCCGCGGCCGACCACGCCTAGCTCCGGCGCCGCGATCCGGAGAAGGGCTAGTCGCGAAGCTCGTTGCGCTGGCGGAAAGCCTCGTCCAGCCGGGCGCGCGCCGCGTCGACCTCGGCGGCCAGAGAGCGCTGCCGCGCGAAGTAGTCCGGCGTCAGGCGGCTGCGCCTGTCGACGTTGCCCAGGCGCTCTCCGGCAAAAGGCTCTCCGGGCTGCGGCTCCACGCCCGCCTGTTGGCGCTCCAGCGCTTCCTTCAACGATTGCTCGGCCGCCTTGATCGCCGCGTCGGCTGCGTCCAGATCCTGAACGCGCCGGCGGGCGAGCTCGTCGGGATCCTTGGCGGCGCCGCGCTCGGGCATCGCTGGCCGGGCTCTGGCCGGCGGCGGAACCGGGACGAGCTCGAAGCGGCCGATCAACTTCGCTCCGCGCAAGGGAACGTCCGAATAGAGCGTCGAGCCGTCGGGGCGCCGGTACTTGTAGACCGTTTCCGCCGCGGTTAAACGCGGCGCGAGCGCGAGGACGAGGATGAGCACGACTAGTCCTTTGATCGGGGTCATGAATTCCTCGCGCGAGACGACTCCTCGTCGGAACGCGGAGCATGCCGCAATTTTTCGATCGCAGTCAAATTGGCGTCGTAGGTTGCGGGAGCGGGTGGTAAAATTTTCGCGTCGCCCGTTCCCCGTAAGCCGATGCCGAATCCCGCCTTCGTCCACCTTCGGCTCCACAGCGAGTTCTCCATCACCGACGGGATCGTGCGCATCGACGAAGCCGTCGCGCGGGCCGCCGCGGACGGCATGCCGGCCCTGGCGATCACCGACCTCGCCAACGTCTTCGGCATGGTCAAGTTCTACAAGGCCGCGCGCGCGGCGGGCGTGAAGCCCATCGTCGGCTGCGACGTCTGGATCGCGAACGAGTCCGAGCGCGACAAGCCGCACCGGCTGCTGCTGCTCACGCAGTCGCGCGCGGGCTATCTCAGGTTGTCCGAGCTCCTGACGCGCGCCTGGCTCGAGAACCAGTACCGGGGCCGCGCCGAGCTGCGCAAGGCCTGGTTCGGCGAAGGCACCGAGGGCCTGATCGCCCTCTCCGGTGCGATGCAGGGCGACGTCGCTGCTGCTCTCCTGCAGGATCATCGGGAGCCTGCGAAACGGCTCGCAATGGAGTGGGCGCGGCTCTTTCCCGGGCGGTTCTATCTGGAGCTGCAGCGTGCCGGCGCGCCCCAGGCCGAGAGCTACATCGAGGCGGCGGTGCGGCTCGCAGGAAGCTGCTCGCTTCCGGTGGTCGCCACCCACCCGGTGCAGTTCCTGAAACCTGAGGATTTCACCGCGCACGAAGCGCGCGTGTGCATCGCCGAAGGCCAGGTGCTCGGCGACAAGCGCCGCCCCCGGCCATTCACCCCGGAGAGTTATTTCCTGTCGCAGGCGGAAATGGCGACGCGCTTCGCCGATCTGCCCGAGGCGCTCGCCAACTCCGTCGAGATCGCGCGGCGCTGCAATCTCGCGCTCGAGCTGGGGAAGCCGAAGTTGCCGGTTTTCCCGACGCCGCCGGGCGTGTCGCGCGAGGAATATCTTCGTCAGCAAGCCCAAGACGGGCTGGAGCGGCGGCTTGCCGCGAATAATGGAGCCCGGGCGGACGAAAAGTGGAAGGAGAAATACAAGCTCCGCCTCGAAGTCGAGCTACGAACCATCATCCAGATGGGATTCGCCGGCTACTTCCTGATCGTCGCCGATTTCATCAACTGGGCGAAATCGAACGGCGTACCGGTCGGCCCGGGACGCGGCTCGGGTGCCGGGTCGCTCGTCGCCTACTCGCTCGGCATCACCGACCTGGACCCCTTGCGCTACGACCTCCTGTTCGAGCGCTTCCTGAATCCCGAGCGCGTATCGATGCCCGACTTCGACATCGATTTCTGCGAGCGCGGGCGCGACCGTGTGATCGAGTACGTGAAGCGCAAGTACGGCGCGGAGTCCGTGTCGCAGATCGCCACCTTCGGCACGATGGCGGCGCGCGCCGTGGTGCGCGACGTGGGGCGCGTCATGGAATGGAGCTACACGCGCACCGATGAGCTGGCCAAGCTCATTCCCTTCCAGCCCGGCAAGCGCATCACGCTTCAGGATGCGCGCGAGATGGAGCCGCGCCTCGCGCAGCGCGAAAAGACCGAGGAGGAGACGAAGGAGCTCCTCGCGCTCGCCGGGCAGCTCGAAGGTCTCGCGCGCAACGTCGGCATGCACGCGGGGGGCGTGCTGATCGCCCCGGGCAAGCTCACCGATTTCTGCCCGCTCTACGCGGCCCAAGGAACCGAGAGCACGATCTCGCAGTTCGACATGAAGGACGTCGAACGCGTCGGCCTGGTGAAGTTCGACTTCCTCGGCCTCACCACTCTCACCGTCCTCGACTGGGCGGTGCAGTCGATCCGCGCGATGGGGAAGCCCGATTTCTCGCTGGAGAAGATCCCGCTCGACGATCCCGACGCCTACGCGGTGTTCGCCCACGCCAACACCACCGCGATATTCCAGTTCGAATCGCGCGGCATGCGCGACCTCGTCAAGCGCGCGCGGCCCGACCGCTTCGAGGACATCATCGCGCTGGTCGCATTGTATCGGCCGGGTCCGATGGAGCTGATCCCCGAGTTCGTCGAGCGCAAGAACGGCAAGCGGGTCGAATACCTCGATCCGCGCCTGGAGCCGATCCTGAAGCCCACCTACGGGATCATGGTGTACCAGGAGCAGGTGATGCAGATCGCGCAGGTGATCGGGGGGTATTCGCTCGGCAGCGCGGACCTCCTGCGCCGCGCGATGGGGAAGAAGGACGCAAAGGAGATGGCGCAGCAGCGCGACGTGTTCGTCGCCGGCGCCGAGAAGAACCGCCTGCCGCGCGCCAAGGCGATCCTTCTTTTCGACCTGATGGAGAAGTTCGCGGGCTACGGGTTCAACAAGTCGCACGCGGCCGCGTACGCGCTCATCGCGTACCAGACCGCGTATCTCAAGGCGCACGCTCCGTCCGCGTTCATGGCGGCCAACCTCTCCGCGGTCATGGACGACACCGACAAGGTGCACCAGTTCTACGAGGACTCCGTCGCCAACGGGCTGAAGGTGCTCGCGCCCGACATCAACTCGGGCGAATACCGCTTCGTTCCCGTAGACGCAAGCACGATCCGCTACGGCCTGGGCGCGGTGAAAGGCACGGGCGAATCGGCGATCGCCGCGATCCTTGCGGCGAGGAAGGACGATCCGTTCCGGGACCTGTTCGATTTTTGCGAGCGCGTGGACAAGCGCAGCGTCAACCGGCGCGTGGTCGAGGCGCTGGTGCGCGCCGGCGCCTTCGATTCCGTAAGTGCGCTCGACTACTCGGCGCGTTCGAGCCTGCTCGCCTCGGTGGGGATCGCGCTGGAGGCGGCCGAGCAGAGCGAGCGCAACGCGAAACAGGTGAGCCTCTTCGGCGCGGGCGAGGGCGGCTCGCCGCAAAAGCCCGCGCTCGTCGCTGCACCTCCGTGGGAAGAGGCGCAGCGCCTGCGCGAGGAAAGGGCGGCCCTCGGCTTCTATCTTTCGGGGCACCCTTTCACCGCCTACCGCGCCGAGATCGGGCGCTTCGTCCGCACGAACCTGCGCAGCCTGGCGGCCTCGGCGGAGGGCGAGGGCGGAACGCGCACGCAGCTGGTCGCCGGGGTGGTCGAATCGCTAAGGGTTCAAAGGACCCAGGGCGGCCGCATGGTGGTCCTCAACCTGTCGGACGGAACCGCGACCCAGGAGGTCACTGTCTACAACGAGGTGTTCGACCAGGTCCGCGATACTGTCAAGGAGGACGCGGTCGTCGTGATCGAAGCCAAGGTGAGGAACGTGCGCCGCTCCGTGGGTGAGGAGGGCGAGGCCCAGTTCATGCGCGTCGCCGCCGAGCGGATCTACGACGTCGCCGGTGCGCGCAGCCGCTTCGCGCGCGCGGTGCGCCTCTCGATGAACGGGGAGGCCTCCAACACCGGCGCAGCCGCGTCGGCGAAACTCAAGACCCTGCTCGAACCCTACCGCAACGGGCGATGCCCGGTCGAGGTGCTCTACAAGAACGGCGGCGCGAGCGTCGAGATGCAGCTCGGCGACGCCTGGCGCGTCACCCTCGACGACGCGCTGATGAAGTCGCTGAACGAGTGGTTGAAACCGGAGAACGTGGAGGTGCTCTACCCCTAGGGAGGGTTTCCCTTCAGGAGGTCCTCGACCTTGTCGGGAGGGACGGGCCGGCTGAAGAGATAGCCCTGCATCTCGTCGCAGCCGAGCCGTCTCAGGGACCTCGCCTGCTCCTCGGCGTCCACCCCCTCCGCGATCACTTTCAGATCCAATGAATGAGCAAGGGAAATGATCGTCGAAACGATGGTCATGCTCTGCGGGTTGCTCGCCATGGTGATGATGAACGAGCGGTCGATCTTGAGCGCGGTGACCGGTAGTTTCGCGAGGTACGCGAGCGAAGAATAACCCGTACCGAAGTCGTCGATCGCGATCTGCAAGCCCATCTCCCTGATCGCGGAAAGTTTTGGTATGTTTTCTTCTATATCCCGCATGATGAGGCCTTCGGTGATTTCAAGATCGAGCGGACACCCTCCGGCTCCTGCTTCCTCGACGGAGCGGCGTACGGCCTCGACGAAGTTCCGTTGCCGCAGCTGAATCGGCGACACGTTGACCGCGATGCGCGGTGGACTCCCGTCCTTCATGCGCCAACGGCGGGAGTCCTCCAATGCTTTGCGTATCGCCCACTGGCCGACCTCCAGGATCATCCCGGTTTCCTCGAGTATGGGGATGAACTCTACGGGAGGGATCAGTCCCGTTTCGGGGTCCTGCCACCGGATCAGGGCCTCGAGCCCGGAGACGCGGCCGCTCCTTCCATCCACTTTCGGCTGATAGTGCAGGACGAATTGATTCCCCTTGATCGCCTGGCGAAGCTTGTTCTCGAGCAGCAGGGTTTCCGCGACCCGCGAATTCATTTCCGGTCGATAGAACAAATACCTTTCGCCCGATTCCTTGGCCTTCTGCAACGCCGCCTCGGCGTTTCTGAACAAGGTGTCGGCATCTTCTCCATCCGCCGGGAACACCGCGACTCCGGCAGTGGTTGCAATCCTGAGCTCCTTCCCCTCGACGGTAAACGGTGCTTCGATGATCGCCGTAACCGCCTTGTCGATCGAATAGGCGATGTCGCCGGGATCATGGACATCCGCGAGAGCGCCGGCAAAGACATCCGCCGAGATCCGCGCCACATGTTCCGGCTCCGGCCAGATCGTTTTGAGGCGTTGCGCGAATTCGCGCAGCAGCGCGTCCCCGGCCTGGCGCCCGAAAGTATCGTTGATAAGGCGAAAGCGATTGATGTCGCCGGTTGCGACGACGACCTGGGTACGGCCGTGCTTGGCCGCATGCAGAACTTGCGTCAGCCGTTCGTGAAACAGCGTCCGATTGGGAAGGCCTGTAAGCGCGTCGTAGTAGGCCAGGTAGGTGAGCCTCTCCTCCTGGCCGACGTGCTCGAGCGCGAACGCGATGTCGCCCGCAAGCTCCACTAGCAGCTTCATTTCTTCGCTGTCGAAGAACCCGAGCTCGCCTGCGTACAAGACGAGCACGCCGACCGCCTCGCCGCCGACGATCAGCGGTAAAACGGCGAGCGAATTGATCCCGCGCTCCAGGCATTCCCTCCTCGTCATTTTCTGCGGATCGTTCTGAATGTCGTTCGAGACCGCGGGCTTCTTTTCCCTGACCGCCTGACCGACCAGGCTCTGTCCGCTCGTCGCGGTTGCGGCGAGAGGCGCGTTGTCGAAGAAGCCCCGTACCTCGCCGTCCCAGGCGACCGGTTTCACTTGCATGGACTCGCGGTCGACGACGCCCACCCAGGCCATGCGGAACTCTCCCGCTCCCACGGCGATGCGGCACGCATCGCGAAACAGCTCATCGCGGCTGTGCACGCGCACGATGGCCGAGTTGATTCCGCTCAGCACCGCGTGGACGCGGCTGAGCTGTGTGAGCTTCCGTTCGTGCTCACGCCGCTCGGTGATGTCCCGGGAGATTCCGTCTATCCGGACTACATTGCCTGCTGCGTCGCCGGTGAAGCGTCCCCGTCCCTGGATCCAGCGTATCTCGCCGCCCGGCTTCACGATCCGGTATTCCGCCTCGAACGTCTCGCCTGTCACCGCGCCTTGCCATAAGGCCATAATCCGCGGCCGGTCTTTTGGATGGATAGCCTCGCCCCAGAGCGTGTGGTTCTCGTAGACCTCCTTTTCCGTACGGCCGAAAACCATGTACGTGGCAGGGCTGACGTACAGGATCTCACGCGAGGGAACTGCGGCGGACCATACGACGTCCGGGAGCGTGGAGACGATGCTGCGCAGCCGCTCGCGAAGCGCCCCGAGTTCTCCTTCCGCCTTGCGGCGGGCGGCTCGCTCCCTCCCCTCTCGCAGTGCCCGCTCGACGGCGGCCGGAAGACGCACGAGATTCGCCTTCATCACGTAGTCGGTGGCGCCGCTCTTCACCGCACTCACGGCAAATTCCTCGCCGATCGTTCCCGAAACGAAGATAAAAGGCGTGTCAGGGCATATCTCACGTGCCAGTGTGAGCGCGGTCATGCCGTCGAAGCCCGGCATCGAAAAATCGGAGAGGATCACGTCTGGCGCGAATTCGCGCAGCGCCCCGACGAACGCCTTTTCGCTATCCACGACCCGCTGGTCGGGGTGCAAACCGCTGCGCCGCAGCTCGAGCAGCGCGAGCTCGGCGTCGTCCGTCACGTCTTCCACCAGGAGAATTCTGAGCTGCCCTGCCATATACCGCTTGCCTGGATCCCCGAAGACTAAAGGACGAGGGTATCCAATGATGTCGGGCCTACTCAGCGATCGGCGTCAGGTGTTTCCTGACGTGATGTCGAGGATTCTCTACTCGAGCGAAGTGATCCCGTGCTGAATGGCGAACTTGATCAAGGCCGTCATGTCGCGAAGGCCGAGCTTTTGCTTTATCCGGCTCCGGTAGGTGTCTACGGTTTTGGGAGAGACGGCCAGGATGTTGGCCACCCGCACGCTCGAACTGCCCTCGACGACAAGCTGGAGAATCTG
>Ga0209239_1002433_pt1 | contig 11071 bp, 13 predicted proteins | sample GraSoi013_2_20cm_FD_185824 | JGI IMG/M metagenome (GOLD analysis project Ga0209239, IMG submission 185824) | Grasslands soil microbial communities from the Angelo Coastal Reserve, California, USA - Sample 10_02_2013_2_20cm (SPAdes) (version 2) | ecosystem: Environmental > Terrestrial > Soil >...
GTTGACTGGTCCTCTGATTCGCGAGGGCTACGCCAAGAATGGCACCGTTAGACTCCACTACACTGAAAGCGCGCCAGACACCCCGTCAAGGCTTACTCCGCTAGTCTACATACACGGCGCCTACGGGGCTACCGAGGGCTTTCTGCCAGAGATGGAAGCTCTTGCCCCGAGGAGGTGAGTCTCGGTAAGGCTCCGGGGCCGAGGCCAGAGCGACATCCCTGAATCCGGCTACACATTCAACGACAACGTCTCAGACATTGAAGCCCTTGTTGATCATCTGCGCCTGACGAATTTCTGTCTCGTGGGCTGGTCCATGGGAGTACCCTACTCCATCGGATTTGCGTCTCGATACCCTGAGAAACTCTCTGGGCTAATCCTCCTCGACTATCAAGCTCGTCATCCAGAATATTCCACGGGTTGGGCGGAACGGTGGGCGTCCGACCCCTCAATAATGGACAGGCCAGACAGGATCACGGCCCTCCGGGGGCTGGAAAAGGAATCCTCGGAAGTTCTACTCTGGGAAGACTTGGACAGGATTGACTGTCCCGTTCTAGTGATTGGAGGAGGACAGCCTGACGCTCTCCTCAAGAGAGAGCACGTTGACAAGTACCATCAACATCTGCGGAACCTGGAGGTAATCATATTCAGCGATTCGGGGCACAATGTTTCCCAGCCTGATTTTGGCCGGTTCATCACTGCTCTGAGGACGTTTCTGGGTTGGATTGATCAGACCCGGGCTGGAAACAGGAAGCGGTCAAATTCCGCCACTGTCTGAAATTCGAAATCGGGCCTTGCCCGTGAGGCTATGGGGCCCCACAAGTCCCTCATCGCCCTGGAACCCCAGAGGGCTGCACCAGTGATTACTCCCGCGTTTCTCCCGGCTTGAATATCGGAGGCCGAATCGCCAACCATGATCACCCTGCTCGGCCGAACCTCCATTCTCTCTAGGACCATCTGGATGCCTTCAGGGTCCGACTTGTTCCTCGTCACATCCTCCCCCGTCACCACCGCCGCAAAGTAGCGCTTCAGGGTTAGACCCTCCAAAGCCTCACGGACCAGGGTTCTGTTCGGAACCGATGTCACCAAGGCAACCTGCTTGCCGGATTCTCCCAGCCTCTCTAACAGTCCTAGGATTCCTGGGAACACCTCCCACATCTTCAGATTACTCTTCAGGCAATCAGCGTAGGCGTCGAGTGCTTGTTCGGAACGATCCCGCGAGAGTTGACGCGCGAGTCTTCGAATCGTATCTGTCTCGTGGAGGCCCCAAGAGATCTGATCAGGGTTCAGGGTCTTACCGAGCAGCTCCCTGGCAACTTCAAGGGTGCAATGAACAACAAGACGGTCCCTGTCCACAATGGTCCCGTCTAGGTCGAAGATTACCCCGACTATGGGATCAGGGATGGACTCGGGAAACGGCCACCACCCAGAAGGTGCCCAAGGTCCGGGCGCGATATGAATATTTTTTTGAGGCTACTGAATCATTTTGCATAATAGACTCTCAAATTATCAGAGTGCCAAGTACGCCTATAGTGGTAGAACATCCGGCCTTGGAAATGTATGCTATGAAGGGTCCCCTTGATGGGGTGACCAGGAGTCTAGAACACAGAGAGAAGACACGGCTCAACCCTCCGGTCCGGATGGAAACTCCCCCACGACACACACAAACAAAACCATCAACACGCCACAACAACCCGAGAAAGACACAACCGAAAGCTGGATCTGCCGAAGAAAAGAGATAGTCGCTTTACGGTGACCGGAAACTAGCGCATCAGGATGCGTCTGCTCCCGCTTGTAGGTGTAACAGTTCTGAATTCGCCCATGTTACGCAGCTTGTTCAGAGAGTAATACTACGGTGTATGTTGGCGGCTGCTCGCGGTAGCATGCTTCCAGCGTGGTATCAGTGGCCCTCTTATCGACCAGACTAGTCCAGACCCGGCTAGAAGCGTCGCGGCGAGAGCTGCGAGACCCGCCAGACGTGGAACGACTTCCCAGTACGCGTTAAGATACTCGACGACCTCAAACGCCAACAGGAAGAGTCCGCTCGCCACGACCAGTCCCATTAGAGCGAGACCACGAGCTCTGCTCCTGACACTGCTCCTCCCGAGCTGAATGTTTCCAACCACCAAGACAAACGGAAGAATGGCGAGAACCGGGCTGGCAAATATCGAACAGACAATGCTGGCCAGTCCTCCAACCATAACACGGCCCGACATCCCACGTATCGTCCCAGCAATGGTCGGTAGGGTCCAGGCCCGTGGATTTACCCCTGTATGCCAGAAGAATCCCCAGATCCCCCCCGCTAGACCCAGAAACGGAGTGAAGACAATTCCCGTCCAGGAGGGCACCTGGAGCCCAGTAGCAGTAAAAGCTCCGTTGATGAGGTCAATGAGGATGACGACGAACAGATAGGCGCTTGGGAGCCCCCACCAGACCGTCAGAACCGCTCCCCAAGCCTTGTGGCGGCGCGGGTCAAACAAGAGAAAGATCGAGAATACCATTGAAAGGAGCACTATGAAAGCGGCGCCACCGGCAAATGCAGGTATGAGGAGGAAGAAAATGCCTGGACCCTCGCTCCCGGGAGGCGGCTGCGGCGGGGCAAAGAGAGCTCCAACGAGTACGTAAAGGAGGTAGAGCGGCAGAGCAGTCCCAGCTATGGAGAGGAGAGCAGGGATGACTGGTTTGTCCCTTGGAAACCTCGATAGGCTCGGCGGCTTCATATCTACAGTCTCGGGTGTCGCGGCTGTCGTAGAGGATTTCCAGAGAAAGCCCCAGACTCCACCGATCAATCCGACAAGAGGCGTTATCATGGCTAGCCAAGCTCCGACTTGTGAACTGGTCAAGAACCATGAATAGAAGAACAGAGATGGGAAGGCTATCGTGTAGCTGATCGCGGCCAGAAAGCCCCAGATCCTATGCCGGACATTGTCTAAGAGAAGAAGGATGGAGATGGTGGAGAGCCAGGCTCCCCCTAGTACCATTAGTAGCACTCCAGTCCCGGTGATGAGCAGGAAGCCGCCTGGCGTGGAAGCTAGCGGCCAGTAGACTGCGGCGATATAGAATGGAGAGTATACTCCTATGATTGACAGTAAGGCGGGTCTGACAATTTTATCCTGCAAGGACCCCCGACTAGACCCGGGCGTTACGTTCTGTTAAGACTAGTGTCGATATCCGCTACGGTCGATCTCCAACTCATTGACGGCGCGTTGAACCCCTTTAGGGTCTTCGTATGTTTGTTACTCGGAGCTTGAACTGCAAAGTCTTACCTGCCATCGGGTGATTCCCGCTCCTCCCGTAAGCCTTCTTGGGTGGGATAACGATCCCCTTCTCCTCATTTGGCGGAGGGAGGTCGGCCCGCTGTTGATGGCGGTAGATTACAAAGACTACGATTCCGGCCCCAAACGCGAGAATGCTGAGTGCTTCGAGAAGCCTCACGACCGGAAGGATGTAGATATTCGTACCAGCAAAAGTGTGGTCACAGACTAACCCTGGCACACAAGACCCCTTATCCTCTGACAGAGCGACATTTGCCCCAATGAAACATAATACGCCCAAAGCGAACAGAATGCCTGAGACTAAGTTGCTCAATCGCATAGTACTCTATCCTTCAGAGTAACCATTTCCTGACCTGGCCATGATGCCCAAGGCAATATCTATCCTATGGGCGACGCGAGATAATGGATCAGCAGTCACTATTCCAGTACGGCGTGTTCTAGCTGGTTTGCCACAACAAATCGAACGATCTCGTCGGGTCAATGGAATCAGTCGAAACGTTTGTTACTAGAGTGCCTGCGTTTCCAATCTATGAAGGCCCAAGCTCCGAAAGTCACGCTGCGGGATTCCGACAACTACGATCGGAATATATTCACCAAGGAGTCTTTGTCGGAGAGGATCTAGGGTCGTCTGATGTTTGTTACTCGAAGCTTGAACTGCAAGGTCTTTCCTGCCATAGGATGGTTGCCGCTTCTGCCGTACGCCTTCTCAGGTGGGATAACGACCTCCTTCTCCTCATTCACCTTCATACCCATCAACGCCTCGTCGAAACCCTGAATCACCTTACCGGTTCCCAGCACCACCATCAGAGGATGGTAGTCGCGAGCCGCATTGTACAGTCCCGCGCTCTTTGCTTCTTTTTCCATAGAAGTGTCGAAGATTTTTCCGCCGGGGAATTTTCCGATATAGTGTACTGAAACGGTATCTCCCTTCTGGGCCTTCAGCTCTAAGCTCATGTTTTGTCGATCAAGGAGTCTATTTTTGAGTCTAAATAGCTGACGGTCGAACAGCGCGATAAGTCAATGCCGACTTTGCTCATGGGTTAATTTATACGCATCAACGACCCAGGTTACGGTTATGATGGCTGAGAAGCAGACCCCGAAAGCTCGCTTCTCCACAAAGCTCCCGAATGGAGACTTCCTAGGAATCACCATATGGCCAGGAAAATCCGAACCATCCGCAGAGGTCGTTACGGTTCAGATCCGACACCCAACCGGTGACAACTGGGAGACTACTGCTCGAATCGCGCTCTATCGAACACCTGATGGCAAGTATTCCCTACTTCCTGAAAGGCCGGTAACAAAGTCTTCAGAAAAGACGGAAGCAGTAGCAGTAGGTGCAACGGACGGAGATTAGGAAAGATGTCGACTAGCGAGCTAGTGTTGGAAGAGACCCCATACCTGAACCTCACGACGAGAGGGAGGAAGACAGGGCTGAGACATGATGTCGAGCTCTGGTTCGCCTTCGAAGACGAAAAATTGTACTTTCTCGCGCACGAATCCTCTCACTGGTGGAAGAACGTCGTCAAGACTCCGAGAGTCGAAGTAGAAGTCTCAGAGATCCTCTTCGAGGGAACCGGCAGACTCGTTCCTCAGAAACTCGAACACACCTTCGAACTCTTCCGCCGCAAATATGGAAGGGACCAGGTAGAGAGATGGTACGGCGGCGAAAGGTCAAAACGGAAAGCGGTCGAAATACAGCTCGGACGGGTTCTCGGGAAAAAGCCGAGCGGCAAGGGTAGCCTCATAGAGATAGCCATCTAACGCCATCGAGATTTTCAGCGTCCTATACTCACTGCAATCTTGGATTAGGGTGCACTATCGGGGCACCAACAGAGGCGTAATATCCAGATCCTAAATGATGGTCTCCATGTTCCGCGTTAAGCTGGACGCCGGATCAGAGCCGTTCCGTTGACACGGCTGATCTTACAATCACATAGATGCCGACTCCCCCTATGAAGCCAGCCAAAATCCCTTGCGTTCCAAACGTTGAGCCCGCGGCCGCGAGAATCAGGATTCCCACTATCGCACCCAGATCGTTACCCTTGCCTTCATTCTTTTTCCTCTTGTCTTTGGAATCGGCACTACCTTGTTCGCTCAAACACAATCGCCCAGCTTCGAACCTTCTCTAGTTCAGGATGTAAAGATGTCCGATAGTCATATAGCAAGTTACCTTCCACCCTCACAGTTGGATAGGGGATGGCGTACGGTCTAGCCGAGGGGTTCAGAAAGACAGTTGTCCGACTGGGTGGAAAGAAGAAGAGCAAGGCAGTGGTCATCGCAACTTTCGGCAACCACTTCACATTGAACGATGCGCTCGAAAAATTCCGGAAGGAAGGGCTAACTTTCGAGACAGAGAAAGGGCACATAGTCAAGATATTCTTGGACAAGAATACGAAGGAGAGAGCAGAACAAGTACGGAGTATCATTCGGGAAAACTTCGGCTACGTTGAGCCTCTCTAGATGCTTAGCATAATCATCTAAGGCACTGGTTCTACATTTCCCAGCGGAATGAAGACTCCGAAATTCGTTGAAGTATCGTTCGACTTAGACAAGACCCTCTTTCGTCAGCCTGCACTTACTCAGGCGGCACGACGCTTAGGGATCAGCAAGAAGTGGGACACGATCGACGAGATGTATCACAAGAAACGGATAACCCTCAGACAGGCCCTCTTGCAACAGTTTCAGCTTCTCGTCGGGATGAAACTCGTAGACGTTCTAGCTGAAGTCTCCAAGGTCCCGATGATGCGGAACATCCGAGAGGCGGTTGACAAGCTATTGGGCCTCGGGCTGTCAGTGATCCTCTGCACCGACAATCCGGATTTTCTCTGTCAGTATCTTGTAGAACAATTTGGATTCCGCGGATTCGTCTCGTCGAAGGTGGCAGTGAAGAATGGCGTCATTACCGACGATATCGAGCCACTACCTGACAAGAGGCTTGGCATCAGAAAGTATTGCGCATGGATGAGCATTCCACTGAGCAAGACGATTCATGTAGGAGATGGACTGAACGATGTTCCCGTCTTTCGAGTAGTCGGCTATTCCATCGCCTTGAACACTAACCTTGAGAAGGTGAAGAGAGCAGCTTCACATCAGATGGAAACCGACGACCTTCTCGACGTTTACAAACACATTCAGTCGGAAATGTCAAGCACAAAGTCAGTAAATTAGACGGCTACTGAGCGCGAGCCTCTTCTTGTCTGTTACGAACGCGCATTCTTGAAGCCCCATCTTTCTCCCAAGATAGAGGGCCAGGTGCTGCAGACAGAACATGACTTGAAGAGCCGCGAGAATGGGATCGGCCGCGCCACTCTTCAACAGATACGCGTTGAAACTACTATTTGAAAGAACTCGAAACACTTCACTCGTCTTCTTGTCTGAACTATGCGATAAGAACAGAAGGTTGTCTGTTTTGTTTTGGAGTGAGAAAAGCTGGGAATGCCCAAGCTGCTCTGTATGCTGGTATTGAGCCGATAGCCCCAGAACCTCGTGGATCTTGAAAGCTCCGTACATGGCAAGAGAGTAGCCCGTCCCGGATCCGACGAACAGGAACCCTCCGCGAGGATGGACCCGTAAGCGTCGAGCCCACCCAGCAGCTCGTCTTTCCATAATTGGTAGAGAATCGAGTTTCGGTATTCGACGGATCAGCGAGGCTACAGCAAGTAGATTAGCCGAGAAACTCGCTGTCCCGGAAGTAAGGATTCCCGGGCTTCTATAGCGTAACCGAATTACATCGTCGCATTCTTTCGCGAGAGGGCTCTGCGGGTTCGAGGTTATTGCGACGCGCTTCTTGGCTAGCCCTCTGACTCTCTTAGCAAGCTGTATGTTCGTTCTGGTTTTGCCGCTGATTGATGTTATGAAGAGGATCTTGTTCCGAGTCGCTCGGGGATAGAGCTGGAGTTCGAAAGGGTCTGCAGCGAACGCCTGCATCTGGGACAAGTATTGGGCGAAGAGTGAGCTTGCGAGGGAGTCGCCGGAGCCGGTGAAAATCATGCTCGAAGGGTCAAGACTGCGAAAGCGGTCATATTTTCCGAGTTCGCGAGCGAATGCTGGAAGGTCTTCGACTTGGTTGTGGATTTCTTGCTCCATCGCATCGAGCGAGGATGTCTTACCCAGCGTTCTCTGCTGACTCTTGCCTATAGATGCCACCCGAGTAGGTCCATTTCTTCCCGCATTGCTTGCATTGGAGGTTGAATCCCGTACGCCATCCGTCCGGGCCTCGTATTTCGCCGGTTATGGCGAGTTCTCCCTGGCATGAGCAACGCGGGACAATCCTCGACAAGTCGTTGAAGTTCAGCTCTTGCCAGAATAAATGCTCTGGACCCAAGTTTGCCTAGTTGCACTATCAAACCTCAAAAGAGAGGTTGGTTTGGTGAGTCTTGGTCCGGAAATCGAGCAGAAGTCGAGGCGCGACTTCAGTTATTCTTATATGCCTTGCCCCTTCATACATAGACTATAGGTATTCGAAAAGTCCATCTGGATATTCGAAAACTGAGAGCGTGAAGAAAAAACGTCGTATAAGGTCATGGTGGCCTTCGGCGAACAGACCTACACTCTTCTTAGCGACGAGGCTCGAGCCCGAGGAATAACAATCCAGGAGCTCCTCCGTGCGGTCGTCATACCTGACTGGTTCAAGGCCAAGTATGAGCCTGTTCCACGACAGAGTCCGATCATCGAGCGGAGGACGAGAGAGGAGGAGCCTGTGGTACCCTACTCGTTCTCAAACAAGCTCAGATACTAGCTTCACTGAACCAAACTCCTCTTTTTCATTCGATCAAGAGGCCGTACAGGTCCCAAAAACATCACCCAGGGTTTAAGATGCATGTAGGCTCTGAAAACCGCGGGCCTGGGTGCTCTGACGCCGCTTCAGCCTAAGGTCAAAGTCGCCCCTCAAAGCGTTTTCTACGCCTTGCACACTCGTGACGGGACTTGCGCATCGGGTTGCGGGGTTTCTCAAACCGGCGTCGCCGAAATAGTTTTCGGGGTCGAAATTGTCGAATGGAACCTTTGTTCTGCCTGTCTTTCTCGGACTGGTTTCCTCGAATACTTCAACTCCCTGCCTTCGGCGACCCCGCGAGAAGCGGAGGAAATCAAAATACTCCTGGGAATCTCGAATGAGACGTCTGAAAGGCAGAACCGAGCTGCCCCGCCCATAAACTAATTTCGAGAATTCAGGTTGGTGCTAGACCAGCTCATCCAATCGAGGTAAAGACCAGCTTTGAGCTTTTTGGAAGGCACAGCGATTATCAATATCTCCGTGGCTCAACATTATGACTCTCTCTCTTCTCGTCGGATAGTTAGGATATGAGCATGGACAATATTACGAAGCGGTTCTGCCCAAAGTGCCATTCTGAAAATATCATTCTCTGGATGGGCGGATACACCGGGGCAATGTACAGGTGTCCCGACTGCGGTTACACTGGACCAGTAGTCATCGAAACCAACGACCCTATTCCGTCATCGAAATCCGAGGCGGAGAAGGACCGAGTCGGACGAAACTGAAGTGCGCTGTGGCTGCCTGAAATGGGTCAGGCTCCAAATTTTCGGTTCTGCCCTCAGCCTTTCGTCTTCGCTTTTGCACTCCAAGTGGTCAGTCCTCCACCGGGTACACTTACAACCAAAAATCCATCATCGGCACTTGCTTCCCACGCTTCATACTTTGGATCGGAGGGAACTACGAGCGTGCTTCCGTCGGTAAAACTGATGTCCAACCTTCCGTCCTTTCGTCCTATCGCTTTCTGTATTGTTTTGCCGAACAAAACGCATCCTTGCCCTGCTTCTGTCGGTTTCTCCGGATTGAGACTTACACGCCTGCCCATGTGGTCTATTTCCATTCTCCCTCCTATTCGGATAATCGTCCGCTGGTGTTTTTCCAGGAACTCAAGACGGAACGCGTTATCAACACAGCATCGGGACACGATCTTTCCACTTAGCCGTAAGTCAACATCAGATTCGGTTTGATCGATGCTATTCGTGGGACCGACCCCATTCCAAAAATATGCTGAGGTCAGATTAGCGATAGTTTCTTGCCGGCTTTCTCAAACGCGTCGGCTGCTTGGTCGAGATCCTTCTTGGTGTGCGCGCTTGTCACGATCGTCCGGATTCTCGCTTTATCTTTGCCAACCATCGGAAATACTATCGGAAGAACGAATACTCCAAGTTTGAACATCTCGTCCGCCAGCTTGTGAGCCTTCCCGCTCTCACCGACCATGACTGGAGTGATGGGTGTCTCGCTCTGTCCCGTGTCGAAGCCCAGGTCTTTCAATGCTTTCTTGAAGTATCGGGTATTGTCCCAGAGTTTCTTCACTAGCGATGGATTCTTCTTCACTAGCTGTATCGCGGCGATGCAGGCTCCCGGGACACCAGGAGGCTGAGACCCAGAGAGTAGATAGCTTCGGACCTTGTTCTGGAGATAGGTGCACAAGTCTTTCGAGCCAACAACGTAGCCACCCACACAACCGAAGGCTTTGGAGAATGTCCCCATGTCAACATCGACCTTCCCTTCCAGGTGGAAGTGGTTCGTGATTCCCCGTCCGTTCTCGCCCAGGACTCCATCACCATGAGCATCGTCAACGTACGTGATGGCTTGGTACTTCGTGGCCAAGTCGACGATGTCTTTGAGGGGGGCGATGTCGCCATCCATGCTGAAGACTCCGTCGGTAATGATGAGGACTCTCCGGAAACGATCAGTATTCTGTAACTGCTTTTCTAGATCGCTCATATCTTTGTGTTTGTAGACTCGCCTCTCAGCTTTGGTCATTCGACAGCCGTCGATGATGCTTCCGTGATTGAGTTCGTCGCTAATGATCAGGTCTCTCTCATCAACAAGCGCAAGGATCGTGCCCGCGTTCGTTGCGTAACCCGATTGAAACGTGATCGCCGATTCAGCCCGTCGATAATCGGCGAGAATCTTCTCCAGCTTTAGGTGAATGTCCATGGTGCCCGCGATAACTCGTACCGATCCAGATCCTGCACCATACTTTCGTGTAGCAGTAATCGCAGCCTGTTTCAGCTTTGGATGATTGGCTAATCCGAGATAGTTATTGGAGCATAGGACTAGCACAATCCTGCCGTCAACCTTAGCATGTGGGGCTGATGGGCTCTGAAGAGTCCGGATGCGCCAAAGCAGATCATCACGGTCTAGGCCGTCCAACTCTTTACGTAGACTATCTAGCAGCGGCTCTCTTCGCAGGTTGGATTGCTGGCTCATTTCTGATCCCTGTGATCCGTACCTGCGTAAAACGCTTTACGATAAGTTTCATTCTCCGCCAATTCAGACTGACAAACGTTTTACACTCGACCTAAACGCCGGGGAACAGTTCAAGGGAATCCTTTGAGGGAACAAATGCATGCAGTTGTCAAGACTGTTCCGGGTCCCGGTGCCGTCTACGAGCCATGGGCCTTCGCTCCCAAGCCGGGTCTGAGAGACATTCAGGTCCGGGTCGAGGCGACTTCGATCTGCGGAACGGACATGCAGATCTATGATTGGCACGAACTGATGGCTAAGCGGGTCAAGCCTCCCCTCGTTATGGGTCACGAGTTCGCGGGAAAAGTGGTGGAAGCGGGGAAGGAGGTCTCGGACCTTAGAGAGGGTGATATTGTCTCAGGTGAGACTCACATTAACTGTGGAAGATGCTTCCAGTGTCGCACAGGGAATGGGCATATCTGCGAAAGGATGCTCCTTCGGGGAGTCGACACCGGCGGGTGCTTCGCTGAGTATCATACCCTTCACGAGAGTAGCGCGTGGCTCAACGACAAGAGAATTCCAATTGAGACGGCAAGCGCTCAAGAACCGCTAGGCA
>Ga0209239_1002434_pt1 | contig 11066 bp, 11 predicted proteins | sample GraSoi013_2_20cm_FD_185824 | JGI IMG/M metagenome (GOLD analysis project Ga0209239, IMG submission 185824) | Grasslands soil microbial communities from the Angelo Coastal Reserve, California, USA - Sample 10_02_2013_2_20cm (SPAdes) (version 2) | ecosystem: Environmental > Terrestrial > Soil >...
CTCGATCAGGTGGTTTCAGATAGTCACGCTGTTCAATCCGCTGACGTATGCTTCTGAAGGATTGCGTTTCGCTATGGTGCCAGCGATTCAAGGGCATACTATCCCGACGCTGGCGATGGGCTGGGTGATCCTGGGATTGAGTGTCACCTTTGTGGCGTTTTTGTTTATAGGTATACAAACGTTCCGCAGGAGGGTGGTAAGTTAGGAATAAGAAAAATACAATCGAGAGAAGAGCACGAGGACTGCCGCGCGGCAGTCCTCGTGCTCTTCTCTCGATTGTATTTAAATTCTCCTAATGGGGCTGAGAGGACTCGAACCTCCGGCACTTGGTTTAGGAAACCAATGCTCTATCCACTGAGCTACAGCCCCTTCAAACAAATATTACCACAAGAAGTCAACCTCTTTTCTACGTCGTCAAAACGCATATATTGTCCTTGCTATCTCTTCCAGGGTTTTGCATGATTCGTTTGCGAAATCTGCTCGCACCCAGTTGAAGGGGCGGTAGCGGTGCAGCAGCGTATAAGCCATGAAGCGATGGCTCAATTGTTCGTTGATATCTGTTTTGGGATACCCGTACTCCAGCAAGAATGCCCGCAGGAGTGTGGGATTACCGGCCATCATGAAGAGTCCGGCGGCGGCGAGGTCGTATTCCTGGAAGCCGACTATGGCATCGTCGAAATCGAAGAGCCCGGTTAGCTGCCAGCGGCCGTTTTGCTGAGTGGCGAGCAGGTGGTACTGGTGGATGTCGCCGCTGACGATGGCAGGGGTAAAATTGGGTGGATAGAGGGGCGCGGCATACTCAAGGTAGGTGGGGATTTGCTGCAGCCAGTACGCGGGTACCTCTTGCTCGCGGTGGCGCTGCACGCAGGTCTCGATGCGGTGGGCGACAAGGTGCGGCCAATTGTGATCGAGGAGGGGGAGGTTGCCGCTGGGGAGGGCATGGAGTTGTGCAAGGACCTCTGCCAGCTCGATGGTGAAACGTAGTTGTTCCCTGGCGTCAAGCGTGTCCCATAGCTCGGAGAGGTATACGCCCGGGACACGGCTCATGATGAGGTAGGGCCAATCGTCCAGCCTATTATGTGCATAAATTTCAGGTGTGGTCACGCTAAGTTTCCCGTAGATATGCTCAGCAACGGTGAGTTCTGCCTCGAATAAGCTTTTTCGATAGGGAGGGAAGAGCTTGATTACCAGGTGGTCGCCAGCGGCAAAGACGACGCTTGATCCGCCGGCGGGGTCTGTGCCGTCGCCGAAACGCACCAGTTTGTCTGTGGGGAGTCCGTGTCGATGACAGATGGCTTGCATGGCTATGGGCCATATGCTGGGGTCGATGCGCAGCGAGTCATAGTCTCTAGTGTTGGTCACGGTTGGCAAAAGTGGTTCTGATTGAGGCATGTTGCATGTCCCTTTCAAAATACGTATTTCCCCGGTTTTTGAGTTTAATCGTTGGGTTTTCCTCCTTCTCAAGGATACCACTTTGTAGCGGCGTTCGATATGTTTGAAGATGCAGATTGGTGAAAGTTATCCACAATTAGAACATTTGTCCACATAGTTATCCACAATGTTGGATAGAAATAGATGCAACTCTTCTCCAATGTCTAACGTGTCACGAGTAAATTGTAGTGAGTGAGGGCATACCACTGTGTCTGGTTGTCACTTGATAGCCCTTTTTGAAACATATGCCGTTCGCCAGTAGTAGATGTCGTTCTCGTAGATAGGAGGCGTAACAGATAGGCTGCTGTAGTTTTTTAGTAGTTAAGAACACAAAAGTTGCATGGAGGAGCGGTATGAATATTTTACGTACCAAGTCGGTTGAGCAGTCCATCAAAGATACGGAAGAACCTGAGTTTCAATTACGCAAGGAACTTGGCCCGCTGGACCTGTGGTTCCCGTGGTCCCCACCTTAGCGGCTCTTGTATGCCTTTACCTTATGGTGAGTTTACCATTGATCACCTGGGCCCGTTTTGTGGCCTGGCTGGCTCTAGGAATTGTGTTGTACTTTGTCTATGGTATGAGGCATAGCCGCCTGGGACGCCGGTTGCTTGAGGAGGAGGAGAGCGTGATCAGCAGGGAGGTAGAGGAGGTATCGCGACGCGATAGATAGAGTAAAGTAAACACAACAGAGGAGGCTCCAGGAGCCTCCTCTGTTGTGTTTACTTTCTTTTACGCTTTTTCAGCGCATCTAGAGCGGTCTCTTGTTGATCAAAGGCTGTTCTGCCTTTCAGCGCTTCCTCTGGCATCGAGCGCAACGGGTGGTCGGTAATGGGGGTGCCCGTTTCCTGGTTGTAGCCAATCTCTACCACCTGATCCGTTCGCCCTGGCATTGGTCTCTGGCCGGGAGGTGGTGGTGTCGCGAAAGGGCCAGGTTTGGATGTTGGCCAGTTGAAGCGTGGAAGGCTTACGTGTGCCTGTACTTGTCGTGGTTGCTCTTTTTCTTGTTCCACTTTTTCCTGTTCCATATAATTATATGTCCTCCTCTTTGTTTATCTTATCACGAAAAGAGTGTTTTCGGGGAGACATTTTGCGGGTGTATGAAAAAGGTGGAGGCGTGCGAATGGAAGGAGGGCCGATCAATCGGCTGTGGGCGCGGTAAACCGGGTGCACGGTAAATCGGCACCTACGGCTGATCCGTTTGGTTGATTACCGATGAACAATTCATGCACTCGAAACTTTGCACACTGCTTTTCAGCGGAGGTAAATTCTGCTATGCTGTGTGGGAAAGGCAACCCTCATTTCCGTTTTTTTGCGTGGGAGAAAGATAGTATTAGTAAGAGCGACGAACAGGACGAAATAACGCGTCGGGAGCGTGAAAAGATGATTGATCTGGATAAACCCGCTCTGAAGGAGCATCTACGGCGTCGAACATCCGAGGGACGATACGAGATTAGCGACATTGACCTGGTGCTGAATATTCGTGCACGAAAGGAGGAGGGCAACACTGCCGGTGTGCGTATACTTTGTGAAGCACTTCTGGAGCGCTGCGCTTCCGAGTTCCAGCGGCGGACTCACGGGCTGCGGCACCGACCCGAATTGCGCGAAGAGGCAATCGCCAATATGAATGAGCATTTGTTGCGTGAAGCGATGGATCCCACAGAAATATTTATGACGCAAAATTTTATCCATTATTTACGCTGCCTGTGTGCTGATGAGTTTACCAGAGTGCTGCGCCAGGAGGGGCTACACTACCGGCGCGACAAAGATGGACGTCCGTCAGGTCGTCCGCAACATGTGCCACGCGCGTTGATCGAGCCGCTGCGCCCAGCCCCTGCCGACGATGAAGGCGCGTCGTTGTCCGCGGATGTCGCTGATCCGCATGATCAATTTGAGCGCTTGCACGCGGTAGATGAAAGCCAGCGTATACTCACATATCTGACTGATCCGCTGGATCGCATGATAATGGTTTTGCGCGCGATCGATGGAATGAAATGGGATGATATCGCCCAGATTTGTAAGCGCACCGAGCGTACAGTCCGGCTGCGCTATGAACGGGCACGAAGTTACTTGCGGGAATGCATCGACAGAGAGCGCATCACCACTATACAGGGAACACAGGCCAAGTCGTAGTTCAGGGAAGAGAAAGGCGTCAAGAGCATGAACATTACCGAGTTACAACAATTAAAAATAGCGTGGGTTACCGCCAAAGAGAAGGGCGATATAGAGGCACAGGTAACACTGCTGCGAGATCATCCAGAGGCGCAGGCGGCGTTAATCGATTTTATTGCTGCTTACCATGCTACGACTATGGACGAGACCGACACGACAGAGAACTCATTGTTACCTCTGACCCAGCGTGCCGGCCAGGCGGCTTTAGAGAGGGTTTTTGATAGACAAGCGGTGGCGGCCGACCTTCAACAATTGCGCGCGCAGCGGGGTTTGACGATGGTGAGCGCGGCCAGAGGGTTGAGGCTTAGTGTCGATGTATGGAAAAAATTTGAATCCGGCGCCATCGAACTGGTGAGCCTGAGCGAGTCGCAGCTGGCACGCTTCGCACACTTCTTTCAGGTCACTGTGGAGCAGTTCGGCAGCGTGTTGAACAATAGCCAACCTGCTGTGACGCTGAATCGACGCCAGACTGGCAGCGCGGCACGCAGCGAGCAGCAAAGCCCTAAAAAACAGAGTTTTGCCGAGGCTATCGAGAAAAGCACGATGTCGAAAGAGGAAAAACGTTACTGGTTGGATAAGTAATGAGAGATTGAAGGGAGCTTCCAACCTGACAGTCTCTCATCGTTGTTTAGTGGCATAGCCGACGTAGGATACCCAGCGTCCACTGTGGTCTACACATGACCATTTTGTGCTCATTCATATCTCTTCATGTCTACTGAAATCCATAATTTTGATGCCATAGCGATTGTTGTGGAACGATGTATAACGAGAAGGTGTTAAACGCAGTCCAGATCGGGCTTCCGGGCTTTTCTGCTATGTACCATTACACAAAATTTGGTATGGCATCACCACAAGGTGGGGCAGAACCTCGCAAAGGGACAAGAGGCTATAATCTTAGACCTGGAAACACAGGCCTTTGTTCCGGCAAGGAACAACGGCCTGTGCGCGCCCTCAGAAGTACTGTTTACCGTAAGTCGATAGAGCTAATAGGCAGTTTGTCGGCTGCTTGTTGGCCGTGGCCGAGCCAGGTTGGTAGTAGGTACACTCGTGGCTGCGTTCGAACCACCCACGAATGCCTCAAGCGACGTGAATGTGGCCTGATGACAACTCTGGCCTGGCGTGCCATCCGAGCCGGAACAGTTTGGCGGTGGTGTGGGTGCACTGGCCACCTCAAACACGGGGTTGGCATGACCAGCACCCGGGACAATGGAGGTCGAGAGGTAATCGGCCACCATGAAACCCTGAGTTGTGAGCGGCAGCCACGTCAGTGTCATTGGGCCCGCCAGTTGCTGTGGCGAACTCCAATGGCGCCCCCCGTCGGTGGAGGAGAGGAAGCCTACATTGAGTTGACAGGTGCTAGAAGTGCAATTGATGTTCGGGAAGGTGTAGTAGACAACCGCGAGATGAGCGTGCTTGCCAGACGTACTCCTGTCCACAGCCAGCCCGGGAATGAGAATATCGGTGCAACTCGCCGCAGTACAACCAGGCGAGCTGGTCGGGATGCGCACCGGCGCAGCCCAGTTGACGCCATTGGCGGAGGAGGACAGCAGGAGATCATTGTTTCCTGAATTGCAGAAGTTTTCGGTCCGGCAGTCTGTCCAGACGACGTACACTCTGCCCGAGCTGTCAATTTCAGCGGAGGGAAGGTCAGGCGAACGAATGTTGCCGGGATGACCGTCATTTAGTACTTGTGAAACAAAGGCCGGCTGGGTCCAGGTATTACCACCATCGGTGGACCTGATAGACAGGAGCGCATCCCCAGTACAAGTGTCTATAGGGACGACGACCGTGCCATTAGGCTGCACGACCGGTTGTCCGCCAATGACGCAGGTATGGTCGGGGTTTGTCTTGGCTGCGCCCCAAGTCTTCCCACCGTTCTTGGAGGTGCTCATCTGGAAGAGATTGAGCTTGGTGAAGTCGTCGAACTCGGTATAGCAGTTCCCGTAGTGGGGGCTGCTGGCCGTATCATCGCAGACGGTCCAGTTCTTGTCGTTAAAATCACCACTGGCATTCACCACCACAGCAGGTCCCCACGTCAGTCCCCCATCCGTCGAGCGACTGACATCCACATCGACAGGACCGGAGGCAGTCTTAATGCCAAGCCAGGAGATCAGCCAGACGTTGTGCTTGGCATCGAAGGCCACCGAGGCATCGCTGGCACGGGCATACGGTCCCGCCGGTGTTGAGTAGACGGTGGCACCGGGCAGGGAACCATGGACCCAGTGAGCACCGCCGTCGGTGGAAGTCGCAAAACCGATGTCGGAACCTCCGCCATCAAAGAAGCGGCCTTGCTGGAATGCCGAAACGATCGTATTGCCAAAGGCAAAAGTGTCCGGCTCGACTTCCGTCTTGTGATTACTGGTGGTGTTGGTGAACGGGTCGCTACTGATCTGAATTAAGCTCGCCGCATAGGCGAGGGTTCCTGCAGAGAGGGTAAACATGATGGCGAGGATGAGCGCCGAGAAGGTGAGGGGCATCCTGATGCTAATTCGCCATCGATAGCGAGAAATGACAGACATTGTAACTTCTCCTTGTTCTTTCCTAAATTACTGTTCTCTCGAGGGCGCATTCTGACCTCTCAAGTATAACATGCACATATGTAAATGTAGTATTCATGATAGTATAGATATGATTATGAATACCCCAACGCAGTAAAGATTTCTTAATACATCTCATGAGCAAGAAGCAGGCAGTGTAATAAAGAGTGCCATACGACAGGGTTTTCCTCGCTTGTTTCGGGCTCGCAAGAAATTATCAAATTCCTGTCACGTTTTTATAGATTTTGCGTCTCTAGTATGAGATCACTTGTAGCAGGGAAGAAGAGTATGCAGCAACAAGACGAACACCAGCAGCCGTGTAGTCCGGATAGCGCGCTCTATGCTCGCTATGCAGCAAGCATCTTTGCTTATGCCAGGCTACATACAGATTCGTGGCAGGACGCTGAGGATCTTACCCTTGAGGTTTTCCTGGCTGCATTGGAGCACGAAAATCTCTCATGGCTTTCAGACAAACAGCAGTTCGTGTGGCTGAGGCGCGTCGCTCATAACAAACTGGTCGATAACTACCGTCATTCAACTCGTCCCGCTCTGATCCCATTAGAACAGGTAGTAGAGACGGTGTATCGCGATGAGGGATTGACACCTGAAGGCCTCGCTATCCGACGCGAAGAGCTTGAGCGCCTCTACAAGGCTGTTGAGAAGTTGCCGCTGCTCCAGCAACAGGTGTTGCAACTGCGTTATGAAGATGGCCTGCGCTTCGCCGACATCGCCATCTTACTCGACAAGCGCGAAGAAGCTGTGCGGAAACTATACTCGCGCACCCTTGCCCGCTTGCGTACAATCTACGAGCAGCAGGAGGGAGGATAGCTGTTATGGCAGATTCTAATACATTTCCTTCTGATAAAGAGGATGAGCGGGAGCAGCGTCTCATCCGCGATCTTCGTCACATGTATCATACGGAAGTAGAAATTGCTCAGGCGCTCTCGCGTGTCCGCAGCCATCTCGAGACGAGCCGTACAGGTAGGTCGGATATTCGCCCCAGCACGCAACAACGGGATGGGCTGCTATCAACGCTGCAAGCAGGCTCCGGTCAGGCGGATGGGCATGGCACTTCTACCAGGTTCTCTCAGAGAAAGGCATGGCAACAGCGTACCGGCTCCATCGCAGCAGCGGTTTTCGTCACCCTGCTTGTCGGCTCGCTGATCGTTGTCTTGACCCGTGCTCGTCACAACAGTCTGGGTGGACCATCAAACAATTCGAACCAGTTTGGGGCAATATCGTCCATCCACATGCTCGATGCTCAGACAGGATGGGCCACGACGGACAAGAACCGGATTCTCCGCACCACCGACGGAGGAATCCATTGGAAGAACGTTACCCCCAACTTTCCTACATCGATGATCAGGCAGAGTATCGTCGCAGATTTCTTCACGGCTTCCAGTGCATGGGTAGCTGTATCAGGTATTGATATTACAGGGCAAGGAGACGATAGAGCAAGAAAGCAGACTTCCAGCGCATGGGTAGGCGTATCAGGTATTGATATGGCTACGACAGTGATCTTCCGTACCACCGATGCTGGACAGATGTGGCAACAGGCAACCATCCAAACCAGTAGAGGCATTGTCACCCAGGTCAACTTCGTCACTTCTCAGGATGGCTGGCTGCTGTCGAAGCATCCCGTGTCAGAAAGTGCAGAGACGCTCGAGCTTTTCCGCACGACCGATGGCGGCAGGACCTGGGTCAAAATAGCCAGCGCTCTTGCTGCTTCGCTTGACATCCCTCCGCCCGGTAAACTTCCCTTCAGTGGTAGTAAATCTGGGCTGAGCTTTCTGAATGCAACTACTGGATGGGTCACTGGCAGGATACCCGTAAATGGCTATATCTTGCTGTATCGAACATATGATGGCGGGACTACATGGTATCCTCAAAGTTTGCCGCTTTCGCCAACTGAGAGATCGAGCCAACTCTCCATCCTCCCACCGCTGTTTTTCAATGTGACTGATGGCGTCCTGCCTGTCAGCTTCGACATGGGGAAAGGTGCGAATCTAGACGTATATGTGACGCATGATGGAGGAACCACCTGGAAGAGAACCACTCCTCTCACCGCAGCGGCAAGCACGGCAGATTTTATCGATGTGGATCATGGATGGGCCAGCGATGGAACGCTCCTCTATGTGACTGGCGATGGTGGGAAGCAGTGGACCACGCTTTCCCCGGGTGGGAGTTTTCAGCACATCATACACCTCGACTTTGTGTCGAGTGACATCGGCTGGGCTATTGGTGCGATAGCAGCAAATGCTCCTACCCTGCTCAAGACCGAGGATGGTGGACATACCTGGACAGCCATCCCCTATACCATCTCATAAGAAAAGACCAGAGTAGCCATCGAGGCAATCAAAGGGCAAAAGACGCTCAATGAACTGGCTGCGGAATATGGCGTGCTGATACATCGCATAGAAAACGTAAAAGCGGTAGAAGTATGCCACATAACGAAGGAAAAAAGCCGGACTCCCCGATATGCGCTTCCACGATCTTCGACATAGCGCAGCAACACTGCTTCTCAGTATGGGAGTGCATGCAAAAGTCATACAAGAACTTCTCAGCCATAGCCAAATCAGTATCACAATGAATATCTACGGTCATGTTCTTCCTTCCATGCAGCAGAACGCGATGGAGAAGATGAACAGTCTGCTCCAAAAAAAGGAGTAATACTTTTTGTACTTTGCCACCTTACCCAACCACTTCGCCATAAATCCCTGCCAGCAGCTATGAATTCTGGCGACCTCGTTTGAGAGGACCGATTTTCAGTGCTGTTTGCACAGCTCAGAGCCACTTTCATCACTTTCTCACATGGTTTGTGTGATTTACACTCAACCTCACTCATGAAACCTGTAACCCGCGCTCGTATTATCGGATAGGGGTGCCATGAGAAACACAGTTTAGAGAAAGGAGCTCAACCATGAAGCGTTTTATAGTTAAAGGCATCACCGCTAGCATCCTGGTGGTTGCCTTGGCCTTTCCTTCAGTCACGTCAGTATTTGCTGCAAGCCCCGGTACACAAGGGCAGCCAGGTCAGACATGCCTCTCTTCGACTGCTCCCAATGAGCCAGGGCAGGCAGCCAGTGCTCCTGGATCAGCATTTAATGAGAATGGAGGAACAGCTGGCTCTGTCTACGCCGGCAACGGCGTATCAGCTACGACAGCCAATAGCGCCAATGCTGTCTCTCAGTATGATGTTGCCTGCTTCCAAGTGTCACAACCCCATCCGTAGCAACAGGCAAAAAAACAACCCACAGGCAGAGGAGCCTGTGACACATGGGGAAGGCGGGTATCCTACCGATTGGATACCCGCCTTTGTTCTGTACGGAGCTATCGTAACTTGGTAGCATAGCCGACGTAGGATACACCTTTAAACCAGCCTGGCCCCATTTTCAGGTGCCTATTACTGAAGCCGCGGGGCATAAAACCGGTCAATTCGCGCACCTGCAAACCGCTTGTCGTCAGCACTACGCGCAGTTCGGATGGTTTGATAAATTTATGGTAGTCATGCAAACCAGGCGTCAGGCCGCCACTGGGAAAATGCTCGCCGTACCAGATGAGTGCGATGCGCGCAAGTATTGTGCGGTTGATCGTATCGAAGACAAAAATGCCTCCTGGCGCGAGGACGCGGGCGATCTCATTGATTGTCGCGGACAGATCGCGCACATGTTCAAGCACATCCAGACAAACAATGACTGAAAAACTGCCGTTGGCATAAGGCAGCGCTTCGGCAACCCCTTGTTCATAATAGGTAATGTGGCCCAGACCGCTCTGCCGGGCATGTATACGCGCCGCCTCCAGCGCCCCTGGAGAAGGGTCTATGCCTATCATTATCGCTCCGCGTCGCGCCAGGTCTTCGCAGATCAGGCCACCACCAGAACCTATCTCCAAAATTTCTTGCTGGGCAATTGCTCCCTGGCCAAATACTCTCGCTATACATGCTTCGATATAATCGCAGCGATCTCCGGTCATCTGGCCAAGGAAGCAACCTTTGTCCCACCAGCTATACGAAGCAAAGATTTCTTCCTGTGGACGTTTACGTTTTACTATCATGAACCTTTTTGTCCCCTACGAAGTTTGTGTGATATAGGGATTATACAACCTTTGTCGCTACGATCTCCCGCTGCTGGTACTCTGCGACCTGGCCGTCGAGCACGATGGTCTTTTCGGCACGGATGTCGACCGAGGAGGCCCCGATGCTGAAGGTGAATGCTCCAGGCTCCGTAACGAAACGCATAGCTGGATCGTAGAAGGCGAGCCGGGACGGATGCACAGTAAAGGTGACCCTGCGTGCCTGCCCAGGTATGAGGGAGAGGCGGGTAAAACCGAGCAGTATGCGGTTGGGACGAGCAACAGAGGCGACCTCGTCGCGGCAGTAGAGTTGCACCACCTCGTCACCAGCGCGTTCTCCTGAGTTGTGTACCTCTATAGATACCTCTATCGGTTCGGTGGTACTCTTCGCCTGCACGGCAAGGTCACTGTAAGCAAACGTGGTGTAGCTCAAGCCGTGGCCAAAGGCAAAAAGCGGGCTCGCCGGCGCATCGATATAATCACCGTAGAACATCGGATGGTCACCTCCAGCACGCAGCCCAACGTCGTTGGGAATCTGGCCGACTGAGCGCGGTAGGCTCACAGGCAGGCGGCCGCTTGGATTCGTCTTTCCGGTCAGCACATCGCCCAGACCGCTGCCACCTTCTTCTCCTGGAGGGAACACCTGCAGCAGTGCGTTCGCTCGCCTGGCAATGGAAGCAAGCGTGTGGATGCGTCCACTGAGTACCACCACCACAAGCGGCGTCCCTGTCTCGGCAAGCGTCTTGACCAGTTCCTCCTGAACGCCTGTGAGATCGAGATTGGTCGCGTCATTGCCCTCGCCGACCGTCGATGAGCGCAAGAGGCCACTCCGTCCAGCGACCACGACGACGGCCACGT
>Ga0209239_1002440_pt1 | contig 11050 bp, 10 predicted proteins | sample GraSoi013_2_20cm_FD_185824 | JGI IMG/M metagenome (GOLD analysis project Ga0209239, IMG submission 185824) | Grasslands soil microbial communities from the Angelo Coastal Reserve, California, USA - Sample 10_02_2013_2_20cm (SPAdes) (version 2) | ecosystem: Environmental > Terrestrial > Soil >...
CGCTCAAGAAGATCCGCACCGTCTCCATCCAACCTGATCAGGTCGAAACGAATATTGTCCTGTTCGACGTGATGTCTTCCCGTCGGTCGCCCGCCGAGATCCTCGCCGACTTGAAAAAGGAGGGGGTGCTGGTCAATGCCGTCGGGGGAACCACCTTCCGTGCGGTGACGCACCTTGATGTGACGTCGAAGGACATCGAGGAAGCCGGGCCGATCTTCGCGTCCGTCCTGTCGCGGTAGCCTGCCCGCCAGGCGGCGGTTGACAGGGTCTTCCAGCCGTCTCTACAATGCGCCGACTGTTGAGGTGGCGATCGGCTGATCACGGAACTGAATGCCATGGACCAGAATTCGACCTTCGGGCCGAGCGAGACCACGGCGAACCTGCCGACACGCGATGAACTCCAGGCCGAACTCTTAGACATCCCCGAACCGCCGGAGCAGCCGGCAGTCCCGGTGCCTCCCGGCCAGGAGGACCTTCTTGCCGCCGCGCTTCGATACGTCCGCGGGAAGCGCGGCGGGGATCTGTTGGCGGTGATTCTGGTGGGCTCCGGAGCTCGCCGGGCGTTGACCCCCCACAGTGATCTGGACTTCATCGCCTTGATTGCGGGGCAGGACGAGGGAGAAGAAACGATCCGTGTCTCCGATCGAACGGTCGAAGTCCGCTATCGCGGCTTTAAGGCCGTGGAACAAGAGATCACGCATATCCCCCGCCTTCCTCCGCTGCTTCGAAAAGCGCGGGTCCTGTTCGAGCTCGAAGGGGCAGGCGCGAAACTGGTGGAACGCGCAAACCAACGGTTTCGCCAAGGGCCCTCTCCGGCCGGCCTGAACGAAAAGATCCGTTTGAAGGTCGGCTGCCTCCACCGGCTGGGCAAGGCGGAGGATCTCACGCACCAGCCGGCGACAGCCCAGTATCTATTGGGGATGTTCGTCGAAGACTTGTTGCAGGCTTTCTTTCGCCTCAGGGGGTTCTGGCTCACCTCGCCGGCAGACATGCTTCGCTTCGTGGCGTCCCGCGACGCCGCGGTCGGCGAGCTGCTGGACCGGTTGCTGACTGCGCCGGCCCTCTCCGAGCGCCTCACCCTGGGCCGGCAACTGGTGACCCAGATCTTCAAGGATGTGCCGAATCCGCCACGCGTGGACTAGGAGCCTGTCCGACATTGCCTCTTCTACTGCGGCGAACGATACACAGGCATCTGCTTTGTTCTCGGCCCGCGAAAAGTCCTCAACGTATTCCAGCGAATACGCCTCCGGTTTTTCGGGGCCTGCGGCCTCGCATCTGCCCGCGCCTCCTTCGCCTCGTGACGAACAGCAATGTCGGACAGGCTCCCAACTCCACCGCTATCTGCCGTCCCGGACGATCACCGGTCCGTCGTCTCCAACGATTTGTTCGGCGACTCCTCTTCGACCCTCGATGGCTCCTCCCGCTTCAGGGATTCCAGGGCATAGACGATGACAGTCTCGTCCCTGCCCTTCATTCGGGCTGTGCCCAACTTGCGCAACGACACGTGGCCTAGACGCCCACGGTTGTCGGCGCGATCGGCGATTGCGATCATGTTCTTCACACGCGCGGCCGTATACTCGGTGATGACGACGGGGCATCCCAACTTCCTCGTCAGTCTCTTCACGCGAGCCGCCAGGTTCGCGTTGCCGCCGAGCATCGTGTAATCCACTTTCTTGCCCTCGGCCCCGATGCTGCCGACCACCACCCCGCCGGTATTGATCCCGATGCCGTTGTCCAGAAGGGCCTTTCCCTCAGCTCTCCACTTGTCCTGCAACTCGGACAGCCGTTTCCGCATGTGCAGTGCGCATTTGACCGCCAACTCGACGTGGTTCGGCTGATCGACTGGAGCACCCCAGAAGACCACGATCGCGTCGCCGACAAACCTGTCCAGCGTGCCGTTCCAGTGGAAGACCACCTCCGTCATGGCCCCCAGATACTCATTCAGTTGCGCCACGACGTCCTCGGCCTTGCCGTGCTCACTCAAGGCCGTGAACCCGGCCACGTCCGAGAACAGCATGGTGACCTCCTTGCGCTGGCCCCCCAAGGCGGCCTGTGCAGGATCCTTGATCAACTCCTCGACGATCGTGGGGCTCACTCCGCTCGAGAACTTCGTGCGGATCTCTCTGGCCTGCTTCTCTCCGGTCAGGAAGCGCAGCACCGTGATAGTCATAAAGATGACCGTGATCGTCAGAACCGGGTTCACGACGTTGATCCAGATGCCCTTGCCGAACAGGTACTGTGCCAGAGCGGTATAGCCCAGGAGAGCCGACGCCGCGATGCCCGTTCCCGGCAAGGCTCTGACTTTTGGCAGGACATACCCGAGCGTGAGCCCGAAGAGCATGATCACGCTGACGTCCAGTGGCCCAGCCCACACCCCTTTTTTCAGAAACTGCCGGTGAATGATGTTGTGGATGACCGTGGCGTTCTTTTCGAAACCCGGAAGGTTGTTCGAAAATGGGGTCATCAGTTGGTCATCGGCGCCAGGCGCTGCAGTCCCGACGACGACCGCCTTATCAGTGAAGGTCCCCCGCGGGACACGCGTATGGAGGACGTCCGTTGCGGACACATACGGAAAGCTCTGCTCGCCTCCCACGTAATGAATCGGCATCCGTGCGTTCTCATCGGCGGGAATCAGGAGTTCCCCAAGGTGCACCCCCTCGCCAAGCGTCAGCGCCATCCGCTCCCTCGGAACATCCAAATAGATGCGTGCGATCGCGAGCGCGAGCGACGGGTAGTAGGCGTCGTCGTGCTCACGCGCCAGGTATTCGTAGCGGGTAACCCCGTCCCGATCCGGAGGGCTATGGACATGACCAAGGCTGATCGCCGGCCGCTCGAGCGGCTTGAGGGGCGGAGTCGCATCGGTGGCCCGAATTGGCTCCACCGCCCCGCTGCTGTTGGCTTGCCTGACCAGCGTGAATTCGCTCCCTTTGATGTACCTCGTCACTGCCGTCGTTGGGGCACCCTGCCGCATGGCGGCGTCGGGCTCCGGCGCCATGAGTGGGAGCGCCAACACCACGTTGCCGGCGGCTTCCAGACTCTTGACGAACTGGCGGTCGGCGTCGGCCATCGCCGCTTTCTTGCGGAGGATTTCCGTAAGAGCCGCCGACGCCGCCTCGGTCGCATCGGCGATCGCGAGGAGGTCCTGGAGCCCGCGCAAGTCCTGGGTGATGTCCTCCTCGGCCTGGGTGATATCTAATCCGATCACCTTGGCCCCGTCCGCCGCGATTGCAGTCACCAGCCGTGCCTGCTTGTCACGGGACCAGGGCCACTGGCCGACCTCCTGTAGGCTTTCTCGTCGATAGCGACGAGAATAACCTCCTGGCCGGCCGGGCGTTCTCCCCGCAGCTTGAACCGGACGTCGAGCGAGCCGCCTTCCAATCGGACGAGGGGGCTCACACCCAGCCAGGACAAGAGGACTATCGTTCCGGTGATCCAGGATGCGAGGCCCAACCCTAGCTTCTCGATGATCTGCGGTTTTCCTAACCAGTCTCGAGCCATGTGCGGGTGTCTTACCGAACGGTGACGAGAATGACGGTTGTGTTGTCTTCGCCCCCTGCGGCGTTCGCCATCGTCACGAGTCGTTCGCAGGCGGCCTGTGGCTCTTGCTCCGAGAGTATCGCGCGCAGGATTTCAGGCGGTTTGACTGCGCCGGTCAAACCGTCCGAGCACAGCAGGAGGGCATCCCGCTCCAAGAGGCGGATCTCGTTGACCTCAACCTGAACCTCCTGACTGATGCCTAAGGCCCTGGTGACGATATGTCTGTGGGGTGACCGCTCCGCTTGTTCCTCCGTCAGAAGGCCTCGACGTACCTGCTCGGCCACCAGGGAGTGGTCGGGGGTCAAGGGCTGGATGGCGCCACTCCTGATGAGATACATGCGACTGTCGCCGACATGGGCGATCGAAAGGAGCTGGCCGGAGATCACTGCGGAGACCACAGTGGTTCCCATGCCGGCCTGGTCGGGTTGGCTTCCCCCCGCGTCGTGGATGGCCCGATTGGCGAGCCGGATGGCGCTGGCCAACCGATTCGTTTGGGGAGAGAATGCGGGGTCATAGTCGCCGACGATAGGCTGGAGCGCGTTCGCACTCGACTCGCGCAGGTGCTTCTGGATGACCTGAACCGCCAAGCGGCTGGCCACCTCGCCCGCCCTGTGTCCTCCCATGCCGTCGCACACGACAAAGAGGCCCAGGTCGGGATCGGCACACAGGCTATCCTCGTTATGCGCCCGTCTGAGCCCAACGTCGGTGTGAGCCCCACATGCGATCTGCATTCGCCCGACCAGCTGGACTGCTTCGTCCTTGGCTGAGCAATAGTATAACGGGGTAGTCCTTCACGCAATCATTTGTTCTTGTCGCGATAGAGGGAGCCTGGCTCCATTCAGTGACGTAACTGAGGCGTCCTCCAGCAGTGAGCGCCGGGAAATTGTGTTAGAATCCGTCCGTGGATCTGGGAATCAGCCTGCGCCCCAGGTTGAGGATCAACTGAAATGGCCCGAACGGGCATGGCTCTGCCATCGCCCGCATCGGTGTGACACGCGAGGAGAAGGGGTCGCCCATGGAGATCGGATTCGTCGGCTTAGGCAAAATGGGGATGAACATGGTCACGCGCTTGCAGCGCGACGCTCACCGCGTCGTGGTGTACGATCGGGCGCCGGATCTGATCAAGGAGGCCGAAGGACGCGGCTGCACCGGGGCATCTTCCCTCGCAGCGATGGTGCCGAAGCTTGCCGCCCCCCGCGTCGTGTGGATCATGGTGCCGTCCGGCGGCCCGACCGAAGAGACGATCCAAGCCGTCGCCGCGATGCTGCAGGCCGGCGACGCCATCGTTGACGGCGGCAACACCAAGTTCCACGATGACCTCCGTCGGGCCGCTGAGCTCAAAAAGAAGGGGATTCATTACGTGGACGTCGGCACGAGTGGCGGGATCTGGGGCTTGAAGCTTGGCTACTGCCTGATGGTCGGCGGCGAGGAGGCGGTCGCCAAGCGTCTGGAGCCGATCTTCAAAACCCTCGCCCCTGAAGGTGGTTGGGGCTACATGGGTGGCCACGGGGCCGGGCATTATGTAAAGATGGTGCATAACGGAATTGAATACAGCATGATGCAAGGCTACGCCGAAGGGTTCGAGCTGATGTCGAAGAGTGAATACCGTCTCGACCTGGCTCAGATCGCCGAACTGTGGATGCATGGCAGCGTGGTGCGGTCATGGCTCTTGGAACTGACGGCGGGGGCCCTCAAGCAGGACCCGAAGCTGGATGGCCTGACGGGCTATGTCCAGGACTCCGGCGAGGGCCGCTGGACCATCCTCGACGCGATCGAGAAGGACGTTCCGGTGCCGACACTCACGGCGGCGCTCTTTACCCGGTTCCGGTCACGGCAGCGGGAGTCCTTCGCCGAGAAAATGCTGGCAGCGATGCGCAGAGCCTTCGGCGGGCACTCTGTCCGGCAGTGACGGACCGCGAGCGGGCGGGAGGACCATCATGAAACGAACGGAACAGGAACAGCCGCTGAGCATTGACACGGCGCGTGGCCTTGGGGCAGAGCCCTGCACCTTGGTCATCTTTGGAGGGTCCGGCGACCTGGCTCGACGCAAACTGGTCCCCGCGTTCTACAATCTTCTCCTGGACGGCGTCCTCCCTTCCAACTATGCCGTCCTCGGGATCGGCCGCAAGCCGCTGAGCGACCAGGATTTTAGAGACGGGTTGCGCGAAGGCGTGGTGAAGTATTCACGTCAGGCCTTAGATGAAGGAAAATGGGCGGAGTTCGAACGACGTCTCTTTTACCAGGCCGGTGCCATTGATGATCCGAAATCGTACAAAGAGATCAAGTTGCGCCTCGAGAAGATCGAGGCCGACCTGAAGCTGCCCGGCCACCGGATCTTTTACCTGGCGATCCCGCCGAGTTCCTTTGCCCCTGCCTGCGAAGGGCTGCAGCACTCCGGCTTAGCTCATCCGCCGGATAGCTCCCGCCCCTTCTGCCGCGTGATCATGGAGAAACCGATCGGACGCGATCTCCAGTCTGCCCGGGACATCAACGCCATCGTCGGAAAAGTGTTCGATGAATCCCAGATTTTCAGGATCGATCACTACCTGGGAAAAGAGACGGTTCAGAACATCATGGTGCTCCGTTTTGCCAACAGCATCTTCGAGCCCATCTGGAACTCGAAGTCCATCGACCATGTCCAAATCACGGTCAGCGAGGCCGAAGGGGTGGGGACGCGCGCCGCGTATTACGAAGAGACCGGCGCCCTCCGGGACATGGTGCAGAACCATCTGCTTCAGTTGCTGTGCCTCGTGGCCATGGAACCTCCCTACTCGCTGGACCCTGACGTGGTGCGCGATGCGCGGATTGATGTCCTGCGCTGCCTCCGCCCGATCGCGGGCAAGGATGTGGAACGGTTCACGGTCCGTGCGCAATACACCCATGGCAAAGTTCACGGCGTAGAGGTGCCGGGGTACCGCCACGAGCCCGGCATTCATCCCGACTCTGCGACGGAGACCTATGTGGCGCTCAAACTGCTCATTGAGGACTGGCGATGGGCCGGAGTCCCCTTTTACCTCCGTACCGGCAAAGCCATGCTGAAACGGGCGACGGAGGTGGCGGTACAGTTCAGAGACATCCCTCAGATTCTGTTCAACGCCAAACCGGCCATCCCGCTGGCCCCGAATGTCCTGAACCTGCGTATCCAACCGGAGGAAGGGATGTCCTTGCGGATCATTTCCAAGGTCCCGGGATCGAAGGCGCGGACGCACCCGGTCGAGATGAACTTCAAGTACGGCGACACCTTTGGAGCTCCCTCGCCGGAGGCATACGAACGGCTTCTCTTGGACGTGATGGCCGGCGATGCGTCGCTGTTCATGCGGCGTGACGCGGTCGAAGCCTCCTGGGCTTGGATCACGCCGATTCTTGAAGGCTGGGAGGCCTCCAGAGCGAAGTGGCTCCCGGAGTATGCAGCCGGAAGCTGGGGGCCTGTCGAGGCGGACCGCCTGATCCAGAGCGATGGCCGGGCGTGGAGGACGCTGTAACGCGGGCCAAGTTACTCACTTACTGCTTCGAGCGCCTGCGAGCGCGGGTCAACGCCCCGGCAAACACCTGTTGGTAGAGGAGCTCGGCGAGGCGACTGTAGCCCTCGGTGCTGAGGTGCAGACCGTCGTTGGAATAAACCGCGGCCAAGCGCATCGTCCGTGGCTCCAGAGTGGCTGCAAACAGATCGATCCAGGCAACGCCCCTGCTGGTGCAGTAGTCGCTGATCAGACGATTCAACATCTGGCGCCGCTCGATGTGTTCGGCCACCCATCGCTGACCGTCCGTCCCTTCGCTCCCCGCCCCCCAGGGGGTTGAAGGGTCTTCCCCCAGCTCCATCCCTAACCTGATCGACGGGACCGTCACCGCAACCGGCTGAATCCCCCCAGCCTGGGCCAACTCGTACATCTTCAGCAGGTTGCGCATGATGTCGGCCGGACGGGCATTCCATCCCAGATCGTTGGTTCCCCCCAGCACCACCACGTAAGCCGGATGATGTTGGAGCACGTCTGGCCGGAACCGCATGGCCATCTCGCCGGTCAGCTCGCCGCAGATGCCGCTGACCGCCACCCGGGCTGCTGAGCCCAATAGTTCCTGCAAAAACGCCCCGTACGGAGTCTCGCGGAAATCCGGAGAAGCAGGTGTGGGAGACTGGTAGCCGACGGTCAGGCTGTCGCCGAAGCAGATGATGAGCGGCGCAGGGGTCATATTACCGCCTGGCCTCTGCAGGCGGCCAGTCCATCTCGGCATGGCGGCCGCAATAGAAACAGGAAATCCTGTACCGGGCCCGCCGCCGGGGGTTGGGCAAGGACGTGAAGACCACCGGAGTGCCGTCGAACGGGCAGTTCGGTTGCTGGTGCATGAGATGTTCATCGGCCATGACCAGCAGCGAGGCCTCATCCCACGGCGGCGTGACCTGCTCCAAGCCGGATGCACGGGTCTGCCACCCACATCGCTGGCATCTCAACGCGAAGGTCTTGACACGGTCGTGGGGTTGCGACAGGTCACTCACCTCGACCGGTCCGGGACAACCCGGCCTGCCGCAGGGGACCGCTTCCCGCTGCAGGGCTCCCACAAACTGTTGATGGATCACCCGCTGATCTGCGGTCACCCCTTCCTCCCCTCCTAGCGACAATCCCGGCTGGGGCGCATGACTGAAACGGTCCGCCGGCCCGATTGTATCTCGCGGACATCGGGAGGACAAGCCCGTGTGCTCGTGCGTGAATCGCCTCTCATTTTCAGCCCTTGACATCGGTCTTGCAGGAGGCTATCCTCCCCGCGCTCCGTGGAACGGCGAACTCGTCACAATTCTCTGATTTCGAGCTGGAAAGGAGATGAGCAATATGCCAAGACGACATGCCCGACTGGCGATCCTAGCGCTCATGACGATCCTCGTTCTCTCCGCACTTACTTGCTATCCATCCTCGGGGTTGGCCGCCGACTCCATTAAAGTAGGCGTGGTGGATCCGCAGGCGGTTTTGGAAAGGTCGAAGGCCGGAAGACGCGCGTTGGATGGACTCAAGGAATACGCCACGACCCGGCAGAAGCTCCTCGCCAGCGACGAAGATGCGCTGAAAGATATCGAGAAGCAACTCAAGGACCAGGAAAGCTCGTTGAGCGAAGCGCAGAAGCGTGAGAAACAAGGCCAGTTCCGAGCAAAGCTGCAAGACTATCAGAAGCGCGCCCAGGAGTTTAATCAGGAATTGACCGTCAAACAGAAAGAGTTGGTCGATGACTACATGAAAAAGATTGGGGCTGCGACCAAGGCCGTCGCCGAGAAGGGCGGCTTCACGCTCGTCGTGGACAAAGGCAGCGAGAACACCATCAAGATCGTCATCTATAACCGTGACACCCTCGATCTGACCGATCAAGTCCTCAAAGAGTTCGACCGACAGAATAAATAGCGCGAGCCACGGGCATCCGGCTGAACGGGACCAAGGGAGGCGGCATGCGGCGGCGAATGAACGGCACCAGGTTGACACTCTTGCTGATACTTGTCGGAGCCGTCAGCGGCCCTGCGCTGATGGCGCTCGCGGAGGACTATCAGGCAATCCCGGGCCTCTCGGCAAAGGACCGTGTGATATTGGCCACGAACATGGTTCAGCAAGGACAATGTACAAACGGGTTGGTAGAACTCTTGGAGGCGACGAAACAGCTGCCCGACGACGAGGCGTTGGTACGGCTGAAGGGCATCTGCGAAACCGAGCTGCTACGCCCCGAGGCGAAGGACACGATCATGAAGTGGCTCACGCTGGCTCCCCAGACCCACCCTGAACGTGCGAAGATGCTGGCCCTGTTGGCCAAGACCCAGGCTTCAAAGGAAGATCCCACCGAATGGCTGCTGGTGCCCTCCGGTGAGTTCGAGATGGGGGCGGAGGGTGGGCCGGCGCATACGGACGAGGCACCGAAGCATCGCGTGTTCCTGGACGCGTTCTATATAGCGAAATATGAAGTCACCAACCACCAGTACCTCACCTTCGTCAAGTCCGCAGGCCACCGAGCCCCGGAGAACGAGGATCCCAAATTCAGTATTTGGCGGGCAGGAGCGATGCTGGATGGGGTGGGTGAACTGCCTGTGATCAACGTGAGCTGGGATGATGCCGCCGCATTCTGTAAGTGGACGGGCGGCCGCCTGCCGACTGAAGCTGAGTGGGAAAAAGCGGCGAGAGGGATTGATGGCAGGACCTATCCATGGGGCAATGACCCTGTCACCGGAAATCGAAGTAACTTTAGCATCGAGAACATCACTTTTTGGGATGGACCCGCGACATTGGCTAAAAAGGACCAATATGATTACGGACGGAGTCCGTACGGGGCCTATGAGATGGCGGGCAACGTCTGGGAGTGGGTCCAGGACTATTACGACGAGAACTATTATAAGAACAGCCCGTCTAAGAACCCAACCGGTCCCTCCAGCGGAAAGGAGCGCGTGGTTCGAGGGGGATCCTGGCAAAACAATCCTGACACGGTACGTTCCGCCAACCGTAACAAGCATGAGCCCTCCGACCGACGCATCTATATCGGTATCCGGTGCGCGAAAGACGCCCCTGAGGCGAAAGAAGCAAAGTGACGCGCGAGGGTGGCGCGGACCGCGAATGCTAGGCTCTTGAAAGGTCTCGGCGGATCGTGTCAACGAGCTTGTCGAATCCGGCATCGGGCCCTGCAAGCGAGCGGGTCAGCAACTCGACCTGATGCGGTCCGCTCGCGCCTAATCCCAACTCGATCGCCTTCCTGATCTGGCGTTGCTTCCATACAGTCATCCCTGCCACTTTTGGCCAGGCGCCGAATGTGCGGATGAGCGCCACTCCGACCGCATCCAGTGCGACCCGATCACCGCTCAGCAACAGCAGATCAGTCCGGGCCGGGGTTCCGCTCGTGGGACCCCCGGCAATCATGATCGTGGTGCCATCGGCGATCGAGAGGTGGGGATGCACCGCGAGGTTCAGCTCGGCGATCCGTTCCTGCCAATCGCCGGCCAGAAACGAGACGGAGGGCCGGTAACGGGGGTGCGTGATTCCGACCAGGTTCTTCAAGCTGCACGAGTAATGGGCGAAGCGATGGGTCTTCACCACCGGCAGGTTGATGAACACGTCCGCCGCGTAGACCGGCTTTGAGACATAGAAACGGGGCAACGATTTGGCCTTGGCCGGTTCCACCCGGACCCAAGGTTCGTCCTCCAAGGCCAGCACCTGCGCGCCGGCCTGCTCGGCTGCGGCTCGGACGCCAGTGGCCGCCAGGTTATCAGTCGTCGGGAATCGGATCATGCCGGAACTATCGGCCACCACCACCTCGCCCGCTCCCGCCTCACGGACTCTTTGCACGACCGCGGCGATGACTTGCGGGCTGGTCGTGCTGGGTGGCGGTCGGTCGTTGACCACGTTCGGTTTGATCAGCACCCGCTTGCCCCGCAAGGCTAATCGGTCAAGCCCGCCCAGCATCTCCAACCCGGCACGGAGTGCGGCACTCGGGTCCTGCCCGTGGACGATCGCGACCAGAGCCTTCCCATCGCGGGTGAACGGATTGGGTGGGAGAG